>Ga0173480_10000556_pt1 | contig 12580 bp, 9 predicted proteins | sample NitcycUS209509C1_FD_122622 | JGI IMG/M metagenome (GOLD analysis project Ga0173480, IMG submission 122622) | Soil microbial communities from Arlington Agricultural Research Station in Wisconsin, USA - Nitrogen cycling UWRJ-S209-509C-1 (version... | ecosystem: Environmental > Terrestrial > Soil >... | reverse complement strand
GCGCGTGAACCAGCAGCGGGAGGCGCTCCTGGCGTTCCTCGTCGACGTGAAGCGTTCCGGCCGCAAAGCGGTGGGCTTTGGTGCGGCCGCCAAGGGCAACACGCTTCTGAACTGCAGCGGCATCCACGCCGACCTGGTGGACTATGTCGTGGACAGCAGCCCGCACAAGCAGGGGCTCTTTCTCCCCGGGAGCCGCATTCCGATTGTCAGCCCCGAAACCGTGGCCCGCACGCGTCCAGACTACCTGGTGATCCTGCCCTGGAACCTGCGCGCCGAGGTGATGGCGGAGATGGCCCAGATCCGGTCGTGGGGCGGACGCTTCGTGGTGCCGGGCCCGCGGCTCGAGATCCTCGAGTAGGGCCGGCCGGCGGTCAGGGGACGAACCGGCAGGTCACCACACTTTCCACGGCGCCTGTCCCGATTTCCAGGCCTGCTCCAGCGACTGGCGATCCTTTGGCGTATCCATGCAGTGCCAGAACCCCTCGTGCCGGAACGCGGCCAGCTGGCCATCCCGCGCCAGCCGGGTCAGCGGCGTGTTCTCCCAGGCCTCGTCGTCGCCCTCGATCAGGTCGAGCGCCTTCGGCTCGATGACGAAGAATCCGCTGTTCACCCACACCGCGTGCAGACGCGGTTTCTCCTCGAAGCCCACGGTGCCACCAGCCAGCGTGTGGAACGTGATCACGCCGAAGGGCAGAACCGGCTGCACCGCCGTGACCGTGACGAGCTTCCGATGGGTGCGGTGGAACTCGAGGAGCGCCTTGAGGTCGACGTCGGCCACGCCGTCGCCGTAGGTCATGCAGAACGTGTCGTCGCCGAGGAGAGGGCGAATCCGCTTCAGCCGGCCGCCCGTAGCCGTGTCGAGTCCGGTATCCACCACCTGCACCCGCCAGTCCGGATTGACCTCGCGCGCGAAGTGGTCGGCCAGCATCGCTCCGGCATAGCCCGCGCACACGATGAAATCCGAGATGCCGTAGAACCGATACAGGTTCAGGATGTGCCAGATGATCGGGTGGCCGCCGATCTCCACCAAGGGCTTCGGCCGGAGCTGTGTTTCCTCGCCCATGCGGGTGCCCTGGCCACCCGCGAGGATCACCGCCTTCATGTCACGCTCACCCTCGGGGTGCCCAGCCCGAGGCGATGCTTGAAGACACGGAACGATTCGGTCAGCGTGCCCCACCCGTACACCACGGATCCCCGGAACGGGTTCTGCGACGCTTCGGGGAAGTAGCGGCAGAATCCAGGCACTTCGCCCAACCGCCAGCCGTCGATGACTGCCTGTGAGATCAATTGGAAGCCCAGCTTGAAGTCGTCCGAGAACGAGTCCAGAGGCACGCCTTTGGCCCATCTCGCGCTGTAGATCCGAAAGCCGGCATGGTACTCCGAGAGCCACACGCCCATCATCGCGTTGTTGAGCGCGGTCAGGATGCGGTTGGCCACGAACTTCCACCAGGGCATGCCGCCCTCGAGCGCCCGGCGCGCGGGCAGGAAGCGCGAGGCGATGACCATCGCGTAGCGGTGCTGGCCCATCTCGGCGAGGAGCGACGGAATGCCGGCGGGATCGTACTGGTTGTCGGGGTGCAGCTCGATGATGAAGTCGGCGCCGGACTCGAGCGCGGCGCGAAACAGCCGCTTGATGCTGCCGCCGAACCCGCGGTCCACCGGATGACGGATCACGGTGATCCCCAGCCGCTCGGCGATTGCGACGGTGTCGTCGTGGCTCGCGTTGTCGACGAGGATCACCTGATCGACGTAACCGCGAGGGATGCGTCGAAACGTGTCCTCGAGGGTCTTGGCGCTGTTCCGGGCGGGCATGATGGCCACGACGCGGCCCCGGCCCGTGATGGTGTCCGACATTCGATCCGGTGAATTATACCGGGCGATCGACCCCTGGGCTACGTGCGCTCGGCGGGGCCTGCCGCGGCGGGGCTGCTACGGCCGCAAGGTGTAGAGCACGGCGCTGCGGAGAAGCTGCGCGGCCGATGCCAGGACGACGACGACCAGCGTGGCGTGCGTCCATCGCGCCGTGCCCCGCGTGCCCGCGGCAGTGGCCGCGACAATCACGAGCAGCCCGGGTGCGAGGACCAGCCGTTGAGCCACGTCCGCGTCGGGAAACACCAGGGCAAAGGCGGCCATGTGGAGTCCCGCGCACGCCAGGGCACGCCTGGCGCTGGCGTCTCGGCCGACGTGAGGTACCAGCACCGCGACCGCCCAGACGAACGGCAGCCCGAACGTGCCGCCCCAGCCGCCACGGCCGGGCCACAACCGCGGCGTCCCGAGGCCCAGGTCGACGAGGCTCATGGCAAAAGTCCCCGCGCCTCCCAGGGCGTCTGCGAGTGTCGAATGCAGGTTGCGCATGTCGGAGACCGGCCCCGTGGCCAGGATGTCTCCGTAGAACGCGGCATTCTGGAGGAGCGTGAGCGGCAGGCCCGCGCACGCTCCGCCGATCAGGCCTCCAAGCGCCAGTCCTGCCGTGGCCCTTAGCCCGCCACGGCGCCTGAAGGTCCACAGGCCGCCGACCATGACGAGCGCCAACGGCGCGTGCACCTGCTTGCTGCCGACGGCTATGCCCACCAGCCACGCGGCCCACAGCACGTCGGACCACGGTGCGTCGTCGGCAGACGAAATCAGCCAGGCCAGTGCGACCAGGGCCGGCGCGCCCAGGAAGAGGTCGTTCTTGAGGAGAATCAGCTGGTGGAACACCACCGGCACGACCAGCAACAGACAACGCCCCCACACCGACGCCGGCGGGGGCAACCACGGCGCGATGGCCGCGAGCGTGAGGAGATACAGCGACAGCCCGATCAGCCCGTGCAGACGAATCATCCCAGGCCCGACCATGGGCAGTTGGCGCAGGTCGGCCACCATCAGCTCGTAGAAGGCGCCCGCGACGTTGACCTTGGGATTGGCAGCCATGTCGTAGCCCAGCGTGCCCAGCCGCTCGATCTGCGCTACCCGGTCCAACTGATAGGGGTCGGCGGCTTCGACCGGGAGCCACAGATTCAGAGCGGCCACCAGGGCGGCCAGCGCCGCGACAGCCGGCCACGGCGCCACGCGGGTGACCGGCTTCACCCAAGCCCAGGCCGGGGCGCGGCGCTTCAGGTGCCAGGCGATCGAGGCCGCCGCAATCAGGATGTTGATGGGGGCGAGGCTGCGCAGCGACCCGACGTCGAGCCACGTGACGAGCTGCATCTCGAGCGAGAGGATGCTGCACGCCACGTAAATGCGGGTGAAGGCCGCGAGCGGCGTGGCTGCCCACGGCACCAGTGCCGCCAGCAGCGGGATAAGGTTCACGTGCGAGCGAAGATCCGCTTCGCCCGCTGCGTCTCGTGCGAACTAGCGGTCCAACGGGTCGCGTCCATGTGGACGGATCCTCCACGGTGAAATGAATTGACTGCGCGCGCCTGTTATCTCACCGGCGTAGAATCCGGTCAAGAACATGGCGATTTCAGACAGCGTGCAGCGGACCGGAGCGCGGACCTTGCCCGAGGAACACGGCCTGGCAAATGACCGAAGAAGCTGACGTCCTGCTCGTGCGCTCGTTCTCTTCCGCCTCCCGACGTCCGTGAGACGAATCGGGGCTCACGCGGCCGTGGCCGCCGGCTTTGCGCTGCTCATGCTGGTTTGGACGTACCCGCTCGCCTGGCGGCTGTCCACCCATCTGCCGGGGCCGCACCTCGGCGACAACGTCCAGTTTCTGTGGAATTTCTGGTGGATGCGGCATGCGGTCGCGGCGGGACGCGATTTCTTCGTCTCGCCCTATCAAATGGCGCCGGCGGGCGCCGATCTGACACTGCACACGCACACCGCGCTGCCGGCCTTCCTCGGTGCAACGCTGCTGGGGCGCTTTCCCATAGCCGCGGCGGTGAACCTCACGACGCTGGCCTCGCTCACCCTCAACGGTGTCTGCGCGTACCTGCTGGCGTGGCGGGTCACGCGCCATCGCCTCGCGGCGATCCTCGCCGGCGTCATCTTCAGCACGTCGCCGTACATCGCCGCGCATCTGAACGGTCACTTCAACCTCATTGGCGCGTGGGGTATCCCACTCTTTGCACTGACGTTCATCGAGGCGGTGCGGGGCCGTGCGGCGTTCGCCTTTCTCGCTGGCGCCGTGGCGGCCGCCACCGCCTATGTCGATTACTACTACGTCGTCTACCAACTGGCGCTTGCGCCCTGCGTCCTCCTTCTCGAGGCACGTCAGTGGTCATGGCGCATGCGGGCCGCGTTTCCGCGCTGGTTGATCGCCACCGTCCTCATCGCGTTGCTCCTCGACGCACTCCTCGTCGGGCTCGTCCTGGCCACCGGTGGCTTCCAGGTTCACCTCGGATCCGTGCGGATCAGCGCCAGGGAAACCTTCAACCTGCGTCAGATTGGCGGAGTCCTGGCGGTCGCTGCCGCGTTCCTCTACTGGCGTCCGGCCGTCTCCATCGGCTCCTCACCTGCCTGGCGCGCCACGGCCTGGCGGCACGTGACCGTGGCCGCTGTGACGTTCATCGTCCTGACCGCGCCAATCCTGTGGCATGCAACACTCATAACGCTGCGTGGCGGTTACGTGACGCAGCAATACGTGTGGCGAAATGCGCCGGTCGGGATCGACCTGCTCACGATGATCGTTCCCAGCCCCTACCACGCGGTGATCGGCGAGTGGGTCCGGGCGATCTACGCGCGATTCGACATCGACGCGGTCGAGTCGGGAGCCTGGCTGGGGCTCGTCCCTCTCGCGCTGACGGTTGCGGCGTGGCGCACGTGGCGTACCGATCCGTCGGTGCGCTACTGGACGGTCATCGGGGCGCTCTTCTTCGTGTGGGCCCTCGGGTCGCACATCCACGTCGCCGGCGAGAACACCGGGTTCATTACGCCAGCCGCGCTCCTGCGATACGTGCCGGTGGTATCCAACGCGCGGATGCCGAGCCGCGCCATGGTGGTCGTGTATCTGGCGGTCGGGGTGCTGGCGGCGCTGGCCATCAGCCGGATTGCCGTGACGCGGCGCGCGGCGATCGCCTGGATGGCCCTGGCACTTGTTCTCGCCGACTTCGTCGTGACGCCGTTTCCAACCGTTCCGTTGACGTGCCCGCAAATCTACACGACGCTGCGCGAGCGACCCGAATCCGGGGCGCTGGTGGAACTGCCGCTCGGGCTCGCCGACGGGTTCGGCGACCTCTCGCCGCTGGATCGCCGGACGTTGATGTGTCAGACCGTGCACGAGCGCCCGATCGTTGGCGGCATGCTGTCGCGTCTGCCGCCGGACGTGCTCGCCAGATATCGCGCCGACCCGTTGATCTCGCAGTGGCTGCTGCTCTCGGGCGCCAGCCAACGTGCCGTTCCACCGGCTGCGGCACCGGCTCCCGCAGTCGCGGCTCGGGCGATGGCAACAGATGGCATCGCCTTCGTGATGCTGAACCGCACGACCGCCTCTCCCGCGCTGCGTCTTTTCGTGGAACGCGATCTTCCGCTGACACCTATCGCCGACGACGGCGAACGGACGCTCTACGTCCGCCGAACGTCTCCCTGACGGGTATTCGTTTCAGGCTGTGGCCCATCGTTCCGTCAAGGCCTCGACCGTGCCTGACGCGCAGGTTACGTCGAAGAGCCCGGCGGTGTCCCGGTAGGGACAGACTCGGACCTGGCGCGCTTCTCCGCGGCGTTGCGAGCCTTGCGGCCGCATGAACGCGCGCACGAACGGCTTCACCTCGGTGCTGGGGCCGGCGAGCGTGGCGTCGAGCTGCCGCAGGTGCTCGTCGAACCCTTAACCCCTCGCTCCTCACGGCGCTTGCAGGAGCAGCTGGGGTTGAAGCTCGAGGCGAAGAAGGTCTCGCTCGAAGTGATGGCCGTCGATCGCTTCGAGTCGCCGATCGAAGACTGAACTCGTGGGGGCCGCCTTCAGGCGGCCCTGGGCCGGCTAAAGCCGGCCCCTACGTCGGAGCGCGCCTCTCTACTTCGCTCTTCCCGTGTAGCCCTGCGCGAGCGTCGGAATCGCGATGACGCGGTTCCTGGCGCTGGGGGTGCCCCACGCCCCCGAGAAGACGATGGCATAGAGCGTTTTCTTGTCGGGACCGCCGAACGCCGTGCCGTGGAGCCCCGGGATTCCCGCAATCGAGCCCAGGAAGGTTCCGCTCGGCTCGAACACGTCCACCGACGCGCCGGTGGCGACGTAGAGGCGCCCCTGCTGATCGACGGCCGATCCGTCGCCGGCGGTGCCGCCGCGGAGCTTGCCGAACTCGCGCTGGTTGGTCAGCGCGCCGTCGGGCCGCACGTCGAACGCCACGACCACCGCGCCGTTGGTGACGTAGAGCGTCTTCTCGTCCGGGCTGAGGATGATGCCGTTGGCGCCCTGCATCCCGTCGCCGTGCTTCGAGACGACGCCCTGCGGGTTGGCGTAGAAGACGCCGGCCCCGCTGATGCTCACGTAGACGCCGCCGCGGCTGTCGGCCGAGAGGTCGTTGAGGACGCCGCCCACGCACTCGAACGGTTCGCCGTTGTAGGTGGTGGCCATCACCTTGCGCGCGGGTTCGAGCTGCACGACGCCCGAGTTGAGCCCGCGTGAGACGAGGAACAGGGCGCCGTTCTTGCTGCGCGAAACGGCGCCGCCGGTGTTCACGTCGCGGTGGATGACGGTGGCAAGACCGGTCTTCGGATCCATTCGCATGACGTTGTTCGCGTCGTTGTTGGCGAACAGCAGCGCGCCACCGTCGCCGGCGATCGGGCCGTCGGCGTTGTTGCCCTGCCAGTCCCAGACGGTCTTCCACGCCTGGCCGCCGGCGATCACGTTCGGGATCGCGGTTGACGGAGGGGGTGGCGGTTCCGCGGGCGGCGTCGCTGGTTGCGGGTCGGTCGAGACGGGGATGCCGAAGGGGGCCGGCTTGGTCTTGCACTTGGCCAGCACGCTCGGCAGCCCGGGTTCCTGCCAGGCCTGTTTGCTGTTCCCGCGTGGAAAGCCTGAAGAGGGGCTCTGAGCAGAGAGGGCGGCGGCTGCGGCGCAGCCGAAGAGCAGGGCAAGGGCGATTCGCGATCTCATGGCGTCACTTTATCGCAGGCCGCGCGCGGTCGGCCGGCCGAACTCACGTTCAGCACGGTGCCTGACGCACGTAGAATCGAGGGCTCATGGAGGACGCATGATTCGAAGAGCTTTCGGGGCAGGTGTGGTGTGTGTCGCGCTGGGCGCGGTCATTGCCGCCCAGACCAAAGCGGTTCCGCGGCCGGCCGCGCTGCCGCCCGGGCAGCAGCCGCCAGGCGAGAGCGCCGCCCCCGACGGCTACCAGCCGCTGCCGGCGTGGCTGGGGCAGACGCGCGCTCCAGCGCCAGCGAAGACCGAGACCTTCACGGTCGAGACGTTCTCGGAAGAACTGAACGCCGCGTGGTTCCGCTTCCTGCCCGACGGCCGCATCCTGCTCGGTGAACGCAACGGCCGCATCCGTATCGTCGGCAAGGACGGCAAGGCGGGCGAGCCGCTCGCCGGCATGCCGCCGAACATGTTCGGGCAGGGTCAGGCGCTCTTCTCGGTGCTGCCCGACAGGAGCTTCGCGACCAACCGCACGATCTACTTCACCTACGCCGTGCTGCCGGCCGGTGCCGATCCGGTGAAGCAGCGCTCGCCCGCGCACGTCCACGTGGCGAGCGCCAAGATCTCGGCCGACGACAAGAGCCTCGAAAGCGTGAAGGACCTGCTGGACGCGGAAGGTACGGGCGGACGCCTGGTTCAGGGCAATGACGGCACGCTCTACGTGACGTCCACGGTGATGGCCGGGCTCGGCATCAACTCGAGCGACTGGCTGCAGCCGCAGGAGCTCGACAGCCTGATGGGGAAGGTGCTGCGGATCAACGCCGACGGATCGATCCCCAAGGACAACCCGTTCGTGGGCAGGGCCGGTGCGCGCCCCGAGATCTTCGCACTCGGGTTTCGCGACGACCAGGGCATGGCGATTCATCCAAGGACCGGGCGGCTGTGGACGAGCGAGCACGGCCCGCGCGGCGGCGACGAGATCAACGAGGTCGAGAAGGGAAAGAACTACGGCTTCCCGGTGATCGGCTACGGCCGCGACTACACCGGCAAGCCGATCAACAGCGACAAGACCACGCAGGCGGGCATGGAGCAGCCGGTGTACTTCTGGACGCCCGACATCGCGCCGGCCGGCATCGGCTTCTACACCGGCAAGATGTTCCCGTCGTGGGACGGGAGTCTGTTCGTGAGCGGACTGGCCTCGAAGTACCTCGTCCGCCTCGTCCTCAACGGCAACCGCGTCGTTGCCGAAGAGCGTCTGCTGGCCGACCAGAACGCACGCATCCGCGGCGTGAACGAGGGCCCCGACGGCGCGCTCTACGTGCTCACGGACGGCGCGAATGGAAAGATCCTGCGGCTGAAGAAGTAGGGGCCGGCTTTAGCCGGCCCGACCCATGGGGCCGCCTGAAGGCGGCCCCCACGGCTACTCAGTTCAGGGCGAAGACGAAGAGGTACGAAGAGTTTTCCAGCTTGTCCCAGTTCACCGGGTGCAGATGCCGGCCGCCGGCCTGCACCGCCAGGTACTGCTTCGGCCCGATCGCATAGGTCACGGGCGCGCCCTTGAGCGGCGTGCCCACGTTGAAGCGCCACAACTCCTCGAGCGTCTCGTCGTTGTAGGCCACCACCCAGCCGTCCTGCAGCGCGGTGAACACCAGGCCGCCCGCCGTCGCCGTCGCGCCCGATCGGATCTCGATATCGGTGACCGCCTTGCCCAGCACCTTGTGGTTGACGGCGTCGAACGCCGTCAGCGCGCCGTAGTAGAGATCGCTGCTGTACTGCCGCGGCTGGCTGGCCTTGTTGTCCACGCCGCCGTCCTTGCCCAGCACGCCGACCGCGGCGCCGGTCTGCGTGAAGCACCCCTCGGTACCCACGCCGTAGGCGATGTTCTTCACCGGGTTGAAGGCGAGCGGCTGGTGCGCCACGCCGCCATGCCACGTCGGGCACGTGCGCTTCTTGCCGTCGCCGCGCAACGCCCGCGCCTCGGGGTTGTAGACCTGCACGTCGAGCTTCGGGTTGTACTCGTAGGGTTTCCCGGTCTCCGGGTTGATGCCCTTGGTCCAGTTCAGATCGTTGACGTACTTTTCGGCCTTGATGAAGCGGCCGTTGGTGCGGTCGATCGAATAGAAGAAGCCGTTGCGCCCGAAGTGGCCCACCACCTTGCGCTGCTGCCTGTCGATCGTCGTGTCGTAGAGCAGAAAAGCGCCGGTCTCGTCGTAATCCCACGAGTCGTTCGGCGTGTACTGGAAGTACCACGCCAGCTTGCCGGTGGCGACGTCGAGCGCGACGACCGAGTTCGTGTACAGGTTGTCGCCCGGCCGGAACTGCGGGTCGTAGATCGGGAACGGGTTGCCGGTGCCGACGATGTAAAGATTCTGCGCCGCGTCGTAGGACCCGGTCTGCCAGATGCCGCCGCCGCCGGTCTTCCAGGCGTTGTGATCGTCCTTCCACGTGGCGCTGCCCGGGTCGCCGGGCTTCGGCACCGTGTACCAGCGCCACAGCTCCGTGCCGCTGTTGACGTCGAGCGCCGCCACCCAGCCGCGGGTGCCGCCGTCGCCCGCGCCGTTCTGCACCAGGACTTTGCCGTCGGCTACCAGCGGTGCGGTGAGGAAGCGCTCCTGGTTGCCGAACTCGTTCTTCACCGTGACCTTCCGGTCCCAGACGATCTCGCCGTTCTCGCGGTTGATGGCGATGACGCGGCCGTCTGGCAGGTTGGCGATCACCTTGTCTTCCCAGAGCGCGATGCCGCGCGAGCGCGTCACGTTGCCTTCGTGCTGGACCCCGGGGTCGGCCACCCACACGAAGCTGCCGCGGCCCGGATTGCGCGCGTCGATCTTGTAGACGGTGCCCCAGCCGTCGCTCGTGTACATGAACCCGTTGTCGATGAGCGGGTTCAGCTCGCTCTCGGGACCGTTCTGTCCGACGTCCTGCATCCCGCCGAGCGCCATCGCCCAGACCATGCGCAGGTTCTTCACGTTCTCCCGGTTGATCTGCGTCAGCTTGGAGTAGCGGAGCGAGCCGTAGTCGCCGTTCATCAACAGCCAGTTCTGCGGCTCGTTCCCGGCGTTGATCAGGCGATCCTTGTTGACGGTCAGCGAATACTGGGCGGGCAGCGTGGCCGTCGCGACGGCGACGGCACCCGCGACTGCGGCAAGACGAAGGGCTCGGGAATGCATGCGCGCATTCTAGGACAGGTGGGACGGGTAGGACAGGTAGGACAGGTGGGTCGGGTGGGGAAACGTAGCGGGCGGTCTTCAGACCGCCCGTCGGCAGGGGGGCGGCCTTGAAGGCCACCCTCTACGCCTGGCTATACGCGGGGCTCGGCGGCGATGGCGGTGTGCTCCATCTCGAGCACGTCGGCGGCCACCGTGGCGGCGGACCTGAGGTGCTCGAACGCACCCGACGACAGCGGGCGAGCGGTGTCGTAGATGGCCTGGAGAAACGCTTCCGACCCGTCGCCGGTCGGCACGGGCAGGAACACCGAATCGCCTGGTTCGTCCGCCTGCTCCGGCGCGCGACAGATGCGCACGGCGCGGGCGCCGACGAGCTCCTGCACGCTCAGCTCGAAGGCGGCGCGAATGCGCTCGGGCCGCAGTCCGTCGCGCGCCTGGCCGCGGACCCACGCGAGGACCTCGCCGAGATCGCTCGTGATCTTCACGGGCGGGCCCCCGCCGGGCGCCGCGAAGAGAGGCAGGTCGTCGTCGAAGATCGCGGCCGAGTGGTACATGCCGTGGTCGTCGGGCTTGGGCGCGGCCCGCACGAAGCGGCCCTGCACGACGACACGCAGCCGCCCCTGGAGCTCGAACGCCGCCGGTTGCCCAATGGCGAAGCGGCCTGGCGACGCGATCAGCAGACCGCTGCGCGAGATGTTGACCAGGCGAACCTCGAGCCCGAGCGGCATCGTCACACGCGAGAGCCAGGGAATGTTCTCGCCCTTCCAGCGCCCGGCGCGCGGCTGGTGCGCGGGCGCACTGGCGCCGGCCGCTCCCGATGCCGACTGTGCCTGCAGGATGGTCTGAAGCGCCTGCCGCAGCGCGGCCTGCCGGCGCGCGAGCCGGGTGCGGGGGCCATTGGCCAGCGTGCCGCCAGAGGAGATGAGCCGCAGCAGACCCCGGGGCGCGGGCGCCAGGTCTTCGTCGCTGGCCGCCATCGCCGGCACTCCGAGAATCGGCAGCGCCTTCGCGGTGGCGACCGAGCGCACGTGGGCGGTGAGGGCCACGTCGTCGTCGGCCGGCACCAGCTCCGACACCAGCACGACGGCGGGTGTGATCCGGGCAAGCGCTGCCTTCGCGGCGTTCACCGAATCCACAATCAGCACATCCGCCGTCACCGAGCTGTGCAGGAACTGCTCGAGCGCCTCAGCGTGCGTCGAGTCGGGCTCGACCGCCAGAATACGGGGTGGTGCCACCATCGCCGGGTCTGAGGGCAAGTTGGCTGCCAGGGGCGGTCGACCGCCATCGCCTGCAAAACCGCCAGAATTCCGCGATCTGGCGTGCCCGATTCTGGCACGAGGCAGACAAAGGTCGCTTGTCTGATTCCGGGGGTTCGTCCGGGGTTGCCTCCGGACTGCTAACATTCGCGCAGGGCGTTGGGCATTGTTGAAGATCGTGCCCAAGGACAGCTGACCGGGGGGCGGAGACGACGCACATGTTGACCTTGAGACGCGCCGCGGAGCGCGGGCACAGCGATCTGGGTTGGTTGAGCAGCCACCACACCTTCTCGTTCGGCGGCTATTCCGACCCCCGGCACATGGGATTTCGGGCGCTGCGAGTGATCAATGACGATCGCGTCGCCGCCGGCAAGGGGTTCGGCGCGCACGGCCACCGCGACATGGAAATCCTGTCGTACGTGGTAGACGGCCGTCTCGCGCACAAAGACAGCATGGGCGAGGCACACGAGCTCGGTCCCAACGAAGTGCAGGCGATGTCGGCGGGCAGCGGCGTGATCCACAGCGAGTACAACGCCTCCGCCACCGAGCCCACGCACTTCCTTCAGATCTGGATCATGCCGGCGGTCACCGACATCGAGCCGTCGTACCAGCAATTCGCCTACAACCCGGCCGAGAAGCGCGGGAAGCTGCGGCTGATGGCCGGGCCCGACGCGCAGGCCACGCCCGCCGCGGCGCGCATCCACCAGGACGCGCGTATGTTTGCCACGGTACTGGCGCCCGGAGAGAGCGTGACGTCGCCGCTGGCGGCCGGCCGCCACGCATGGGTGCAGTGTGTGACGGGTGATGCCGACGTGAACGGGCTGGCGATTACGACCGGTGACGGCGTGGCGGTGAGCAACGAAGACGCCGTGCTGTTGCGCGGCGCCGGCGACGCCGGCGCCGAGCTGCTGCTGTTCGATCTCGCGTGAGCGGCACGATGGCCGATCCGGTGAACGTTCTCGTGGTGTTCTACTCGCGCTACGGCGAGACCGAGCGTCTGGCGCTGGCGGCCGGGCTCGGCGCCATCCAGGAGCGCGCCAATATCCGGCTGCGACGGCTCGCCGACCGAGCCGATGCCGCGGTGGTGGCTGCCGACCCCTTGTGGAGCGAGACACTCGCGCGCCTGCAGCGCGACTACGTCACGCCTCGACCAGCCGATC
>Ga0173480_10000555_pt1 | contig 12600 bp, 6 predicted proteins | sample NitcycUS209509C1_FD_122622 | JGI IMG/M metagenome (GOLD analysis project Ga0173480, IMG submission 122622) | Soil microbial communities from Arlington Agricultural Research Station in Wisconsin, USA - Nitrogen cycling UWRJ-S209-509C-1 (version... | ecosystem: Environmental > Terrestrial > Soil >... | reverse complement strand
GGCCGCCGGTTTCCGTCGAGCCGAGCCCGCCGGACGACAGCACGCTGACTTCCTGCGCGTTGGTAATGTCGGGCATATAGGCGCCGGAGCCGGTGCCAAAGAGCGCGGAGGCACCGGTGGAGAGGCCGTCCACCATCAGCCGGCCCTCTGTGCCCCGGCCGGCGCTCGCGCCACCATGGACGGCGAACGGGGTCTGCACGATGCCCTTCGTGCTGGCCAGGCCGCCGATGTCCTGGCTGCCGCCCAGCACCATTCCGGGGACCAGCGTGGCAATCGAGAACCAGTCACGCGCGATGGGCAGCGCCGCCATCTCCTCGCGCCGGAGCACGTCCTCCTGCTTCGCACTCGACACGTTGACGGTCGGCGTCTCGGCGGCGATGGTGATCACCTGCTCGATGCCGCCGACTTTCATCGACAGGTTGACGGTGGCGGTGAAGGTGCCTTCGAGCTCGATGCCGGTGCGTTTGACCGTGGCAAAGCTCTGCAGCGTGAACGTGACGTCGTACGCGCCGTGGGGCAGCTCGATGATGCGGTATCGCCCACTGCCGTCAGTCACGGTCGCGCGCGCTTTCTCGATGAGCGCGGGGCTTCGCGCTTCGACGGTCACGCCGGGAAGCACGGCGCCGGACTCGTCGGTGACGACGCCGGTGAGAATCGCCTGTCCGAAAACCGTGCTGGGAAGACACAACGCTGCGACGACAACCAGGGCGCGGATGCTGGTGCGGATCACTGCTCGAACCTCCTGACCGTACTGAATGGCGCCGGAGTATAGCGATCGGTGTGCGCCCCGACACTACCTAGAGCGGGGTAGAGGTGACGAGCCGCTTGCCTTCGCAGACGCGGACATCCCACAATGCGCACTCGCCCAGGCTGGCATCCGTGCCCATCGTCGATTCACGATGACGCCTGTGAGCGAGGAATGATTTCAGCTGGTGCGGCGCCCCGCCGCATGATTCGTCTGGAGGTCGTTTTCATGGCGCGCACTTCACGATGGGCCCGGACCGTGTTCGCGGTCGCACTCGCAGGCGCGATGTGCGTGGCGCCGATGCCATTCGGCGTGCAGGCTGCCGGGCAGAAGTCGACAGCAGACTCGCGTACGCGGCTCGATCGTCTCGAGGCCGGTGTGCGCGCTCAAGAAGGTGTGCGGGCGGTGAAGCGGCTGCAGCATACCTACGGCCATTACCTCGATTCCGGGTTGTGGTCCGACGCGGCCGATCTGTTTACTGATGACGCGGTTGGGCAGTTTGAGAGCACGACGATCCGTGGCAAGGCGGAACTGCGTCGCCACTTCATGAGTGAGGCTGGACGCACGGCTGCTGGTCTGGCGCCGGGGCAGCTGAACGCCCATCTCATTCTCCAGCCGATCGTCACCCTGGGCGCCGATGGGAAGACGGCGAAGGGAGCGTGGCACGAGGTCGCCATGCTCGGACAGTTCGGGAAGTCGGCATCGTGGCGCGGCGGTGTCTACGAGAACGAGTACACGCTCGACAAGGGTGTGTGGAAGATCAGCAAGCTGCAGTTTTACCCGCAGTACAAAGGCGCCTACGAAGAGTACGGTCACAAGGCGCCACCGAAGTGGGGCATCCCGTATCACTTCGAGGCGGCACATGTCGGCGTCACGATTCCGCAGAGCGCGCTGCTGGTCGCGTCGACCGCACCGGCCGACGCGAATCCTGCCTCGCGTGTGGCGCAGCTGGGGCTCCGCATCGAACGGTTGAACGACGAGACCTCGGTGCAGAACCTGCAGCACAGTTACGGCTACTACCTCGATCGGAAGCTCTGGGACGACGTGTCGGATCTCTTTGCCGACGACGGCACGCTCGAGATCGCGGGGCACGGTGTGTACGTCGGCAAGGCGCGGATTCGACGGGCGCTGGAAGCGTTGTATGGTCCCTCGCCGCTGCGAACGGGAGAGCTTTTCGATCACATCAATCTGGCGACTGTCGTGACCGTCGCTCCCGATGGTCGGACGGCCGGTGCGCGCACCAGCCAGCTGGGACAGATTGGTCTCAACGGTGAGTTTGCCCGCTGGGAGCTGGCGACGCTCGAAAATGAGTTCGTCAAATCGACGCGCGACAACGTCTGGCGGGTGAAGTCGGTCAGGTACTATCCGCGACTGGCCACGGATTACGACAAGGGCTGGGGGACGGATGCCAAGCCGTTCCCGGCACCGGCCAAGGAACTGCCGCCGGATCGTCAGGCGCAGGCGTTCGAGAGCTATCCGAAGCCGTTCACGGTGTCGTTGCACTATGCGAACCCGGTGACCGGACGAGCCGTGCAGTACCCGTCGGGCCCGCAGACCCGCGTACAGACAGTGAAACATTCGGCGGGCTCATCACTGCCGCTGCCGGGTGCGTCGAATCATGGCCAGAGCCTGGATCCCATGCTGACGCGGGTCGAGCGGGAGCTGGCGATGGCCATCGGTGTCGATGCGACGGAGAATCTCAATAGTTCCTATGGGTACTACATCGACGAATCGGCCTGGGATCAGATGGCGGACACCTACTCGCTGACGAACGGCGCCAAGGAAATCACCGGCGCCGGCACCTACGTCGGCCAGGAACGCATCCGAAAAGTGCTGAACCTGCGCGGACCGGCTGGCGGCCGAACAGCAAACTTTTTCACGATTCATCAGCTCACCCAGCCGGTGATTCACGTGGCCGAGGACGGCATGAGCGCCAAGGCGCGGCTCCGTCTCTTTCAGGACGGTGGCAACGCCGACGGGTCGTCGGGCTCGTGGATCGGCGGCATCTACGAGAACACGGCGGTGTTCGAGAACGGCGAGTGGAAGTTCGGCGTGCAGGACCTGCATCACATCTTCAATGCCTCGTACCGCAACGGCTGGGGGCGGGTGGGGAATGCCGCGCGTGGGGCGGCGCCCGCGGGAGGAGGTCAGCGCGCCGCCGCGCCAGCGACAGGCAACACTCCGCCGGCAGGCGGCCAAGCTGGCACTGTGCCGCCGGCAGGCGGCCAAGCTGGCACTCTGCCGCCGGCAGGCGGCCAAGCTGGCACTGTGCCGCCGGCAGGCGGCCAAGCTGGCACTGTGCCGCCGGCCGCACCGGCGCCAGGAGGCGGAGCCGCGGGCGCGAGAGGCGCGACCGGCCGCGACGTGCCTGGAGGTGGCATCACGCAAGGCCTCGGCGGCGCGGCGCAACCGTCAAGATTCATCAAGGAGTTCCCGCCCGATCGTCCGATTCGGGCGCGGCAGTACGCGTTTCCGGAGATCGTCGAGCCGGCGTTTCATTACAAGAATCCGGTGAGTGGGAGGATGCCGGCGGAGCTGTTGCCTTAGCTCGGGACCGCGGGCTCGGGGCTCGGGACTCGAGTCACGAACTACAGGCCACGGAGGCACGGAGACGCGGAGACACGGAGGTTTCAAGGTCTTCTGGCTTCGCGGCGCCGCGCTCGTGCTGATTCGCGACGCAGGGTTACTCTCACACCCCGAGGCACTGAGGCGCCGGCATTTACAGCACGAACGGATTGGCCACGGAGACGCGGAGACGCGGAGGTTACAAGGTTTTCTTGCTTCGTGACGCGGCGCTCCTGCTATTGGAGGCTTCGGATTACCTTCACAGCGAGGCAAACGAGTGCGTCGAAGACATTCCAGACACGACTTGGGCCGCCAGGAACTTCGTAGCAGGGGGCGTGTCCAATCAGTCAGTGACGCCCTGGCCTGATGCAATCGAGCGCACGTCGGTTGCCATCATTGCTGTCTCTTTGCTGTCCGCAGTCGTTGTGGGACAGGTTGCCGCCCCTCACAGAATCAAGGATGTGAGGCCGGTTTATCCCCGCGAATCACTTCAAGCCGGCGACGAAGGTGTGATCCTCGTCGAGCTGAACGTCACTCCATCAGGCACAGTTGGACAGGTGCGCGTCCTCCGGTCTGAGTGCAAACGTCTCGAACAGGCGGCCCTGACGGCCGTCCGTCAATGGCAATTCGAACCGGTGCTCCTCAATGGAACGCCGGTGCCATTCACGATAAGCGCATACGTTCCGTTCAGGCTGCCAGCGCGATTCAAGGAGCGAGCTGGCCGAACTGGCGCGTGCAAGTGGAAAGAACCGCTGAAGCCAATCTATGAATGAGGTAATCCTCTGTGCCTCAGAGCCTCGGTGTGTAATTCGGGATTCGGGATCCGGGGCTTGGGACTCGAAAGAAACGTCTAGTTCCGCACCGCGCCGCGAAGAAAGAAGCCTTGAAACCTCCGCGTCCCCGCGCCCCGCGGCCTCGTCTGCTTTGTGGGTCGAGTCCGGCGGGTGCGAAGATTTTCTGCTGCAGGAAGTCGGTCCATGGCATGCCGGACACGGTCGTGATGATCTCGGCGAGCGCGTAATAGCCCGCATTCGAATAGCCCCAGCGTTCGCCGGGTGTGAACTGCAGCGGCACCGGATACACGCCGGCCAACACCTCCGCATCGCTCTTTGACGACGTGCTCGTCGAATTTCGTTGACTCCCGCACGATGCCGGACCTCTGGCTGAGCAGGTGCCTGATCGTGATGGCCGACCACGCCGACGACGCCGGCGGCGCCGAGGGGAGATACTTGCTGACGTGAGCGTCTACTGACAGGCGGCGCGGAATCACGAGGCGACTGAGCCGGGAGAACCTATGACGCGAGTTCCAGCTTTTACTGCGGGATTGCTGGCTGGCATGGTGTCGATGGCCATGCTTGGTATCTGGCCTCTGCCGGTGCTGGGTGCCGTCAGCCTGGCACAGACCAAGCCGCAGCAGGTGCCGCCGATCTACGGCGTCTGGCAAGTGGTCGAGCAGACGATCGACGGCCGCACACTCTCTGGCGTCAATCTCGGACTGGGGTTCCACATCTACACGCCCAAGTACTTCGCGGTTGTCCGCGAAAGCGGGACGCCGCCGCGACCTGCCCCGGGCAACGCCGACACTGCCACGGCAGCGCAACTGCTCGCGGCATGGGGACCTTTCGTGGCACAAGCAGGAACCTACGAGATGTCCGGCGACATGGTGACCGAGCGCGTGCTCGTGGCAAAGGACGTTGCGAACATGCAGTCAGGAGGTGCTGGAGTGGCGCGGCGCTATCGTCTGGAGGGCAACACGCTCACCATCGAACCATCACGGGAGGGCGGAGGCCGGAACGTCACCCTCAAACTGATTCGAGTGGAGTAACGACAGCAAGACAACAGGCCACGGAGGCGCGGAGACGCGGAGGTACGAGATCTTCTTTCTTCGTGGCGGGGCGTGCTTGTGGTTCGCCGGGCTCGATTCCTTCACATCGAGGCAACGTGGCGGTAGGATCTCCACCGGTGACCACGACATTGCGCCTTCCTGTGACGCTGGTCCTGACTCTGACGACCGCGTTGGCGTTGGTGGCCGGCGCCTCGGCGCAGCGGCGGTCGGAGCCTGAAGAACTGCTGGCGCTGTACGACCGCGGCGTCTACGAGCTGTTCGACGAACGTCTTCGCGCATTCGCCGCTGCACCTACAAGTGTGGAAACCTTCACCCGCGCGGCTGACCGCTGGATGGGCAGCGGTTTCTCATCAACCCGGCGCCGTTTGGTTGCCGCTGCCGTCACGGTCGAACTCGCAGCTGTCCTCAGCAACTGGAGTGCGGGACCAGCACTCATGGATGCAGGACGGGGATGGTTATCCGGTAGCGCGGCGGACTGGGCGCGGCAATGGTATCGAGCGGCGATTGGCGCCGCGCTCGCGCACGGCGACACCGATCTGGTGCTGGCGTTGCGGGACGTCCAAGCTGACGCCCCGCGTATCATGCCGAGCTATCGGGAGTACGCGAACCTCGCATTGCGCCAGTTCCCCGACGATCCGAGCTTCATGTTGTTCAAAGCGATCGCGTTTGAACTGAAATCTGCGACAGGAGGGTCCGCTCAATGGTTTGATCGTGACGCCATCGACCGCCACGTGAAGTCACTCAAGCGAGGACGGGACGGCCGGCCGACGGTTCAGTTGCCGGCGAACGCGAGGATGGACGTTGCTTCCGCCGAACGGTTGCTGCGGCCAGACATGGCCGATCTGCCCGACGTTGAGTTCGTGGCTGGGATTTCGTTGCGGCTGTGGCGCGTCGTCAACATGTTCCAGGACTTGCAGCGAAACCGCGTCGTCGCAGCCGAAGCGACCCTACGCCTTGCCGTTACCTATGAAAGGCTCGCGCGGCCCGATCTGGCCTCGCTGGAGCTCGCGCGTGCTCTCGACTCTCCAGCAAGCCCCTTCGTGACGTACTCCGTCCACTTTCTTCGGGGCCGAACCTTCGAGAGAGCCGACCGCCTCGATGACGCCGAAGCGGCGTACAGAAAGGCCCTTGGGGCTGTTCCCAACGCGCAGGCCGCGTCCTTTGCGCTCGCCCCTCTTCTCGTCGCATCGGCTCGTCGGTTGGAGGCCGAGAGCCTCGCGGCCGGGGCGCTGCGGTTTCCTCTCACACCTGATCCGATGAAGATATATGGCGGGGGCGATCCGAGCCACATGGACGATGCCCTCGCCAGGATGCGACAGGAACTGCAATGAAGTGCTGCGTTCCCGGTCTGGTCTGCGCAGCACTCGTCTCGACGACCGTCAGCGGGCAAGTACCGCCCCCGACGTTTCGGAGTGAGGCTCGCCTCGTCACCGTCAACGCGTCGATTCAGCTGGGACGCCGTCCGCTGCTCGGCCTCACGGCCGCCGATCTTGTCGTACTGGACAACGGCGTTCAGCAAACTGTGGTGCGGGTGGACTACGCAACGGTGCCGCTGGACGTGACCGTGATTGTCGATGTCAGCGAGAGCTCATTGAGCGCTCTGAAGGGGATCGAGCGTGACGCCGCACGCGTGACGTCGTTCCTTCGACCCACCGACCGACTCCGCGTTCTGGCCGTCGACACCTACGTACACGAACTTGTTCCGATGAGTCCGGTGCGGACTATGACAGTGCAGTCACCTACGACGATCGGCGGCTGGTCTGCCGTTCACGACTCAATAGCGGCCGCGTTGCTCGTGCCGGCGGAGCCAGACTGCCGCCAACTCGTTGTAGCGCTGACCGACGGTGGCGACAACACAAGCGGAACATCGCCGGAGCAACTCGTCAACATTGCGCGCGCGACTGACTCGGCCCTCGTGATCGTTCACACGAGACTTGGCCCTCGCTCATCCGGAGTAACAAACAGGTTGCCATATCTGATCGGACAACCCGACCTCCGAGCCTTGGAGGAAGCCGCCCGAGTAACCGGCGGTGAAGTGTTTCGAGAGTCGGCATTCGGAAACAACCGAATTGAAGCAGTCGAACACGTCATTGAAGAGTTCCGTCAAAGTTACGTGCTGCGTTACGTGACGACAGGTGTCGAGCCGAAAGGCTGGCACGACATTGAAGTTCGCATCAAAGGACGTCCCGACGCCTCAGTGCGTGCTCGGCGTGGCTATTTCGGCGGGTGAATTACCCCACGCGCAGGCGACTGCTGCAGTCGGGAATCGGTTCGCGAACCTCAGATCTCAAGTCCGTCCTCGCTGCCTCAGAGCCTCAGTGTGAAAATAGCCGGACGTCGCGAATCACCAACTGCGCTGCGCTGCGAAGGTATAACCGGAGCTCACCTGTGTTGCTCACGTCCGCGGACGCTGCGGCCGGGAACGCGACCTCCGCTCGTGCTCTGGCATTGTCGCGTCAACTATGTGGTCGTGCGAACGACATCCGCCATGCGCATAGGGTCCGCCTGCGGTAACTCGACCTACGCGGATCACATGGTCGGAAGTTGACGCGAGGAATCGCTGCAGTCGCGTTCCAGCTTCGCCGCGCGTCGGCCTGGCGTACGCGGTCGTGCTCAACACAGATGAACTCCGGGTTGAGATCAGACCTCGTAATCTCCGCCTCCGCGTCCCCGCGTCTCCGCGGCTAATCCGTTCTGACCCGTGAATCCTCGGTGCCTCAGTGCCTCGGTGTGGAGAAATCATGCGTCGCGAATCAGCAACCGCGCCACGCTACGAAGCAAGAAGCGCAAGAAGCTCCGCGTCCCCGTGTCTCCGTGGCTAATCCGTTCTTACCCGTGAATCCTCGGTGCCTCTGAGCCGCGGTGTGTTGATCCTCGTGCCCTGCGCTCTATGTCGCCCTCAGGCTGCACCTCCGAAGCCGCGAGGGAATGCGTGCCGCGAGCTCGGCCCAGGTCTTCGTGTCGGTGGCGGCCAGCGCCTCGGCCTCACCCTCGGTGAGCTCCCACCCCTGACGCATGAAAGCCTCGATGACGTCACGAGGATCGCGCACGAACTGCACCCGCAGCTCGTCATCCGTGAGCAGTCGCCCGATCAGCAGTTCGACATTGCGTTGAGACATGCCGGTCCTTACTGTTGCCAGCCGCCACCGAGTGAACGGTAGATCTCGACGAACGCCGCCAGTTCCTGGAACTGCGCCTGGACCAGCGACAGTTCGGCGGTGAACAGCCTCGTGTCACTGTCGAGCACCTCGAGGTAACTGGTGGCGCCGCCCTGATATCTCAGGTCCGCCAGTCGTCTCGCATCCTGCGCGGCGACGACGACCGCCTGCTGCGTCGCGCGGAATTCACGCAGACGTCTGTAGCCGACCAGCGCATCGGACACTTCGCGGAACGCCTGCTGCAGCGTCTGGCGATAAACCAGTTCTGATTCGAGCCGCCGCGCCTCGGCCAGCTCCACCTGCGAGCGAATGCGTCCGGCGTTGAACACCGGCTGCAGGGCGCCGGCCGCCACCGACCAGGCGCCGGCCGTGAACAGGTTCGACAGCGCCGTGCTCGCCACACCGCCGGCACCGGTAAGCGTGATCTGCGGGAAGTACGCGCTCTTCGCCACGCCGATCTCGGCGTTGGCCGCCACCATCAGTTGCTCGGCCTGCAGCACGTCCGGACGTCGGTCGATCAGCGCCGACGGCAGCCCGGCCGGTACCTCCGGCGCGTGCGCCTGCTCCACGAGCGACCGCCCACGGGTGATGGGACCTGGATTGCGACCCAGCACGACGCTGATGGCGTTCTCCTGCTGCTCGATCAGGCGTTGGAGGTCGATGATCTGCCCGCGCGCGGTCAGCACCAGTCCCTCGGCCTGACGCACGTCCACCAGCGACGTCGCGCCTCCGCGCTCGCGCACCTCGGTCAGCCGCAGCGACTCCTCGCGCGTGGCGACCGTGCGCCGCGCGATCTCCAGGTCGGAGTCGAGCGCCCGCAGGTTGAAGTACCCGGTGGCGACCTGCCCGATCAGACTGGTCAGGATGGCGCGGCGCCCCCACTCCGACGCCAGGATGTCGGCGCGTGCCGCTTCGCTGGCCCGTTTGTACTTGCCCCAGAAATCGGGCTCCCACGACGCATTGAGCGTGAACTGCCAGATGCTGACCGTCGGCAGCGATTCGCCGTTGATCACAGAACCGTGCTGTACCTGTGGCCCTCCCTGAGCACTCACCGTGGGGAAGCGCGCCGAGTCGGTGACACCGTACTGAGCCTGCGCCTGAAGAAGGCGTGCCGCCGCGATCTTCAGGTCGTAGTTGTGTTCCAGCGCCGCGGTGATCAGCTCGCGCAGAGCTTCGTCCTCGAACAGCGTCGACCAGCGCAGCTCGGCAATCGACGCAGACTGACCAACCGTCGCATCGGCGGTGCCGCGGAACGTCTCGGGTGGCGTGACGACGGGCCGCCCGTAGTTCGGGCCCTGCGTACACCCAACTGCCAACACCACCAGGCCGAGAGCAGCTGCCAGTTGCACCTTCATGACGCACTCTCCGCGGCATCGTCCAGATCGGGGACCGGGCCCTTCGCACCGAAGCGCTGTGCCAGCCGTTCGAACAGGACGAAGAGCAGCGGAATGAGAAACACGGCGATGAGCGTGGCCGCCAGCATGCCGCTGATCACCACCGTCCCGAGGATGCGCCGTGCTGCGGCACCCGAACCGCTGGCGATCCACAACGGCACGCAGCCGAGAATGAACGCGAACGATGTCATCAGAATCGGCCGCAGCCGCAGCCGTGCCCCCTCGAGTGCGGCGTCCACGATTGAGCGCCCCTCCTCGAGGCGGTACTTCGCGAACTCGACGATCAGGATGGCGTTCTTCGCCGCCAGGCCGATCAGCATGACGATGCCGATCTGCCCGTAGACGTCGAGGTCGAACTTGCGGAGCAGCAGGCCGATGAAGGCGCCGAACACGGCGATCGGCACGGTCAGCAACACCGAGAACGGCAGCGACCAGCTCTCATAGAGCGCGGCCAGAATCAGGAAGACGAAGACGAGCGACAGCGCAAACGTCAGCATGGTGGTGCCGGACGCCTGCCGCTCCTGATAGGTCAGGTCGCTCCAGTCGTAGCTGAACTCCGGCGACAACGTCTGGCGCGCCACCTCTTCGAGCGCCGCAATCGCCTGGCCGGAGCTGTAACCGGCGGCAGCGGCACCAGTGATCTGGGCGGCGCGATACACATTGAACCGGTTGAGGAACAGCGGCCCGGTGCTCTCGCGCATCGTCTGAACCGCCGCGAGCGGCACCATCGCGCCTTCGCGGTTCCTGACGTAGAACTGTCCCACTTGATCCGGAGCGGCACGGTTGGCCGCGTCCGCCTGCAGGAACACGCGCCACTGACGCCCGAACCGGTTGAACTGGTTCACGTACAACCCGCCGAGAAACGCCTGCATCGTCTGATAGACGTCGCCGAGCGCGACGCCTTGTCGAAGTGCCTTTTCGGTGTCGACGTCGGCATACAGCTGTGGGATCGCCGCCGAGAACGGTGTGTTGACGCCGGCCAGTTCCGGCCGCTTGCGGGCTTCGGCCAGGAACGTCTTGATCTGCTCGTCGAGGAACTCGATCGACCCGCCGCTGCGATCCTGGATCCACATCGAGAAGCCGCCCTGATTGCCGAGACCGGGAATGGAGGGCGGCATGATGGCGAATGCGGTCGCCTCGGGAATGTCAGCGCGCATTCGCGCATTGAGTTGGTTGACGATGGCGCGCGCCTGGAGGGCATCGCTCCGGCGCTCCTCCCACGGCTTGAGCTGGACGAAATAGAACGCGTTGTTGCTGGCGGTGACGCGAGTCGTCAGGTTGAAGCCGATGATGGTGTTGAAGTTGCCGACGCCATCGGTCTGACGCAGCATGGCGTCGAGCTTGTGCGTGACGGCATCGGTTCGCTCGAGCGACGCCGCCGGAGGCAACTGCACGTTCATCATGAAGTAGGCGTAGTCTTCCTCGGGCAGAAAGCTCTTTGGCAGCCTGGCGCCGAGCAGACCGCTCGCGGCCGCGAAGATCGCGAGCATGGCAATCCCGATGAGCGGCTTGCGGATCAGTCCGTGGCTCACACTGATGTATCCGCGCGTCGCGCGCTCGAGACCGCGATTCACGCCGTCGAATATCCTGCGGACCCAGCCACGGCGGTGCGTTCGCGGCCGCAGCAGCACGCTGGCCAGCGCCGGCGACAGCGTCAGGGCGTTGAAGGCCGAGATGAGCACCGACACGGCAATGGTGATCGCGAACTGCTGGTTCAGGCGCCCCTGGATGCCGCCCATCAGACCGACAGGGATGAAGACCGCGGCCAGCACCAGTGCGATGCCGACCACAGGGCCGGACACCTCGCGCATGGCGCGCAGCGTCGCCTCCTTTGGCGTCAGGCCTCCCTCGATGTGATGTTCGACCGCTTCGACGACGACGATGGCGTCGTCGACGACGAGACCCACCGCCAGCACCAGCCCGAACAGCGACAGCGTGTTGACCGAGAATCCGAGCAGTGGGAAGACGAGGAACGTGCCGACAAGTGACACCGGCACCGCCAGCATCGGGATCAGCGTGGCGCGCCAGTTCTGAAGGAACAGGAACACGACGAGCGTGACCAGGACGATGGCTTCCCCGAGCGTCTTCACGATCTCGCGAACGCCTTCGGAGACCGGGACCGTGGTGTCGAGCGTATAGGTGTAGTCGACGTCGGACGGGAAGCGGCCGCTCAGGTCGTTCATCACGCCGCGGACGCCCCTGGCAACCTCGAGCGCGTTCGACCCCGGTGCTTGGAAGACGGCGATGCCAACGCCGGGCAGTCCGCTGGCCCGGCCGCTCGACTGATAGTTCAACGCGCCGAGCTCGACACGGGCCACGTCACTCAGATGGACGACGGAGCCGTCGTCGTTGGTGCGGACGATGATGTTGCCGAACTCCTCGGGGGTCTGCAGCCGGCCTGGCGCTCTGACGGTATAGGTCAGGTCCTGACCGGTGGGCGACGGCTGGCCGCCGACCTGGCCTGCAGGATTGACGGTGCTCTGCGCCTGCACCGCGCGGACGATCTCCGGGATCGTCAGTCCCATCGTCGCCAGGCGGTCGGGCTTGACCCAGATCCGCATCGCGTAATCGCCGCTGCCGAACACGCGGATCTCGCCGACGCCCGATACCCGATACAGCGCGTCGACGATATTGATGTTGGCGTAGTTGGCCAGGAACAGCGAATCGTAACTGCCCTTGGGCGAGAAGAACGAGACGAGCACCATCGGCAGGCCGGTGGACTTGCGCATGGTGAAGCCGTACTGCGCGACCTCTGACGGCAGGTTGGGCTGTGCCTGCGCCAGCCGGTTCTGCACGTTGACCTGATCGATGTTGGGGTCGGTATCGATGTCGAACGTGATCTGCACCTGGACGGTGCCGTCATTGCCGCTCGTGGACTGCATGTAGAGCATG
>Ga0173480_10000554_pt1 | contig 12605 bp, 13 predicted proteins | sample NitcycUS209509C1_FD_122622 | JGI IMG/M metagenome (GOLD analysis project Ga0173480, IMG submission 122622) | Soil microbial communities from Arlington Agricultural Research Station in Wisconsin, USA - Nitrogen cycling UWRJ-S209-509C-1 (version... | ecosystem: Environmental > Terrestrial > Soil... | reverse complement strand
GGAGTGCGCTCCGCCACAGGGGGCGCGTTGACCACGCAGCCCGCAAGCGTCGCGAGCACGAAGACACAGCCGATCGAAGTACGCATCGGGAATCTCATGTGGCCGCCTTCGTCTCCGCGTCGGGCGATTTCTCGGAGATCCAGACGCCGAGCGACGAGTACGTGACGGCGAGAATCACCGGCCCGATGAAGAGGCCAATCACACCGAACGCAATGAGTCCGCCGATGACGCCGGCGATGATGAGGATCAGCGGCAGCTCCACGCCGCGGCTGATCAGGATCGGACGCAGGAAGTTATCGAGGATGCCCACCGGGATGCTGTAGATGAGGAACACCGTGGCCCACATGCCGCTCGCGTGCGAGAACATCCAGATCATGGCGGGGATCAACACCGGGAACGGTCCGAGCTGAGCAATGCACAAGACGAACACGATGGCGGTCAGCAGCGCCGGATGCGGAATGCCTGCGAGCCAGATACCGAGTCCGACGAGCAGGGTCTGCACGAGCGCCGTGACGACGACACCGAGCGCCACGCTCTGCACCGACTGCCCTGCCAGGATCACGGCTGCGTCACCGCGCTGTCCCGCAAGACGCCGGGCGAAAGCACGCACGCCGCTGGCGGCGGTCTCGCCTGTCGCGTAGAGGATTCCGGCGATGATGACCGTGAGGAGGAAATGGCCAAGCAGACCCCCAAAGCCACCGGTCACGGCCAGAAGCCAGGCTGCCACTGACTTGACGTAGGGACGGATCGTTTCGGCGAACTGTTCCGGCCCGCCGGCTGACAACGCCTGCCACTCGGCAGTCAGGCGTTCACCCGCGAACGGAACATTGGCGAGCCAGGACGGAGGTGGACCCAGCCCGTTCTTGAGATAGGAGCGCACGACCTCGACACCGTCCACCGACGCATCGAGCATCGCCCCGAGCGCCGCCCAGAACGGCACGATGAAGATGATCATCATCACGAGGATCATGACGGTCGTGGCCAGGCCTCGGCTGTTGCCCACGTGGCGCTGCACCCAGAGCAGCAGTGGCCAGGTTGCGATCACGATTGCCGTGGCCCAGACGAGCGGCCCGATGAAGGCCTGCATCGTCCACAGGCTGGCCACGATCAGCACACCGATGATGAGCACGCCCAGCGTGGTTCGCGTGAGGTCCTGAGATGTCCCTACGTTCATTGCGTGCCCCCGGATTTATAAGGAGATTTGATACCGGATGGGTCTCTCTCGATCATGGGACCAAGGTCTCATTCCCGGCGCACCGCTCAGGGTTCGATATTGCTGCGGCAGCGACGTAGGCGAGCGCGCGCTCCTTCGCGGCCGCCTATCTATGTGCGCGCAACGCCGAGGACCCTCGCCCCCAATGAGCGCCGAAATCGCCAAAGAGTCCGGACACGTGCTGACGATGAAAGTCAGCGGCACGCTGAGCCAGGCCGAACTCGCAGGCATGCAGACGGCCACGGCGAGTGTGATCCGCGCCGGCGGCAAATGGCGGATCCTGGTACTCACCGAAAACTTCGATGGTTGGGAACGCGGCGGCACCTGGAACGACTTCTCGGTCATGGAGCACGACGCCTGCATCGAGCGCATGGCGATCGTCGGCGAGCCCCGCTGGCAGGACATGACCCTGCTGTTCACCGCGGCAGGGATGCGGCCCTTCCCCATACGCTATTTCGACCCCGCGCAGGCGTCCGCTGCGCGCCAGTGGCTCGATGCCCAAGAACAAGACGACTAACCCGGCAGGTGAAGAGTGGCCAAGAAGGAACGCCTCGTAAATCAAAGCTGGTGGATCACCACCCTGCTGGTGAACGAACACAGACGCTGTCCTCCGCTCACGAGCGACGTCAAGGCTGACGTCTGCATCGTCGGCGGCGGTTTCGCCGGCGTCGCAGCAGCCATCGAATTCCTGAAGTCGGGACACAAAGTGGTGCTGCTCGAGAAAAACATTCTCGGCGGCAGTTCCTCGGGCCGCAGCGCAGGTTTCCTCACACCCGACAGCGAGCTCGAGCTCCACCAGCTCGTGCGTCGTTACGGCGTCAAGGCCGCGGGCGAGATCTGGAACGCGCCGCTGCGCGGTATCGAACGCCTCGTGGAAAGCATCCAGAAATACGACGTGAAGTGCGGGCTCATCAAGCAGGACTCACTGTTCCTCGGGCTCGGCAAGGGCGGCAAGGAATCGGTGGATTCCGAAAGGCACTGCCGCGAAGAAGTCGGGTTCACCGATCAGAAGACGTACGACGAGGCCCAGTTGAAGTCCATCCTCGGCGCCACGGGTTACACCGCGGGCATCCGCTATGGCGGCACCTACGGCGTCAACCCGCTCGCGTGCCTTCAGGGCTTCAAGAACCTGCTCGTCGACAACGGCATGCAGATCTTCGAGAGCACCGCGATGAAGAGTCTCGACGATCACACCGTGTACACGCATGCGGGCAGCGTGACCGCGGACAAGATCATCATTGCGGTCGACAAGCTCGATGAATCCATCAGCCCGCTGTCCGACGAGGTTTTCCACGCGCAGACCTTCCTGAGCGTGACCGAGCCACTGAACGACCGGGAGATACGCACGCTCTTCCCGAGCGGCGAGCAGATGCAGTGCTGGGATTCCAAGCTCGTCTACACGTATTTCCGGCTCACCGCCGACAATCGCCTGCTGCTCGGCGGTGGAACGCCGATCACGACGTACCTGAAGGACGCGTTCAACAATCCGCGCGTCATCCGCAAGATCATCGCGGAGTTCCTCGAGCACTTCCCCGAGCTCGACAAGCTCTCGTTCACGCAATTCTGGCCCGGACAGATCGACGCGACTCGCGACCTGCTGCCCACCATCGCGGCGCCGCCAGGCCAGCCCCACATTCGCTTCGTCTTCGGCGCCGTCGGCATACCGTGGGCGGTGTTCACCGGTAGTTTCGCCGCGCGCAACTTCCTCGGCGTGGCCGATGAGGACTACCAGAAGTACTTCAACTACTTCTCCGACAAGCGCGACTTCTTCCTGCCGAGCGCACTCGGCAAGGTCATCGGAAAGCCGCTGCTGTTCTCGCTGAACAACAGCTGGGCGAAATTCTTCCAGGTCGACAAGCTGCGTGAAGCCACGGCGGAGAAAGAATTCTGAGCGCCCATCCAAAACGCGTCGCCCAGGCGGCGACAGCCTTTTTCGCAGGCATGCTGGCAGTTGGGTGTACGGTCGGGCCCGACTATGTACGGCCGGACGTCGACGCGCCGGAAAAATATCGTTTCGCCGATACGCAGGCCAACGATCTCGCCAACACGCAGTGGTGGCAGCAGTTCCACGACCCGACGCTCGACGAGCTCATCCGCGTCGCGCTCGCCGACAATTTTGACGTGCGTATCGCCGCCGCGCGCGTCGAAGAACTCTACGGCACCTACGGCGTCACGCGGTCCGGCAAGTTTCCACAGGTTGGAGCGGAGGCGGCCGTCGGCGGCGCACGCACGCCACCGGACCCGTCGGTGGACACCATTCGCATCGACGCGTTCGCCTCCTGGGAGATCGATCTCTTCGGGCGGCTGCGACGGCTGACGGAAGCGAGTCGCGCCGACCTGCTCGCGAGCGAAGAAGGCCGCCGCTTCGCGGTGCTCACGCTCGTGTCTGCCGTGGCGTCGACGTACATCACGCTGCTAGGTGTCGATGCGCAGCTCGACATCGCGCGCCGGACGCTGGTCAGCCGTGAAAAGGCCTTGAAGATCTTCGAAACGCGCAACCGGCGTGGCGCCACGTCGGAATTCGAGTTGTCGCAGTCGCGTTCGGAATACGCCGTGACGAAATCGACGATCCCCCCGCTCGAGCAGGCACAGGCGCAGATCGAAAACGCGCTGGCAGTACTCCTCGGCCGAAACCCCGGCCCGATACCGCGGACCATGAAAATCGACTCGCTCGGCATGCCTGAGATCCCGGCGGGTTTGCCTTCCGACATCCTGGAGCGCCGGCCGGACATCAAGCAGGCGGAGTACAACCTCATCGCCGCCAATGCGCGCATCGGCGCAGCGAAAGCGCAGTACTACCCGAGCATTTCGCTGACGGGACTCTATGGCACCCTGAGCACGTCGCTCGACGGATTGTTCAAGAAGCCCGCCGAGCTCTACAGCTACGGCGCCGGCGCGCTTGCGCCCATCTTCACCGGCGGCGCCATCGGGGGCCAGGTGCGGGCGTCCGAGGCGCGTCAACAGCAATCGCTGTTCAACTATCAGAAGGCGATTCGCTCCGCGTTCAGCGACGTCGAGAACGCGCTGATCGCAAGCCAGAAGTCCCGCGAAGCCCTGGCTGCCCAGGCCGAACGCGTTGATGCGATGCGCGACTACGCGCGTCTCGCCAATCTTCGTTACGACAACGGTTACTCGGGCTACATCGAAGTACTCGACGCGGAGCGCGGACTGTTCGCCGCCGAACTCGACTACACCGTCGCCATGGGCAACACGTACTTCGCGATGGTCGATATCTACAAGTCGATGGGTGGCGGCTGGGTCGTCGATGCCGCGGCTCAATCGACTAAACCTCGCGTCGACCTGACGCAGGAACCAGAAGTCTTTCCCTGAAGGCCCATTCTTCGAAGGCATGAGCATGGATAACAAGGTCGACACCCCGAATCCCGAGAGTGCACCGCCGGCGGCAACTGCGCCGTCCGCCGCGCCCGCGGACAGCGGAAAGAAACCGAAGGATCCCGTAAAGACGATCACCAAGGCGGTGCTCATCACCCTGCTCGTGCTGTTCGTCTATCACGTGATCTCGGATCGCGTCACGCCTTACACATCGCAGTCGAACATCGAGGTACTGCTGGTGCAGATTGCGCCGCAGGTAAGCGGACAGGTGATCGAAGTCGCGACGCATGACAATGAGCGCGTGAAGAAGGGACAGCTGCTGTATCGCATCGACCCGGAACCGTTCGCCATTGCCTTGCGCGCAGCCGAAGCGAACCTCGCGCAGGTTGAGCAGAACCTCAAGGTGTCGAGTGAGCAGGTGCGTTCGTCGCAGGCGAATCTCGCGAAGCAGCGCACCGAGCTGGCAACCAGCCAGAAACTCGGCAGCATCGTCTTCGACCTGACCAAGGAAAAGGCGTTGTCGGAAACGGATTCGATTCGCGCGCGCTCCGAGATCGACCGTGCCACCTCCGACCTGGCTCGCGCCCAGGCGGAGCTGGAAAGCGCGAAGCAGAAGTTAGGCCCCGCGGGCGACGCCAACCCCCAACTGCAACAGGCGCGCGCAGCGCTCGCGCAGGCCCAGCTCGACATGACCAATACGACGGTGCTCGCGCCCGCGGACGGCATGATCACCAACCTGCGTCTCTCGAAGGGGCAGTACGCCAATCGCGGGCAGGCGGTGATGAGCTTCATCGAGGGCAACAGCGTCTGGCTGACCGCCTATCTACGCGAGAACCAGCTCGCGAAGGTTGCGCCTGGCAACGCGGTGCGCGTGACGTTTGACCTGCTCCCGGGTTCGGTGTTCGAGGGCCGGGTCGACAGCGTCGGTTGGGGTGTAACCAACGGCAGCAATAGCGAGACGCCGGCCGGCAACCTCCCCGACGTACAGACCCAGCAAGGCTGGCTACGCGATCCGCAGCGCTTTCCGGTGCGCATTGCGCTGAAGGAAGAAGCCAGCAACGCACTCGGCGACCTTCCGCTACGCAATGGCGCGCAGGCCAACGTGCTGATCATGACGAGCCCGAATTCATGGCTGCTGAACCCGATCGGCCGGCTTTGGCTGCGCATCGTTTCCTGGCTGAGCTATCTCTACTGAAGCCATGGACACTCCGCACAGCCACACCGTGCTGCGCTTCGCGTTTGGCGTGACGCTGTCGTTCGTCGTGGCGGAAATGATGGAGTGGAATCCGCCCTACCTCGCACCGGTGTTCACCTGCGTCGTGCTCGCCAACATCCCCGTGAGGCCGCCGATCAAGGTTGCGTTGGGTTTCAGCCTGGTGGTCGGCGCCTCGGCCTTCCTTGGAGTGATACTCGCCTACGCTTTCAGAGGCGCACCTCACATCTTGTTTGGTATCTGCACGCTCATCATATTCCGGGGGGTCTACGCCCTCGCGCGCGGGGCTTCGAAACTGGGACCGCTGTTCATCATCATCTGCACGGCTGCGATCCCGGTGGTTGCCCTGCAATCGCTGGTCGCCGCGGAAGCCGTCGCCGGCGTGTTCGCGAAAGGCGCCATGCTCGCGATGTTCATGGCCTGGGTCTCCTGGCTGGTCTTTCCGAAGGCGCTTCCTCCTCGCGCGGCCGCCAAGGTTGTCCCGCTGACACCCGAAGCCGCGCTTCAAAGTGCGCTGCTGGGCACTGCGATCCTCGCACCACTCGTGCTCGTCTATCAGCTGTTCGGCCTGACCGGCGCAGTGCCGGTCCTGGTGGGCACCGTGATGATCGTAACCACGCTCGATTTCCGGCTTGGGCAGAAGCAGGCCATGCTTCGCGTCGTCGCCAACTTCTGCGGTGGCGTCTCGAGCGTCATCGCGCTGGTGCTCCTCGGCATCCATCCCTCGCTCGCTGCGTTCACACTGATCGTGCTGGCATCGGGGCTGCTGTTCGGGATGAAGATCTCGCACGGCGACTACATGGCGCAGATGCTGACCGTCGCCTGCAACGGCTATCTCATCGTGTTCGGGTCCACGATGCACTCGGATTCGGGCGCTTTCGATGTGTGGCTGACGCGCCTGACCTACTTCTTCCTCGCAGGCCTGTTCACGATCGGGATGATGGCGCTGATCTGGCCCCGGCAATTGCCAAGGGAGTTGCCCGAAGAATCGCCCAAGGAAGCCACTTCGAAGGTCAGTCTATGAAGCACTGCCCACCAGGGCAGCTTCAGGACTTCTTCGCGGGACGAGCGTCGGCATCGAGGATCCACTTGCCGTCATCCCCCGCACACACGATCTGCTTCGAGGAGCCCTTGAGGGACTTGGCGTAGTTGTCGATGCGCAGGCGGCGGCAATCGCGGCCCTCGGTGCTGGTGAACACGTTCAGTAGTTTGATGGTGCCGCCGCTGCCGGTTGCCTCGTTCTTCCAGCTTCGCGCGGCGCCCTTCTCTTTTGTACGACTCACCTCGTCGACGGTAGCCCAGAGCATGTCGAAATCCTGGGGCGTGAACTTGCCACTCGGGGCGTCACGGAGATCACCGAGATTGGTCTGCGCATTTCCAACACCGATGCCGCCCACCAGTGTTACGAAGGCGGATAGAACGACGAGGCGTCTTGGGCTCATGCCATGAAATATCCGGAGTGATCGCATGCGGCGAAATAGGACCAAGGGCCGATGCCCTACTGCGACGCCGCCTTGCCCGGATACCGGTCGAAAATCTCGGCGACGATCGATGCGATTGCCGGGCCGGGATTCTGCAGCATCTCTTCGCTGAGACGTCCCTCGGCGATACCTTCCCAGGCCAGCATCTTTCTCTTCGCGTCGACGACGTCGATGTTGGCAGTCCCCACGCGGTAGTGGACGGTTTCTTCGTCCTCGAAGGCCACCACGGGCAGCCCGTAGAGTTCGGCGCGGTAGGCGTAGTAGCCAGTCGAGTACCCGTACTGCGGCGAGATGTTCGTCTTCGAATCACTGCCCGCAAGCGGGTTGGCGTTGAAGTTCACGAGCAGGTCCGGCGACTCTTCCGTGTACTGGTAGCCGCGTGCGTCCATCTCGTGACGGATCGCCTGCATGAAGTACACGGTGAGTGCCGTAGTCTTGCCGCCGAAATTCGTGCCCACCACGGGCACGAATCCATAGGTGCGATAGCTCGAGAAGTTGGCCGCAGGATCGACCCGCATGTTCACCTTGAGCGGTGCGCTCGCGCAGCCGGCAAGCACGGCGGTAACGCACAGCAGCAAGTTGGCGACAAGCAGGTTACGAGAGCGCGGCGTCATGGATGAAGCTCCGGGTAGGTGATCAAGGTTTTACTGCCCGCCCGCGTGGCACCCCATCGGACCTTGGTCCCATCGCCAGCCGATACCCCGCGCATGACGCTTCACCCACTCAGTTCGGGAGCCATGCCGTGAAATCAGCAATCCGCGCCCTCGCCATGAGCGCGCTCGCCGCGTGCCTGTTCGCCACGACCCTGACGGTCACAGCCAAGGAAAAGCCGCCGGAGAACTGGGACGGCCTCGAGCGGAAGAAGGTCAAGGGACTCGACAACGTCTACGTGCGCCCCAACGTGCAGTTCACGCCGTACAAGAGCGTGATCCTCGACAAGACGGCGGTAGAGTTCTCGAAGAACTGGGAGAAGAGTTTCGACTTCCACGATCGCCCGGACGCCGGCGACATGGAGCGCATCAAGACGCAGCTGTCCGAGCTCATGCATGAGCGGTTCCTGAAAGAACTGGTGGATCACGGCTACACCGTGGTCGACGCTCCCGCGGAAGACACGCTGCGGGTCGGGACGGCGATCATCGACCTCTTCATCAACGCGCCCGACAAGCGCGACGCCGGCATCACGAAGTCCTATACGACGAGCGCGGGCCGCATGACGCTCGTACTGGAAGCGCGCGACGGTCCCACAGGCCAGTTGCTGGCGCGCGCCGTCGACAAGCGCGAGGACGACAACTTCGGCGGCCGGCTGACGTGGACGAACGCGACGACGAACATGGCCGATGCGCGAATGATCATCGATGTATGGGCCAAGCAGCTTCGCCAGGCGCTGGATCGGCTCAACGGCAAGGAAAAGTAGTTCGGCGATCTACCTGTCGAACCAGGTGTACTGCCAGGCCACGCCGTAGGTGGTGAAGTTGCTGCCGAGACGCGCCGTCGCGCCTTTGCTCCAGCTGAACTTGATCGACTGACCCTTGACCACGGGCACCGAGAGCGTGAGGCCAACGCGCGAGTTTTCCTTCCGGTCGCCCGCGGGAACGCCGTTTGCCGTGGTCTCGCCTCCCCAGTAGTAAGTGCCGTCGACCGCCAGCCAGAGCTGTGGACGGATGGTGTAGCTCACGTGCGCCTGCATGGTCGGCATCGGATCCTGCTCGCGGTGCACGCCGCCAAAGAAATCCGGGTTGTCGGTGAAAAGCCAGACACCACCGAACAAGTCGAACATCCAGCGATCGTGCGGAACGGTGACGCCGATCTCGGGCTTGAACGCCCAGCGGTTGGTGCCGATGTTGACGAGTTTGTCGGGGTCGTACTGGCCAGTCGGCGCAGAGACGCTGAGACTGACACCCAGCGTGGTCCTGGGCGTCCGCTTCATGAAATCTTTCAGCGAGAGCGCTTCACCGCCGATGAGATTGGCCGCGAGGCGCAGCTTGACGTCGCCAATGCCTGAACGCGATACCGACCGCGCCTGCTCGAATACGTCGCCGGAAATATCACCCCAGACGTACGGCGCCGCGACCACGACACTGGCCTGGTGACCTGCGATACCAAACGTGCGCCCGTAGCCTGCGACCGCCGCGTTGAGCTGCGCCTCGACGTTCTGGAGCGGCACCGATGGGTCCGTGAGCACTTCGCCGGTCGAATACCCGTACGCCATCAATCCGAAGTTGGTACCGATCGGTGCGGGTGAATACGCGCGCGGCTCCAGCTCCTGGCACCAGGCAGCATTCGCGCCCCAGGCGCAACACAGGACTCCCACGATCCGGGCGGTGTTTTTCATTTTCTGATCCGCCGCGCCCCCCAGTTTTGTCCCGAGCTATTGCTTCGCCAGGACCGTGTTCCAGTCGTCCTTCATGCTGACGACGAGCCACTTCTTAGCTGCCGCCACGTCCAGCGCCTTGTCGAGAGTGCCGATCTTCGAGCCGCGGTCATAGGCCCACTCGCGCGCCGCATCATCGTGATGAACGATCAGCGCGAGGCGTGCGCCCTTGCCGGCCGTAGTCCACTCGAGCATCTGCAAATCCCCATCGGAGTTGCCAAACGCCGCAATGGGCCGGCGGCCGATGATCTTCTGGATGCTGATGACCTTGCCTTCCTTGTCGTTGACCATGTCAACGGCCGGGAGCTTGAGAAGCTCTGGCACATCGCCGCGCAGCTGGTACTTCATCCGACCGGCACTGCCGATGACCTGCTCGGGCGGAATGCCGTAGGCCTCCTCGGCATAGGCGCGCATGAACTCCACACCGCCGCCCGAGACGATGAAGGTCTTGAAGCCATTGGCGCGCAGATAAGTGAGTAGTTCGAGCATCGGCTGGTATACGAGCGTGGAATACGGACGTTTGAAGCGCGCATCGCGCTTGGTCTTGAGCCACTCGCGCGCGATACGCTCGAACGAGTCCGTGGTCATGCCGGCGTGTGTCGCCGCCAATACCTGCACCACGCCCTCGTCGCCGCCGGCGAGCGCCTTCTCGACGTCGCCATCGATGAGCGAGGCGAATGGCTCGGTGTTCTTCCACTCCGGGTGCCCAGCCGCCTGCAGCTTGACGCGATCGATGGCGAACGCCAACTGCGTGTAGATGGGCTGCTCTACCCACAGCGTGCCATCGTTGTCGAACGTGGCGATGCGTTCCGGCACGGGCACGAAGTCCGGCGTGCCCGCCTTCGTGACGCGGCCGACGAACGCGACGATCGCCTGCTTCGACGCGGTGTTGTTCCACGATGGCAACGGATCCTGCGCCGCCGCGGGCGACGCCGATACGATCAGCCAGGCAACAGTGAGTGCCGCGGCGACGCGCGCAGTCGTGAGTCTCCTCACTGGGCCGCCGGACCCTTTACCGGGTAGTTGGCGAACATCTCCGTGATGACCCCATCAATGGTCGCCTGCGGGTTCTGCATCATCTTGTCGGTAATCTTGCCTTCGGCAATGCCTTCCCAGACGAGCTGCTTTTTCGCGGCATCGACGACGTCGATGTTCGCCGTGCCCTGCTTGTAGCGCACGGTGGACACGTCGGTGCCGCCGTACATCGGTCCCGCAGCATACAGGCCACCGCGGTAGCCGTAGTAGCCGTAGCCATACGACATCGACGGCGTGCTGCGGATATCGACCTGCTCGCGCGCGTTGGTGTTGAAGTTGATCAGCAGGTCGGGATTGTTGTCCGTCTGCGTGTATCCGCGCGCATTCATTTCGCGAGTGATGGCGGTCTTGAAGTAGGTCGTGATCGGCGTCGAGTAGCCGGAGCGATTCGTGCCTGGTTCGGCCACGAAGCCGTACGTGTGGTAGCTGGACAGGTTCGCGCCCGGGTCAGCCTGCGAACGCGTCTTGATGGGATTCGATTCGCACGCGGTGAGCATCAGGCAGGCGCCGACAACGAGAGATCCGAGGATCGACGAATTCAGTCGAGACAATTTCATGTTCAGACTCCAGAAATGGACGGCTCGTTTTACTGACCGGCGTGTCGACACCGATATCGGACCTTGGTCCCACCGACTACTTGACGGTGTAACCCTTCGATTCCAGGCAAGCGCCGAAGCCCTTCTTGAAAAGGTTGGCCTGTTCGTTGACCGCAGCTTGCTGCTGCGCTTCCGCCTGCTGTTGCGCGGAGGCGGCCTGTTCCTGGGCCGCAGCGTTTGCACGGCGCTTCTGCTGTCCCCCTCTCATGGCGCCCACGGCAGCACCCACTGCGGCGCCATCGTTGGCGTCACCATTGGCGACTTCGCCGATGACCGCGCCCGCCGCGGCACCGCGAGCAGCACCGCGGACCCGCTGGCCTGACTGGGGCGGAGGCGGCGGCGCGGCAGCCTGCACCGGCGGTGCGGATGCCTGCGGGTTCATGGGATCGAATCCCGTCTGCGATTTCGACCAGGTGAAGCATTCGCCTTCATCCTGGCTCTGCTTGTCCGCCGACTGCCCTTTCGCCGGGAAAACCACGACGCCGAGGGATGTCGACAGTGACTTGGTGGGTGCAGGGGTCTGTGCGGCAGCGGTGCCAGCGAACAGTACCGTCACCGCGATGAATGCTGTTGAGTTGCGCATGGTGGTCTCCTTGGGTTCATGAGGATGGCACCGGCAGAAAGCCGGGCAATCGAAAACTCGCACGGACACATCGAAAAACGCCGCCGGCCCCGATCGCCGGAGAGAACGATCGGGGCCGACGCCGACACTCTAGCGACCGAGTGTCATCAATAACGCATCACGAATCCGAGCTTGAACTGGTCGAAGTCCGGGCTCGCGTTGTCGAGGTCGTACCAGTGCTTCTCATACGAGAGGCGCATCGAATAGCCGGTCGAGAGATCCCATCGCACACCCAAGCCAGCGTTGTAGGTGAATGAATCGGTGCTGTGCGTGTCCTGGACCGTCGTGCAGATGTAGCCGTACCACGGATCCCACCAGCAGCCCGTCTGCGGACGGCCATCGGGGATGTTCGTGTCGATGAAGGCCCAGCCTATGCCCGCCGTGAGGTACGGCGTGATCGGGCCATCGACGAAATTGAAGTTGGCGCGGGCAAACGGCGTGAAGGCTTCCATCTCGCCGGACACGTCCACGGAACCGACAGGGTTACGAACGAGGTTCGCGTCGTAGTCGACGTTCGACCAGTCGACGCCGAACTGCGCTTCGAGTTTGTCGCTGAAGCGATAGCCCACGTAAAGCGAGACGCCAATGTCGCTGTCGAAGTCGACGGTGGATCCGCCATCGAAGTCGACGCTCTGGCTGTTCAGGTAAAGAAGGTCGGCGCCGAACTCCCAGCCGTCTCCTCGCGACTGTGCATTGGCGCCTGTCGACAGCAGGCTCATGGCCGCAGCGCAGAAAAACAAT
>Ga0173480_10000553_pt1 | contig 12607 bp, 10 predicted proteins | sample NitcycUS209509C1_FD_122622 | JGI IMG/M metagenome (GOLD analysis project Ga0173480, IMG submission 122622) | Soil microbial communities from Arlington Agricultural Research Station in Wisconsin, USA - Nitrogen cycling UWRJ-S209-509C-1 (version... | ecosystem: Environmental > Terrestrial > Soil... | reverse complement strand
GACGTGGAACGCATCGAAGTTCTGCGCGGACCGCAGAGCACGCTGTACGGCAAGTCCGCCTCCGCCGGCCTGATCAACATCATCACGAAGCAACCCACGGACTCGTTCGAGGCGCATCTCAGCGCCATGGGGACTGACGATGACGAGTACGGCGGCAATTTCAGCGTGTCCGGCCCCATCAGCGATGCATTCAGCTACATCGTGACGGCAGCGTATTCGCAGTGGGATGGCAATCTCACGAACCTGTACAACGGCAAGGACGCGAACGGGCGCGAGGCTTTCAATTCGCGAGCCAAACTCAAGTGGGAGCCGTCGGACGCAGTGTCGCTGACCCTGTCGGCTAACTACGTGGATGGCGAAACGACGGTGGGTCGTCCCTTCATCACCACGGATCCCACGGCGTTGTTGCGAAACACGGCCGGCCAGACCCAGGGGGTCGTGATGCCGGGCGTCACTCCCGCTCCGGACAACACGGAATTCAGCAACAACCTCGACGCCCGTACGGAATACTCGGGATCCGGCGCGTCGCTGCGCGGTGAGTTCGCGCTGGGTGACCTGACCCTGGTGTCGATCACGTCCTACGATAAATTCCATCTCACCGACTGGCTGGACCAGGACGACACGTCGTCGACGGCGGCTATCGGCGGCAATTTTCAGGTGGGTGAATTCCATTCACGGTTGGCGACGCAGGAATTGCGGTTGCTGTCTTCGGATGCCGATTCGTTCCGCTACACGGTCGGCGCCTACTACGGCAAGGTCGAGTTCGAACGCCCGTTCTACCGCGGCCCTGTGTTCTCACTGGCCAACTGGCATGCCAACTCCGAGTCGAGCCAGATCGCCGCGTTCGCGCAGGTCGATTGGGAGATCGTCGACAAGTTGACGCTCACCCTGGGCGGGCGCGCCCAGAAGGAAGAGGTGTCGTACAAGTTCCTGGATGTCCAGAACGGCAATGCGCAATTCAGCGGCGATGCGGATGACACCGCGACTACCTACAAGATCAGCCCTCAGTACCAGATCACGCCGGATGTGATGGTCTACGCCAGCTACGCGACCGGGTACAAGGGACAGACCTACGATCTCACGACCGGCTTCAACGCCAATCGGGCGGCCGCCGGTCCCATCAGGCCGGAGCTGTCGAAGGACACGGAAGCCGGCATACGCACGCAGTTCTTCGATCGCGCACTGACGTTGAACCTGACCTGGTTCGATACCGACTACGAAGACCTGCAGGCGCAGACGATCGAGACGCTGGCTGATGGATCGACCAACTTCCGCCTGACCAACGTCGGCGGTCTCAACTCCACAGGAGTCGAAGTCGAGGCTACGGCGCGGGTCGGTGAGGGGCTGAGCCTGACGGCGTCCGCGACGTTCCTGGACGCCAAGTACACCTCGTTCGCGGCGGCGCAGTGTTATCCCTTGCAGACTGCAGCCATGGGATGCACCGGCACGCCCGCACGGCAGAACCTGACGGGTGAGCGGGCCGTGCAATCCCCCGAGCTGAAGTTCCTGATCGGCGCCGAGTATTCCCACGCGATCGGCAGCAGCCTGCAGGGCTTCATCCAGGCTAACTACCAGTACCAGGATGACGTGTACTACGTGGCCGAGGATCCGCAGACGTTCCAGCCTTCATTCGGCATTACGAACCTGGGAGTCGGCCTTCGTGATGAGTCTGGCAAGTGGCAGGCCGTCCTCTTCGTGAACAACCTCTCCGACGAGCAGTACTACCCTTCAATAGTCAATTCCGCGGGCAACTGGGGTAACAAGGTGGCGACGCAAGCGCTGCTTCCCCGGGACTTCGAGCGCTATGCCGGCATCCGATTCACTTTTGACTTCAAGTAGTCAGGCACTTCGACGCGATACATCGACTCCTGATTTCATGGCCAGTCCCTCCACAAAAACCTCCCGCGGACAGCAGGCCGAGCCGGCTGCCAGCGTCCGTCGGGAGCGTCTGTATCAGGAGCTCGCGCGCAAGTTGATGAGCGCGATCGACGCGGGCAAATACAAGGTGGGCGAAAGGCTGCCGGCGGAGCGCGAACTGGCTGTCGAGTTCGACGTGAGTCGCCCGACCGTGCGAGAAGCGATCATCTCCCTCGAGGTTCAAGGCCTGGTGGAGGTGCGCCTTGGGACAAGTGCCTATGTGAGGCGTAAACCCAGCCAGAAAGACCAGCCAGGCTTCAACGTCACCGCATTTGAACTCACCGAAGCACGGCTGTGTTTCGAAGGTGAGGCGGCTGCGCTCGCGGCGACGCATATCACTGACGAGGAGCTCGATGAGCTGGAGGCGCTGGTACACCGCATTGACCGCGAGAATCGGTCCGAGAATGGCAAGGAGAAAGCCGACCACGAGTTTCACCTGCTCATTGCGCGCGCTACGCGCAATGCAGCGGTGTTGAATACCGTTGAATCCCTCTGGCGAGTGCGTCTCACGTCACCCGAATGCACGCTGTTGTTTGAAAGAGCGCGCGACGCGGACGTCAAGCCGGTGGTCGCCGAACACACCGCGATCGTGAAAGCACTTCGCTCTCGCAATCCAGCCAAGGCGAGGGAAGCCATGCGGGCACACATGAATGCTGTCATGGCGTCTTTACTGTTCGTCACCGAGGAACGTGCCGTTGAAGCGGCGCGACGCTCCGTGCAGCAAACCAAGGCGCGATTTGGCCGCGTTCGTCGCTGACGAGTCCGGTCCGCGCGCTAACGCGCATTCAGTATCAGGGGTCTGACCATGTTCAAAGCCAATGGCGTGTTGCGATGGGCAACCGGCGCACTGCTGATGTGCGGCGTTTCCACCGCGCTTCTTGCGGAAGCGCAGCCTATCCAGAATGTTCTCTCACGGCCCGGCATGACGCTGACCGGCAAGTGGCACGTGATCGTGGATCCATACGAAAACGGGTACTACGACTACCGTCGCCAACCCTTCGATGCCGCGACACCTCCACGTGGCGGCTACTTCCTGGACCGCAAACCCGCCGATCGATCCGAGCTCATCGAATACGACTTCGACACCAGCCCCACGCTGACAGTGCCCGGAGACTGGAACTCCCAGGACGACCGACTCTTCTACTATGAAGGCACGGTCTGGTACCGACGGAAGTTCGACTACACCGCATCTCCCGACAAGCGGGTGTTCGTCCATTTCGGCGCGGCTAACTACCAGGCCGATGTCTACCTCAACGGCCGCAAGCTCGGACGACACATCGGCGGGTTCACGCCATTCGAGTTCGAAGTCACGGGCAACCTGAAGACCACCGACAACTCGCTGGTCGTGAAGGTCGACAACGCCCGCCATGCGGATGCGGTGCCAACGGTCAATACCGATTGGTGGAACTACGGCGGGTTGACGCGCGAGGTGAGCATCGTCGAGACGCCGGCCGCGTTCGTCCGCGACTACGAAGTACAGCTCGAGAAAGCCTCGACGCGGAGAATCACCGCGCGCGTGCAGTTGGATGGTGCGAAATCGCCGACCAGGGTGACGCTCTCGATACCGGGCGCCAACGTGACCGCGAGCGCGATGAGCGATGCGACGGGAGTAGCGACCTTCGCCCTGGACACGCCGCGACTCAAACTGTGGTCCCCCGATAATCCGACGCTTTATCAAGTATCGATCAGCGCCGGCAATGACCGGGTCGACGATCACGTGGGCTTTCGCAGCATCGCCGTTCGTGGTGCCGACATCCTGTTGAACGGACGCTCCGTCTTCCTGCGTGGCATCTCCCTGCACGAAGAAAATCCGCTGCGCGGCGGACGCGCGTACTCTGTCGAAGACGCCCGACTGTTGCTGGGATGGGCCAAGGAGCTGGGCTGCAACTTCGTGCGGCTTGCCCACTATCCTCACAACGAACACATGGCGCGAGTTGCCGATGAAATGGGGCTCATGTTGTGGGAAGAGGTGCCTGTCTACTGGACTATCCAGTGGGAGAATCCCGAGACGCTGGCAAACGCAAAGGCGCAACTCACGGATCTGATCACTCGGGATCGCAACCGGGCGAGCGTGATCGTCTGGTCGGTCGCAAACGAAACCCCCGTCAGCGAGCCGCGCACCAGATTCCTGAAAGAGCTTATCGATACCGCGCGGAGTCTCGATTCCACGCGCCTCGTGTCGGCGGCGATGGAAGTGCATGCGGATCCCACCAATGCCAACCATCGCATCGTCGATGACCCCCTGGGTGCGTATACAGACCTGCTGAGTTTCAATGAATACGTCGGCTGGTATGACGGTCTGCCAGACAAGTTGCCGCTGATCACCTGGTCGTTGGGTTATCAGAAGCCGGTCGTCATCAGTGAGTTCGGAGCCGATGCGCTCCAGGGCTTCCACGCCGACCGCCTCACGCGTTTCAGCGAGGAATACCAGGAAGACCTGTATCGAAAGACCCTGGCCATGCTCGAGCGCATACCGCAGTGGCGCGGCACGACGCCGTGGATCCTGACGGATTTCCGCTCGCCACGACGTCCGCTCCCCAATGTGCAGGATGGGTGGAATCGAAAAGGACTCATCGGGGAAAACGGCACGAAGAAAAAGGCGTTCTTCGTGCTTCGGGACTTCTACGATCGCAAGCGATCGAACTAGCGCGCCATGGATATGCGTACCGCAAGCGAGGGCAGTGCCGTCGCGGGAACCGTGAGTGACCGCACGATCGTGTTCGCGGACCTGATAGTGACCTGCCCGGGTCGCAACTTCGTGACGCTGAAGATCGTCACGCGCTCCGGTGTTTCCGGCATTGGCGACGCGACTCTGAATGGCCGGGAACTCGCCGTCGCTTCGTATCTGAAGGACCACGTGGTGCCGAATCTCATCGGCCGCGACGCGGGGCGCATCGAGGACATCTGGCAGTTTTTCTATCGCGGCTCGTACTGGCGTCGCGGACCGGTGCAGATGACCGCGCTCGCCGCTGTCGACGTGGCGCTGTGGGACATTTTCGGCAAGATGACGGGCCTGCCGCTCTATCGACTGCTCGGCGGTCGTTCGCGCGACGGCGTACTCGTGTACGGCCATGCGAATGGCAAGGACATCGACGAGTGCAGCGCGGAAGTGGGCAAGTACATCGCCCAGGGCTACAAGGCCGTGCGCGCGCAGTGTGGCGTACCCGGGATCAAGAAGGCGTACGGCATCTCGAGTCTGAAGAATGCGTACGAGCCCGCGGAAAGCGAGTTGCCCGTCGAATCCGTATGGGCAACGCCTGCGTACCTCTCGCTCGTGCCACAACTGTTCGAGCGCTTGCGGAGTGAACATGGCCCCGACATCGAACTGCTGCACGACGTGCATCATCGACTGTCGCCGATCGAAGCTGCGCGGCTCGCGCGCGATCTCGAACCTTACCGGCTGTTCTGGCTGGAGGATTCCACGCCGGCAGAGAATCAGAAATCCTTCGAGCTCATCCGGCGGCATTCAGTGACGCCACTCGCGGTGGGCGAGATCTTCAACTCGATCTGGGATTGCAAACACCTCATCGAGAACCAGCTCATCGACTACATCCGCACGACCATCGTGCACGGCGGTGGCATCACGCATCTGCGACGGATTGCGGATTTTGCTGCCCTGCATGGCGTACGCACGGGCTTCCACGGCGCCACGGACCTTTCGCCGGTTTGCATGGGAGCCGCTTTGCACTTCGATACGTGGGTTCCGAATTTTGGAATCCAGGAATACATGCGGCACGCGGTGGAAACCGACGAGGTGTTCCCGCACGACTATTCGTTCAACGCCGGACGCCTCTACTGCGGCGAGACACCAGGACACGGCGTCACCATCAACGAAAAGTTGGCAGCGAAGTATCCCTATTCACCCAGGCAACTTCCCATCGCACGTCTGGAAGACGGGACCATGTGGGATTGGTGAGAGGCCAGCGCTACTCCCGCGCAAGTTCGTGCGCGAGCCTGAGCTCGCACGCCTTGAAAACGATGTAAGCGCCCATGCTCAGATAACCCGTGACGACCAGTTCGACGAACTGTCGTGCAGCCCCATCCATCAAGGCGCGCCAGCCGTAGTTCGCGATCAAGTCGAGATTGGCGCCGAGTAGCACGAAGATGTTGAACGTGCCGACGCCGAAAACGAAGAAGGCGAGTCCCATGACCAGGAACGCCAGCCATCGACGCGACAACACCGTGCGTTGAAACCACCGCTTCAACATAATTCCTCCAGGCAGAGTAGACCCGGAGCAGAGGCGGAATATTTCAGGGGGTGAGTGAGGGTCTGGGGCAAACCTTCGTGAACGCCTACGTCATGGCGAGGTCTTGCCGGTCTGCCGATATCCACAGTGTCCGACCGATTCGCGCACTCCGACGCGGTGTAGTCACCACCTCACAAGGGTGGAAGTTCCATGCGCCATTTCTACAATGCGGCCCGACTCGCGACGGTCTCCGCGATGCTCGCGAGTCTCACGGGCTGCGGTGATATCGGCTACCAGGTCAATCCGGGCGAAGACATCATCGGTGGCACACCGCCACCCGCGGTTCCATCACCACCCTCGGTTCCATCGCCACCGACTCCTCCACCGCCGCCGCCCCCACCGGCCGTGCCACCGCTGTCGACTACGATCCAGGATCTCAGTGACGGACATGCGGTAGGAGATCAGCGTTGGTACAGCCCGCAAACCGATGGCTCGCCGATCGGACGCTTCACCTGCGTCATCAATCCGCCGCAGGCCCTCGCGTTTCGCGCGCACCTGTCGATTCTCGTGAACAACGAGCCGCAGAAAATTCCGTTGTACCTGGGTGCCTCGCCCCGGCCCCCGACGCACTGCTTCTTCGCGATTCACACGCACGATTCGTCGGGCAGGATTCACGTCACGCCGGAAGCGCCCGGAGTCTTCACGCTGGGAGAGTTGTTCCAGATCTGGGGGCAGCCTCTGAGCAATACGAACGTGGCCGGCATCACCGGCCTGCCGGTCGAGGTCTATGTCACCGACAACGGCACGACGGTCAAAGTCGAAGATGCCGAGTGGGCTTCCATCGAACTCAAGCCGCATCGCGAGATCACGATCGAGCTGGGTACGCCACTCACCGAGATTCCGAACTTCACCTGGGCGGACTGATCACGCCGGAAGCACGTAGGCAAATGTCGCCCCAATGGCAAACGCCAGGCAGGCGACGAGATACATCCCGCCACTGATTCGTCGCAGGCGACCGCAGGCACGCGCGGCGGATGGATCTACAGGGCAGGGCAACGAGCGCGCCCGCCAGATGGCGAGGCCTCCGGCCAACAGCAGCGATGCGGCGATCAGGAACACGACACCTTTGCGCTCCGATAGCCAGACGAGCTGCGGAATCGCGGTGACGAGCGATACCATCGCCGCACCCGCGCCGATCGACACGAGGACCGCGGGCAGCACGCAGCACAGCAGCGTTGCCCCGCTTGCGATCAGCGTGCCGAATGCGATCCCGACATTGCGCCCATGCGCATCCACTACTGGTTGGCTGCCTCGAGGACTTCGCCTCGAATCTCCGACATCGTGCGCTTCGTCCGGCTGATGCTTTTCAGGTCGTAGCCGGCCTTGGTAATCATCTTTCGCAGTTCGTCGTCCGTGATGTCCTGACCCTCTCGCGTGGTCACCGCCACCAGCTTGTTCTCGAGACTCACGACGACGTCGGCCGTCGCGTCATGCGTGCGTAAGCTCTTTTCGATGCCTTGGGCGCAGTACCCACAGACCATGCCGAATACTTTCATCTCGATGGTCGATGCCTGCGCCGCCAGTGGCATCAACAGAAGAGCGGCGGCAACTCGAAGCGTCATTCTCATGTTCATCTCCACACTCAAAAAGTCAGCATGATCCTGCCTTGCGGCTTTCCCTCGGTGGTTGCGCCCAATTCCATCCACACGTGCTTGCGGAAGAATCGCAACAGCAACGCAACCTGGGTGTTTTCGTCGATGTCGCCGGCATAGTGGCTCGCCGAGACGACTAACCACGTCGCAAGAGTTCCAGCCTCGTGCTTGTACGGTGAAAAGCCGAACTGCAGCGTGTCGGTCCGGTGCAGGAAAGTAGAGGAGTAGTGAGCGTCCGACGACGCGGCGAAATACGTGCGCCGTGTTTCGAAGTCGATCTGCCCGCCGCTGTTCCAGGCGGTCTCTTCGAATGTCTGCGCCACGCCGGGAACGGGCGGAGCGCCGTGATCGTGCTCGCTGGGCTCCGGCGTCGGTGACGGCGCGATGGTGATCGAGGATCGTCCGGCGCCACCCCAGACAAACACATTCGCCTGGGCGGACTCGAGGTTCCAGCGCTTCAGCAGCAGATTCAGACGTCCGAAATTGACCTCGTGCTCATGTCGCGGCCCGGTGTCATTGAGTTCGAGATGACCGACACCCACGGACCAACGCGAGCTCGGCGCGTAGCTCAACTGCGCCTCTTTCATGACGCCGTCGCGGTACTCGGCCATGAACGTCGTGCTGTTCCCATACAGGATGGGACGGCCGAACGCCGGCGTCAGCGTGAACAGCGCCGCCAATCCGACGACACAGAATATACGGTGGGAATTCATACACCTCCCGGGACCGAGGCCATGATCGCGAATGAGGCGAAAGTTTGTGCAGGCGGGGGCGTACACGCGGCGTCAGTCCCCACGCAACCGCAAGCGCGAGGAGTCCGACAAACGCCGCCTACCAGACAGGGTTCCTGCCCGCCCGATTGTTAGCGATACCTCTGAGCACAAAGACTTTTTGTTGAGGATTCTTTCGTCACCCGCGTCGTAACTCCCGACGCCAGCCGTGTGCCAATCACGCGAGAAAACCGGCGCATGTTTTCTACAAGGGGGTTACATGGTTCGCATTCCAGTTCCCGCGGCGCCCGCCGCCGGCATTTCTCTGCTGACACTGCTGGTTTCCGCTCCTGCGCTGGCGCAGCAGGCAACCGAGCCAGCCACGACGCCGTCAGTGGACGCGCAGGGCGAGGCCACCGAAATCGAGGAAGTCGTCGTCTCCGGTTTCCGCCAGTCGTACATCGACGCGCTCAACACGAAGCGGCAGTCTGCGCAGATCACGGACGGCATTTCGTCGGACGGCCTGGGCCGCTTCCCGGATCTCAACGTCGGTGAAGCGGTCCAGCGCATTCCCGGAATCCAGATCAACCGCGAAGCGGACTCGCGCAACGCGACGATCAGCCTGCGCGGCCTGCCCGGCACGTTCGCGCGCACCACGCTGAATGGCGACGGTTTTGCCAACCCGGTACTGAACGGCTCGACGCCCCTGGGCGCATTCAACTCGGACATCTTCACGGCGATCACCGTGATCAAGTCGCCGTCGGCCGCGGATCTCGCGGGAGGTCTGTCGGGCAACATCGACCTGCGCATCATGCCCGCGCTGTCACGAAAGGAAGGCGGCTTCGCCAAGGCGTCGTACGAGTTCAATTCACTCGCGGACCTGGGCAGCCCCAGCGCGTCGCTGGGCTACAACGCAAGGTTCTCGGATGACTTCGCGTTGTTTGGCGTGATCACCTACAAGGACGAAAAATTCCGTCGCGATTCGATCACGGTGAACAGCTGGGGCAACCGGCTCGGCGCCATCCAGGTGGGCAACCAGGCGGCGGCGGGCTCCAACCCGGTGTACGACGCGCTGATCGCCGAAAATCCGGGCGGGGTCTATTACCCCAGCCAGACGCGACAGCTCGTGCGCAACAACCTCGGGAGCCTGTGGACAGGCGCTGCCGGTTTCGAGTGGCAGGCGACGGACAGTTTCAAACTCGGCACCACCGCCTTCTACACCAAGCGCGATCTCGACAAGTCGCTGAACCACCTGCTGTACATCGATGCGGGGCCGGGCAACAACACCAACACCGGTCTCGCTGCCACGTCGGCGGTCGCGCGCATCACGAATCTCGGAACGCCGTACATCGTCGAGACGTCGAGCGGCCCTCGCGCGTACATCAACGAATTCTCGGCCGAGAACATCAACACGTTCGACTCGCTGCGGTCGGAGCCGGGCTCGCAGATGACCTGGGCGTTCACGCCGACGGCTGACTTCGAAAATGACACGTGGCGCGCAAGCATGCGCGGCACGCTGTCGCGCGCCGAAGTCGTCTCCAACCAGATCGAGCTCGACATCGTGCAGAACCCGTACCGCAACCTCGGGACGGCGGGACTCAACGGGATCACGGCGTCGGTGTTCACCGGCGGCGACGATCTGTCGAACTTCGCGGTGATGCTCAACACGCCGCGCTCGGAACACGTTCCGCTCGGGGGCTATCCGATTCCTCCGGCGGCCAACGCCGCGACCCAGTCCGGCGCGCAAATGCCAGGTGCTCCCGCCGGCACCGCGGGTGATCGCTTCGGCGCCACCGGCACGAACGGTCACAGTGAAACCGACCTCGACGCGGTCCAGTTCGACGTCGAACGGTTCTTCAGCGACGAATCGTTCCTGTCGGGCATCCAGGCCGGCGTGCGGTACGAGCACCAGGAATACACCTCTTCGGGCTCGCGCAACACGGCGCTGGGCGCCAACACCGCCGCGATCACGCCGGACCTGTCGGTGCAGAATCCCTACGCTTCGGAATTCTTCGGCGGCAACGCACCCGGCTTCACGACCAACTGGCGAAACCTCGACATCCTGAGGACGCTGGCGATGATCACGCCGGTCAATACCGACCTCCGCAGCGCCACCAACCCCAACGGGTTGCCGGCCCAGTTCATGGGTGGCCCGGAGACGGGCGTCTTCCTCACGCCCTATGGCCTGGTGAACAACTACTGGGACGCTAACTACTACAACAACAACTTCAGCAACGAGAACAACGTCGGCTCGGCCTACGTCATGGGAAAAGTCGATTTCGACATCGGCAGCGTTCGCATCCGCGGCAACGGTGGCGTTCGCTACGAGCGAACGGAGAACCAGATCCAGGCGATCGAGTGCGTGAACTGCGCCGCGGCGCTGTCGACTCGCCCGGCGCCGGTCAATCACTCGATGGTGTCTCGCGAGTACGACCAGGAATACGACTACTGGCTGCCGTCGGCCATGTTCTCGGCCGATCTGACCGAGGAACTCGTGATGCGAGTCGCGTACTACAAGACCTACGTGCGCCCGCAGCCGCGTGACATCGCGCCGATCACCAACGTGCAGGAACCGCAGAACCTCGTTCCGCCGGTCGATCCCGTCTACACGATTGCGATCGGCGCCACGGGCCTCAAGCCGTACACGTCCAACTCGTACGACTTTTCGCTGGAGTGGTACAACCGTCCGGGCGGCATGTTCGCCGTCGCGGCGTACCAGAAGGACGTGGACGACTACATCGGCCCGATCACCGATCCGAACGTGTTGTGCCCGGCGGACGGCCTCATCAATGGCGTCGACTACGGTCTCGGCACGCTCACGGTCCAGGGGACCAACTGCTTCAGCTCGAATACGTTCATCGGCGCGGGTGGCGCTCCGGTGAATGCGCGCGTGGTCACTTCGGGCCAGACGAACCAGAGCCCGATCCGGGTCCGCGGTCTCGAATTCTCGATTCAGCAGAACTTCGATTTCCTGCCGGGCTTCTGGAGCCACTTCGGCGGCGCTGCGAATTATTCGCTCGTCGACATCGATGGGACGGACCCCTCCGGCAATCCGATCACGCTGCCCAGCGTTTCGAAGAAGAACCTGAATCTCATCGGCTATTACGAGACCCAGCGTTTTGGTATCCGGGTCGTCTACAACCATCGCGGAGACTACGACCTGGCGGCTGGCAACAGCTTCGTGGGCGATGCGCGGTCGGTCATGGCGCGCAGCCAGCTCGACAGCTCGTTGACGTTCAACTTCACGGACAACATCTCGCTCTCGATCGACGGGTTCAATCTCACCGACGCGATGCGCGCGGAGTATGAGAACGACCCGATGCTGCCGCGTCGCCTGGACTACGACGGGCGTACCTACAGCGCCACGCTCCGGGCCAGCTTCTAGGCATATATATAAGAGTAGGGCGGATCGGCCGGCCGACCGGCCGATCCGCGGCAACCCGCTCCCCGGACATAATCAATTGAGGATTCGGCGAGGAGATGCGTCGAAGTAAGGTGCGGGCGTATCGTGTCCGCGGATTCGAAAGTGCTCACCGCGGACAACGATGGATCATTCGACCGAAACGACAGGCGCGACCCCGGGCGAGGGTGAGCGCAAGTTCGAGCGGGAGCGCTTCCTTCGCCAGCTCTCGGAACGCTATCGCCAGCCGCTGACCGCCTACTTTCAACGGCGAGTCGGCTCGCGCAGCGAAGCCGAGGATCTCACGCAGGAGGTCTTCCTGCGCCTGCTGCGTCGACTCGACGTCGAGGACATCGACAACCCGGAAGCCTTCGTCTTTCGCACCGCGGTGAATCTCCTGCGGGACCGGTTTCGTCGAGGCCAGACACAACGCAGTCATCTCGCCGAGGTGAGCCTGCAGCAACAGGGCATCGAGGAGTTGTCCCCGGAACGCGTGTTCGACAGCCGCCAGCACCTCGAGAGGGTCCTGGATGCGCTCGAGCACCTCGACGAACGAAGTCGCGACGTGTTCATCCTCCACCGGCTCGAAGGCATGAAGCACGCGCAGATCGCCGAGTTGTACGGCGTGTCGGTGAGCTCGGTGGAAAAGTACATCATCAAGGCGCTGGCGGCGTTGACCGAGCACGCGTCCCGTCAAACAGAGTAGCGAACTTGCAGCCCGACCAGTCAAACAAGTCCTTG
>Ga0173480_10000552_pt1 | contig 12620 bp, 7 predicted proteins | sample NitcycUS209509C1_FD_122622 | JGI IMG/M metagenome (GOLD analysis project Ga0173480, IMG submission 122622) | Soil microbial communities from Arlington Agricultural Research Station in Wisconsin, USA - Nitrogen cycling UWRJ-S209-509C-1 (version... | ecosystem: Environmental > Terrestrial > Soil >... | reverse complement strand
TACCACGATCTGTGCAGGACGCTGCATGCAGCGCTCGCCGACGGCGGTCACTGGGAAGGCACCATGCCCATCCTTCGGCCCGACGGCGGCATCGCCGAGGTCGAATGGCGCATCGTGGCTGAAAATGGACATGGAGCGCGCATCGCGATCGCCACCAACGTCACCGAGCGCGAACGCCTGCTCGCCAGTGAACGCGCCGCGCGTACCGAAGCCGAGCGCAGCAATCAGATCAAAGACGAATTCCTCGCGACGCTCTCGCACGAACTGCGCAATCCACTGAACGCGATGCTGGGCTGGGCCACGGTGCTCAGGCGAAGGAACGTGACGCCCGCCATGCTCGAGCAGGGCCTGGACGCCATCGAGCGCAACTCGCGCGTGCAGAGTCATCTCATCGAGGACCTGCTCGACTTTGCGGGCATCCGCTTCGGCAAGATGCGCATCGAAGTAGATGCGATTCCACCCGCGCGGGCGATACAGGCGGCGGTGGAAGTCGTTAGCGCGCAGGCGAAGAAAAAGGGAGTCGAGATCATTCCGCAGATCGCGGACCCCGAGGCATTCGTGATGGCTGACGATTCGCGTCTGCAACAGGTGGTCTGGAACCTGCTCACCAACGCCATCAAGTTCACGCCGTCGGGCGGCCGCATCGACATCGTCGCCCGGCGAGACGGTGATCAATACGAAATCGCCGTCACCGACAGTGGCAGCGGCATCAGCCCCGAATTCCTGCCACAGATCTTCGAACGCTTCAGTCAGCAGGAGTCTGGCACCGGAAAGAGTTTTGCGGGACTCGGCATCGGCCTGACGATCGTCAAGCATCTCGTCGACATCCACCATGGAACCATCGAGGTGGAGAGCGAAGGCATCGGCAAAGGCGCGACGTTCCGCGTTCGACTGCCACTCACCGACAAACGCCCAAACGAGACTCCGACCGATCAGACGACGCGGCTTCGCAAGCTGCGGGTCCTCGTGGTGGAGGACGATCCCGATGCTCGTGCGCTGATCTCGCGCATCCTCACGGATGCGGGTGCCAATGTCAGCGACGTGGGTAGCGCCGACGCCGCGATGACGCAGATCAAGGCGGTCACCCCGGACCTTCTCGTGAGCGACATCGGCATGCCGCAGCTCGATGGCTACCAGCTGTTGCGAAATGTCCGGGCCGCGGGGTTCGACGCTGAGCGCCTGCCCGCGATTGCATTGACGGCCTTCTCACGCGTGCAGGATCGGGCCGATGCCCTTGCCGCCGGCTTTCAGTTGCACCTGGCAAAACCGATCAAGGCCGAGGCGCTGATGTCGGCAGTGGCGAATCTGATGCAGAAGCACGCGCCGCCTCGTTAGTCGCGGCTTGGCGTGTAGTGGCTCGTGACCAGGTAGACGGCAAAGGTCCCGAGCCAGTGCCCGCCTTCGTAGTGCTCGCCCGTCACCTGCGGCAGAGCCGCGTCACGGTGGCTGCCGGCAGCCGCCTGCAGCGCAGGGATCCGCCGGTCGGTCGACGGCAGTGCGCGCAGAATTCCCTCTAGCATCCAGGCTCGGCTGAGATTCAGGCCATCGATGTGCGCGAGTTTCGGATCGCTGCGATTCGTCACGATTCCCGGCTTCAACCATTCGGCGCCTGCCGTGACCGGAATCACCGGCAGAAAGGACTTCAGCCAACGGGAAAAGTCCGCGGAGCCCAGCACGCGGCGCATGAAATCCGCTTCGGCGAGACAAGGCGAAAGGAAATCCTGCCCCGAGGGTTCGTAAGTGAGGGGACAGTTGCGATCGGCGAAGTAGAAACGCCGCGCGGCGTCGGTCAACAACCGTCGCATCTCCGTATCGCCGGCGACGCCCGCCCAGTCCCAGATCAGCCCGAATGAAAACGCGGTCTGGTCGTGCTCGCCCACGCGGATCGGGTAGTACAGGTCCGGCAACCAGCGCTTGATGCGCGCTGCGGCTTCAGCTTCGAGCGGCGCGAGATTGCGCGCCCACTCCTGCGCCTGCGGATCCTTCCAGCCGCGCAATTCGGCCGACAGTTGCAGCAGCCACGCAAGACCGTAGGGACGCTCGAACGACGCACGACCCCCTCGCTGAAGATAGGCGGTTTCAACCGCGATGTTCTCCGCCGTCAGGCTGCGCGCCAGCGCGGCACGTGCTGCGGCTGCGAAAGGCGCATCCGGAAAGCGCTGCGCGAGTCGCGCGAGCAGCCAGTGACCGTGGACCGCCGAGTGCCAGTCGTAGCAGCCATGGAATGCCGGGTACAGCTCACGCGGCGGTCTGACGTCCGCATCCCCCGCGAGCGTGTGCGCGATCTTGTTGGGATACTCCTGGTTGACGCACTTGAGCGCGAGACCCGCGAAGCGGCCTGCGGCGGCGACGTCGACGGAGCCCGACCCGCCGGCAAGAGCCGGCGCAGACGCGAAGGTCCATGCAATCGCGAGCGCGAGACCCGTCAGCGCCTTCATGCCGAGTGTTCCGCCGCGGCGGGCTTCGGGCCGCTTGCGAACGATCGCGTCTCCCAGACGGCGACCATGATGAGGACGGCCGTCGTCGCGGTGCCGAGCGCCAACGGCGTGAACAGCAAGGCGAACGGTGCAATGCCGGCGAGCACACCCAGGCCGACGAGGTGCGAGAGCGGGTAGTACTTCGCGCTGGCGCGCTTGAAGAAAATGTTGCCGGCGAGATACAGCGCGGGCCCGCCTAACAAGGCCGCGGCCGCGGACAGTTCCATGTGCCCGCCCGGATGCGCGATAGTGAGTTCATCGGCCACGGCGGACACCACGACGCCGGCCACGATCGGGATGTGGAAGTAGGTATAGACAGCGCGCGCATATCGCCCCGGATCCGCGTGACCGGAGATCTCACGGCTGCCGCGCTCGGCGCCGATGTTGAAGTAGATCCACCACATGGCCACGCTGCCCAGGAATGCCACGAGGAATGCGCATACGCCCGGCGTGGTCGCCGGCAGCGACGCCGCGGTAGCGCCCGTGACGAGAATGGATTCTCCGAGCGCGATCATGACGAACAGCGCGCAGCGCTCGGCCATGTGCGCGCCGTCCACCTTCCAGTCCGTGGTGTTCGAACGGCCCAGGCCAGGGACGAAATAGCCAATGAAGGGACCGCCGATTTCGAGCGACAGCGCCACTACCCACGCGACCATGCGTTCGTAGCCTTCCGCGATTCCTCCGGCGATCCAGAACACCGCCGAGACGGCAAGCCATGCGGTGATGCGCTGGAAATTGAGATGGTTGACGGGGTCGTGTTTGCGCGTCGCGAAGATCATGAACACCGACCGCGTGACCTGGATGAACGAATAGGCCAGCGCAAACAACAGTCCTTCGTGGCCAAAGGCATTCGGAATGGCCGCCGACAGCAACAGTCCCGCCAGCATCAGGGCAAACATCAGCATGCGCACGGACGGCTTGTCGGGATCTATCCAGTTCGTGAACCAGCAGGTGTACATCCACACCCACCACACGGCCAGCAGCAGGAACAGCGTCTTGAGCGCGCCTTCGAATGTCAGATGCTCGAGCAGCGTGTGCGATAGCTGCGTGACCGCGAACACGAACACCAGGTCGAAAAACAGTTCGACGAACGTGACGCGCGCGTGTGAGTCGCGCGAGCGCAGCAGGCTGCGGTGATTCGTCAAGGCGGGATTCCCCAGGCCGGTGGCATCATGTGTGCGAAGCAAGAGACGTCGAGCAGGGCAGACGATTCCCACGCGAGCAGCGAGATGACCAACCACGAGATCCGGTGCATGGCGCACGAGTCTGCCAGAATTGGCATGCAAACCATGGACAGATTCAAACCCTTTGGACGGCGAAGATTTGTACAGGGCCTGGCAGGCGGCGCACTGCTGCTGGCGCAGGGTCGCGGCCGCTTGCTGGCAGCCAGCAACTCGCCTTCCGAACTCACGGGCCCGGACTTCCACCTGACCATCGACGAACTGCCGGTGAACTACACCGGCGCGGCGCGACGCGCAGTTGCGATCAACGGCCAGGTGCCCGCCCCGCTGCTGCGCATGCGCCAGGGCGACGTCGTCACCATCCGGGTCACTAACAACCTGCGCGAGCAGACCTCGATCCATTGGCACGGCTTCATCCTGCCCGCCGACATGGACGGCGTTCCGGGGCTCTCGTTCAACGGCATCGCGCCCGGCACCACGTTCACCTATCGCTTCAAGGTCAACCAGTCCGGCACGTACTGGTACCACTCGCACTCGCGGTTCCAGGAGCAGGTCGGACTGTACGGGCCCATCATCGTCGAGCGGCGTGGCGGCGAACGCCACGGCGCGGATCGCGAGCACACGCTGCTGTTCTCGGACTGGACGGATCACGATCCGGAACACATCTACGCCACGCTCAAGCGCCAGAGCGACTACTACAATTTCGGCAAACGCACGTTCGGTGACTTCCTGGCCGATGTGCGCAAGCAGGGATTCTCGAAAGCAGCGGCGGATCGGCGCATGTGGGGCGGCATGCGCATGAATCCCACCGATCTCGCCGACGTCTCCGCTTATGCCTACACCTATCTACTGAATGGCGCCACGCCGGCGACCAACTGGACGGGACTCTTCAAGCCGGGTGAGCGCGTCCGGCTGCGGCTCATCAACGGCTCGTCGATGAGCTTCTTCGACGTGCGCATTCCCGGGCTCAAGCTCACGGTCGTCGCCACCGATGGCCAGGACGTGGAGCCGGTGACGGTGGACGAACTGCGCATCGGCACCGCCGAGGTTTACGACGTCGTCGTCACGCCGGGTGATGCCGCCTATACGATCTTCGCGCAATCGATGGATCGCTCCGGCTACGCGCGCGGCACGCTGGCGCCGCGCGCGGGCATGACCGCGGAGGTTCCCGCGATGGATACGCGCGCCCTCCTGACCATGAACGACATGGGAATGCATCACGAAGGCATGGACCATTCCAGCATGGACATGTCTGCGATGCCCAAGGCGAATCACGCGCCTGCCGAATACGGCCCCATCGTCGACATGCGCACCGACATGCCGAACACGCGGCTGGACGATCCGGGCGTGGGGTTGCGCGACAACGGCCGTCGCGTGCTTACGTATGCCGACCTCGCGACGCTCGGCGGGCCGATCGACCGGCGTGCGGCGGCGCGCGAAGTCGAGTTGCACCTCACCGGTCACATGGAGCGGTACATCTGGTCGTTCAACGGCCAGAAATTCTCGGATGCCGAGCCGCTGCGATTCACGCACAACGAACGGCTGCGTATCGTGCTCGTCAACGACACGATGATGACGCACCCCATCCACCTGCACGGCATGTGGAGCGAGCTCACCGACATGGCGGGGAGCTTCGTGGCGCGCAAGCACACGGTGGTGGTGCAGCCGGGGCAGCGGCTCAGCTACGAAGTGACCGCGGACGCGCTGGGTAGTTGGGCGTATCACTGTCACCTGCTCTATCACATGGAAGCGGGCATGTTCCGCGAAGTGGTGGTGGCGTGAAGTCGGCGTGGCTGGTGGCGTGCGCGATTGCTCTTGCCGGTCGCGCATTCGCTCAAACACCGGACCAGGGCGAGCGCGAGCACGTGCCGCCGGATCCGCCGCAGACGCGCGTGCACGAGATGGCCTATCACGAAATGGCCGACATGATGGGCATGGACGACCGCAAGCGCTTCGGCAAGGTCATGTTCGACCGGCTGGAATGGCGCGATACGGAGCCGTCGAGCGTCGAGTGGGAAGCGTCGGCCTGGTATGGCGGCGACATCGACAAGTTGTGGGTCGAGACGGAAGGCGAGCATGTCGATAGCGCGGACGCGGCGCGCGTCGAAGCGGCCTGGAATCACATCGTCTCGGCATGGTGGAGTACGCGACTCGGAGTGCGCTGGGATGTGGGCGACGAGCCCACGCAAGGCTGGGTCGCGTTTGGCGTTGCAGGCCTCGCGCCGGGGTTCGTCGAACTCGAGGCCACGGCGTACGTCGGAGATGGTGGCCGCACGGCGCTGCGACTATCTACCGAGTACGACCTGCTGCTGACGCAGCAACTGGTGTTGCAGCCTGCGCTGGAGATCAACGCCTACGGCGAGGACGATCCCGAGCGACTGATCGGCGCCGGCCTGTCGGACCTGGAACTGGGACTGCGGCTGCGATACGAGTTTCGGCGCGAGTTTGCGCCCTACCTCGGCGTGAACTGGTCGAAACGCTTCGGCGACAGCGCCGACTTTGCGCGCGCGGCCGGAGAAGACCCCGACGAAATCTGTTTCGTAGCAGGCCTGCGAGCCTGGTTCTGAGACGGGGGGTGCCGAACTGCGGCTTGTGGTGCCCCGCACCGCCCAAGCGAAGGCGGCCGCCTACAAAACTGTGAGTTTTTGCCGAAACGCCACTGCGGAACCCGTTAATAAGGAGTGACCCGGGCAAGACGCCTAAGCAATTGGTCGAAGACCGAAGACCGATTTGTTAGAACGCGCCGCTTCGACCGCCACTGACTTCAGGCGACAAATCGGTGCGGCATGCGTTAACCGCGTGGCACTCCGAAAATTGCGCTACCCTCGGCAGCTTCGATAATTACAAGAAATTAATCTCGCACTCGGGGTCCAAGGGGGGCGTAGGTGAACTCAGTCAGTCCAGTTGCGAACGCAAGTGCGGGTGCGGTCGGCGGAACGGTCTCGGGGTTTAAACATCCTCCGGGCCCGAAAGGCCTGCCGGTCATCGGCCATCTGCTGCCTTTCCTCAAGAATCCGATGGAAGCGCTCACGGATATCGCCCGGACTTACGGCGGCCTGGCTCGCGTCCCGATCCGCGGAAAGTATCTCTACGTGCTCTCGGATCCCGAGATGCTCAAGGAGATGCTGATCACGCATCGCCAGAAGTACATGAAGAACATCCGGTACCGGCACATCCAGGCGCTGCTAGGCCAGGGATTGCTGCTCTCGGAAGCCGCCGAGTGGCGGCGCCAGCGCGTCATCACGCAGCCGGCGTTCAAGCCCGAAGCCATCGACAATTCGGTGGGCTGGATGGGCGAACACGTCGACCACTTCCTGCATCGCTGGGACGGCTATGCCGATCGCGGCGAGACCTTCGATGTCGAGCCGGAATTCAACCGTCTGGCACAGCTGCTGTCGGGCCGATTCCTGCTCGGCGAGCCGTTCGCCGACATCGCCGATGAATTCTGCGAGATCGCCGCGAACGTCAAGCGCCACTGGCCGCAGGCGCCTCGCAACATCGTGCGGGCATTCATCCCGCATTCGAAAGAGCTGATCGCGCGATTCGACAAGGCCATCGCCGCGCTCGACGGATGCATCCTCGGCTTCATCCAGCGCCATCGCGCCAAGGATTTCGAAGGCTGCGGCGTGCTCAAGCGCATCGTCATGACGAGCCGCGCCGAGGGCACCGAATTCGACGACCGGTCGCTACGCGACCAGTTGTCGACGCTGTTCTTCGCGGGCCACGAAACGTCGGCCACGGGACTGTGCTGGATCCATTGGGCGCTTTCGCGGCACCCGGACATCCGCGCGCAGATGCAGACCGAAGTCCGCCAGGCGCTGGGCGACCGGCTCGCCACGGCCGCAGAGCTGCACACGTTGCAGTACACCGGCCAGGTCATCGACGAGTCGCTGCGACTGCATTCCCCGATTCACTCGATCTCGCGCGTCGCGATGGTCGACAACACCGTGGGCGGGTTCCACATTCCGGCCGGCGCCACGGTCGCGGTGTCGATGTATGCCATCCATCGGCTGGGACACCTGTACCCGAATCCGGAGGTGTTCGATCCATCGCGCTTCTCACCCGAGCAGGTGGCCGCGCGCCATCGCTTCGCGTACCTGCCGTTCGCGGCCGGTCATCGCAATTGCATCGGCGCGGGCCAGGCACTCGTCGAGCTCAAGCTCATCGTGGCGCGCATCGCGCAGCGTTTCGAGCTCGAACTCGCGCCGGGTCACAAGGTCGAGCCGGCTCCCGGCACGACGATGTTCCCGCGGTATGGCATGAAGATGAAGATTCGGCACGCCAAGGCTGCTTCATGAGCGTGCCGGCGGAATCCCGAAACGAACAGGCGCGGCAGTTCTACAACACGGCCGCGACCGCCTCGACCGACTTCGCGTTCATGAACTACGGCTATGCGCCGTTGTCCGCCGAGTTGGCAGGAACCCCGGAGCCCGAGAAATACTGCCTGCAGCTCTACCGCCGCTTGTTAGGCGATGCCGACCTGCGCGGGAAGAAAGTGGTCGAAGTGAGCTGCGGGCGCGGTGGTGGCGCGGCGCACGTGGCCGCGACGTACCAGCCCGCGAGTTATCTCGGCATCGACATCAGCGAACGAAATCTCGGTCTCGCGATGCAGCGATTTTCGGGTGTGTCCGCGCTGACATTCCAGGTGGGCAACGCCGAGGCGCTACCGCTGCCCGACGCGAGCTGCGATGCGCTGCTGAACGTCGAGGCCTCGCATCTCTACGACAATCCGGCGCGGTTCTTTGCCGAAGCGTTCCGGGTGATCCGGCCGGGCGGCACGTTCTTCCACGTGGACCTCGCGTGGAAAGACAAGGATCCGCCGGCGATGATCGCCGCAGCGGGATTCCGGATCGCAACGGTGGAAGACATCACGGCGAACGTGGTGACGGCGCTCGACCTCGACAGCGAACGGCGCGAAGCGATCGTCATGAGCTTTCCCGAGTCCATGCGCAAGGACTTCCGTGACTGGTCCGGCGTGAAGGACTTCCGCGCGTACAACCGCCTCAAGAACGGCGAGTGGATCTACCGCATCACCCGCGGCACCCGTTGAAATGGGGACATTCCTCATTTTCTTGTAACAAACGAACAACGATCGCCGCGAGCACCCTGTTCGCCAGACGTTTGTTACAAGAAAATGAGGAATGTCCCCATTTCGCTGGCAATTCTGGATCGACCGCGGCGGCACCTTCACCGACATCGTCGCGCGACGGCCCGACGGCGCTCTCCTCACTCACAAGCTGCTCTCGGATAGCACGCGTTACGACGATGCCGCGGTCCAGGGCATCCGCGATCTTCTCGACCTACCGCCTTCGGCCCCGCTGCCTACCGATCTCATCGACGTCGTACGCATGGGCACGACGGTCGCCACCAACGCGCTGCTCGAGCGCAAGGGCGACCGCACCCTGCTCGTTACGTCGCGCGGATTTGCTGATGCCCTCCGCATCGCCTACCAGAATCGCCCGAAGATCTTCGCGCGGCACATCGAGCTGCCATCGATGCTCTACGAGGAAGTCGTGGAGATCGACGAGCGCATCGGTGCACACGGCGACGTCGTAACCCCGCTCGACACCGCCGCGGCCGAGTCCGCGCTGCGCGACGCCCACGCGCGCGGCTTCCGCGCCTGCGCCATCGTGTTGATGCACGGGTATCGCTATCCCGCGCACGAGCAGACGCTCGCCTCCATCGCGAAACGCACCGGCTTCACGCAGGTCTCCACGTCCCACGGCGTCAGCCCGCTGATCAAGCTCGTCGCACGCGGCGACACCACCGTCGCCGACGCCTATCTATCACCCGTCCTTCGCCGATACGTCGACCGCGTCGCCGCGGCACTGCCCGGCACTCGCCTGCAGTTCATGCAGTCCTCCGGCGGTCTGAGCGACGCCCAGTCGTTCCATGGCAAGGACGCGATCCTCTCCGGCCCCGCCGGTGGCATCGTCGGGGCCGCGCGCGCTTCCCAGACTGCGGGCTTCGACAAGATCATCGCGTTCGACATGGGCGGCACCTCGACCGACGTCGGCCACTTCGCCGGCGAATACGAGCGCGCGCTCGATGTCGAAGTCGCGGGTGTGCGCCTCCGCACACCCATCCTGCGCATTCACACCGTGGCGGCGGGCGGCGGCTCCATCGTCAGTTTCGATGGCGTGCGCCTGCGCGTCGGTCCCGATTCCGCCGGCGCGAATCCCGGCCCCGCGTCGTATCGTCGCGGCGGCCCGCTGACCGTCACCGATTGCAACGTGCTGCTCGGCCGCATCCAGCCCGACTTCTTCCCTGCCTTGTTTGGCCCCGCGGGCGATCAGCCGCTCGATGCCGACGTCGTGCGCAGGCAGTTCGACGCGCTCGCGCAGTCGATGACGGGGCACCAGGACACCGCAGCGCTCGCGGCGGGCTGCCTCCGCATCGCGGTGCAGAACATGGCGAATGCCATCAAGAAGATCTCCGTCCAACGCGGCCACGACATCACCGCCTACACGCTCACCTGCTTCGGCGGCGCCGCGGGCCAGCACGCGTGCCAGGTCGCCGACGCGCTCGACATGCGCAGCGTGTTCATCCATCCGCTGGCCGGCGTCCTCTCCGCCTATGGAATCGGCCTCGCGGACACCATCGTGATGCGGCAGGAAACGGCCGAACTGCCGCTCGACGTCCCTTCGCTACAGACACTGGAACCACGCCTCGCCGCCCTCGAAATCGACGCGCGCGGGGAACTCGCGCAGCAGCGCTTCCCGTCCGCCGAGGTCGAACGCAGCCTGCTGCTGAAGTACGCGGGCACGGATTCGACGCTGACGCTGACATTGCGCGCGGACTCGACGCCCGAGTCACTCACCGCCGAATTCCTCGAGCAGTACCGCGCACGCTTCGGCTTTCACGTGGCGGGGCGCGCCATCGTCATCGACACCATTGGCATCACCGCGACGGGACTATCTACCCCGGTTGCCGGCGCAACGAGGCAGTTCCCGCCCCGCCCCGCCGCCCTCACCCCCGTGGCGAACCGTCCGGTGTTCTTCGACAACACCTGGGTCAGCACGCCGTTCTACACGCGCGAAGATCTGCGCCCGGGCGACACCCTCGCCGGGCCCGCCGTGATCTGCGAACGCAACACCGTCGTGGTGATCGAGAATGGCTGGAGCGCCACGCTGACCGCCGCCGACGATCTCATGCTGAACAAGACCTCGGCCGCGAAACGCGACCTCGTGTCCACGAAGGCCGATCCCGTCCTGCTCGAGATCTTCAACAACCTGTTCATGTCGATCGCCGAGCAGATGGGCGTCACGCTCGCGAACACGGCGAGCTCGGTCAACATCAAGGAGCGCCTCGATTTCTCGTGCGCGCTGTTCGACGCGCGGGGCCAGCTCATCGCCAACGCGCCGCACATGCCCGTGCACCTGGGATCGATGGGCGAATCCGTGCAGGAGATCCTGCGGCGTCGCGGCCGCGACATCCAGCCGGGCGACGCCTTTGCGCTGAACGCGCCCTACGCGGGCGGCACGCACTTGCCCGACGTGACCGTCGTCATGCCCGTATTCGTCGGCGGCGCGGGAGGCCCTGCGTTTTTCGTCGCGGCGCGCGGCCATCACGCCGACATCGGCGGTATCACGCCAGGCTCGATGCCCTCGGGCTCGAGGACGATCGACCAGGAAGGCGTGCTCATCGACAGCATCCGCATCGTCGATCGCGGCGTGTTCAGTGAAGAGAAGCTGCGCGCGCTGCTGACCTCCGGCCCCTGGCCCGTGCGCAACGTCGTGCAGAATCTCGCGGATTTGCGCGCACAGGTCGCCGCCTGTCAGAAAGGCATCGCGGAACTCACGGCCATCTGTGAGCACTACGGCATTGCCGTGGTCCAGGCGTACATGCAACACGTGCAGGACAACGCCGAGGCCGCGGTGCGCAAGGTGATCGACGTGCTTCGCGACGGCGAGTTCTCCTGCGAGATGGACAGCGGCGCCGTCGTTCGCGCCGCGATACGCATCGACCGGACGCGCCGCGAAGCCACCATCGACTTCACCGGCACCAGCGCGCAGCAGCCTGACAACTTCAACGCGCCGCTGCCGGTGACCCGCGCCGCGGTGCTCTACGTGTTCCGCACGCTGGTCGATGACGAGATCCCGATGAACGCCGGGTGCATGAAGCCGCTGCATCTCATCGTGCCCGAAGGCTCGATGCTCGCGCCGCGATATCCCGCGGCCGTGGTCGCCGGCAACGTCGAGACTTCACAGGTCATGACCGATTGCCTCTACGGCGCGCTCGGCGTGCTCGCGGCCAGCCAGGGCACGATGAACAACTTCACGTTCGGCGACGATGAACATCAGTACTACGAGACGATCTCCGGAGGCTCGGGGGCCGGCGCGGACTTCGACGGCACCGACGCGGTACAGACACACATGACCAACTCGAGGCTCACGGATCCGGAGGTGCTCGAGTGGCGTTTCCCGGTGCGGCTGGAGTCGTTCTGCATTCGTCGCGGCTCCGGCGGTGCCGGCCTTCACCGCGGCGGTGATGGCGTCGAACGCCGGCTTCGGTTCCTCAAGCCCATGACGGCGGTGATGCTGGCTAACCACCGACGCGTGGTACCGTTCGGCGTGGCCGGCGGCGAGCCCGCCGCGGTCGGAAAGAACTGGATCGAGCGCGCGAGCGGCGGCACCGAGTGGTTCGGCGCGGCATTCTCGACGGCCGCCGAGCGCGACGACGTCATCGTCATCCAGACGCCCGGTGGCGGGGGATACGGCAAAAAGTGAACGCACCCAACATGAAACGCCTCGCGTTCGCGAGCATGGCGGGAACCGCGCTCGAGTACTACGACTTCGCGGTCTACAACACGCTGGCCGCGCTGGTGTTCAACAAGCTGTTCTTTCCGTCGGTCGATCCGCTGACCGGAACGCTGCTGGCGTTCGCGACGTACTGGGTCGGATACCTGTCACGTCCTTTTGGCGGATTGTTGTTCGGAAACCTGGGCGACCGTCGCGGGCGG
>Ga0173480_10000551_pt1 | contig 12636 bp, 9 predicted proteins | sample NitcycUS209509C1_FD_122622 | JGI IMG/M metagenome (GOLD analysis project Ga0173480, IMG submission 122622) | Soil microbial communities from Arlington Agricultural Research Station in Wisconsin, USA - Nitrogen cycling UWRJ-S209-509C-1 (version... | ecosystem: Environmental > Terrestrial > Soil >... | reverse complement strand
CGCCGGCCTGGGGTCTCGGGCGAACCGCGGCGCTCGAGTCCCCCGATGTGTGGAAGGCCGCCATCGACCTCGAACCCGGAACGCCCGCCGAGATGGCCCGCATGCTCGCGGCCGAGCTGCTGGCGGGCACCGACGACGACCAGGTGGCAATTCGCCGGCGCGGCCGCTTCGTGGCCCGGCTGGTTCGCAAGCCGCCAGCTTCCGGCGTGCCGGCTCTCACCAACGAAGGCACGTATCTCGTCACTGGCGGACTGGGCGCGCTTGGATTGCGGTCGGCCGAGTGGCTGGTTGCCCGTGGGGCTCGTCATCTCGTCCTGGCGGGCCGCACCGCCGCTTCGGCCAGCGCCGCCCAGGCCGTGGAACAGTTGCGCGCACGCGGCGCCGGTGTCGAGGTGGTGGCGGTCGACGTGTCGCAGCCGCAGGCGGTCGAAAGCCTGATATCGCGGCTCGCCGCGGCTCGGCAGCCTCTGCGCGGCGTCGTGCACGCGGCTGGTGTCGATGCCACGCTGCCAATCGCGTCGATGACCAACGCGGAGCTGCAGCACGCCTTTGCGGCCAAGGGAACCGGTGCCTGGTTGCTGCATCAGGCGACGCAAGGTCTCGAGCTGGATCTCTTCCTCTGCTTCTCGTCCGTCGCGTCGATTCTGGGCGCGCAGGGGCGCGCGCATTACAGTGCCGCGAACGCCTTCCTGGACGCCCTCGGCCACGAACGCCGCAGGCTGGGCCTGCCCGTCACGGTAATCAACTGGGGTCCCTGGCGCGGCGGCGGGATGGCCACCGGCGAATACCTGGCGCAGTTCGAACGCATCGGCAACATCGGCCTCGACCCCGCGGCCGCCTTCGGTGTTCTCGACGGCCTGGTCGCATCGGGTGCGGCGCCGTCGATGGTGGCCCACATCGACTGGGACGTGTTCAGGCCCGTCTACGAGTCGAGGCGTGCGAGGCCCGTGCTGGCTGCGCTCGACCGTACCGCATCCGGAAGCGACGCCGCGCGTCCGGCCGGCGCGGCGCCCCCCTGGGTGGACCGCCTGCGCGCCGTGCCCGCGCCGGATCGGGAGCGGGAGCTCGCGACCCTCGTGCAGCGTGAGGTTGCCGAGACGATGGGGTTCGACGATCCCGCGAGCGTGCCGCCGGAGCGGAATTTCTTCGAGCTGGGCGTGGACTCCTTGATGATGGCCGATCTGGTCACCCGGATCCGCCGCAACGTGGGGTTCTCGTGCAGCACGCTGGTGTTCGATCACCCCACGGTGCGCGATCTGTCGTCCCAGCTCCTGCCGCGGCTGCCCCTCGACGCGAGCGACGCGCCGGTCGTCGTGCCGCCCGCGGCCGAGACCCGGCCAGGGAACGAGGACGAGCGGACCCTAGGCTACGACTCCGGCCTCGAGGCGGAAGCGTTTGCGTTCCAGGAGGCCGCCTGGCCGCACCGCAACCGCGAGCTCATTCCACAGCGCTGGCGGTGGATGTTCGCGGACTCGGCACGCCGTCTCGGCGTGCCGCCGCGCGTGTGGCTGCACCTCGCGCGCGGCCGCGTCGTCGGTCACATGGGCTCGATTCCCGTTTCCCTCAAAGTGGGGACCGAGGTATTGCCGACGGGATGGCTCGTGGACACCATGGTGCTCGACGATCAGCGGCGCCGCGGCCTGGGCTCACGGCTGATGGTCCAGGCGCACGAGGACCAGCCATTCAGTCTCTCGCTGGGACAGACCGCCGAGATGCGGGAGATTCAGCTGCGTCTCGGCTGGCAGCAGGTCGCACCGCTCGAGATCGCGCAGCTGCTGATTCGTCCCGAGAACGTGCTCCGCGGCAAGCTGCCGAAGCCGGCGGCGATGGCGGCGGGCCTCGGCCTGCGCGCGTCGACGGCAGTGCGCGGGCTGTTGCGCGGCAAGCCCGATGTCTGCGTCAAGCCTGTCGATCGCTTTGGCGAACGCCACGACCGGCTGTGGCAGGCGGTCTCCCCGACGATCACCTGCGGCGTCGTCCGCGACGCTGGATACTTGAACTGGAAGTACGTCGATCAGCCGGGCCAGCGTTTCGAGCGGTTCGAGGTATTCGACGGCGACCGCCTGATCGGCGCCGTCGTATTGGCGATCCGCGAGCCCGAGGCGACCTACCGGTATCGGCGTGCGCTGCTGGTGGATGTGGTCGCCTCGATGGCGACCGACGGCGACCTGGAGCGCGTGATCCGCGCGGCGGTGTCCGCGGCGGAATCCGGCGGCGCCGATGCCATGGTGTGCATGCACGTGGGTGCCGCGCTGACGCGTGCGCTCAAGGCCAACGGATTCGCCCTCCGGAAGCCCGAACGAGTGCTGCTGGTGGATACGGGCGGCCTGCCTCTGGAAACGCAGCGCACGCTGCTCGATGGACCGGGCTGGCTGGTCACGCAGGGAGATTCGGACATCGACCGCCCGTGGTAACGGGCGGAACGACGAGGACACGATGAAGATTGCCGTTTTCGGCTTGGGTTATGTGGGTTCGGTGTCGGCGGCCTGCCTTGCAGAGGCGGGGCATACGATCACCGGAGTAGACGTCGATCCGGTGAAGCTGGATCTGATTCGGCAGGGCCACTCGCCGGTCACGGAGCCGGACCTCGACGAATCCCTCGGCAGGGGGGTCGCGTCCGGCCGGATCACGGTGACCAGCGACACCAGGAAAGCGGTCACGTCGTCGGACCTGTCGCTCGTCTGTGTCGGCACGCCCAGCCGGCGCAACGGCAGCCTGGAGTCGAACTACCTCGAGCGTGTCCTCGAAGAGATCGGGGCTGCATTGGCGTCCACGCAGGATTACCACGTGGTGGCGGTGCGCAGCACGCTGCTTCCGGGTGTGCTGGTCTCACAGCTCATCCCGATTCTCGAGCGTGCCAGCGGCCGCGTCGCCGGCAAGGATGTCGGTGTGTGCGTCAACCCGGAATTCCTGCGCGAAGGCAGCGCCATCCGCGATTTCCTGGCGGCGCCCTTCACCATCGTCGGCGAGTCCGACGCGCGGGCGGGCGACACGCTGCTCGGCGCTTATGCGCACCTGAGCGCACCCGTTCATCGCGTCCGGCCCGACGAAGCCTCGATGATCAAGTACGCGAGCAACGCCTACCATGCCGTGAAGGTCGCGTTCGCCAACGAGATCGGCGCGCTCAGCCAGCAGCTTGGCATCGACGGGCGTGAAGTCATGCGGGTGTTCTGTGAGGACCACGACCTCAACATCTCGAAGCGCTATCTCTCACCCGGCTTCGGGTTCGGCGGATCGTGCCTGCCCAAGGATCTCCGCGCCCTCAACTATGTCGCCAAGGATCGCGATCTGGCCACGCCCCTGCTGGCGTCGGTGATCCCAAGCAACGAGGCGCACATCAATAGAGTGGTGGACGCGGTGCTCGATAGCGGCCACCGCCGCGTGACGATGCTGGGCTTGAGCTTCAAGAGCGGCAGCGACGACCTGCGGGAAAGCCCGTTCGTCACGCTGGCCGAGGCGCTGATCGGCAAGGGGCTCGAGCTGCGCGTGTGCGATCCGGACGTCGCGATCGGCCGGCTGATCGGCCGCAACCGCGCCTATATCGACGAACGCTTGCCGCACGTGGCGCAGCTGATGACCGAGGACTGGGAAAGCACGGTTCAGGAATCGCGCGTCGTCATCGTGGCGAAGCGGTTCGTCGATCCGGTGCGGCTGTCCACGCTGCTGCGCGCCGATCAGCTGGTCATCGATCTCGTGGGGCTCGAGGAATTGACGTCGGCCGTACGGCCGTGGCGTCGAGCGGCGGAGCGCTCCACCGAGGTCCCTGCCGGGTCGACAAGGGCGTAGTGGGCTCATCACCGGCCGAGGAAAGGCGCCCGCGCGTCACCTACATCTCCTGGGCCGAGTCCTGCAGCCGCAGCGACCACACGGCACGCGAGCTGGGTGGCCGTTCCCATATGGTTTACGAAGGCCAGTTGGGGAGCCAGGCGTCGACCGTCCTGTGGAAGTACTGGCTGCAAGGGCGAACGACCGCTCGCATTCTGCGGCAGGAACAGCCGGATGTGGTGTTCGTGATGACGCCGCCGCTCGTGGCCGCCATCCCCGCCTTCTGGTACGCCTGGAGACGAGGCGCCCGAGTCGTGCTGGACGCGCATTCCGCGGCGTTCCTTCATCCGCGCTGGCGCTGGTTTCAGTGGCTCCAGCGCTGGATGTGCCGCCGGGCGGCCACGACGCTCGTGCACAACGAGCACATCGCCGGCATGGTCGAAAGGTCCGGCGGACGCGCGACGCTGGTGCCGGACGTGCCGATCGTGTACGAGCGGAGCGCGGCGTTTGCGCGCCCGGCGCAGTTCACCGTGGCTGCCGTCTGCTCGTTCAACTACGATGAGCCGCTGCCGGCGATCATCGAGGCGGCGAGGAGCGTGCCCGACGTCCGCTTCTTCGTGACCGGCAACCCCAAGCACCTCGATCCCGGTCTCAAGGCGCAGATGCCCGAGAACATGACGCTGACCGGTTTCCTCAGCACCGAAGCCTACGGCAGCCTGATCTCCGGTGCCGACGCCGTGCTGACGCTGACGACCAGGAACCACACGATGCTGCGCGGCGCCTACGAAGCCATCTACCAGGGCACGCCGGTCATCGTGTCGGACTGGCCGCTGCTGCGGGAAGCGTTTCCCGAAGGCGCCGCCCACGTCGACAACAGCCCGCCCGCCATTGTCGCGGCGGTCCGGGCGATTCAGCGGCAACCGGACGTGTTCAGGGCCGGCGCGGCGACACTGGCGGAGGCGAAGCGGGTGCGCTGGGCGGCGACGAGGCAGACGCTGACCGCGATCGGCAGATGAACCCACCTGCCGCGGCGTCCGCCCGTCGAGGCTCGTACGGCAAGCTCGCAAAGCGAGGACTAGTTTGCGCTGGCGGCCGGGCCTCCGGCGGGGTGAGCACGATCGCGTGCCTGCTGTTCGCCCCGCTCGCCGAGATGCAGGCGGTCGTGCGCGAGATCCTGGACGACCTCGGCCTGACCTTTCTCGCGGCGCAGGTTCCGGCGAGCCCCACTACGCCATGATGACCCGCCCACTGCGCGTTCTCTCGCTGGTGCCAGTCACTCGTGACGCCAGGAAGCTGTCGCGATACAGCTTTCTCGACGAGGAACTGCGAGCGCTCGCCGCCGCCGGTGTGGAGATATTCGTGTTCTCGGCGTTGCCAGGCGCCTACGCCGACGACGGCGGCGTGCACGTGCGTCCTCTGCCATCCGATTCGATCTCGTGGCGTCTGAGGGCCGCACGCTTCTACGCCTCCCACTTGAAGGCGGTTCCCTTCGCGAACCTGACCGACCCGCTCCAGGTGTACCGTGCGATCCGGGCCGAGTGCGCCGCTATCGATCTGATCCGCGCCGAACACATCGACATCGTGCACAGCTACTTCGGCTGGCCCAAAGGTTACGGGGGACAGATCATCAAAGCAGAGACCGGCATCCCGCTCGTCGCCGGCTTGCGGGGCGCGGATATCAACGTGCTGCCGCAACATGAATACGGCGCCCGCCTCGATCCCGGTTTCGATCGCAGCGTGCGCCGGCTGCTCCAGGCGGCCGACCGTACGGTGTCGGTCAGCGATTTCCTCCGGCGCCGGGCCATCGAACTCGGGGCTCCGGTCGAGACGGCGGATGTGATCCTGAAGGGTGTCCGTCTCGATCTCTTCGACAGTGCCCGGCGGCCCGAAGCACGTGCGGCACTGGGCCTCGGGCAGACACCGCTGATACTGGCGGTAGCCGGCCTCGTGGCCATAAAAGGCGTGGGCGACATCCTCACGGCCATGGCGATGGTCGCCGGCCATGGCCTGCCGTTCCGGCTCGTGATTTGTGGCGAGGGCGAGGAACGTGCGCAGCTTGAGCGGCAGACCGTTTCACTTGGTCTGTCCGATCGCGTCACCTTCGCGGGCCGTGTCGCCCGCGATGCGATCGCCGGCTACTTCGCCGCGGCCGACGTGTTCGTACACGGCGCCCTCATCGAAGCGTCCGGCAATGTGCTCCTGGAAGCGATGGGCGCCGGGCTCCCCGCCGTATGCACGGACGCCGGAGGCCCGTCGGAATACGTGGCTCATGGGGACACCGGATTCGTCGTACCGGTGGCCGACCCCGCGGCGATGGCCGAGCGTGTCGCCTGGCTCTTGAACCATGCCGCGGAACGTCAGCAGATGGGTGTGCGCGCCAGGGCCCGAGCCGAGTCGGGGTTCGGCTACGACCGGATGATCGACGAGACCGTCAGCCTGTACCGGTCGCTCCTGGCGGCAAGGGCGTGAACGGCGCCTATTGGCAGCCTTTCCACTGGTCAGCGTAGAAATCGTTCATCGACTTGGTGCGCAGCATCTCTCACGGGTGCTCGTTGGGGAGGAAATCGTCTTCGGCCACCCCGAAGCTCAGCCGGCATGGTCCTTGCTAAAGCACAAGGGTTCGTAGCATTTGGTATTGTCAATTCGTTGATTTCAGTTCAAACCCACACCATGAGAGAACAAACCACCTCCAGACGGCGGTACTACGACAGAACGGGCGGCGGCTACGAAGTGAGCCGGTACGCCGATCGCCACATGGAGGACTACCGGGCGTTCCGGAACCAGACGCTCGCCCAGATCCTGACCGACCACGGCGTCCCCACGAACGCTCGCGTTCTCGAGGTGGGCTGCGGTACGGGACTGACGCTCGAATTCCTGTCGAGCCTTCCCGCTGGCCTCCGCGTCTTCGGAATGGACCTCTCGGAGACGATGTTGAAGCAGGCGGAGTCCAAGGCGAAGCGGCTTCCCAATCCGCCCCGGGTCCTGCTCGGCGATGCCGGCCGCCTGCCCTACGAGAGCGGCCTCTTCGACGTGACGTTGGCGACGCGATTCATCCATCAGTTCACGCACGACGACAAGAAGCGCTTGTGGCAGGAGTTCCAGCGCGTCACGCGCAAGGGCGGGATCACGATCGTCGAGTTCTATGCGCGGCCGTACCATTGGCTGCGGTACAACATCGGTGACGGCGCGAAGGGCCGTTCGTACGAAGGCTACTTCCACCACTATCCCACTCGCGCGCAGGTTCGCGACGTCGTTGGAGGCTCGATGCGCATCTATCCGCTGAGAATCCCGGGCTCCAGAGTGGTCGGACGTCTCATCGGCGAGAGCGCCCTCGGCACCGTGACGCGGGTGCTCGGTCCAGCGACGGGCGGAGTGTTGATGGACGAGTACTTCGTTGTCGCAAGAAACGACTGACCGGGAGACAGAAGCCGAGGAACTGAACGCGCTCGTCGGTGCCCGCGCCGTCGAGCTCGCGGCTGCGACGCTCGGCAAGTCGTTCACGCTGGCCGGGGCCCGCTTTCAGCTCTACGCGAAGAACCGAAACACCATCTACCGCGTCGGCAAGCGGTTCGATTGGTTCCTCAAGCTCTCGCCGCCGGTGGATTCCAGCGTGATGCCGCGCGAGCAGCTCGGTTCTGACTATTGCAACCGCGTGCTGGGAGGTACCGCGGGTTACGCCGGTCCGTTCGTGACCCGAGTGTCGTTGACGCCTCCGTACATTCTGGCTGCCGCCTTGAGCGGCGCTCCTCTCACCCGCGCGCTCCTGCTCGATGCCTGGGCGCCCTGGCCCGCAGCGAGGCAGCAGGCCGTGTTCCACACGCTGGGCACGCTCCTGAGCGTCCTGCACGCTGACCGGACGCTCCCCTGCGATGCGCCAGAGGCGACCAAACGCCCGTTCGATGTCGTCAGAACGCTCGCGCAGCGCCTTGTGAGCACACGCGACAGGACGGTGCTCGAAATAGCGGAGTGGTCGGAGGCGTCTCGAGGGGGAAACGAACCCGACTCGTTCATCCACGGCAATCTACGGTTGGACAACCTGCTGTGGACGCCGCGAGGGATCGGGTTCGTCGACTTCGAGGCGTGTGGCAAGGGGCCGCGCTATCAGGACGCCTCGCGGCCGATTACGCAGCTGATGCTGCTTCGGGCCTCGATCGCCGCCCCGACCCGCCGCATCGACCGGCTTCTGACGGCGTTCATGTCGTCGTACGGAACGGCGCAACCCTATGACGCGGCCTCGCTCGGCGATTGGGTGGCCGTTCGCGTTGCGAGGTACTACCTGGAGTCCTTTGGACGGAAACGGCCGGGGTTCATCGGCGGACTGCCCGTCTTGAGACCCCGGCTCGGCGCCTTGACCAGCCGCTTGTTGCGCGACGGACTCCAGCCGTCGTAAGCGACGCTCAGGAGCGCTTCGCTACTGCGAGACGATCCTGACGTTCTTCGGTGCTCCGGGCACGACCGTCGTATTCCCTGGCAACACACCCGGCGCGGGACGCTGCAGCAGCGGCTTGACGTCGCCAATGTTCTTCAGCGCAGCGAAGTTGCGAACGTAGGCAACCATGTCGCGGAAGTCGATCGTCCGCTCCTCCGGCAGCCGGCTCGACGAGTCGTTGAACTCCAGCCAGAACTTATTGATGCTAGGGGCACCCTTGCTGAACGTGGACGCTGGAATGCGCTTGTAGATCAGCCTCGGGTCTTGCGCCTCGTCGGCCGCCCACAGGTCGATATAGTCGTAGTCGTTCGCCCGCTGCTCGACGACCACCCAATAGCGAATCCAGCGATTCGGATACAGGATGAAGGTCGATTCCATGGGGCTCACCGGCTGATTGCCCACGACGCCCGGACCAAGGTAGGTACCGTCCGTCAGCATCCAGTTCGCGTCGCCTCCTGGCCGGTTGTAGGAGCGCACGTCGAGCCCGCCGACATGAGTCGCCTTGCTGAAGCCGCTTGGCAGTGAGATTTTCGACCCGCCGTCCATTCGAGTCTTGACCTCCCACCAGATGGCGTCCTGGCCCGAGCTGAACTGGAAGGTCTTGTTCCCGGCGAGACCAGTGTTCATGTAGCTGGAGGAATACATTACGTCCCAAGTGAAGACGTAGGTATTCCCGTCGGTCGTGTCGAGCGGGAGGCGTACCTGATGGGGCAGGGAGTTGTTGCCGAGGTAAACCGGCACGCCGGCCGCATGAGCCACCGGCTTGGTGCCGTACTGTCCCCGAGAAACCATCACGCCCCTGGGGCTCACCGTGTTCGGATCGAGCGCCGTGATAAGCATGATCTCGTTGTCCATCTTGACCTGGCGACCGATTGAACCGAACGAGCCGGTCCATTCCGACGGGTAGAACTTGGTGTCGGTGGCGCCCAAGCCGGTGCCGAGCAGCAGCGAGTATCCCGGCTGAACCCACGCGGGGATCACGACCTTGGCGGCGTCAACGGCGGGATCGTAGGTGATGTAGCGCGGCGCCGAGCTCGACGCCTGATAACCGCCGTCCTTCTTGTACTCCAGCTGATTGGTGAAGTACGGCGACTCCGCTCCGAAGCCTGGTCTCGGGCGAAGCGAATAGCCCTTCCAGAATCCGGGGCGCGTGATCAGCGCATCGAAGTACGCGTTCGTGTCCGCTGCGGATAGTGTCGGACTGATCGAGATGAAGTCCGCGGAGACCAGCATGCCGGTGACGACGGCAGAAGCGACGGCGAGTTTCTTGAAACGGGTCATCGATACCTCAGATCACGGAAAGACTAGGTGACGTGACTCTACAGCTTCAAACGTCGTGCCGACTCTGCCGAATCGCATAACGCCCGTGAAAAGCACAGGATACACGGGTTGGGTCCGGCGCCGCACTGACAGCTTGGTAAGCAGAAAACAATCTTGGTGTTCGATATCTGGCTGCGGGCGAAGCGCTCCGGAGACGCCCCTCCCGTGTTATCGGCTACACCGTCACGGGAGGAGCGGCGGTATTTCGCCGCGGCTTCGCAGTCGCTTCGCCTGCAAATGCAGAGCTAACCGGCTACGTCTTCTTCTGCGCCACGATCGTCATGATCGACGTCCCGTAGTGCTCGCCGTATTTTCTCTGCCCTGCCAAGCGGCGGAACCGGCCACTCAGGTAGGAGCCCAGGCGGGCCACCTTGAGCGGTGAACGTCCGATGGCGCGGAGGCCATCGGAGAGGGACGTGTCGGTCAGGCCAACCGACCGCTTCTTGTCGGGTCGCTCGGCCTTTTCCTGATTGAGCACGCTCACCACATTGAACCCGGACAGTTCCAAGGCGCGCGTCAGCGAGGCCGGCGAGAAGTAGAAGCGGTGGTCAGAGCCAAAGGCCCACCACTTGCGCCGGTTCCGATCGAAGGTCCAGCTGCGGATGTTGCCGGTGCGGACGACGAGCCATCCCGACTCTCGAAGCTTGCTCGCCGCACCCCGCAGGCAATCCAGGGGATCGTGCACGTGCTCGATCACGTCCCACAGTGTGACGGCATCGAACACGGCGGGAAGCATCGAGTGATCGAACGACCCTGCGAACACGGTCTCGAGGCCAAGATGAGTGCGAGCGTAGTCACAGGCGCCCTCATCCAATTCGACCCCCCAGGCATCCCACCCGGCCTTCTTCGCGCTACGAACAAAGTGACCTTTACCGCAGCCGACGTCCAACAGGCGACCCGACGAGAGCCCGTACTGATTCAGCAGCTTTGCCCGGACTTCGCCCACTCGATCCTTGAACTCGTCGGTGTAGTACGGGTTGGCCGCCGTCTCGGCGGCGTAGGTTTCGGCAAAGTATTCACGGCCGATGTCCGCGGGCGGCGGCGGATTCAGGAAGAACAGGTCGCAGTCGGCGCAGCGATCCACCGGCAAGCGGACGGCCTGGCTTCTCAGGTGTCCGTTGTCGGGAGCGATCATGAACCGTCGCACGCGAGTACTCGCGCACACGGGGCAGCTCGATCTCGCTCCAGCCTCGGTGGCGTTCGCGCTGCGGGCATCAGCGGGTGCGGACGTAGACATGACGTGGCTACCTCTCCCTGATGGTGCGAGCCGGCACACCACCGACGATCGAATACGGAGCAACCTTGGATACGACGACCGCACCGGCCGCGACGATGGCACCAGTGCCGATATGTACGCCGTCCAGGATTCGGGCTCCCGCGCCAATCCAGACATCATCCTCGATGGTGATTCCCGCGGCGTCCGATCCTTGATGCCAGATCGGCACGTCGCGCCGATCGAAGCGATGCATCGCGGCGACGATCACGCAATGGGCGGCGATCCTGACGTTGTCGCCAATCGACAGGCCTCCGGTACCGTAGAGGACGCAGAACGGATTGACGGAGCAGTTCTCGCCAATCGTGACGTGTCCGCCCATGGCGTAGATCCGCGCGCCGCCGCGAATCTTGGTGTTGCCTCCGATGCTGATGCGCTCGTCAGGAGTTCCTGCTCCACCGGTCTGAAGGAGCACGAGATCCTCGAGACGGCAGTTCTCACCGATAGTCAAGTTGGAGCCCACGATGGCGGCGCTCCAGGCGATGGAGGTCGATTCCGGCGCCCGGGATACCGCCTTCATCCAGTTCCGTCGTGCGCGCCACTTGGAGGACAGCGCGCGGCGCAAGTGGGCGAGGCCCTGTCGCGTCACCAGCGCCATGAATTCGTCCTACGGTGTCTCGGATTCAACCGCAGGTCGAGGAGCACGAGGGCGGCCGGTTTTGGGCGCGCGTTCGACCACAGCGCCGGGAGCGAGCAAGGCCGCGAGTTTCGGGGAGATATCGCCGACGATTTCACCGACGACGTTCGCCACCATCGGGAACGGTGTCCAGCGCAGCGCCGCGATCCCAGCCAGGCCGGCGACGACATTCTGGACCACGAGAACGAGCAGGTGCGAGGTCACACCGAGGCTCTTGAACGCAAGGTCTACGCCCCACACGAGCGACCCGAGCACGGCCGCGAGCACGAGGCCGGGACCGTGAGGGTGCAGCACCTCGCCCCAGCCGAGGCCGGTGGCCGCCCGGAGCATCGAGAACGTCAGCATCGTCATGACACCCGTTGCCGCGAGCACGGCCAGCGCAGCGCCGTTGATCCCCCAGGGCGCCGCAAGGTAGACGCCGACCGCGATGCACGCGACGTAGACACCTTGCCGCCAGACGTTCGACCAGATCCAGCCACGCGCATTGGCGGCAGCGCCGGAAAAGGCGTTCGATACGCGCAACGCCCCGCCGACGCAGAGGAGCTGAAACGGCACGATCGACGGCCGCCACGTCTCGCCGAACAGGACGAGGATGAGGTGCGGGCCCGTCGCGCCCAGTACGGCGAACACGGCGTAGGTGACTACGGTCGCGCTGAGGACAATCTTTTCGAAGGCCCGACGGAAGCGAGGCGGATCATCCTGGAGCACGGACAGAGCGCGAAACGACACCGTGGGGCCCCCGACGGTCAGCTTGTTGTAGGCACGCTGTGTCGAGGCGAACGCCTTGTCGTAATAGCCAAGCGCCGTGACGCCGAGCACCCGGCCGACGATGAGGTTGTCGATCGTCAGCGAGACGTATTCGAGGAGGCCTCTGGCGTAGGTTCCGAATGCGAAGGAGAGAAGCTCTTTGGCTGCAGAGGGCACGAACCTGAAGCTCATCTGCCAGCCCACGAGCATCACTCCGCCTGCCCATTTGATCCCGGAGCCGCAGACGGCGGCCAGGACGAGGCTCCAGTACCCGAAACCAAGCCACGCGAAGACCACCGAGGAGACAGCCACGGTGATCGAGTCCGCGGACGTCAGGGCGGCCATCTCCTTGTAGCGCATGCCACGGGCCAGGAGAGCCTGCGATACCATCGACAGCGCACTGAAGACGAAATCGAGCGTGACCAGCGGGATCAGCGTCGCGATCGCCGGCTCCTTGTAGAAAGT
>Ga0173480_10000548_pt1 | contig 12669 bp, 10 predicted proteins | sample NitcycUS209509C1_FD_122622 | JGI IMG/M metagenome (GOLD analysis project Ga0173480, IMG submission 122622) | Soil microbial communities from Arlington Agricultural Research Station in Wisconsin, USA - Nitrogen cycling UWRJ-S209-509C-1 (version... | ecosystem: Environmental > Terrestrial > Soil... | reverse complement strand
CGGATCGACCCGCACCGGCTGGTCAAGGTGGTCGGCGAATGGCCCGGGGCGACTCTGGTGCCGCCGGTGTCGCTGAAGCTGAACCTGGAGGCCCCATCGGAAGCGGTGGCGCCAGGCCGCGAAAAAGACCTGGATCGGCGGGGGGCGCCGGCGCGGAGCGGGTCCGGCTCAGCCGATCGCCCTGGACGACGGGCGCCGGCCCGGCCGGCGGCGGCGCCCAGTTGGTGGACCGCCAGGGCGACGTCCGGGGAAGTGACCTCCGGTTTCACGAAGCAGGAGATCCTGCGCCGGCCCGACGCCGATCCGCGATCCGAGGGTGGCATGTTCACCCGCATCGAAGGGTTGCTGCGGGCGCTCATCTGAGCCGCCCCCGGAAGGACGGGCAACGGGATACTGCTGGTAAAATACTGATGTCGAAGGGATTGGGTCAGTCGTCCCGCCGGCGTCCGGGAAGGAATGACGATGTTCAGATCGCAAATCGCGCCGGTCGCCGCGCTGGCCATGGCGCTCGCCGCGGTGGTGCCCCTCGGCGCGGAGATCTTCGAGCAGGTGCTCGTGAAGGTCAACGGCGAGATCATCACCAAATCGGAGTTCGAGCAGAAGCAGGTGGCCGAACTGCGCACCCGCCCCGAGCTCGGGAACGTCTCGCCCACCAGCCCTCAGCTCCGGACCGCGATCGCGGAAATCACGCCGGATCTGATCCTGACCTCGGTTGACGAGTTGCTGCTCATTCAGCGCGGGCGCGAGCTCGGATATGCGATGGGCGACGAGCAGTTCAACACCATCCTCGCCAGCATCAAGAAGCAGAACAACCTCGAGGACGAACAGAAGTTCCAGGCGGCGCTGAAGCAGGAAGGCATGACGATGCCCGATCTGCGGCGCAACCTCGAACGCAACATGCTGGTGTCGCAGGTGCAGCGCGTCGAGGTGAGCGACAAGATCAGCGTGAACGACGAGGAAGCGCGCGTCTACTACGCGGCGCACGCCCGCGACTTCACCACGCCGTCGGAGCTGACCCTGCGCGAGCTGCTCATCGAAGTGCCAGTGAGCGACCGCGGGATCAACGTCGGGCAGGACGACGAGGCCAAGGCCAAAGCCGAAGACCTCCGCCAGCGGCTGCTGGCGGGCGAGCCGTTCGCCCGCCTCGCGGCCGACCACTCGGCCGCGCCGTCGAAGGCCAACGGCGGCCTGATCGGTCCGATCAACCACGACGAGCTCGACCCGCGGCTGCAGAAGCTGCTCGATGGGCTGCCGGTCGGGGGCATCACGGAGCCGGTGCGGACGCAGCGCGGCTACCAGTTGTTGAAGGTCGAATCTCGCACCGAGACGCGGGTGAAGACGTTCCAGCAGGCGCGGGCCGAGATTGGCAATAAAGTCGGCGAACAGAAGCGCCAGGTCGAACTGCTGAAGTACCTCGATCAGCTCCGTCAGCAGGCCACCGTGACCTGGCGCAACGACGAACTGAAGCGCGCGTACGAGCAGGCACTCGAGAAGCGGCGCAAGCAGAGTGCCGCCGCGGTTCCCAACGCCGCGGAAGCTGCACCGCCCGCGCGCCAGTAGTGATGGCCGCTGCGCCGCGCGCCGAAGCGGCGGACGGCGGCGGCCTGGTCGGATGGTTTGCCATCTGGACCAAGTCGCGCCACGAACAGGTGGTCCGCACCCAGCTCGAACGGCAGTCCATCGAAGCCTTCCTGCCGACGGTGGCGCGCTGGAGCCGCTGGAAGGATCGCAAGAAGAAGATCGACTGGCCGCTGTTTCCAGGGTACTGTTTCGCGCGGTTCGATCCGCGCGCGCGGCTGCAGGTGCTGAAGTGCGGCGGCGTCGTGAACATCGTCTCGATCGAAGGCGAGCCGGCGCTGATTCCCGACTACGAGATCCTGGGCATCCGCCAGCTCGTCGAAAGCGATCTCGCCTTCGACCCGTGTCCGCTCATTCGGGAAGGAATGATGGTCGAGGTGGCGCACGGGCCGCTCAAGGGCGTCGTGGGCCGACTGACGCGCAAGAACGAAAAGGCGCGCCTCGTGTTGTCGGTCGATCTGATCGGCCAGGCGGTCAGCGTCGAGGTCGACGCGGCGGACGTGAAAGCCTACTAGGCAGGTAGGCGGGTGGCAGGTAGGTTTCGAGGCTGGTGGAGAGCGCGCGCGTGAAAATCGGATCGGTGAACCTGGAATCGCCGCTGGTGGTGGCGCCCATGGCGGGTATGACCGACACGGCGTTCCGCCGTCTCGTGAAACGGCATGGCGGCTGCGGTCTGGTCGTGACCGAGATGGTGTCGTCCGAGGGGCTCGTCCGCGGCATCGATCGCACGCTTGAATACGCCGAGTACACCGAAGAGGAGCGCCCGGTTTCGATCCAGGTGTTCGGCGGCGACCCGGACAAGATGGCGGCGGCGGCGCAGATCGTCGAGGGCATGGGCGCCGACATCGTGGACGTCAACATGGGCTGCCCGGTGCCGAAAATCGCCAAGCACCACGCCGGCTGCAGCCTGATGCGCGAGCCCGAACACGCGGCGTCGGTGATTCGCGCCATGGCCCGCGCCGTGCGCATTCCGGTCACCGTCAAGATGCGCGCGGGCTGGAACGACTCGCTGCGCAACGCGCCCGACCTCGCGCGCCGCGTGCAGGATGCCGGCGCCGCCGCGGTGACCATTCACGGCCGCACCGCCGAGCAGTCGTATACCGGCCGCGCCGACTGGGACCTCGTGAGCCAGGTGGCGGCCGATCTCGACATTCCCGTCCTCGGCAGCGGCGACTGCCTCGAGCCCCACGAGATTCTCGACCGCCTGCGCTCGGGCGTCAGCGGAGTCCTGGTGGGCCGCGGCGTGCTGCGCAACCCGTGGATCCTGGCGCAGGCTGCGGCGCTGGCGGCGGGGAAAGAGCCGGCTGTCGTCTCGGCTCGGCAGCGCGGCGAGTTCCTCCGATCGTACGTCCGCATGCTGCTCGACGAACGGGTGACCGAAGCCGACGGCTTCCGGCACCGCGCCCCGGGCCAGGCCGACGACAGTCGCCACGCGCCTGCCCGTGGGCGCGAGCGCTGGGTGATCAACAAGCTGCGCGCGCTCTGTGCGTGGTACTCGAAGGGGCTCGAGGGTGGATCGGTCCTGCGGGCTCGCGTGAACTCCGCCGACAGCCTGGCTGCGCTCGACGAGATCATCGACGCGTTCTTCGTGGCCGAGCCTGCAGTCGTGGTCGGCTCCAGGCTTCCGGCTCTTGGCTAGACACGACCGTGTTCTTGCTCGTGGCTACGGAGAAGGCTAGTACAAACGAAGGGGCAGGTCGAAAGACCTGCCCCTTCTTGTTCTTCAGAGGGCCACGGGCCTTTAGCCGGGAGCCGGGAGCCTTCTAGTAATTCGACCACTTGACGCGCGACGAGCTGACCGGCTCGAGCACGCCGCTGTGCGATCCGGGCGTCGCGTCGTCCGCCGGTTCGAGCCGCCGCCGGCGATTCCGCACCAGGCCGACGAGATATTTCTTGTCCACCGCGTGCGCCGCCGCCTGCCGCAGAGACAGGTGCCCACGCCGCACCGCACGCGCCAGCGAATCGTCCACGGTGGTCATGCTCATCGCGCCTTCGCGCTGCACGCGCGCGATACCGGAGAAGTCGCCCGACGCGAGCATCGCCGACACCTCGCTCGTGCCGACGACGAGGTCGCGCACCGCGAGACGGCCGCCGCCGAGGCGCTGCAGCACACGGTAGGCGAACGCCACGCGGAACGACGTCGCCAGAGCGAGCCGCGTCTGGGCGTCTCCGCCCGCCGAACTGCGCCCGACAATCGCGCGCAGCGCCTGCATCGAGGTCGGCGCCAGTACTGCAACCACGACCAGACGGCCGCCTTCGGCCGCGTTGACGACTTCGCGCATGGCCCCTTCCGAGGTGGGCGGCGCCACGAGCAGCACGTCGGGCGATTCGCTCGCCGCGGCGCGAATGGCCGCCGCCACGTCGCCATCGCCGCCGCTGACTTCACGCTGGCTGACGAAGGCGCCCGAGAGGTCGTGACGGGGCGCGCCGCCGGGGCGGAGAGAAATCACGTAGCCGCCACGTTGGCGTCCGGCCACATCCCCGACCGCGGCTGCCACCGCCGCCAGATCGGACGATGTCGCGGCGGAGACGACGACCAGGCCGTCGCCGTCACATGCCGCACGCACGCGGCGCGGCACCATCTTGAGCAGCGAACGGCTTGGCGCCTGGGGGTGCAGACGCATCATCAGGCCGCGCCCCTGATCGTCGCTGAACGACCAGCAGCTGACGATGCCGATCGACGGAATACGCCAGTTCCACTCGCCGTGCGGCCCCGGCTCCCAACCCTTCGTGCGGCCACCGTTGAACTCGTTCAGCAGTTCGTCGAAGCGCCAGGGATCCATGAGGTCGGAAGACAACGGCTCGAGGCGGTCTTCCACACGCGCCATCGCTGCCGCGTCGGCACGAAGATACAGCGCCGTGGCGCCGCGCGCGGCCGCGCGCGCGACCCAGCCGGAGAGTCCTTCCGGGTGTCCTTCCGCGGGTACTGCCACGGCGGCGGTCGGCGTTTCGACGAATGGAAAACTGGCAGAAGCGCTCACGGAAGACTCCTCGTAGACCGGAGAATGGTGCTCGGGTGCCGGGGGATCGACAGGCGAGCGCTCGCTCAACGTCCAGGCCGCGCCATCCGGCGCTGGCGTCTCGACAACACTCGTGGCAGAAGCTTCGGGGAGCGTCTCGTCGGCGGGTGACACGGCCGGAGGCACCTGCAGGAACAGCTCTTCGTAGTGCGCGCCGGGGGCGTCGCCGAAGGTCTCGACCTCGGGCGCAACCAGTTCGTGGATCGGTGCGGCTTCGGGTGTTTCGGGCTCCGTCGGCGAGGCAAACGACGGTACTGCGTCGAACGCACCGGCGGCGCTGCTCGAGAGCGGCACCTCGAACCACTGCGGCGCCTCGGCCGCCTCCATGCCTTCGACTTCGACGCCGGCCGTGTCCGCGTCGTTCGCCACAGGGGCGGGGATCGCCGGTTCGGGTATCGGCGGTTCGACCGGTTCAGGCGTCACCGCTTCGGGCATCACTACGTCGACCGCGGCTGGTCCCGGGGCGCTCTCGCGCAGCTCGATCGTGACGTAATCGGGGGTCCGCTCGGCGCGTGCCGTCAGTGTGAGCCCCGCCTCCCGGACGGTGACCTGTTCGACGACGCGCCCCGTGTCGCGGAGTGTCTGACGCCCGTCGCCGGTGAAAATCTGCGTCACCAGCGCTTCGAGCGCGTTGGCGGACAGGATGGCCCGCGCGACGTTCTGCCGCCCGTTGGCGGCGAGAACGTGTGGCGAGTCGCCGGTGCGGAGCACCAGCGCGTCGCCGCCGGCGCGTTTCATCGCCGTGCACAATGTCGGCAGCATGTCCATAAGCTATCGGCGCTCCGGTAGAGTGGTGCGCTCCTCGAATTTGAAGGCGGTCCTGAAGGTTGTGGGGTTGAGCGAGTGGACTGTGGATCGCACGATCGTCGCGCGCAGCAGCCGCCGCACGCCGTCGAACGTGATGATCACTTCGACCACGGTGCCGGGCCGCAGCCGTGATGTCGTCTCGGCCAGGACGCCGGTCTCCGACACGTTGATGGCTTTGGCGTCGGCGGCGCCGCGGATGGTGACGCGCACCTCGCGCGCGAGCTGTTCCGGCGAGAGCCGCGGTGCGTCACGCAGGTCGGCTCCGGCCGCCTCGGTCGCCTCGAGGTCGAGCACGAAGTCGTCGGCCGCCGCGTCGGCCGGCGGGGTGTCGGCCGGCGGGGTAACTTTCGCTTCGAGCTCCGCGAAAAGCGTGTCGAGATCGTCGCCGCCGTCCACGGAGGCCTCGGCGGATGGTTGAGAACGGCTCATCGCGTTGCCACGGCCCGAGCCGCGCGGTCGGAGGCGGCCGGAGCCACGTCCGAGCACCACGTGGCTTCACGGAATTGCACGGAGCGGAACAGCATCCGGGCGATCGAAGCGCGTTCGAGGGCCCCGGCCTGCGCGGGCCAGCCTGCCAGCCGGAGGCAGGTCCAAGTCTTTGAAAACTCGGCTCTCAATGTGTTTTGTCTGCCAGACGTCACCATTTGTGGACCGCCTCGAACTGTGACGCTATGGTTTTCGGCCGTTATCGTCTCGCTGTGCAGGGCGGAGAAATGGCGGTCCACTTGCACCGCATCCTCAGCTGCGCCCGAAGTGTGTCTGCGGGCCATGGAGAGATGTCGAACGCGTTTGCCGTGCTCGTCGGAAGCCGGTCGTGGGACTGGCTGATGGAACTGTGCCGTCCACTGGGCGTCCAAGCGCAGCTTGTCGACGCGTCTTCCCGGCCGCTACTGCCGCCGGAAACGCCCGCCGCGGGCCTTTCGCTCCGCGAGGTAGTCGCCGACCCGGGCCGTCCCCTGCTTTCCACGATCAGCGCGGCCCTGCAGGGGCGGCTTCCCCTCACCACGCAGTTCGCCGGCGCCGACATCGTGTGCACGCCGCTCGCCTTCGAAGGCCGCATGCAGGGTGTGCTCGTGATCGCCCGCACCCCGCGCCCGCTGGGCCCGGCGCCGGTTTCTGAAGCGCAGTTGGGGGCGGTCTGCGGCTGGCTGGCTGGCGCCGCCGAGCGACATCTGTCGAGCGCACCCGCGGGTTCCGATAACCTCGCTGCGCTGCACAAGGTGCTGCAGGACGTCGTGCAGCGCGGTACCGATCGGGACCTGGTCGGCGTCTTCGCAGAGGCGCTGGCGCTGTGGCACGACATCGAAGTGGTCGGGTACAACGAGACCGCTCCCGGGGTGTTCGTCCGCGCCGCATCGCTCGCGGGACGCATCACCGAGGACCGCCCGATCGTGTTTCCGCCGCAGTCGCTGCCGGCTGAACTGAAGGCGACGCGCATTCCGCAGACCGATATCAACGGAATGGAGGCCGCAGGGCCGGGTGACGTGCTCGTCACGACGTTGTCTCGCGCCGCCGGCAACGGCACCTGGCTGCTGCTGATGGCGGGCGGGATCGACACGTGCGACCCGCAGATCCTGGCCAACTACATTTCGGCGCTCGACATGGCCGTCGCGCTGGCCACGGCGGCGTCGCGGACGCGCGTGGCAGTGCTGCTGTCGCATCGCCTGTCCTCCTCGCCGACGGATCGAGACGGCGGATTCGAAGCCGCGCTCGAAGCGCTCCGCGCGGAAGTCGGCGCCACGGCCGCGAGCTTCGTGCTCGAGTCCACCGCGCGGCGCGTCGTCTTCCACGCGGGACCGGCGGAGATCGGGTCCCCGGCCGGCGACTCGGAACGGGCGCGCGTCACCGTGCGCCGGGTCATGCCCGGGGGCGACGGCGCCACGCTCGCCCTTACCCGCGGCGATCAGCGGCACTTCACGCCCCTCGAACACAGCATGGCCTTCGTCGCCGCTGAGCTCCTCGCCGACTGGGTCGGCCGGCCGGCCGCGACACCCTCAGGCGACGCGGTCACGGTCTTCGGCCGCACGATGGAGCGGCTCGCGAGCGAAGTGCTCGCGCGCGGACTCGCCGTGACCGTGGTCGTGCTCTCGACGACCGGGTCGGCGCCAGGCGCATCACAGTCGTTCGTCGACGAACTGCGCCGGCAGATGCGGCAGTCCGACGTCGTCGGCGTGCTGCGGCCCGGCGAAGTGGGGCTGCTGCTCCCCGACACCAATGCGGCGCACGCGGCTCTGGTCGCCGGCCGCCTGCGCTCGTCACTCAGGGCGATGGCTGCCGCGCGCGCCTCGATCCGGGCCATCGGTGTCGCGACGCGCGTGCCGGGCGATGGCGTGGCCGCGGGCATTCTCAACGACGCGAGAGCAAACGCGCAGCGGCGCCCTGGCAACGGCACGGCGCGCTCGGTGGCGAGTTAGCCGGCGGAGGTCGAGCGGGAGCGTCGTATGCGTCGTGTGGGAGATCGCCGGTCGGCAGTACGCCTCGAGGTCGTCGGGGTTCTTTGGGGCACGCTCGAGGTGCACAAGCAGGCACGCGTTCGCGATGTGAATCACGATGGCGCCCTTCTCGAGTATCCGATCCCGGTCGTCCCCGACACCGTTCACGCGGTGACGTTTGCACACAGCGGCGACCGCGTCAGAGTGAACGTCCGCGTTCGCCATGTGAGGGCCGCGCGCAGCCCCGAAGGAACGATCGTCTACCTCGCCGGCGTCGAGTTCCTGTCCGCGGCAGTTCCCGAGCTCGTTGCCGGGGTGTCCTGAGAAGTCTGGGAATCGGCAAACGCCTTGGCCCTCGATCGTCAGACTTTTTTCTCACTGCCCGGTGTCGACTGTTGGCGCGGCACCAGTCACTAACATATTGACCAAATAAGACTTACAAGAACAGACGAGCCAGGCTCTGTACCTGGCTGCCTGATTGCACTTAGGCCGTGGGTCCGCGGATACTCTCTAATCCTGCGGTCAGTTCGCTCCAGAGCGCGAGCCGAAGCCGGACCGGAAGACCAAGCGAAAGGGCCGATGGAAGAACGCCGCCGTTCACCGCGCAGGACCGTTGATGGGCAGACGATGGCGGTCCACTCCGCCGAAAGCGTCCGGATCCTCGATCTGAGCGCCACCGGAGTCCTCCTTCAGTCACGCGACGCGGTGGACGTCAATTCGAAAGCCATGCTGCGGCTGTCCGTCGCCGGGTCGCCCTTCGCGGCGGAAATCGCCGTCACCCGCGTGGCGGAGGCGCCGCAATCCGCCGACGGCTTCCGCATCGCCGCCCAATTCCTGGAAATCACGCCGAAGCATCGGCAGCTCATCGAACGGTTTATCAGCCAATGATGGACGTAGTCGTCGACGGTGGGACTCGTGGCGCAACCGCTGCCAGTCCGCGCGCCAAGGACAAGGTGCAGCTGCACGGCCAGAGTTCGGAAACCCTCGCGCTGCAACAGGAAATCGAGCGCGTCGCCCGATCCGACGCGAAGGTCCTGATCACCGGCGAGAGCGGTGTCGGCAAGGAGATCGTCGCGCGCAACATCCATACGCGAGGTCCCCGGGCCGCCCACATGTTCGCCCCGGTGAATTGTGCCGGACTACCGGAGACGCTGCTCGAGTCCGAGCTCTTCGGCCACGTGAAGGGCAGCTTCACCGGTGCTTACCGCGACAAGCCCGGCAAGCTCGAGACCGCGCACATGGGCACCATCTTCCTCGACGAGGTCGGGGAGATGACGCTGCGCATGCAGGGCCTGCTGCTGCGGTTCCTCGAAACCGGCGAACTGCAAAAGGTGGGCGCCGACGGCAGCGGCCGCATCGTCAACGTTCGCGTCATCGCCGCCACCAACCGCAACCTGCGCGACATGATTACGCAGGGCACGTTCCGCGAGGACCTGTTCTACCGCCTGAACGTGATCCACATCGTGGTGCCGCCGCTGCGCGAGCGGCGCGAGGACATTCCGCTGCTGGCGCAGCAGTTCCTGACGCAGTTCGCGTCGGCGAACCGTTCGTCGCTTTCGACCATCGCCCCGGCGGCCATGAAGGCTCTGTATGAGTACTCGTGGCCGGGTAATGTCCGCGAGCTCGAGAACGTCATGGAGCGGCTGGTGGTGACGGTGCAGAGCGCGACCATCGAGCTCGAGCACCTGTCGTCCGAGATCCGGGTGCAGGGCAACGTTGCGTTCCGTCCACGGCGCGAGCGCCGCCGCACGGTGGCCGACGAGCTCTACAAGCGCATGATCGAGCAGCACGAGTCGTTCTGGACCACCGTGTACCCGCTGTTCATGGACCGTGAGATCACGCGCGCCAATGTTCGCGAGGTGATCCGGCGTGGCCTCGAGGAAGCGCGCGGCAACTACAAGATCGTGGCGCGCCTCTTCAACATGGAGACGCGCGACTACAAGCGCTTCCTCAACTTCCTCCGCAAGCACGACTGCCAGATTCCGTTCAAGGAATACCGCTAGCCAGGGCGCGCCTCTGAGGAGGCTGCAGGCTTTCGCCTCGCCGGGACAGCGTGATCGCCCCACCCTCCGAGGCCGGTGAGTCGCCCGCGGGGTGTCCCAACTGCCGACGTCGCGTCGCGGCCGAGTGCCCCCGGAGCGCCTTTCAAGGTTTTCCCGAGCACATTCACGGACGGATCGCCCACCACAGGAAGCCCGAGACAGATCTGTGATTCCACGCTCGAAAGCCGGGCTCGCCGGGGCTATTTTGGCGAACGACAGAACTTACTAAAAACATTTATATTCAGCAACTTACAGAGCATAGCTCTAGTGGTTGTCCGGTTGCACCGTCCGGGTTGCCCCGAGTCGCCAATTCCAGCGACTCCGGCCTGGACTGAAAATGCATCACGGACAAACGCTTACTCGCCGGCTCGTCACGACACTCCTGCTCGCGCTCACGCTGGGCGCTCGAGTCGCCGCCGCCGGATCGATCTCGATTCAGTGGGATCCGAACACTGAACCGGATCTGCAGGGATACCGCGTCTACATCGGGACGCGATCGGGCGTTTATGACAGTTCGGTGGACGTGGGCAACACCACGACCTTCGTCTACAACGGGGCTGCTGACGGGCAGCTGTACTGCTTCGCGGTGGCTGCCTACGCGGGCGGCCCCGATGTTGGCTCCAAGTCCACGGAGGTCTGCAACGACACGAGCGGCAACGAGCCGCCGACGCTGCAGAATCCTGGCAGCCAGACCCATCAGATGGGTGTCGCGCTGACACTCCAACTGGTGGGCGCGGATCCCGAGTCCAGCCCCGTCACCTATTCGGCGACCGGCCTGCCGACCGGCCTCACCCTCAACTCGAACACCGGATTCCTCTCGGGCACTCCGACCAAGGTCGGCACGTTCAACGTGCAAGCCACGATTTCGGACGGCCGGCTGAGCACGATGCAGGCGTTTACCTGGACCATCGCGGCGGGCGTGCCCGGCGTGGCGACGCCATTGCGCCCGACCGGCACGGCTGCCTCCAACACACCGACCTTCGAGTGGGAGTCGCTGGCCACGGCGACGTCGTATCGCCTTTGGGTGGATGACGCGAGCGCCACGGATCCCAAGATCCAGATCGACTACACGCCCGCCCAGGCGGGATGTGCGACGGCTGGGGCAGTGTGCCAGGTGAAGCCCGGCATCGCGCTGGCCGTCGGCCGTGCCTCCTGGTCGATTCGCGCGACGAACGCTTCGGGGGCTGGTCCGTGGAGCGGTGCGTTGGACTTCATGGTGCCCGACACCAAAGTGCCGGTCATCGCGATCGCCGAACCAACCGCCAACCCCACCTTCTCGACAGCGAGCGGCACGCTCGTGGTGAGCGGCACCGCGAGCGACGACCTGGCGGTCACACAGGTGACGTGGACGAACAACCGCGGCGGCAGTGGCCCGGCGAACATGACTACGAATGGCTGGGCAGCTCCGAACATTCCGCTTCTCTCCGGCGCCAACGTCCTGACGATCACTGCGCGCGACGCGGCGGGCAACGTTGCCACGGACGTGCTGACCGTGACCCGAACCGATTCTGGTGCGCCCACGCTGAAGATCACGGCTCCGACCGCCGGCGCAACCCACACGACCTCGCAGACAGTGGTGAACCTGGCGGGCACCGCCAGCGACGACGTGGCCGTTACGGCGGTGACCTGGGCGACCGATCGCGGCGCTCGAGGCACAGCCGCCGGCACGGCGAACTGGTCCGTGGGCAACCTGCCCCTGAGCACCGGCGCCAACGTGATCACCGTCACCGCTGTCGATGCAGCCGGCAACCAGTCGACCGCCACACTCATCGTGACAGTGGCCGATACGGTCGCACCGACCGTGGACATCACAGGGCCGTCCGCGCTGGCGTCCCTCTCGACCGCGTCCGAGACGATTGCTCTTGGTGGCACCGCGGCCGACAACGTCGGAGTGACGCAGGTGACGTGGTCGAACAGCAAGGGCGGCGGGGGCGCCGCGGCCGGTACGACGTCATGGTCGGTTGCCGGGGTGGTGCTGAAGCCGGGCGCCAATGTCATCACCGTCACGGCGAGGGATGCGGTGGGTAACGTCGCCATCGATTCATTGACCGTGATGCTCGCAGACACCATTGCCCCGGCCGTGACGATTACCGCGCCGACCGCGGCCAACACACACTCCACCGGCGCGGCGTCGGTCGCGCTCGCCGGGTCGGCCTCCGACCTGTTCGGGGTGACCGAGGTGCGCTGGCTCAACAACCGCGGTGGCACCGGCGTGGCCACTGGCACGACCGGCTGGTCGGTGCCGGCCGTGACCCTGCAGCCCGGCGTCAACGTCATCACCGTGACCGCGCGCGACGCCGCCGGCAACATCGCCACCGACTCCATCACCGTTGCGGCGGACGGCCAGGCGCCTGTTCTGGCGATCACCGGACCGACCCGGGCCGGCACCACGTTCTCGACGACGAGCGGCACAATCGCGGTCGGGGGTGCGGCGAGCGACGACGTGGCGGTGACACAGGTGACCTGGACGAACAACCGCGGCGGCAGCGGCACCGCGGCCGGCACGACTGCGTGGGCGGTCCGTGACATTCCGCTCCTCGGTGGCGCCAACATCCTGACGATCACCGCACACGACGCGGCGGGCAACCGTACGAACGCCACGATCTCGGTGACGCGTGATTCAGCGAAGCCCTCGATTGCCTTCGTGGCGCCCGCGGCCTCGGGCCCGGTCGTGACCAACCTGACCACGGTGACGCTGCGCGGCATCGCCGCCGACGACGCTGGGGTCACGAAAGTGACCTGGCAGAACAGCTTTGGCGGCCAGAGCGTCGCGACGGGAACGTCCGATTG
>Ga0173480_10000546_pt1 | contig 12687 bp, 12 predicted proteins | sample NitcycUS209509C1_FD_122622 | JGI IMG/M metagenome (GOLD analysis project Ga0173480, IMG submission 122622) | Soil microbial communities from Arlington Agricultural Research Station in Wisconsin, USA - Nitrogen cycling UWRJ-S209-509C-1 (version... | ecosystem: Environmental > Terrestrial > Soil... | reverse complement strand
GGGCGCGGCGTGGACGTCGTGCTCGAGATGCTCGCCAACGTCAATCTGGACCAGGACCTCGACGTGCTGGCGCGTAACGGGAGGGTCGTCGTGATCGGCAACCGCGGTCGCGTAGAGATTGATCCGCGCAAGGCGATGGGTGTAGACGGAGCGATTCTCGGGATGACGCTCTTCAATGCCGACCGCGCGGAGTTCCACGAGATCCATTCGGGGATTGTCGCCGGTCTCGAGAACGGAACCCTGACGCCGGTCGTGGCGCGAGAGATGCCGCTTGCCGACGCGGTCGCGTCGCACGTCGCGGTGATGGAGCCCGGCGCGATGGGAAAGATCGTCCTGGTGGCGTAGCAGCGCGGGCTGCCCGTGAGAATGCCAGCTGGGCCTTAGGCCGGACCCTCAGCAATCCGTCGACTGGGCCCGAGCGGCGCTGGGCCGCGTCTGGTCGCGACTAGAACAACTTCTGGGAATAGACGGCAAAGGCGCGCGGCACCTGCGTTCGCAGGTCGGCGGAGTCTCATGCAGCAACGCGAACCGCGGCGGAAACGAGTTCCGCCGCGCTCGCGGGTGAATGAGCGACGAGAACGCGGTTAGCGGCGGCGGCGGCGCGCCAAGACGGCAGCGGCACCGAGCGCGAGGAGCACCGAGCCGGGCTCAGGAATAGCGCGGACATCCACGTCTTCGCTGAACCTTGCCGTCGCGCTGGGCGGAACTGAGCCACCTTCGTCCGGCGGCGTGGTGGAGCCACCGGGCCCTTTCGGGCCACCAAGGACGATGGTGTTGTCCGGTCCGGCATTGTTGTCCGGTCCGGTGGTGCCCGGTCCGCTGGTGCTTGGTCCCGCAAAGCCCGGTCCGCTAGTGCCCGGTCCGGTAGTGCCAGGTCCGCTGGTGCCCGGTCCGGCAAATCCCGGTCCGGCAGTGCCCGGTCCCGCAAAGCCAGGTCCGGTAGTGCCCGGGCCGCCATCGCCCGGCGCGCCAATGCTCGGTCCGAACGACGGGTTGGACGCGCTGCTCGACGGGCCACCGGCGCCGCCGGGCGAGTCGGCGTCGTTCGACCCGTTACCGCTGGACCCGGAGTTCCCACCGGAAGCGCCACCGTTGGCGCCCGGATTGTTGTTCGGGGGTTCGCTGCCGGTTTCTTCGGCCGATTGCTGCCGACGTCCAGCCACGCCTGCCAGTTCATCGCTGCCGCTGACGCTGTTCGACGTGGCGCTCTTGGCGGAGCCGCCGCCACCACCACCCACGCCGCCCATCGAGCCGCCACCACCGCCGAAGCCGGCATTGTGACTGCCGGACAGGCCACCTGGAAGCCCCGGACCGGCGTTCTGCAGTGCAGCTTGACCGAACGGCGCGTGAGCCGGTGTTCCGTCCCCGATGCCGTGATCCGCTGACGTCAGCGGATCCGTTGGATTGCTCCACGCAAGGCCGTTCGACGGGGAGGCCTGATGATCGGCCGGAGCCGTGGCCGGGGGCAGACCAGCGGACTTGGCCGCGGGTGCACCCGGAAGATCGGCGAGCTCCTGCCTGTTGGTGGGCACTCCAGCGGGCCGGGCACCAAAAGCCCGGTACGCGGTCGCTGACGCCGGCGCTTCGCCGCCGGCGCGTTCCCAGGCGAGCTGACCGGCCAGTCCATAGCCCAGTATCACCGCCACCACCGCAGCAACCGCGGCGCCAGTGCGCAGCCACATCAAGCGGCGAGTTCGCACCCTTGATCGACGAGTCAGTCCGTATTTGCCTTTGCTCACGGGCGGATACCTCCGCAACGTCAGTGCCAACTTCATGTCACGCGTACTAACTCGGAAAACCGCAGGATCGACGAAGCGGCCCCTAGTGTAATCCGGTGTGCGGCTGATTAATGGCGCGGCCGGTGCGGCTGAGGCGCCGCGGGTTTTGAAATTCTGAGCCCAGCTGCAAGCTGATCATGCAGAGTAGTAAGTCTGAAGCCAAGCAGAATCTGAATCGGGAAAATCCGCGCATCTGTGTGAAGAAAACCAGCTCAACTGCTTGACAGCGGCGCACTTACGTTTCTGGCTCAACCGTGGCGTCGAGCTTGCTCTCTGACGGGCAATGCTCTCCGGCTCGACTCCGCGCGTTCCCTCCATCGGCCACTTCGAAGCGCCGACAATCGTCGGCAACAGTCCTGCGCTGCAGCGTGTACTCCAGGTCGCGTCGCGGCTCGCGGCCGGCGACTCCAAGGTGCTCATCACCGGTGAGAGCGGCGTCGGCAAGGACATCATCGCGCGCCACGTGAAGGGCAGCTTCACGGGCGCCTACCGCGACAAGGTCGGCAAGCTCCAGCAGTCGGACAAGGGCACCATCTTTCTCGACGAGATCGGAGAAATGAGCCTGCGCATGCAGGCCATGCTGTTGCGGTTCCTCGAGAACGGCGAAGTGGTGCCGGTCGGCGCCGACGCGCCGCCCACGCGCGTGAACGTCCGCGTCATCTCGGCGACCAACCGTAACCTGCAGGACATGGTCGTCAAGGGCACCTTCCGCGAAGACCTGCTCTATCGGATCAACGTCGGCCAGATCGAAGTACCGCCGCTGCGGGCGCGGCGCGACGACATCCGGCCGCTGGTGCTGCACGTCATCGGCCGACATGCCCGGCCGATCGCCATGGACGCCGAGGCCATGGACGCGCTCGAGCGCTACCGCTGGCCCGGCAACGTGCGCGAGCTCCAGAACGTGGTCGAGCAGATGCTGGCGCTGGCCGACGGCGATCGTATGGGCACGGAGCTCCTGCCGCCGAACGTGAGCGCGCGGCCCGGCAAGGCGCCGCATCCGGTGCGAGAGCGCCGCCGCCGTGTGGCGGACGAGCTCTTCGACGGACTGACCGAAGGCGGCTGCAGCTTCTGGAACGACGTCTATCCGTTGTTCATGAGCCGCGATCTGACCCGCGACGACCTGCGGGCGCTGATCCGCAAGGGCCTTGCCGCGACCAAAGGCAGCTACCGCGGACTGCTGCGGCTGTTCGGGCTGGAAGACGGCGACTACAAGCGGCTGCTCAACTTCCTGGCCGCGCACGAATGCGCGATCGACTTCCGCGAATTCCGGACGATCAAGCACGAACGCGGCGCCGGTGCGGCGTGACGGCGCCCCAAACCGGTTCGGTCCCGGTGCGGCACCGAGGTTGCTCTGCCATGAATGCCGCCAGGGCGCGTCGCCTGGCGAAGGAGTCGCTGCGTGGATCGACGACAACATGAGCGCTACCTCACCGAGGGCCACGTGCAGGTGCGGGTGTTGCGCGACGTGGACATCGTGCGCGCGAGCGCGCGCGCGCTCACGGTGATCAGCCGGTCGCGCACCGCGGCGGGGAGCGAGATGCGCATGCGGATCTCCGCTGCGGGAGGCCGTCACACGACGCTGCACGTCCGGACCATCGGCAGCCAGCCTCAGCTCGTGGGAGGCCAGTTGCGTTACCGGGTGTGGATGCAGGTGCTGGCTGAGGAACCCGCGGTGCTGCCGTGACGTGGTGGACGTGGCCGGGGCTGCGGGGCGCGGTGCTGGAACAGTTGCCCGGGCGTCTCGTGGACATCGGCGCCGGCGGCTGCAGTGTCGAGACGGCATCGCGGCTGGGCACCGGTACGTTCGGCTTCGTCGAGATCGACGGGCCCGACGCCTCACTGGCCGAGGTCGCGCGCGTCAGCGGCGTCACCGAGCGGCCCGGGGCTGCCTCGCCGTTTCTGGTGCGGCTGGAGTTCCTCCCGATCGCGTTGCCACTACATACGAGTGCCGGCACCCGAGCCGCGCAGAGCGCCGGTTCGCTGGCGGGAGCCGGACCAAAAGCTGGCCCCGGCCTGACTCTCGTGCGGCGCCGCGAGCGGGATGAGCCGACGGCCGATTGAGCCCGTCGCCAGGACGCGCCAGAAGACCACGAGATGGCGGCGCCCCGAGATCGACGGGATTCCCTGGCAGACGACTTGAAGAAATAGCAGCCGCCAATCCGGGCCGTGAGGTACCAGGGGTGAGCCAGATCTTCTACGTGTCGGGCGACGAGCGGCTGGCCGAGATCTTCAGATCCATCGGCGTCAAGGCTGCGAGGGTCACCGAGGCCGAGGCGCGGACGCTCGGCGCCACCGCCGCAGCACCGGCCGCGCTCGTGCTCGACGTCCGCCCGCATGACCTGCTCGCGCCGTGGATCAACGATGTCCAGACGAGACAGCCCGCGCTCGCAGTCGCGCTGCTCGTCTCGACCCTCGACGCGCGTTTCATCCTCGCAGCGATGCGCGCCGGCATCAGGGAATGCCTGCCCGAGCCGATCACGCCCCAGGCGCTCGACGAAGCGGTGCACCGGCTCGTGGTCGGCGAACAGCGCGAACGCCCGGGCCAGGTGGTGGCCTTCGTGGGCGCCAAGGGCGGCGTCGGCACGACCACACTCGCGGTCAACGTCGCCGCCGCGCTCGCCGGCATGGCGGACTCGCCGCCGCTCTTGATCGATCTGCACGTCGCGCTCGGCGATGCGGCGCTGCTCCTGGGCGCCGAGCCGCGGTTTTCGCTGCTCGACGCGTTCGAGAACCTGCACAAGGTGGACGAATCGTTCCTGGGCAGCGTGGTCGAGACGACGCCGTGCGGCGCCCACGTGCTCGCCTCGAGCTCACGCCCGGTCAACGTGGCGACCAGCCACACCGCGACGCGCGCGCTGGTCGAGATGGCCGCGCGCCGCTACCGCATCACGGTGCTCGACGTGCCGCACACCGACCCGGCGATGCTCGCGGCGCTCGACCCGGCGACAGTCATCGTGGTGGTCACCGCTCAGGATCTCTCCGCCGTCCGCGGCGCCGCCGCCACGGTGGCGACACTGCGCCAGCGTTACGGATCGCAGCGTCTTCGGGTCGTGATCAATCGCCACGACAAGAACGGACCGGTCAGTGCGACGGACGTCGCCAAGGCCGTCGGCGAGCCGATCGCGTGCCTGATCCCCAGCGACTACCGCGTGGCGTCCCAGGCGATCACCGCAGGACGACCGATCGTCCTGCAGGAAGGGCGGCTGACGACAGCGCTGAACCGGGCCGCCCTGGACCTGGTCAACGTGGCCAGCAACCAGCCGCACGCGCCGGGGTTGTTGCGGCGCCTCTCGTGGCGGCGGGCGTAATCCGTCTGCGCGCCGCGGGCGAAACCGGTCAGCGCGCCGGCACGTGGCGCTCGAGCATCTGGCGGCGCACCACCGCGCCGTAGACATTGCCCTGCCCATCCACGCCCACACCTTCGGCGCCCGAGTGGTCGGCTACCGTGGACTCCGCATCCTCGATGAACGCGCGTACCGAGCCGTCTTTCGCGCTGCCGATGCGGATGCCCTTCTTGATGCCGGGCAGTTCGCGCGCGCCGGTGTCGGGGCCCGATTCCGAGTCGGTGACGTAGATGGTGTCGTCGCTGGTGATGGAGATGCCGCTCGGGCGGCCGAACTGCCGCCACTGGTCGAGGAACGTTCCATCCTGATCGAAGATCTGGATGCGGTTGTTCTCGCGATCGCCCACGAACACGCGGCCGCGCGAGTCGAGCGCGATCGTGTGCGGCTCGCTGATCTCGCCAGGGCCCGTCCCCTTCTTTCCCCACTCCTTCACGAAGGTGCCGTCCTTGCGGAACCGGACGACGCGGTTGTTCTTGCCGTTGCGGTGGCTGTCGGTGACGAAGATGTCTCCGGACGGAGCGATCACCACGTCGGTGGGCTGGTCGAAGAGGCCGGCCCCCGCGCCGCTCACGCCAGCCTTGCCGAGCGTCATCAGCACCTTGCCGTCGGGGCTGAACTTGAACACCTGATGGCCCTTGGCCGCCTCACCGCGGGCATCGGTCACCCACAGGTTGCCGTCGCCGTCGACGGTCGCGCCATGCGGGAACACGAACATGCCCTCGCCCCACGTCTTGAGCAGCTTGCCGGCAGGGTCGTACTTGAGGATCGGCGCTTCCGTCCGTCCGGCGCAGGAGTTCGCGAAGCAGCGGTGGATCACGTAAATCGATCCGTCGGGCGCCGGCTCGACGGCGGTGACCGCGGCCCACTTGACGCCGGGCGGCAGCTGGCCCCAGTCCCGTGTCGTCTTGTACGGCTGCGGCAGGTCGTTCCGCGGCGCGCTGGACGTCTGCGCGTAGACGAGGGCCGAAGCCGCCACCAGGAGGCCGAGCACGCCGGCAATCGTTCGAATCATGATGATCGCTCCAGGGCGGTCTGAAGACCGCCCTCTACATCCCCACCTGACCTACCAGACCTGAGCGTCAGCCGATCCGGTGCTCCGTCATCCCGAGCATGAAGGTGCGGTCGCCGAGCGCGATGAGCAGATCGCCGCCCGACACCGAGACGGCCAGCGATGCGCGACGGTCGATGAGCGCCGCCACCTCGTCGATGACGATGCGGTCGAAGGCGCGGATCGGAATCTCGCCAGCGCGGTGAATCTTAGCGCCAGCGAGTTGCGCGAGCAGCTGCCGCACGTCGCGGTGGGTATAGACGGCGGCGCGGCCGGCCAGCTTGGAGCCGCGGTGCAGACGGGCGGCGTCGGGCAGGCCGACTTCGATCCACGCGGTGACGCGGCCGGTGAGATCGCGCACCACCAGCGCCGGCTCGTCGCCTGATGACACGCCCTCCGTCAGCGCGATCCCCTCCTCGTACTCGAGGCAGTAGGCCATCAGCCGGACCAGCATGTATTCGGCGGTTTCGGAGGGGTGCCGCGCGACCCGCAGCTCGAGCGTCTCGAAGACGCCGCGGTCGAGATCGGAAAGGTCGATCGTGACCGTGTAGATAGTGGCGGTCTGGGCCAAAGAGAAGGCTCCCGGCTTCAGGCTCCCGGCCTGGCCGCTTCCTGACGCCCCAACGACGCTTCTTACCCGCCTGACCGCGCGACGCGCGGCCCCACCCGCCCCACCCGCCTTACTTCGCGCCGGCGAGCTCTTCGTCGATGACGGCGGCGAACACCTCGTAGGGCTGCGCGCCCGACAGGCGTCGGCCGTTGATGAAGATGGTCGGCGTCGAGTTGACGCCGAGGGCGCCGCCTTCCGACACGCCGTCGCGCACACGCTCGGCATGCTTCGACGTGTCGAGGCACTGGTTGAACGCCGTGACGTCGAGGCCGAGCTCGATGGCGTGGCGCTTCAGGTCGTCGGGCTGCAGCTCCTGCTGCTTGTTGAACAACACGTCGTGCAGCTCCCAGTACTTGCCCTGGTCGCCGGCACAGTGCGCCGCTTCGCCCGCTTTGAACGCCTGCGGGTGAATCTGCGTCAGCGGGAAATCCTTCCAGACGATGCGAAGCTTGTCGCCGTAGGCGGCGCGCAGCCGCTTGAGCGTGGGCTCGACGCGCTGGCAGTACGGGCACTGGTAATCGGAGAACTCGACCAGGGTCACCGGGGCGCTCGCGCTCCCGAGCGACGGGTTCGACGGGGCCAGGGCCACGCTGAGGCGCGGCGCTTCGAGCGCCACGCGGATCGCCGGCCCCTTGCCACGCAGCTCGGAGAGGATGGCGTCGCGGGCCTGCGCCCGGCGCTGGTCGGTGAGAAAGCGGTTGATCGCCGGCGCCATCACTTCGAGCGACCGCCCCTGCATCTGGCTGGCGTTCGACGTGAAGAACGTGGAGACCTCGACGTCGCTGACCGGTTTCACGCGCTTGGCGATCTCCGCCTCGAGATAGCCATCGACGCTCATGCCCGAACTCTTGGCGGCCTCGGTGAGCAGGCTCTCGGCGATGATCGCTTCGAGCGCCGCCCGCCGGCCGTCGTAGATCGACTGGGTCACTTCGGCGCTCTGTGCCGGGTCGTCCTGCTTCCACCGCTCGTCGAGATCGCGGACCGTGATCGCGCGATCGCCGATGCGGGCGGCGACGTCACCCGGCGCCGGCGCGCCCGGTTGCTGCGCCGGTGCCGTGGAGCACGCGAGCAGGGTCAGTGCCGCCGTGCAGAGGAAGGCTCTGGTCATGCATCGGATCATACGTTCTCCCGCATCTATTGCGCGACTTCCTCGCTGGTGCTGACCTGGAACTTGCGGAACCGCGAGTAGGTGGCCACGCCGCGGACTTCCGCGGTGCTGTGGCGATTGCGGTAGCGCTCTTCCATCCGGACCGGGATCCACAGGCGGAGTCCGTCGTCGAGACGGTAGGTGACCTTGATGTGGGCCTCGACGGCCGTGTCCACCGCGTCGAGCTCGCTGCGCCGGATCGCGCCGGTGGCTTCGTCCACCCAGAACCGTCCGCTGACCGGCAGGTCGCGGTTGCCGGTTGTCGCGATATAGGTCGGCGTCTGCACTTCGCGGAACTCGACGACCGTCCCGTCGGCTTCGTCCCGCTTTCCCAGCTCGAATGTGAAGCGCCCGCGATGAGCCGGGGTCAGAAACGCCAGCGGCAGCGTCGGCAGGTTGATGGTGCGCTCGACGGTCCCGATGTTGTAGCGGGAACTCTCCTTCATGATCTGGCGCGCCTGATCGAACGTGGTTTGCGACGCGCCGTTGAGGAACAGCTTCGCGAGCCGCTCCTCCCGATCCCGGATCTTCTGGCCGTTGCGTTCGAAGACGTCGCGGAAGGGCGTCCAGCCCTCGCCCGGCACCTGCACCAGCAGGAAGTCCGACACGAGCACCACGCGGTCGAATTGCGGCCGGGCGCTGCGAGGGCCGAGGGACGCGGGCTCCTGGACGCTCTGCTCGTAACGCTCTTCGGTGACCATCGAACCGAAGCGGCGCTGGAACTGGTCCACGTAGGCGACCGCACGGTCGACGATCGCCGTCACCTCCGACTGCGCGGCCGCCGGCGGCGCCATCGCAGCCACGCAGGCGAACGCACACGTCACGGCACTGCCGGACCGGCGCGCACGTCGCGCCGTGCGCGACAGCCGCCCCGCGGAGCGGGGCAACGTAGAGACTGCGCTAGTGAGGCGGAGCCACACGCTCATTGGTTCGAGGTGGAGCCTCGCTGGCCTACCGGCCGGACCAGCGGACCCGGATGCCGCCGTTGACGAGGCGCGGCGTGCCGATGGTCGTCGGCGCGAAGCCGACGTAGTACTCCGTGTCGAACAGATTCTGGACGCCGAAGAACACGTCGAGGTTGCGGCCGATCTCCCGCAGCGCGCTCAGCTCCACGGTGCCGTAGGCGGGAAGCCCGGGTTCGGTCTCGCCGGGCTTGGTGCGCTGGTTGAGATCGTCGTCGTACTGCCGCCCGTAGAAGAACATGGCCAGCGACGCCGTGATGATGCGCGGGTTCGAGTAGGACATGTTGACCGACCCGCGGTGCTTCGGCACCTGCGGCAGATACAGGCCGACGAGGACCGGGTTCGCCGCGAACTCCTTCACCTTCGCCGAGTTGAACAGGTAGCCCGCCCCGACCCGCCACTCGCGGTCGATGCGGTACTCGACGTCGTTCTGCCAACCCGTGATCTTCGTGCGCCCGAGATTCTGGCGCTGCTGGCAGGTGGTGCCGGGCACGGCGCAGGCGGTGGAGAGGGCAGCGGCGGTAGCGCCCGTCACCGTCACGTTGGCCACCGGATCCTCGACGCGGTTGTCGTACCAGCTGCTGCGATACGTCAGCCCCTCGAGCGGCGCCAGGCTGATGCCCAGCTCGCCGCCCATCAGGCTTTCGGGGCCGAGCTGGTCGTTGGCGAGCGTGAGGATGGTGCCGACGCGGAACTGGCGATAGAGCTCGTTGAGCGTCGGGGTGCGGAAGCCCGACCCGATGCTGCCGAACGCCGACACGCGGTCGGACACGCGGTAGAGCACGGCCGCGCGGGGGCTGACGGCCGTGTCGCTCGTATCGGGCAGCGTGCGATTGTTGGCGGTCGGCACTCCGGCGGCCGTGGTCTCGAGGTTGCGGCCGTCGGTGTTCTGCCAGTTGTCGACGCGAGCGCTGAGCGTCACCGACAGATTCGACTGCAGCCACACCTGCCCCTGCACAAAGCCGCCCGAGATGAGCTGGGTGCCGCCCGACTCGCGCAGCAGGGTCACGGTGAGTCCCTGAGTCGCGTCGAGCCCTTGCTCGTTGCTGGCGCCGTCCACGTGACGGAAGTCGCCGCCGGCCGCGAACAGGAACCTGGTCGAGAACGCCTTCGACCACTGCGCCATGCCACCGATGCCGGTCGTCGGCACTTCCTGCCGCAGCGTCATGCGGCCAATGGAACGAGGGGGGTTCGCCGCGGGAACCGCAAGGAAGTTGCTGTGGAACGTCTCGAAGTCTGTGAAGACGCGCGCCTGCAGATCGCTGTAGTCGGGGAGTGTGGCGCGCACGCCGCCAGCCACGTTCTTCCACGTGGTGTCGTTGCCTTCCTTGGTGCCGTCGATCGTCGAGTGCTTGCCGTTGTCGCGTTCCTCGTGGAAGTAGCCGCCGCGAACAAACGCGTTGAGCTGCCGGGTCGGGCTGTAGTCGGCGCGCAGATTGAAGTTGCGGTAGTTGATGTTGGCCTTGTCGTCGACCAGGCCGCGTTCGTTCGCAATCACGATCGGGAATCCGTCGGTCGTGAAGGCGCTGCCGTCGAACGCGGCGGCGAACTTGCCCCACACGTCGCTCACGGCGAAATCAGCTTTCGGGCTCCCGAGGTTGCCGTATTGTGTGCGGACCTCCGCCGTCCGGCGGCGCGGCCGCGTGCTCTGTACGTTGATCACGCCACCCATTGCGTAGTTGCCGTACAGGCTCGACCCGGAGCCTTCCACCAGCTCGACGCGATCGACGTTCTCGAGCGGCACGCGCGTCCAGTAGACCCAGCCGCCGAACGGGTCGTTGAACGGGATGCCGTCGATGAGCACCAGCGAGCGGCTGACCCCGCTCGGCCCGATGCCACGCAGCGACACACCCTGGGCGGTCGGGTGCGACGACAGGCTGCTGGTGCGGCGAAAGAGACTGAACGTCGGCGCCTGGCGCAGCACGTCGTCGGCGACAACCGCGGGCGACCGTCGGATTTGCTCCTTGTCGATGACGCTGACGTTGGCCGGCACGTCGGCCAGCCGCTGCTCGGTACGGGTCGGCGTTACCGACACCGACTCGAAGAGCGTCGCCGGCGCCAACTCCACTTCGAGCGTTCCGCCGTTGGCCGGCTGGGACTTCTCGGCGAACCCGCTGGCGCGGACGATGATGGTCGCTCCGGCCGGTACCGAACCGAGAGAGAACCGCCCGTCGGGGCCGGTCACCGTCTGCTGTTCGGCCCCATTGGGACCGCGGGCGACCACGGCCGCACCGGACACGACGCCGCCGCTCGAATCGGTGACGACGCCGGAGACCCCGGTCTGCGCCGACGCCGCGAGTACGGACGAGAGCAGGAACACCACGAGGAGGGCGCTACGCATGCCCGCAAATGATACTGCTTCAGGGCGTGAGCGACCCCCCGTTTGCTCGGCGGCACAACGGTTGCTAAGCTGGCCGGTATGCCGTTCCTCCTGACACCGGGATTGGTCACCCGACGGGTGACATGGCGCGTCATCGCGGCGGCGGTGCTCGCGGGTGCGGTGGGAGCGGGGGCCGGCCTCACGGGCGCCGCGCAGCAGCCCACTTTCCGCTCGGGCACGCAGTTCGTTCCCCTGTTCACGACGGTAACCGATGCGCAGGGACGCCTCGTCCCCGACCTCGATCGCGACCAGTTCACGATCCTGGACAACGGCAAGATCCAGAACGTCACTGTCTTCGAGAACGAGACCCAGCCCTTCACCGCGATCGTGATGCTCGACTTCTCGGCCAGCATGACCGCCAACCTCGATCGGCTGAAGCAGGCCACCGAGCAGTTCCTCATCCGCATGCTCCCCGCCGACAAGGCGCAGGTGGGCGCGTTCAGCGACAAGATTCAGTTCAGTGGACGCTTCACGAGCGACCGCGACGATCTGATCGGCGCACTGCGCGACCTGCAGTTCGGCAACCCGACGCGGCTCTACGACGCCATCTGGGAGAGCATCGACCTGCTCGAGGGTGTCGAGGGGCGCAAGGTCGTCGTCGCGTTCACCGACGGCGACGACACGGCGAGCCGCCGCGGCCTCGGCGACGCGCTCGATTACGCGCGCGCGAGGGAAGTCATGGTCTACTCGATCGGGCTGCAGTCGGAGTTCTTCAATGGCGCCCGGGTGGTGCGTTCGAATCCGGATCGCGGGCTGAAGAAGCTCTCGGAAGAAACCGGCGGCGGCTACTACGAGCTGAAGAAGACCGACGATCTCGGGCCGACGTTCACGCGCGTGGTACAGGAACTCCACAGCCTCTACACCATCGGCTTCAACCCCACCGCCCTCGACGGCAAGGAACACAAGCTCGAGGTGCGGATGAAGCAGCCGGGGATGGCCGCGCGGGCCCGCAGGAGCTACGTCGCGTCGGCCGAACGGCTGTCGAGCGACAAGTGACCGAGCAGGAATTCCGCCTGAGGGCCGACCAGGCGCTCGAGGACCTCCAGCACGACCTCCTCCCGCTCGCCGACGAGGCCGGCCTGGAGATGGACCTGCGCAATGGGGTTCTGCAGATCGTCTTCGAGGAGCCAGAGCCGGCCAAGTTCGTGATCAGTCCCAATGCGCCGGTACGGCAGATCTGGGTGTCGGCGCGCTCGCGCAGCTACAAGCTGACGTGGTCCGACGACGCCGGCACGTTCGAGCTTGGCGGCGAGCACCTCGGCACGCTCGTCGGACGTCTTGCGCAGGAACAGCTCACGGGCAACTAGTACGACTTTGTCAGATGTCCCGCAGCGGCGCGATGAGATCTGACGGGACACGAGGTTAAAGGTCTTGTACTTCGCGCCGACGTTCGGTACGCTGCGGTCCGGTGCTCGATC
>Ga0173480_10000545_pt1 | contig 12687 bp, 6 predicted proteins | sample NitcycUS209509C1_FD_122622 | JGI IMG/M metagenome (GOLD analysis project Ga0173480, IMG submission 122622) | Soil microbial communities from Arlington Agricultural Research Station in Wisconsin, USA - Nitrogen cycling UWRJ-S209-509C-1 (version... | ecosystem: Environmental > Terrestrial > Soil >... | reverse complement strand
GACGGCGATCCACCTGATCCAGGTCACGATCCAGCGGCTGATCCTGCTGTTCCCGCATCGCGGGGACTGCACCGAGCGTCGGCGCGAGTTCAATCGCGCCTCGGCCGCGGAGTACGAATACATTCGCGACTTCATCGTGCTGCATTACTTCGCCAACAATCGGGTGGGCGAAACGTTCTGGGACGATTGCCGGAACCTCGACATCCCGGACTCGCTGCGCGCGCGCATCGAGCTCTTCCGCGAAACGGGCGGCATCTTCTGCACCACTGATGACCTGTTCCAGCTCACGAGCTGGCTGCAGGTGCTGTGGGGGCAGGGTGTCAGGCCGCGCGAATCTCATCCCTTCGTGGAAGCGGTCGCGCCTCACGATCGCCAGGGCTATCTTCGGGACATCCGCACTCTGGTGGCGCAGGCCGCACAGAAGCTTCCGAGCCAGGCGGAGTTCATTGCCCGTCACTGTAGCGCGATGCCGCCCAAGGCTGGCTGAGAGTCACAGGAAATAAGTCGCAGATTCACGCATCCGTTGCCGGGGACGTCGTCGTCCTGTCAGGAGCGGGGGCTATCTTCCCTGCACGCGGCCCTGAGCCGCTAACTAGCAAGGGAGAAGGGCATGCGCCACGGATGGTTGGGAATACTCATGGGCTCTGCGCTGGTGACATCGGCAGCGCACGCGGACTCGGGGTGGAAATACGCAATCTCCAGCATCAAGGTCGTCGACTTGGGAACGATGGGCGGCAAGGAAAGCGTCGCCAACGACATCAATGACCTGGGCGAAATCGTGGGCTGGGCCAATCTGCCGGACGGCAGCCAGCACGCATTCCTGTTTCGTAATGGCGTCATGGGGGACCTCACGCCGCTTCGGGGAATGACTTCCGCGGCCAACGGCATCAACAACTTCACGGCCATCGTAGGCTATCTACAGGGCGCGACGGACTACGGCCCGCACGCCTTCTACAAAGACTTGAAGAGCCTTGTGATCCAGCTCGACGAGGACTACAAGGATCCGAAAAACCAGGTGCCCCAGTGTGGCCACGGTGCGGTTGCCATTGCGATCAATGATTTTTACACCATCGCAGGCAACCGGTACGGCGGCTGCTATCCGCCCGGCGCGTACATCGCACGTGCTGCGCGCTGGCAGACTTGGGCAGCGCCATGGGAGGAGATCGATCCTCAGGGGTCTTCTCCGAGGCAAAATTACGCGAAGAACATCAATAGCGCCGGCACGATACTCGTGCGGGATCGGGACAGTCCCAGCAGCTACGCGGGCGGGTTCCAATGGAATCCCGGCTTCGTGAGCGGAGTGCCTCTTCCCTCGGTCGCAGCTCCAGCGATCGCGGTGCCACTCTCGTTGATACCCAACGGCATCAACGAGAGTAATGGTGTCGTGGGCTCGGTGAGCGTGGGTGACGCTGTGAGTCCGTACCATCGGCTCGAGCGTGCGTTCTACTGGAATGGCTATACCGCCGAATCAACGCTGCTGCCGCAGCTGTTCCGCGACGGCGACAGCGCGGCAAATGAAATCAACACAGAGTCGTTCTCGGTAGGTTACGGCGACGACGCCCGTGATCGTTGGGCCGTGGTGTGGCACCCCCACATCGGTATCAAGACATTGACACTGCCTCCCGGCGCGGGAGGCGACACGGTGTCCACCAATTATCAATGCGAGGCGCTGGCGGTGAACAATCGCAGCGAGACGGGTTTCGTGCAGGCCGTGGGCTTCTGCAACGTCGGCGGCAATCGGCACGCGATGCTCTGGAACATCGCCACCTACAAGTACACCCTTCCGTCTTCCACGCCGTAACGACACGCGAACTAACAAGGGAGAAAGAAATGCGCCACGGAATTTTGGCAATACTCATCGGCTCTGCGTTGGTCACGTCGGCAGCGCACGCGGATTCGGGTTGGAGATACGCGATCTCCAGCATCAAGGTCTTCGACCTGGGAACGATGGGCGGCAAGGAAAGCGTGGCCAACGACATCAACGACAAGGGCGAGATCGTGGGCTGGGCGAACCTCGCGGATGGCGCGCAACACGCCTTCCTGTGGAGGAACGGCGCGATGGAGGACATCACACCGTTCCGCGAAACCTTCTCGGACGCGCGCGGCATCAATAATTTCACAAGCGTCGTCGGTTATCTGAACGGCATGAAGGACTCTGGACCTCACGCCTTCTATTGGGATTCGGTGAGCACGGTGGTGCGGCTCGATGAGGCCTGGACCGACCCGAAAGACATTCCGCTTTGTGGCTCTGGCGCCGTCGCCGAGGCCATCAACGACGATGGCGTGATCGTTGGCGACCGATACGGGGGCTGCAACCCGCCCGGGATATACATCGCGCGCGCGGCAAGGTGGGCCAGCTGGTCATCGCCGTGGCAGGAGATCTCGCCACTCGGCCATGCGCCGAAAAGCAACCACGCCGAAGACATCAACGCAGCGGGCGCGATCGTCGGCTGGGACCACGATAGTGAAACCCTCTCGGGCGCCATTCGTTGGTACGGCGCGGGCAGCGCCGTGCCTTACCCCACCGTCATCGCTCCCGCGTCGCCCGTCGACGAATCGATGTTTGCGTTCGGCAACAACGCCAGCAACGGCGTGGTCGGTTCCCTGACGCTTCGCTTGAGCCCTGGCGAATACGTGACGCGCGCGTACTACTGGAACGGCTCCTCGGCAGAGTCGAGCCTGTTGCCGTCGCTGATCCCCGCTGGAGCAAGCGTCGCGTACGAGCTCAACAAGGAGGCGTTTTCGGTCGGCTACAGCGACGATCCGCGCGATCGCCGGGCCGTCGTGTGGCATCCACACTTCGGCATCCAGGTGCTTCCGCTGCCTCCGGGTGCTGGCACTGACACGATATTCGTCAACTATCAATGCCAGGCGCTGGCAGTGAACAGTCGCAGCGCAACCGGGCTGGTGCAAGCCGTGGGCTTCTGCAACGTCGGCGGCAAACGCCACGCGATGGTCTGGAACATCTCGACCTACAGGTACGATGTTCCGTCGGACTCTCCCTAGTCGTAAAACGCGATGCCGCCCAGTTGGGGCTGGGCGGCATCGCATCACATCGCTTCAGTCGGAATCACTTGAAGCCAATGCAGGGCTCGACGAACACCGCGGTGGTGCGCGCCGGAATCGTGAACGTGCCGGTGCTCTTCTGGAATTTCGAAGTGCGCACCACGGGGTCCTTTGAGACGGCTTGCACCGGGTGGAGCAGGAGCGGCTGCTTCTTGAACGCAGGGTCGCTGAAGGTCTGCGATTGCGGCGTGGCATTCACCAGCACGACGGCTTCGGACACCGGGAAGCAGGACTTCGCCGTGTTTTGAATCCTCTCGACGATCAGCCCCGGCACCTGGTTCGGCCCGACGTTGAAGAAGCTCACCGACTTCTGAATGTCCTCTGCCGTGCGCAGCCGGAAGAGGCCGCTGGTCTTGCGGATGACGAGCATCTCGAGCATGTGCCGGTAGGTGCCATCGATGTCCTTCGCTCCGGGCTTGAGATTCGCGTCGGCGAGCGCGGGTCCGATGATGTTCCAGTCGCCCTGGTTGCCATTCGCCGGCGGCAGTCCGACGCCCCAGTTGTTGGACTTCAGCGTCCAGTCGATGCGATTGAACCAGTCGCCCGAGTCGTAGCTGTTGCGATCGGCGGACTTCGACCGAAGGATTTCGTCGCCAGCCATGAAGAACGGCACACCTTGCGAGAGCGCGACGATGTCGAGGCCGATGCGATCCATGCGCACGCGATCGGCGCGCGGCACGTTCGTCGCGAGCTTGAGGTTCATCGCGTCGAACCAGTCCGGATCGTCATGCACGCCGATGTACTGGATCGTGTCCTCCGGCTGCGCGCCGTACGCGCCGGGCATGCCGAAGTAATCCACCTGGCTGCCGGGCTTGGTCGCGCCACTGGCATCGACGATCGAGTAGTCGGCGAGATTGCCGGCGAGCCCGAGCTTCACGCGATCCGTGAGAGCCAGCAGCGCGGCCTTCTCGTCCGCGGCCGAGCCGCCGAAGGTGCCATTGGGTTCCGTGAAGAGTCCGGTGGCGAAGCCCTGGTCGCGTCGCGGAGAGAATGGACCGCCGCCGCGCACCGCATCGCGAATGCGATCGTTGAACGAGCCGATGCCCGTGCCGGCCATGTTCACCTGGATCGCGTTCTCGCCGCGACCGTTGTTGGCCATGACGCCGAAGTTCCAGGCTTCGCCGTATAGATAGATCGACTTGCCGTCGACGCCATCCTTCGCGAGCGTGAGCGCGTTCAGCGCGTCGCGCACCTTGAGCATGTTGGACTTCAGGTGGAAGCCCATGATGTCGAAGCGGAAGCCGTCGACCTTGTACTGCTTTGCCCACAGCACGACCGAGTCGACCATGAGCTTTTCCATCATGGCGTTTTCGGTGGCCGTGTCGGCGCAGCAGCTTTCGTTGAGCACGACGCCGTCGCCATTCAGGCGGTGGTAGTAGCCCGGCACGAGCTTGTCGAGAATCGAGTTGGGATTCTGGCCCGCCGAATTCGTGTGGTTGTAAACCACGTCCATGACCACGCGCAGGCCGCTCTGGTTGAGCGACTGGACCATGTCGCGGTACTCGAGGATGCGGCGCGAGCCGTCGGCGTCGGTCGAGTAGCTGCCCTCGGGCACGTTGTAGTGGAGCGGGTCGTAACCCCAGTTGAAGCCGTCACGCCCCGCGGTCGCGGCAACGAGTGACTGTTGCTCGGATGAATCGGGCGGCAGCGCTGCCAGCGTGTCGAACGAAGGAGCCTGCCAGGTGGTCTTGTCCTCGTTGATGGTGGCGAAGTCGAACGAGGGCAGCAGGTGCACGTGCGTGACGCCGGCGAGCCCCAGCGTCGCCAGGTGCTTCATGCCGTTGGAGCGTTTCTGCGCGAAGGCTTCGTACGTACCCCGCAGATCCGCCGGAACGGATTCGTCGGTCGCGCTGAAGTCGCGAACGTGCAGTTCGTACAGCACGATGTCTTCGGGTGCCGCGAGATACGGCTTGCGGAGCTTGTCCCAGCCGCGAGGTTCCAGGTCGCGGTCTTCGAGCGAGATGATCTGGCTGCGCGTGCTGTTACGCGCGAGGGACACCGAGTAGGGATCGGTGACCACGTTGGTCTCCACCTTGTTGGTGGAGCGTACGAACACCTGCGCTTCGTACAGGTAGTACTTGCCGTAGAGCAGGGCGGAAGCGCCGGTGTAGCTCCAGATGCCGCTCGCGGCATCGAGTGTCATCGGGTACGTCGCGAAAGTCGGCGTGTTCGAGTCCGCGTAGACGCGCACTTTCAGATCTCGCGCGGTCGGCGCCCAGACGCGCAGTGTCGTCATGCCGTACTTGAAGCTCGGGCCCAGCGTGACGGGGCCGGCCTTGGCCGCATAGAGGCTGTCGAGGACGCCGGGAATCTGCAGCGACGTCGCGTCGACGCCTTGCACGCCGCGGACGGCGCCGACGGCGAGCTGGCCCTTGAGGCTCTGCGCCGCGGCTGTGACGGCATCGGCAGGTAGTTTGAAGGCCGCGAGGCTCGCGAGGTGCGGGTACTTCGCACGCAGCGCCGGCGACAGGCCGGCCGGATCGTGCTGCAGTGTCCAGGCATGTGTGTTCGTTCCGGCGACGACGCCGGGACCGTCGAGCTTGAGTGCGCCATCGGGGTCGGCAAACAACGACACGACGGTATCGGTGGGCACGTTCCACGCGATGGTGTCGGCCGACAGCCAATACGCCTGCGCCTTGGTCAGATCGCCGTGGATGCCGCCCACGACGACGCGCAGATCCTTGGTCACGGAATTCCACTGGAACACCACGTCCATGCCGTCGGCGGGCACCGTGAACGCGATGTTCGGGCCGTTCTGCACGCCGCCCTGGCCATAGTTCACGTCCCAGCTGCCGTTGAGCGCCACCTTGCCCTCGTAGGAACCGGCGGGAATGGCGTTGGTCGTGAAGCTGTAGATAGAGGTCCCGTTGACGTCCTGCAGCCAGGTGCGGAAGCAGCCGGGGTCCCAGTCTCCCGAGCAACCCATTTCACTTTGGAAATTGCCAGGGACCGTGGCGATGATGGAGTTGACGTTCTCGGTGACCCAATGGGTCTTGTGGTCGTAGTAGAACGTGACGTTCTGCGGTGACGACGTCGTCGAGAGCGGAATGTTCGGGCCGTTCTGCTGCGCATGCAGGCCGTAGTTCACGTCCCAGCTGCCGTTGAGTGCCACCTTGTATTCGTATGCGGCGGCCGGCGTGATGCTGAAGGTATTGCGCCAGATGTCACCGTTGGCGTCGTAGACCAGTTGCGTGGCGGGGCAGCCCGGATCCCAGTCACCCCCGCAGCCGGCTTCGGACTGGTAGTTGCCCGGAATGCCGACCGAGGCCGGAACGGTCTGGGCGGTGGCTGTGAGGGCGCAGCTGGCCAGGAAGGCCGCGAATGGAATGAGAGCGCGGGCGCACGTCGATTGCATGTTCTTCTCCCCGTTTTGTACGGGCGACGCTAATCGAGGTGCCGGGTAGTTTGCTTACGAATACGTATGCACAAGTCGCAATGTGTCAAAGGCGAAGGAGGGGTCTTACAACGCCAGCGCACCGGCCTGCCTGAGGAACTCGCGGTGCGGCAATGCTCCGCGGGCGATGCGCGCGATGTCCTCGCGCACACGGCGAGTGACATCCACGAGTTCGGGCAGCGGGAGGAGATTCGTGAGCGGGTCCCACGACGCGGCATCGATGCCGAGATTGCCGTACATGCACAACCAGCTCGGTTCGAAGAAGCTCTCCGAGCTGAATTGCTGGAGCAAGCCACGCGTCTTGTACAGCGCGATCTTGCGCACCAGGGTTTCGGGCAGGGTCATCTCGCGGCAATAGCGCCAGAGATCTTCCTTGCCGGCGGCCGACTGCCGGCCGTTGGCGCTGTAGTGCAGGACGATGAAGTCGCGCACGCGCTCGAACTCCGTGACCGACAACCGGTTGTACTCGGCCGAATGCAGCGCCAGGGCTTCGGGCGCCATGCCTTCGTCCGGCCAGTAGTGCAGTAGTTTGTCGATGCCCATCTGGATCAGCGAGATGCTCGTCGATTCGAGCGGCTCGAGAAATCCGCTCGAAAGACCGATCGCGACGCAGTTGCCGATCCAGAAGCGTTTGACGTGACCAGCCCGGAAACGCACGAGGTTGGGCTCGCCCAGCACGTCGCCTTCGAGCTGCGCGCGCAGTGCTGCCTGCGCCTCGTCGTCGCCGATGTGATCGGAGCTGTAGACGTAGCCGTTGCCGACGCGATTCTGGAGCGGGATCCGCCAGGTCCAGCCGGCTTCGAGCGCGCGAGAGCGCGTGTACGGCGATATGTCGTGGGGATCCTTCGGCGCGCAGGGGAGCGCAACCGCGCGGTCGCAGGGGAGCCAGTGACGCCAGTCGACGAATCCCGATTGCAGCGTGCGATCGATCAACAGGCGATGGAATCCGCTGCAGTCGACGAACAGCGAGCCGGCGAGCACCTCGCCGTTGTCGAGGCGTACACCCGTGATGCTTTCCGCTTCGCCGCGCAACACCTCCGTGACTTTCGCGTCGATGCGCCGCACGCCGCGGGCCTCGGCAAACGTACGCAGGAAGGCCGCGAAGCGCGAGGCGTCGAAATGCACGGCCCAGTCGAAGTTCTCGAAGTCGACGCGCGGATTCTCGGGCGGCAGCATCATGCGCCCGGCACGCGCAAGCTGCGTGCCCATGGCGTATTCGTCGAGCGTGCCGGCCTCACCGTGTTTTCGCAGCCGGTTCCACAGGTCGTGGAACGCGATCGGCCCCGCTTCGAGTCCGAAACGGCCGAAGGGATGCATGAACGAATGGCCTTCATGCCGCCAGCCGTCGAACTCGATGGCAAGCTTGATCGTGCCATTCGTGGCCTTCATGACATCGAATGCATTCAGGCCCAGTGACTGGAAATAGCGGCGAATCGCAGGGACGGTGGCTTCGCCGACGCCAATGGTTCCGACCGCGGACGACTCGACCAGCGTGATGGACACGCCGAGGCGGCCCAGGTGATGCGCCAGCGATGCGGCCGTCATCCAGCCGGCGGTGCCGCCGCCGACGACGACCACTGACCTGACCGGGGCCGATTGCACGTCTGTATTCATGCCCGATGGTGGCATGTGCCCGGCCGACCGCGGACCAGAATACGTATGCATGCCTTCGACCCTTGATTCATCGCGCCTCCGCTGGATCTAGCTAGAAGTACTGATGCGACGCTGTTAGGAGTGGGCTAAAAGTTCGACTGCGGGCCAGGCCCGCACTCAGACATGGAGCCCCTACCCGGGGTTCGTTGTAAACCTTCGCCGATGATCCCCCTCTATCGGCGAAGGTTTTTTTTTCATCACGGTGTGCTAAACCGTGTCCATGCAAAAAATCGTCCGGATCGCGTGCCTGCTCACGTCTGGCTTGACTTTGGCCGCTGCGTCGTATGCGGCTGACCCCACCAAGCCGCTGACGGTGCTGGTCGGTGTCGTCACCAAGGTCAGCGATGGAGACTCCATCGAGGTACGACTCGACTCCGGGCCCGCGCGCGTCCGCTTTTCCGCCATCGACACACCGGAATACGACCAGCCCTACGGCGCGCAGTCGTCGGCCGCATTGAAGGCCATGTTGCCGCTCGATTCGAAGGTCGAGCTCGAAGTGGTCACGCAGGACCAGTTCCATCGTTTCGTGGCCACGGTGTGGCTCGTGTCCGGTGAAGAGCGCATCAACGTCAACGAAGCGATGCTGCGAAATGGCCATGCGTGGGCGTATCGCCGATACATGAAGGACCCGAAGTTCTGCGACATCGAGGCCGATGCGCGCGACCACAAGCGCGGGTTGTGGGCGCTGCCCGTGAGCGACTGGATCTATCCACCCGAATGGCGCTTCCTCAAGAACGGCGAGATCCGCGCGCTGCCGACTCCCTACGCCGAGACGCGTGAGAAATGCGTGGCGGTGCTCGGCCTCGCGGGCGCGGCCACGTACTGAGCGCGATGACTTCGCCGCTGGTCGCAATACGCGGGCCCGTCCTGACGTACACCGGTGATGCCTTCAGCGACGGTCTCGAAAGCACGATGCGCTACGAGCCGGATGCCATCGTTGCGATGGCGGGTGGCCGCATCACGCACTTCGGGCCTGCCGGCCAGGTGCGCGCCCAACTGCCGTCGGACACTCTAATAAAGGAGTACGGCCCCGACTCGCTGATCATGGCGGGCTTCATCGATTGCCACGTGCATTACCCGCAAACGCCGATCATCGGGGCCTACGGCGCACAGCTCATCGACTGGCTCGACCAGTACACGTTCGTGGCCGAACAGAAGTTCGCGGACGGTTCGTATGCTCGGGAGGTGGCGAAGGTGTTCCTGACCGAGTGCCTGCGCGCCGGGACGACGACCGCCGCGGTGTATTGCACGGTGCATCCGCAGTCGGTGGACGTGTTCTTCGAAGAGTCGGCGAAGTTTGGGCTGCGCATGATCGCCGGCAAGGTCCTCATGGACCGCAACGCGCCCCCCGCGCTCACCGATACGGCGCAGCGCGGCTATGACGAATCCAAAGCGCTGATCGCGAAGTGGCACGGCAAGGGAAGGGCGCTATACGCCGTGACCCCGCGGTACGCGGCGAGCAGCACGCCAGAGCAGTTGGAGATGGCGGGCGCGTTGTGGAAAGAACATCCCGGCACTTATCTTCAGTCGCACGTATCGGAGAACCGCGCGGAAGTCGCATGGGTGCGGGAGCTGTATCCCGAGCGCAGCGGCTACCTGGATGTCTACGATCACCATGGGTTGCTTGGCGCGCGATCAATCTACGGGCACGGCATCTGGCTCACGGAGGCGGAGCTGCGGCGTTGTCACGAGACCGACACGGCGATCGCGCATTGCCCTACGTCCAACCAGTTTCTCGGCAGCGGTCTCTTCAACCTGGCGCAAGCCCGGGAAAGCCAGCGGGCCGTGCGCGTGGGCCTGGCGTCTGACGTAGGCGCCGGGACGACACTGTCGATGCTGCAGACGCTCAACGAGGCATACAAGGTCGCGCAGCTGAATGGCAACTCGCTGTCCGCAGGCCATGCGTTCTACTTCGCCACGCGTGGCACCGCGAAGGCGCTCCACCTCGACGACAAAATAGGAAGCATCGGCGCAGGCATGGAAGCCGACCTCATCGTGCTCGATCTGAAGTCGACGCCGCTCATCGAGTACCGCACGCGGTACTGCAACGACATTCATGAGGTTTTGTTCATCCAGATGACCATGGCCGATGACCGCGCCATCCGCGCCACGTATGTCGCGGGCCACGTTGCTCACGAGCGCGGATTGATCGATCGACCGAGCGCTATCTAATTCCCGCAGCGCTTCGATTCGCGCAGAAAGTTCCACCGCCGCGCTAGCCCCAAGGTCCCATAGCCTGCCAACCGGGCGATTCATAGATTTCATGTCGTTCCACTCCGGGAAGGAAACGACATGGCACATCGAACGGGATCGGGGCCGATCACGCGCAAGGTTCTCGTCGTCGATAGCGGGCTGGCCGGTGGCGGTGCCTCGTCACGGCGCGTGCGCGCACTCATCGACGAACTCGACGTGCGAAACATCTCGGTGGCGGAAGCCACCTCGTTCGACGACGGTCTTGCCAGCGTCGTGTCCGACTCCAGCATCCACTGCATCCTCCTGAACTGGACGCAAGGCAACAACGACAGCACTTCGCACGATACCGCCACGGAACTGCTGCGCACGGTGCGCAAGCGCAATGCCAAGGTTCCGATCTTCCTCATGGCAGATCGCAAGATCGCGGGCAGCCTCAACGTCGAGGTGATGACGCTCGCGGACGAATTCATCTGGATACTCGAGGACACACCGACTTTCATCAGCGGACGCGTGCAGGGCGCCATCGAGCGTTATGCGTCCCAGCTTCTCCCGCCATACTTTGCCGCGCTGCTGCGCTACGACCGCGAGAAGGAATATTCATGGGCCGCGCCGGGACACCAGGGTGGCGTGGCATTCCTCAAGTCACCCGTCGGTCGCGTGTTCTTCGACTTCTACGGCGAGAACACATTCCGCACGGACATGGGCATCGAACGCGGGGCGCTCGGGTCATTGTTAGGACACAGTGGGCCTGTCGGCGAGAGCGAACGTTATGCTGCTCGCGTGTTCGGCGCCAACCGTTCGTACACGGTGCTCAATGGCACCTCTGCATCCAACCGCACCATCATGTCCGCCTGCGTGGGCGACAACGAGATCGCGTTGTGCGATCGCAATTGCCACAAGTCGATCGAGCAAGGTCTGGCGATCACGGGCGGCATCCCCGTGTTCCTTCGCCCGACTCGCAATCGCTACGGGATCATCGGCCTGATTCCACCGCAGGGTCTCGAGCCAGCGACGATCGAGAAAGCCATCGCGGACAATCCGCTCGCGAAGGCGGTGGGCGCGAAGAAGCCTGTCTACTCGGTGGTGACCAACAGCACCTACGACGGCATGTGCTACAACGCGACCGACGCACAAGCGCGCCTCGCGAAGAGCGTTGACCGCATCCACTTCGACGAAGCCTGGTACGGCTACGCGCGCTTCAACCCGATGTACAAGGATCGCTACGCAATGCGCGGCGATCCGTCGTCGCACGCCAAGGACGGGCCGACCGTCTTCGCGACCCATTCGACGCACAAACTGCTTGCGGCGCTCTCTCAGACGTCCTGGATCCACATTCGCGACGGCAAGGGCGCCATCGATCATGGCCGTTTCAACGAGGCGTACTGCGCTCAGGCCAGCACCTCGCCGTTGTACCAGCTGATCGCCTCCAACGATGTGGCCGCGGCAATTATGGATGGCCCCGCGGGGCAGTCGCTGACGCAGGAGACCATCGACGAAGCCGTCGCCTGCCGACTCGCGGTGGGCCGCGCCTTTCAGGAATTCAAAGCGAAGAAGGAATGGTTCTTCGCGCCGTGGAATGCGGACGAGATTACCGACTCGAAGTCAGGCAAGAAGATTCCTTTCCACCAGGCATCCGCGGAGCAGTTGGCGACCGACCCCAACTGCTGGGTTCTCCATCCCGGCGAGAAGTGGCACGGCTTCGAATCGCTGCCCGATGGCTGGTGCATGCTCGACCCCATCAAGTTCGGCATCGTTTGCCCGGGCATGCAGGATGACGGGCAGCTGGCCGAGAAGGGCATTCCGGCCGACATTGTCACCGCCTACATCGGTCGCCACGGCATCGTCCCTTCGCGCACCACCGATCACATGGTGCTGTTCCTGTTCTCGATCGGCGTTACCCGCGGCAAGTGGGGCACGCTGCTCAACACGCTGCTCGACTTCAAGGCGGATTACGACCGCAACGCGCCGCTGTCGGAAGTGCTGCCCAACCTGGTGGCGAACTCGCCGAGCCGTTACGGCGGAAAAGGTCTCAAGGATCTCGGCGACGAAATGTGGGCGCAGCTGCGAAAGAGCCGTCAGGGCCACTGGCAGACGCAAGCCTACGAGACGCTGCCAACGCCCAAGATGATTCCGCGCCGCGCGTTCCAAGCCCTGATGGCCGGTAACGCGGAGAAAGTACCGCTCGACAAGATGGCCAACCGTGTCGTGACGGTCGGCGTCATTCCCTATCCACCCGGCATCCCGATCGTGATGCCGGGCGAGAGTCTCGGGCCCGATGACGGTCCGTGGATCACCTATCTACGCACGCTCCAGGAATGGAGCCACAAGTTCCCCGGTTTCGCCAAGGAAGTGGAGGGCACCGAGGAGATCGACGGTGTGTT
>Ga0173480_10000544_pt1 | contig 12691 bp, 9 predicted proteins | sample NitcycUS209509C1_FD_122622 | JGI IMG/M metagenome (GOLD analysis project Ga0173480, IMG submission 122622) | Soil microbial communities from Arlington Agricultural Research Station in Wisconsin, USA - Nitrogen cycling UWRJ-S209-509C-1 (version... | ecosystem: Environmental > Terrestrial > Soil >... | reverse complement strand
GAAAGAGATACCAAGCCAAAGGATTCGCAGGCATGTGCCAGTGCGAGCGCTTGGCTTGGTACAATGGAGTGATGGCAGGTACGGGCGCCACGCCCGACACACGCGAGTCCACGCTGACCGAGTCGCGGCCCGACCAGCGCGTGCAGCGTCCGCGGCTGTGGCGGGTGCTGCTCCACAACGACGACTACACCACGCAGGAGTTCGTGGTGTGGGTGCTTGAAACCATCTTCCAGAAGCCGCACGGTGAGGCGTTTGCCGTCATGATGAGCGTGCACCTGTCCGGTCTCGGCGTCGCCGGCGTCTATACCCATGACGTGGCCGAGACGAAGCTGCGCACGACGATGGAAACCGCCGAGGCCCACGAGTTTCCACTGCTCGTGACCATGGAACCCGATGCAGGCCCGGAGGAGGCCGGCTCATGAGCAAGACGCCAGTCCCGTTTGCCCCCGAGACGCTCGAGACGATTCAGCGCGCGTTCCGCCACGCCAGCCGGCGCCGCCACGACACTGTCGGCCTGGAACATCTGCTGCTGTCGATCACCGAGGAACCGACCGCCCGTCAGCAACTGGCGGCCTGCGGCGCCGATCTGCCCTCGCTGCGCCAGAGCGTCACCGACGTGCTTGAGCGCGCCTTCGTGGCTGTGGCCGGCTCGGCCTCGGTGGAGCCGGAGCCCACCGTGGCCTTCGACCGCGTGGTGCAACTCGCGGTGAACCACGCCAATGCCTCCAGCGCGACCCAGGTGGACACCGGCAGCGTGATCGTTTTCATGCTGCAGGAGGCCGAGAGCCACGCCGCGTACTTCCTGAAGACCCACGGGGTGGAGCGGCTGAAGCTGTTGCGGATCCTTTCCCACGGCAGCGCGGACCCTGCGGCGGTGCCGGCGGGCTAGCCGGCGCCACCGCCCTCGGCTCCAGACCCGCTCGAAGCCTACGCGACGAATCTGAATGAGAAAGCAGCCGCGGGAGACATCGACCCGCTGATCGGCCGCGCGGCCGAGATCGAGCGGATGGTGCAGGTGCTGTGCCGGCGGCGGAAGAACAACCCGTTGCTCGTGGGTGAGCCCGGCGTGGGGAAGACCGCGCTGGCCGAGGGGCTGGCGCTGCGGATTCAGCAGGGCGAAGTGCCGGACGTGCTGAAGCCGGCCACCGTCTACGCCCTCGATCTCGGATCGCTGGTGGCCGGCACGCGCTATCGCGGCGACTTCGAGGAGCGAGTGAAGCAGGTGCTCGACCGGCTGGCGAAGGAAGAGCACGCGATCGTCTTCATCGACGAGATCCACACGCTCGTCGGCGCCGGCGCCGCCTCGGGTGGAGCGATGGACGCCGGCAACCTGCTCAAGCCGGCGCTCGCCAGCGGCGCCCTCCGGTGCATCGGCTCGACGACGTTCAACGACGTCAAGCAGTCGTTCGACAAGGACCGTGGCCTGTCGCGCCGGTTCCAGAAGATCGATGTTCTCGAGCCCACCGAGGCCGAGACGCTCGACATCCTCAAGGGGCTGCGATCGCACTACGAGAAGCATCACGGCATCACCTACGCCGACGCCGCGCTCGAGGCGGCGGTCGCGCTGTCGGCCAAGCACCTCAGGGACCTCCATCTGCCCGACAAGGCGATCGACGTGATCGACGAGGCCGGCGCCGCCCAGAAGCTGCTGCCCGCCGACCGGCGGACCGCGACCATCGGGCCCGCCGACATCGAAGCCGTGGTGGCGAAGATGGCGCGGGTGCCGGTCCAGTCGGTGTCGAGCGACGACAAGAAAGCGCTCGCGTCGCTCGATGTCGAGCTGCGCCGGGTCATCTACGGCCAGGATGCGGCCATCGGCGAGGTGGCGTCGGCCATCAAGCTGGCGCGCTCGGGGCTGCGGTCGGCCGACAAGCCGATCGGCAACTTCCTGTTCGCCGGCCCTACGGGTGTCGGCAAGACCGAGCTGGCGCGGCAGCTGGCGCGCATCCTCGGCGTCGAGTTCCTGCGCTACGACATGTCGGAGTACATGGAGAAGCACGCGGTGTCGCGCCTGATCGGCGCGCCGCCCGGCTACGTCGGCTACGAGGAAGGAGGGCTGCTCATCGACGCGGTGCGCAAATCGCCCCACGCCGTACTCCTGCTCGACGAGATCGAGAAGGCGCATCCGGACATGTTCAGCATCCTGCTGCAGGTCATGGATCACGCCACGCTCACCGATTCACACGGGCGCAAGGCCGACTTCCGCCACGTGATCCTGATCATGACCACCAACGCGGGCGCGCGCGACGTGTCTGATCGCCGGCTCGGCTTCGCCGACACGGGCACGGGCGGCTCCACACGCGGCGCGCTCGAGCGCACCTTCACGCCGGAATTCCGCAACCGCCTCGACGCCACCGTCACCTTCAACGCGCTCGGCGTACCGGAGGTCGAGCGAGTGGTGGACAAGCAGATCGACGAGCTGCGCGGGATGGTTGCGGCCAAGGGCATCACCATCGAGCTGGATCCGGCGGCGCGGGCCTGGCTGGCCGCCAAGGGCTTCGACCGCGCGTTCGGCGCGCGCCCGATGGCACGGCTGATCGAACGCGTCATCAAGAAGCCGCTGTCGGAGCTGCTGCTGTTCGGCTCGTTGGCGGATGGCGGCACGCTGCGCGTGGTGGTGGACGGCGGCGAGCTGCGGCTGCAGCCTGGCGGCGCCGACGCCGGTCCGGCCGGCGCATGAGCCTGCGCAGCGTGCGCCGCGAGTACCGCGGGTCGCCGCTCGACGAAAGCGGCGCCGCGAGCGATCCGTTCGAGCAGTTCGCGCGCTGGTTCGCGGAGGCGCGCGCGACCGAGTTCGACGCCACGGCGATGGCGCTCGCCACGGCAACGCCCGACGGGCGCCCGTCGGCGCGCATGGTTCTGCTCAAGGGCGTCGAGGCCGGCGCGTTCGTCTTCTTCACCAACTACGACAGCCGCAAGGCGCGGGAGATCGAGGGCACCCAGCGGGCCGCGCTGCTGTTCTACTGGCCCACGTTCGAGCGTCAGGTCCGCGTCGAGGGACCGGTGACACGGGTCTCGGCCACGGAGTCGGACGAGTACTTTGCGGAGCGACCGCTCGAGAGCCGGTGGAGCGCCGTGGCGTCGGCGCAGAGCCGTCCGGTCGCGGCGCGCGAGGCGCTCGAGGCAGAGGTGGCCCGCGTGCGCGCCGAGCACGGCGAGAACGTGCCGCGGCCGCCGTTCTGGGGCGGCTATCGCGTGTCGCCCGACGCGTTCGAGTTCTGGCAGGGCCGCGAGAGCCGGCTGCACGATCGGCTCGCCTACACGCTTAGCGCCGGCGGTTGGCGCCGCCAGCGGCTCGCGCCGTAGGGGCAAGAGATAGGGCCGGCCTTCGGCCGGTGGGGCGGGTGAGGCGGGTGGGTCTGAGAGAGCCTTGACCCGCCTTGCCGAAGCCGAAGGCTTCGGCCTCACCCGCCCTACCCGCCTCACATCTGTTATCGTCAGGGCGTCGCGTCGGCGCAGTGCCGCCGCTCCCGATTTCCCGGCACAGCGTCCGGGGCAGGTGTTGCATATGGACGGCCCCCGCTTTCGCTGCGTGCTGTCGTCATCGGCGGCCCGCCGTCTCGACGCCGCGCGAACGTTCGCGCTGTCGTATTCACCCTCCCAGCCGCTGAACATCGTTGCCGCGACGCGCGGTGCCGCCGACGACTTTGCCCGCGGCGTGGCGCGCGAGCGCCCGGCCACGATGGGGCTGGCGCGTTTCAGCCTCACGCAGCTCGCCGCCCGTATCGCGGCACCACGATTGGGCGGACAAGGCATCGCGCCGGCGAGCGCGCTCGCGCTCGAGGCGGTCGCGGCGCGCGCGGCGTTCGAGACCGCCCGCCGCGGAGAGCTGGCCTTTCTCACGCCGGTAGCCGACGCGCCGGGCTTTCCCCGCGCCCTCGCACGATGCTTCGGCGACCTGCGGCTCGCGGGGCTCTCGCGCGACGATCTGGCCCGTGCCGGCGATGCGCCCGGCATCCGCGACCTGTCGCGGCTGGTGTCGGCGGCCGAGCGCGAGCTCGACGAGGCGCGCGTGGCCGATCGCACCCGGCTGTTCGAGGCGGCGCGCGACGCCGTGGCCCGCGAGCCGTTCCTCGTGCATCCGCTCGTGCTGCTCGACATCGGCATCGCCTCGCCGGTGGAGGCGTCGTTCGTACACGCGCTGGCCGACGCGTCCGCCGCCGTGCTCGCCACGGCGCTGCCGCAAGATCGCGACGCGCGACAGGTCTGGATCGACGCGGGCGCGGTGCTCGAGACGATGGTCGCGTCAGGTACGGACGACCTCGCCGGCATCCAGGCGCACCTCTTTGCCGACGCGACTCCACCTCTGCGAACGAGCGACGGCACGTTCGAATTCTTCTCGGCGCCCGGCGAAGGGCGGGAGTGCGTCGAGATTGCCCGGCGGCTTCTGCGCGAGGCGCGCCGCGGCGTCGGCTTCGACGAGATGGCAGTGCTGGTACGCGCGCCGGCACACTATCTTGGCCTGCTCGAACACGCGCTCGAGCGCGCCGGCATTCCCGCGTGCTTCGAGCGCGGCACGCGGCGTCCGCACGCGGCAGGACGCGCGTTCCTGGCGCTGCTGGCGTGTGCCGGTGAAGGCCTCTCGGCCAACCGGTTCGCGGAGTATCTATCGCTCGGACAGTTGCCGTCCGCCGGGGCGAAGCCGCCCGCATGGGTGCCGCCCGGCGATGAGCTCTTTGCCGCCCTCACTGGCCGCGACGCGGAAGCTCTCCCCGACGATGCCGTCCCGGCGGCCACCGAGCCGGCCACGGACGAACAGCCGGCGATTGCCGGCACGCTGCGCGCGCCGCGCCGGTGGGAATGGATGCTGGTCGAAGCGGCGGTCATCGGCGGCGATCCCGAACGATGGCGGCGGCGCTTGCAGGGCCTCGCCGAGGAGCTTCGCGTGCGGCTCGCGGAGGCCAGCCGCGCGGATCCCGAGTCGTCGCTCACCGCGGCCTTGACCCGAGACGCTGCGTGGCTCGCGCACCTGACGGCGTTTGCGCTGCCGCTCGTCACCGAGATGGCGGCGTGGCCTGAACGGGCCCTGTGGGGCGAGTGGCTGCGGCGCTTCGAGGAGCTTGCGCCGCGCGTGCTGCGCGCACCGGCGCACGTGCTGCGGGTGCTCGCCGACCTGCGGCCGATGGCCGCGGTCGGACCGGTGGGGCTCGACGAGGTCCGCGGCGTGCTGCTCGAACGTCTGCGTCTGGTGGAGGCCGAGCCGCCGGCCCGCCGCTACGGCGCGGTGTTCGTCGGCACGCCGGCCCAGGCGCGCGGCCGCACCTTCCGCGTCGTGTTCGTGCCTGGGGTGGCCGAGCGCGTGTTTCCGCAGAAGCCGCGCCAGGATCCGCTGCTGCCCGACGCCCCGCGCCTGCGGCTCAGCGATCAGCTCGAAACCCGCGCCCAGGTGAGCGCCCGGGAACGCGTGCTGCTGCACGTCGCGGTGGGTGCCGCCAGCGAGCGGCTCTACCTCTCGTATTCGCGGCTCGATGTCGCCGAATCACGGGCCCGCGTCCCGTCGTTCTACGCTCTCGACGCGATGCGCGGCGTCACCGGCCGCGTGCCCGATCACGAGGAGCTCGCCATGGCCGCGGCTGCTGCCGGCGACTCGACGCTGGCGTGGCCGGCGCCCGGCGATCCCGATCAGGCCATCGATGGCCTCGAGCACGATCTCTCGGTGCTGCGGCAGCTGCTCGATGCCGGTGACGGGGAGTCGGTCAAGGGGCGCGCGCAGTATCTGCTGCGGCTCAATGACGCCCTCCGGCGCACGGTCAGCGAGCGCTGGGCCAGAAGCGGCGCGAAGTGGACGCAGTACGACGGACTGGTGCGGGTCACTGACCGGACGCGGGAAGCACTGGCCGGCCAGCGCCTGGCCGCGCGGGAGTACTCGGTGTCGGCGCTGCAGCGCTACGCGACCTGCCCCTACCAGTTCCTCCTTGGCGCCATTCATCGCTTGCGGGCGGCGGAGCACCCCGAGCCGCTGCAGCGGCTCGATCCGCTGACGAAGGGCAGCATCGTCCACCGCATGCAGGCCGAAACGATGCGGGAGCTGGCGGCGCGCCACGACTTGCCGTTGACGGTCGCGTCGCTGAACGGCGCCCTCGAGGTGCTCGCCGGCGTTGTCGCGCGCGTCGCCGGCGACTATCGCGAGCGGCTGGTGCCGGCCATCGATCGGGTGTGGACGGAAGAGATCGAGGCGATCGCGCGCGACCTTCGCGGCTGGCTGCGCCACGTCGCCGCCGACGAGGCCTGGGAGCCGGCGTATTTCGAGCTGTCGTTCGGCCTGCCGCTCGCGCCTGACCGGGATCCCCGCAGCGATCCGAAGCCGGTGCTCGTGGACGGACGGTTCCCGCTGCGCGGCGCCATCGACGCCATCGACATCCACCGGCAGACGAAGGTGCTGCGGGTCACCGACCACAAGACCGGCAAGGACCGCACGAAGGACACGCTCGTGATCGCCGGCGGCACCGTGCTGCAGCCGCTCATCTACGCCGCCGTAGCCGAACGCCTGCTCGACACGCCGGTGGGGGAGTCGCGGCTGTTCTTCTGCACCGCGGCGGGCGGGTTCAAGCAGCGGCCGGTGCTCCTCGACCCGGCGGCGAAGCGGCTGGCCCTCGAAGCGCTCGAGACCATCGATCGCGCGGTCGAGCACGGCACCCTCGCGCCGGTGCCAGCCGAGGGCGCGTGCGCCTGGTGCGAATTCCGCCCCGTGTGCGGTCCCGCCGCGGCGCGGCATCTCGGGCGGAAGCCGCAGGCCCACTTGACCGAGCTGCTGTGGCTGAGGAGCCGGCCGTGAGCCGTGCCGTCGATTCCGTCGATCGCGAGCTGATCGAATCGGCGCTCGACGAGACGCTCGTCGTCGAAGCCGCGGCCGGCACCGGCAAGACGACCGCGCTCGTCCGTCGCATGGTGCGCGTGCTGGCGACCGGCCGCTGCGAGATGGGCGGTCTGGTGGCGGTGACCTTCACCGAGAAGGCGGCCGGCGAGCTGAAGCTCCGGCTCCGACAGGAGCTCGAGAAGGCCCGGGCGGACGAGACGCTGGCGCCGGGCGAACCGGCGGCGCTCGACGCGGCGCTGCGCAACCTCGAGGAGGCGCAGATCGGGACGATTCACGGCTTCTGCGCCGACCTGCTCAAGGAGCACCCGGTCGAGGCCGGCGTGGACCCGCTCTTCGCCGTGCTCACCGACGACCAGTCGCGGCGGCGCTACGACGAGGCGTTCGCGTCCTGGTTCCAGGCGGCGCTCGAAGAGATGCCGGAGGGCGTGCGCCGGTCGCTGCGGCGATCGAGCCGTCCCGGCGCCAGCGGCGATTCGGACGCGGACGGCCCGGTCGATCGGTTGCGGTCAGCGGGATGGAATCTCAGCGAATGGCGCGACTTCCCGGCCCCCTGGTCGAGGCCGCCGTTCGCCCGCGACGCCGAGATCGATCGGCTGACGACATGCGTGCAGCTGTTCGCGCAGATCACGCAGAAGGCGACGAACCCTCGCGACGCGTTGTACCTCGACACCGCGCCCGCGCGGCGGGCGAGCGACGAGCTCCCGCGGCTCATCGAGGCCGGCGATCTCGACGGGGCCGAGGCGCTGCTCATCGATCTGTGCCGGGACCGCGACTTCCGTCGCGCACGGAAAGGCTACGGGCCGCAGTTCACGAAGGAGTTCAGCCGCGCGGCGACCTACGAGGCGCACCAGGAACTGGTGCTCCAGCTCGACGTGTTCAAGCGCGACGCGGATGCGGATCTGGCGGCGCTGCTGCGCGACGAGCTGCAGGGCAGCCTGGCGCGGTACCGGACCTTGAAGGCGCGCCGGGGCGAGCTCGACTTCTTCGATCTGCTGCACCGCGCCAGAGATCTCGTGCGCGACCACCACGCCGTGCGCGCCGCGCTGCAGTCCCGGTGCGCGCGCATCTTCGTGGACGAATTCCAGGATACCGATCCGCTGCAGGCGGAACTGCTCCTGCTGCTGGCCTCGGCCGACGCCGCGGACACGGACTGGACGCGGGTGCGGCCGGCCCCGGGGAAGCTGTTCGTCGTGGGCGATCCGAAGCAGTCGATCTATCGCTTCCGCCGCGCCGACGTGCAGGTGTATCACCAGGTGTGCCGTCAACTGGTCGGGTACGGCGCCCGCCATCTGAAGCTCACGACCAGCTTCCGCAGCGCGCCCGCGCTGCAGCGCGCGGTGAACGCCGGCTTTGCCGAAGCCATGGTCGAGGATACCGAGACGCTGCAGGCCGGCTACATTCCGCTCGCGCCCGACCGCCAGGCCATCGGCAATCAGCCGGCCGTCATCGCCCTGCCGGTCCCACGCCCCTACGGCAAGCGCAACGTGTCGGCGATGCAGATCGAAAAGTCGCTGCCCGACGCCGTCGGCGCGTTCATCGACTGGCTGGTGCGCGACAGCGGCTGGCAGGTGACCACGCGGCAGTCGCCGCGGACGCCGGTGCCGCTGCAGCCGGGTCACGTCTGCATCCTGTTCAGGCGCTTCGTCAGTTTCGGCACCGACGTCACCCGCCCGTACGTGGACGCGCTCGAGGCGCGCGGCGTCCGCCACCTCCTGGTCGGTGGCCGCGCCTTTCACGGTCGCGAGGAGATCGAGACGCTGCGCGCGGCGCTGGCGGCGATCGAATGGCCCGACGACGAGCTCTCGGTGTTTGCGACCCTGCGCGGCGCCCTCTTCGCGATCGGCGACGAGGAACTGCTCGAATACCGGCACGGGCACAGCCGCGCGCTCCACCCCTTCAAGGTGCCGCCGAACCTGCCGGCCCACCTCGAGCCGATCGGCGCCACGTTGCGCGTGCTGGCCCGGCTGCACGAGCAGCGCAACCGGCGGCCCGTGGCCGAGACCGTCGGCCGGCTGCTCGACGAGACGCGGGCGCACGTCGGCTTCGCCCTGCGGCGTGGCGGCGAGCAGGTGCTCGCCAACGTACTTCACGTGGCCGAACTGGCCCGCCAGTACGAACGCAACGACGGGCTGTCGTTCCGCGGCTTCGTCGAGGCGCTGCGCGAAGCCGCCGAACGTGGCGATGCGACCGAGGCGCCGATCGTCGAGGACGGCAGCGACGGCGTGCGCCTCATGACCGTGCACAAGGCCAAGGGGCTGGAGTTCCCGGTGGTCGTGCTCGCGGACATCACCGCCAAGCTGGCGACGCTCGAGGCCAGCCGATGGAGCGACGCCGCGCGGGGCTGCTGTGCGCTTCGTATCGGCGGCTGGTCGCCGAAGGACCTGCTCGATCGGCAGGCGGAGGAGCACGGGCGGGATCTGGCCGAAGGTGTCCGGCTCGCCTACGTGGCCGCGACGCGTGCGCGCGATCTGCTGGTGGTGCCGGCCGTCGGCGACGAACCGTTCGAGGGCGGATGGGTGAGTCCGCTCAATCGCGCCATCTATCCGGCGCCGAGCAGCCGCCGGACGCCAGGTGAGGCCGCCGCCTGCCCGGCGTTCAAGCGCGATTCCGTGCTCGAACGCCCCGACGGCGGCATTGCATCAGCGGCGACAGTCTCGCCTGGCTTGCATCGTCTGCTTCACCACGACGAGCCGTACGAGGTGGTGTGGTGGGACCCTGGAGTGCTGCACCTCGACGTCGAGCCGCCCTACGGCCTGCGCCGGCAGGAGCTCATCGCGAAGGACGTGCCGGCGCACGTGATCGAGGAGGGCACCGCGCGCCACGAGGCGTGGCAGGCGGCTCGGCAGGCGGCGCTGGCGCGTGGCCGTGCGCCGTGGGTGACCGTGAGCACCATGACCGAGTGGGCCGCGGGCGACGCCGCCGGCCTCCTCGCAGGCGGCCCGCTCGACGGCGTACCGGAGGCCGAGGTCGTGACGCTGGATGGCGTATCGCGCCCTGCCGGCGCCCGGTTCGGGACGCTGGTGCACGCGGCGCTCGCCACCGTGCCGCTCGACGCGCCGCCCGAGGCGCGCCAGGCGCTGGTGGCGACGCACGGGCGCATCGTCGGCGCGACGGCGGAGGAGGTGGCGGCGGCAGTGACCGTAGTCGGCGCCGTCCTCGATCACCCGCTGGTGCACGCGGCACGCGAGGCCGAGCGCGGCGGACTGTGCCATCGTGAGCTGCCGGTGACGATGCTCGACGGTGACCTGCTGCTCGAGGGCGTGGCCGATCTCGCCTTCGAGCACCAGGGCGTGATGACCGTCGTGGACTTCAAGACCGATCGCGGTGATGCCGAGGCGCTGGAACGCTACGCGCGGCAGGTGCGCACCTATGCGGCGGCCGTGCAGCGCGCGACCGGCAAGGCCGTGCGCCCCGTCCTCTTGCAGGTGTAGGGCGCGGCTTTCGTGGGGGCCGCCTTCAGGCGGCCCTGCGTCCGGGTCTAAAGACCCGGACCCACGTACCTCTGGGGTACGGCCGTACGTGGCGCCGGGTCTTCAGCCCCGGCGATCTACCAGCAGGGCGATCTTCTGATCCAGATCGCGAATCGCGTGCTCCAACATGGCACGATGTGCGGGCGCGCACGCCTGCTGCAGGTCGGCCAGCGCCCGTGTCCGGGCGAGCTGCAGCGTGGCGCGCTCGGCGGCACGCGCGGCCTGGGCTGGATCGATCGGTGGCGCGGCGGTCTTCGGCCTCTGCGCCTCCTGCTGCTGATCCTCGATGGACTTGCTTTCCCAGCCGCGAGCCATGGGTTCAAAGGTCGGCCACCGAAAGGTGGCCCCTACTTGCCGTGCGCGGCGGCGCGGTCGGCCGGGGCAATCGCCATCAACTCGGCGTGCCCTTCCACGTGCGCGGTCACGATCGCCTCGGCCTGCGCCACGGCGTCCGCCTCGCCGGCCCGGTACACCTTGTTGGCCTCGACGAGCGTCTTCTGCGTGGCGGGTGTGGCGTCCACGCTGTCGTAGATGGCAGAGACGGGGCACGCCGGCACGCACGCGCCGCAGTCGATGCACTCGTCGGGATGGATGTAGAGCATCGCCGCGGTCGCGAACTCGGGTTCGTCCTTCCGCGGGTGGATGCAGTCCACGGGGCACACGTCGACGCAGGCCGTGTCCTTGGTGCCGATGCAGGGGTCGGTGATGATGAACGGCATTACGAGATATACCCGATGGCCTTGCCCGCCAGGCCGACGCCGCTCCAGAGGAAGAGCGAGACGAGCGCCACCAGCTTGGCGAAGGCGGAATTGGCGCGCGCGTCGTCACCCATGATGACGCGGTGCCGGATGGTGAAGGAGAAGACGATTGCGGCAGCCAGGAAGTACATCTTCACCCAGAAGTAGTCGTGCACGTAGTACTTCGACGCGGCCAGCGAGATGAACAGCACGAAGCCGGTGACCAGCATGCCGATGAGACTCCAGATCAGCCAGGGTTGCATCACCTTGGCGATCTCGGCCACGCGCTGCTTCTGGAACGCGAACCCGAGCAGGCGCAGGTCCACGGCCAGGACGGCCCCGCCGATGACGGCCAGCGCCACCAGGTGCACGGCTTCGATGACGGCAAAGAGCCACAGCGACTCGTTGATGGAGACGCTGAGGCTCGTGCGCTCGAGCCACTGAAAGACGGCAAACGTCACGATATCCCCCGAACCCTAATCGCGAACCGGCGTCAAGCCGGTTTGCCAGATACTGCCTAGCGCGTCCGCGTTCTGTGCGGGAGCGCTAGAGTGGATCGAACCAGTTGTAGGCGATGAAGCGGCCGAAGACGATCACGATCGCCCACATCGCCATCGACGAGAAGCCGGCGAGCTTGGCCGCCGTCGGAGTGTGCGGCGAGGTATCCCAGTCCACCAGCTTCTTCTCGATGCCGAAGTGGAAGGCGATGGCGTTAACCAGCGCCAACACCAGCGCCACCAGCTTGAGGCGGAAGAAGATGTTGCTCCAGAAGAAGAGGGGCTTGGAGAAGAACAGCGCCACGCCGGTCGACATCATGATGAGGGCCCCGAGCGTCATCCACGGGATGAGCTTGGTCCAGACTTCCGACACCGGGATCCGGCGCAGTCCGATGCCCAGCAGCCGCAGGTCCCAGAGCAGCGTCAGCCCCACGAAGAGGCAGATACCCACTGAATGGACTGATTCAACGATGGGATAGGTCCAGGTCGACTCCCGCAGGGCGATGCTCGACGGAAGGTTGTCCATCCAGGTCAGGAAACTCATTAGGCTCATGCAACCCCCTTTCTTATCAGCCAGATGACGCGATGGTCAAGCGCCGCGCCTCTTGGGGCATTTCCCCTCAGGCGCGAGGAGCACCCACGGCGCCGTTTCGTTTTCATCCGCCCTGTGGCATTAAGTAGGGCTCGCGGGACGGGTAGGACAGGTAGTAACGGGTGGGAAGACACGCTGAAACCAGGTGGCTGCGGGTCGTGAAACCCGCGTGGAGAACGGCATGAACGCACTTCGAACGTGGACGGTGGGCGCGGTGGTCGCGCTGTTCTCGCTCGCCTCGCTCACGGCCCAGCACGCGCCGGTCCGCGTCATCGCCTCCAACGGTGTGAAGACGTTCGTCGAGGCGCTGGTTCCCGCCTACGAGAAGAGCAGTGGCCGGAAGGTGGCCGTGACCTACGGCACGTCATCGGGATTGGTAAAGGATGTCGTGAGCGGTGCCCGCTTCGACGTCTTCATCGCGACGACCGAGGCGGTCACGCAGGTGAGTCAGGCGGGCAAGCTGACCAGCGATCCGCACACCGTATTGGGCCGCAGCCAGGTCGGCGTCGGCGTGCGGCAGGGCGCCCGCAAGCCGCGCATCGGCACGGCGGCCGAGCTGAAACAGGCGGCGCTCGAGG
>Ga0173480_10000543_pt1 | contig 12701 bp, 8 predicted proteins | sample NitcycUS209509C1_FD_122622 | JGI IMG/M metagenome (GOLD analysis project Ga0173480, IMG submission 122622) | Soil microbial communities from Arlington Agricultural Research Station in Wisconsin, USA - Nitrogen cycling UWRJ-S209-509C-1 (version... | ecosystem: Environmental > Terrestrial > Soil >... | reverse complement strand
TGGGCAGTGTTTTCCACGTAGGCCTGGCCGCCGGAGATGTACCAGTGGTTGCCTACGGTGTCCGTGAAATTCGTGGTCGAGCACACGACCTCTCGGGGGATGACGCCCGTTGCCCCCTCGAGAGTCACGCGAGAGAAGGTCCCACGCGCCAGGCTGCCGTCTGCGTGGCTGGTGACCGCCAACCCGATCAGCGCCTCGCCCATCGGGAATGGCGCTTCGCCGATTGGCGTCCACTCCGTGACTGCGGTCTCCAGTGAGGACGAAAGACGCACGATGCCCCCTGTCCGCTCGATGCGGAACCACACCGGGGACGCTGGGAACGACAGCGTAGCAACATCAGTGTGTTGCGTCTCTTCTCCTGCGGCGAGGCGTCGTTCCCAGGCGGCTCCATGCGAAAGGCTTCGCAGCAGGAAGTGATGCGGCGCCGACGGGCTGAGCGACTGTCGAATCATCAATCCGGCTTTGGCCCATTCGTGAGGACCGGTGAGCGCACCCACGCGGACGTAGGCGATGCCGTCGCCTGGCAGGCTCTGGTAGACGTACCGAAATGCGTCCACGCGGTCCCAGATATCGGCACCGGAACCATCCACGATGAACGTATCGCCCGCGTACGACGCGGATCCAGTGGCCGCGACACTGCCAACGTCTGTACTCGTCCACCCGGCCGGCAGTGGCGGCGAATTGGGTGGCGGCTGACCGTTGATGGTGAAGTTGCTGAAGTTCGCCGTTGCCAGGCCGCCCGTGCGATGACTGGTCACCGCCATGCCGACGTGGACTTGCGCCGGGAGAGCCGCCAGCGTCTGCGTGCCGACGAGCGACCACGGGTCGCTCTGATTGATGCGGGCAAAAGCCCTGATCAGGTCACCGCTGCGAACCAGCCGGAGCCACACTGGCGGGGCCACTGATGGACCGGACGTGTGAATTGACGGTCCTCCTGCGACCTCTCGACGCTGGAACGCCACGCCGTTGACGCTGGTCGGAGTGGCAAACAGGAAGGCGTGACGCGACCCGGGTGACAGGGTCTCGCGCACCATCAGTCCCGCCTTGGTCCACGGGTCGACGTTCTCCAGCGAGATAACCCGCGTGGTGACGTCGAAGTCGCCGTTGAGCAGGGACTGGACGAAGCGGAACGAGTCAGACGTATCCCCGATATCGGTGCCGGATCCGGCGATGCGGAAAGAGCCGTTCGCGCTGAACCCGTCGAAGCCGTTGGTGGCGTCGCCGATGTTGCCGGCGTTAAACGTCTCGGGAATCGGGCCCGGCGCCCCAACGGAACCGCTGAAGTTCCACTGCATCGAGTCCGAGCTGGTGCCGCCCCGTTCGTCCCTCACGGTCATCGTGAATATGCGCGTGGCCGTCGATCTGCCGACGCTGAAGCACGCCGTGGGCAGTCCAGGGTAGACGCGTCCGAGGTCGTCCTTCCATTCGAACGTCAGCCAGTCGGCGTCGGCGTCGAACGCCGAGGCGGGAAGGAGCGTCTCGTTCAGATCGTTCTCCCCGCCAAACCTGTCGGGGCCGGCGTTCGCCACGGGCGCGCTGTTCGGGCCAGGGGGCCGCATCAGCAGGATCGCGCCTGGGGAGACAAGGAGGTCGGTTCGACCGTCGGCATTGAGATCCGACGTGTTCAGTCGCGTCAGCGAGCGCCGGTAATTAATGTCCGGTGTCGTCTCACTGTTGCCAAGCGCGAACGATGCGGTCGCGCCGAACGTGCCGTCGCCTCGGCCCGGCAAGATCGAGATGCTGTCCCAGAGGAACGGCAGCTGGTCCTCACAGCGTCTGACGGTGGACTGATTGCCGGTGGCGATATCAGGAAGGCCGTCGCCGTTGAAGTCACCGATCGCGACCTGCACCGGGCCGACGTTTACCGGGTACTGCACGGGTGGCGCGAATGCCCCACCACCGATGCCCAGCATGACCTGAATGAAACCGGTGCTCCAGTACGTCGTGTCCCAGTTACCGAAACCGGCGACCAGATCGACCACACCGTCACGGTTGAGGTCGCGTGCGGCAATCCCGCCCCCGCCGGTCTCTGTCGGAATGGAGGTCGCTGCGAACACGAAGTTGCCTTGGTTCTCGAAGATGTCGATGTGGAACCGGACAGGCGGCGGTCCCCCGAAGACACTGTGCGCAGCGATGTCGATCAGCCCGTCCCCGTTGAAATCGGCCATCGCAATGCCCGTGAGCGGGTTGCCTGGGCGCAGGCTGACGGGCGCACCGAACGTGAAGTCAGAGTTCCCCGGATAGATGAGAATGCCTGACGGGCCTGACGGGACCGGCAGCGGATAGCGCGCCGCCAGCAGGTCCATGTGGCCGTCGTTGTTCAAGTCGACGACGTGGGTGGGCATGCCGAGCTGCACGCTCAGCGCGAGCGGGCCCAGGAACGTGCCATCTCCGTTCCCCGCAAACAGGAACGAGACCGTGGTGTTGTTCGGCCCAGGCGCGAGGCCGAGCACGTCGATGAAGCCGTCCTTGTTGAGATCACCAACGCCCACTGGCGTGCCAGTACCGTAAATGAGCGTCGGGGCCGTGAAGGTCCCGTCACCCAGTCCGATACGGACGGCAATGCCGCTGGTCCCTCGAGAGGAGACCAGATCAGTGATGCCGTCTTCATTGAAGTCGGCAGGCCAGAGCTCGTAGGTGATGTCCGGCATCTGCGTCAGCGCTACGCGCGGACGCTCGGGTTCGATCTGCGCAGCGATGGGCGCGCGGAACATGGTCGCGATGGCGACAACCACACACATGACGTAAAAGCGCGTCGGTATCGAACCCATATGAAACAGGCTCCCCTCCAGTGGGCGACCCGCTGCCGTCACGACAGCGTTCCGGTCACACGTCTCTCTCGTTAGCGCGACGCGTTGCCGGATTCATGCCACAGCCGAACGGATATAACAGAACGTGGCGGGTATCCAACGCGCTGTTCCCGCAGCTGCCTCGCTAACTCAGTTCTCTGTGGGCCGTTGCACCGAGTCGATGACGAGCACCTCAATGGGACCTCGGCGTGACTCCAGCTTCAGACCAAGCTGTTCTTCCGTGAAATAGAAACTGGTCTTCAATCCAGTCGCATCGATGACCGTCGTGTCGCAGCCTCGTGTGGCTCCGGGCGCTGCAGCCCTGGGCGCGCACCGTCACCATCGCGCTGTCGGTGATCGGCATGATCGGCTTTCCGATCGGCACGATCATGAATGCGTACATCCTGTATCTGCTCTGCGCGGCGAAGGGGAAGCGGCTGTTTGAACCGGACTACGAAGGGATCGTCGCGGCGACTCCCGACATCAAATACAAGACGTCGATCATCGTCTGGATCTTCGTCGGACTGCTCGGCCTCCTGATCGTCGGTCTGGTTGTCGCGGCGGTGTTATAGCCTCGGCATTCAGCTGGCTGCGGATGTCGCGCTAGGAAGGCGCTGCAAAGATCATGTGCTTCAGCTGTCGCAGGAGCTGATAGCGCGGCATGCGGTCGAACATCTGGCTGTAGACGACGCCGTCGGCGGTCGTCGCCGGCCCGGCCCATCCATTGACCGACGCCGCGGACCGTCGTGTGATGTTGACGTGCAGATGGCGATCGCCGGCAACTTCGAAGAACGTCACGCGGCAGTCCTCGCCGCCGGCGGGATCCATCCCAAGGCGTCGTAACGCCTCCTCGAGCGCCTTCACCTCAAGCGTCCAGGCACCGGTTAGCAGCGCGTGATTCGCGGTAATCGCCGGCGTTCTCGCGACACCGAGTGTCTTGGTCACAGCAACTTCTCCACGCGCGCGAAGCGCGCTCTATGCCGGCCCGCTGGCCGTCGTCGTTCGCCCGGTCGCGCCGGTCACCGGCGAGCTTACCGACGGCTTCGCCTTGTCCAGCCTGAGCCGCGCCTTCTGATCACGTTTCTCCGACCGCTGGCGCTGATTCTTGTCCTTGTCCTTCTTACGCAGTCTGTCTCCCATTGGGCTCCTCCAGGGTGCGCAACGTTCAGCCGCATGGTATCGACGAACACGCGCCGACGCTGTTCCCAAGGGCACACTGTCCCGACAGGTTGTGAGTAGGCGAATGAGGGAGAGCTGGGTCTGCACGCCCCGGCTGCCGCGCCGCTCTATCGACTGCCGACAACGGCATTCGACTCGTCGCTGCCGCACTTCTGACCGAGGGTGATGTCGGAGCATCAGAGCTCAAGCCTCTGACGCGATGCGCCTTGAAGGTTCAAGACATCTCTGTCCGATGCTCGCGAAGGAACCCGCCTGCCTCAGCGAACGCCTGGCTGATCCGCCTGTCCATACTCCGTCCGATCGAACTGCTCGAGCACGGCCCTGGTCGGATTCAGCAACCAATTGACGGCCATGCCCACGAACAGCAGCCCCGCAAGGCCGCTTGCCATCCAGAAGCCGTAGATGATGTCGCCGAGGACGTCGCTGACGGCGCCGATGGCCAGCGGCGCCAGCACCGCCGACACGCAGGTGAAGAACAGGATCACGCCGGCGCCGGCGCCATGGTCGGCCTTCGGCAGGCAGCTGATGCCCTTCGAATTGATCGTCGGATACATCACCGACATGAAGAGTCCAGACAGCGGCAGGCAGTAAACCGCCCAGTTCACGCCGCCGACGACCGCGAGAACGAAGCAGACCAGGATGCTGCCGCTGCACACCGCGAGGACTGCCTGCCAGCGGAAATGACTGAGCATCCAGACGCCAAGAAAGCGGCCGCCGGCCCGCAGAAAGAAGAACACCGACACGCTGTAGGCCGCCAGCGTCACTGCCGACCCCGTGTACCCCTGCAGCAGCGTGGGCATCCAGACGTAGATGGCGGCTTCGACGCCAACGTAAAGAAACGCCGCGGTCGAGAACGCCAGGACGAAGCGGTTCTTCATCGCTCGCGAGGTGCCGTCGAATCCGCGGCTCGCCGGCGCAGCTGACGTGACCTCCGGGTATCGAACGAGCGACGCGACGACGATCAGCACGGCGCACAGCATCCCCGCCAGCACATACAGCCATGTCCACGACAGCCCGGACGTGAGGAGTTGCGTGAGCAGCGCCGGCCCGACGATCGCGCCGATCCCGAAGAACCCTTCGAGCATGTTCATGATCGAGGTGTGCTGCGTCGTCGACGTTGACAGGTCGCCGATGAGCGCCAGCGCCCCGGTCTTGAAGATGCCGATGGCGATGCCGGACACTCCCATCAGTACGGCGAAGAAGAGGAACGACTCGCCGGCGGTGAAGAGGAAGCAGGCGGCGGCAAAGAGCATCAGGCCGGCGATGATCGTCCGCCGTCGCCCGAGTTGGTCAGCCAGCGACCCCAGGAGCAGTGCCGCGATCGCGATGCCGCCCATCGTCGCGTACTGGAAGCTGCCGCCGGCGGTCAGTGACAGCCCGAACGTCCTGATGACTTCGGGAATGATGATGCCGACGGAGTCGGTCGTCATCGCGAACATCGCGAACATCGCGTAGGTCAGTGCCTTGACGATGGCGAGGGTGCGCCGTTCCGGCGACTCGACACCTGCGGGGACTCTGGTTGTGGTCACGGACGCCCTCCGGCGAGGTGCAGCACTCGAGCGCCCGGATCCGTCCCGTGCGTCGAGCAGGTGACCACCGCGCGCACAGGCGCGAGGTCGAGTTCGAACCGTGCGACATGTTCGCCGGCTTCCCACCGCAGGGCAAGCGCGTGCGCCGACGGGTCCTCGACAGTGAACCTCCCCTGAAAGGCGGGGTGGGTGTTGCGGAGCCGCAACAGTTCGAGCAAGGTCGTCACCACCGGCTGCTGCAATGCATGCTGGCGTTCGGCTGCCGAGTAGCTGTGGCGATTGACGTCGCGTCCTTCGCCGGTGCGTCGCAGGCGTTCCATGTCGTTGGTCCCGGCCAGCAGTCCGACGTAATAGATCTGCGGGATGCCCGGGACGAAACACTGGATCGCCCGCGCGACGAGATACTCGTCGTCCCGCCGGCCCAGCGCGTCGTAGAAGGTGCAGTTGATCTGGTGCGCGTCGACGTTGCGGGCAGCATCACCGCTGGCCAGACGGCTCTCACCACGGCTGCGCTCGTGAATCGTCTCGATCAGCGACGTGATGGCGGCGGGCGGGAGCAGTCCGGGACTGCCGGAGGCAGTGTCGCCGGCGGCATCGGCGACGCCGATGCCATCGTGCGTGTCGAGGACGGTGACGGCGTTGTTCGGCCGCACGTCCAGCCAGCGCCGCAGCGGCGCCACGTCACGGGCATAGAGCAGGTGCAGGACGAGTGGCGGCAATGCGAAGTCGTACACCCAGTCCACCTGGCGGGCGACCGCGAGCTGCGTCTGGTAGGGCCCATGTACTTCGACCAGGACTTCCATCCCGCGCGCCCGCGCCTGTGCTGTGAGATGGGCGATGAAAGTATGTGTCTCGGGAATCATGAAGCAGCTGGTTCCCGCCTTCTTGATCGCATAACCGACGGCATCCAGACGGATGGCACGCACGCCGGCGCTCTGCAGGCGATCGAGAATGCCGGTCAGATAGCGCCGGCCCTCCGGATGTGTCACGTCGATGTCGATCTGCTCGCTCGTGAACGTGGTCCACAGCAGCAGCTGTTCGCCCTGCGCATTACGGTGCTTCGTGAATGGCAGCGTCGGTCGAGGGCCCTCGAGCGCGAGCAGATCGGACACGGTGACTCCGTCTGGAAACACATGTGCAGCCGTCAGGAACAGGCCCGCGTACGGTGAATCCGGACCTCGCCGATTGAAGTCCTCGAACTGCGGGGAACGCCGGGAGATGTGATTCACAATGACGTCGGCCATCACCTCGGTGCGAGCAGCGAGGGCGGCGACGTCGTCCCAGTCCCCGAGCCGTGCGTCCACCTGCGTGTGGTCGATCGGGTCGAACCCGGCGTCGGCGCCGTCGATCGGATGGAAGAAAGGCAGCACGTGCACGCCGCCGAAGGCGCCGGCCAGGGGGCCTTCAAGCAACTCGCGGAGGTCGCCGAATGAGCCGCCGGCCAGGCGATCAACGTAGGCGATCAATTGCGCCTGATTGTTCATGGTCGCGTTCCGAGGGTCATACCGCCCGCCCGCTGGCGCCGGTAACTGGCATGAGAATACGCGTTGTCGGGTCCCTGGGCTTGATATTTGGTCCGCCGCGAGTGTACACATCCGGCCACGGCAACGGTTGCCGCGGCTCCAGGACGGCATCGGCGGGCGGTGCTGCTGTGCGCCATCAGCGGCGATCAGGGGCGGCTTGGAGCGACGTCAGTCAGGAGATTCGAAATGAAGGTCCGCATCGTGCTGCTGGTGATCGCTCTGGCTGTGGCCGGTACATCGGCCCGCATTCTGGTCGCCCAGAGTGTGAACGTGTCCCCGTCCTTGCGCGCTGGCGCGGCGAAGGTCGACGTCACTCCCTCCCCACTCCCCCGGAACACGCTCGGGGTTCACGATCGCTTGTATGCCCGGGCGATCGTCCTGGACAACGGTGCCGCGACGGCGGCGCTCATCACCCTGGACGCGGGATCCGTCTCCGATGCCACCTGGCAGGCGGTGACGCAGCAGCTCGCCAGCGAGTTCCGTATTCCGGCCACGCATGTCCTGCTGACGGCGACACATACCCACAGCGCCGGGGGCCAGCAGGGCGCCGACTACGTCACGAAGATCGTCGAGGCCGTGCGGCTGGCGCGCCAGGCGCTCGTGCCGGCGCGCGTCGGCTACGGTACCGGCGAGTCGTTCATCAACGTCAACCGTCAGATCACGGATCCGAAGACCGGCCGCTGGTGGGAAGGGGCGAATCGCGACGGCGTGTCCGACAAGACGGTGGCGGTCCTCACGTTCACCCGCATGACGGGCGCTCCGATCGCCGTCTACTACAACTATGCCGTGCACGGCGTGATCGCCGGCCAGCTCGACGAGATCAGCGGCGACATTCCGGGAGCCACCTCGCGGTACATCGAGGAGTCGTTCGGCAGCGACGTCGTCGCCGTCTGGTCCCTGGGCGCCGCGGGCGATCAGAATCCCATCTACTTCCAGCAGACCTACGATCTGCGTGATATCCGGACCAGGGAGTACGCGAGCCGCGGCCTCGACATCAGCAACGCGATGCCACCCGGCGGCCAGGGACTCGACCGCAAGGATCCCGCCGTCATCCGCCTGATGAATCAGCAGAAGCAGATGCTGCTCTCGATGGGCCAGTTCCTGGGCGAGGAAGTGCTGTACGTGATGCGGAACACGAACCGTATCGACTCGAAGGTCCGTCTGTACGGCGGACAGAAGACCATTCAGTGTCCTGGACGGGAACGCACCAACGACGGGCGGGCCGGGTTCGAAGGTACTTATAAGGACGCCGGACCGGTGGATCTCCGCCTTGGCCTGCTCACGGTAGGCGACGTGATGATCGGCGCCGTGAATGCGGAAGTCTTCAACCCGATCGCGCAAAGACTGAAACGCGAATCGCCGTACAAGGCGACGATGATGGCGACGCTCACCAACGGGTCGGCCCGCTCCGGCTACATTCCCGACGATGCGTCGTACGCCAAGTACACGTTCGAGGTGCTGTCGTCACGCCTGCGGCCGGGCTGCGCAGAGGCGGCCATTGTCAACGGACTCCTCGAGCTGATGGACGAGTCGCGGAAGGCTGACGCGCGCTGACCCGCGCTTCGGCGGTGTGCCCGGCGGTGACGATCTTGCCGTTTCGAGGCATTTCACCGCTTGCTCTGCTTTGTAAGGTCCCACTACTATTCGTGCGCACCACCAATTCCACAACGGTGATTGCGTATTGTGCACAGCTGGGCATCGGCCGACGACGGCGTGCCGGCGTGGCGCACGGCGAGACGCCAGGCGCCTGTCGAGTCCGACAGAAGGAGCAGTGGTCATGAGATGGCAGCAGTTCGGCCTGACGGCCGTCGTGGCGATGGGGCTCGCCCTGGTTCTTCAGGCCGACCAGGGACGAGGCGATGCCGCACCACCCGCGGGCGCACCAGGTCAGGGTGGCGGCCGCCCGGGCGGTGCGCGCGCCGCGGGTCCGGGTGGCGGCCGCGCCGGGGGTGCGACCGGAGCGCCGATCGGTGGCACGCTCGCCCTGACACCGGTCGACGCACGCGGCTGGGGATGGCAGGTCAAGGCCTTGATGAACCCGGCGACGCCCCGCCCCCTGTACAACAAGGCGAAGGAACTGCTGTTCCAGGACAAGCAGGTCACCAGCTACACGATCTCGACCTTCAACCCCGACCTCTACTGTGAAGTCGGCAAGCACTTCGATTACATCTGGTTCGAGATGCAGCACAGCACGATGTCGTACGACGAAGTGCGTCGGATGCTCCTCACGTGCCCCGGTGTCGGCGCCGCGCCGATGATCCGCATGCCGGACGCGTTCGAATCGAGCATCCAGCGGGCGACCGACCTTGGCGCCATCGGCATCATCGTACCGACGGTTGACGACGCGCTGGAAGCAAGGGATGCGGCGCGCTTCTCTCGATATCCTCCATACGGACGACGCAGTTCCGGAGGCGGATCGTTCGGGCAGGTCTGGCCCGGCATCAACTATCGCGCGACGGTCAACGACAACATGCTCGTCACCGTCATGATCGAAACGCTCGAAGGCGTTGCCAACGCCGAAGAGATCGCCGCCACACATGGCGTCGACGTCGTCATTCTTGGCAACAATGACCTCTCGAGCTTCTCGGGGTGGGGTCAGAACGATCCGCGCTACCAGGACGCACTGATCACGGTTCGGAACGCGGCGCTGAAATACGGCAAGTACTTCGGCAATGCGGGCGCGCAGTACCTCAATGGCTACGTGCTGAGCGCCGACACGCGCATGGTCCAGAACGGTCCCGCGCGTGACGGGTGGACGGCGCCCCGCGGTGGTGGACCCGGTCGCGGCGCCCCCGCGCCGGGCGGACGCGGCGCCACACCGGAGCCGGATGCCGAACCGGTGATCGGTCTTCCTGGCGGCACTCCTCCCGCGTCGACACCGGGACGCGGCGGGCGCGGGCAGTAACAGCAGCGAGGGTATCCATGCGTCAATTGCGCGGCGGCTTTACCGGACTTCTCCTTTTCGTATGTGCAACGCTTGCTGCCCAGCAGCCGGCGAGATCCTCGTCGTCCGGCGTCTACACGGCGGCACAGGCTGCGGCCGGGGAGAAGGTCTACTTCGAGAAGTGCGCGGCCTGCCACGGTGACGATCTGGGTGGCCGTGAGCGGGCACCGGCACTCGGCGGCGGCCCGTTCGTTGAGGCCTGGTCCGGGAAAGATCTGCGACAACTCGTCGATCGCATCCAGACGATGCCGCCGACAGCGCCCGGCAGCCTGCCGCCCGCAGACGCCGTCGCGTTGACGGCATTCCTGCTTCGCGATGCGCAGATGCCGAGCGGCCCCACCGCCCTGCCAACGGATCGCGAGCAACTGGCGCGGATCACGTTCGTGGGCGGGGCAGCGCAGGTCGCGACGGCCCCCGCGGCCCCACCGCGCGCCGGCGGACCTCCACCCGGAGGCGCAGCGCCCGCGCAAGCCGGCCGCCAAGGCGGCCGACAGGGTGGTGGGAGACAAGGCACACCCGCGACGACCGGACCGAGCATCGGCTGGACGACGTACGGCGCCAACCTCGCGAGCCACCGCTATTCGGCCGCGGATCAGATCACCCGGGACAACTTCAACCGCCTCACCGTCGCGTGGCGGCTGAAGACCGACTTCCTCGGCCCGCGCCCCGACACGCTGTATTCGGCAACGCCGCTCGTCGTCGATCGCACCCTCTACACCACTGCCGGCATGCGACGGGCGGTGATCGCCCTCGACGCCGTCAGCGGAGAAATGCGCTGGATGCACTCGGAAGACGAGGGGATTCGCGGTCAGAACGCACCACGAAACGGCGCCGGCCGCGGCGTGGCCTACTGGGCCAGCGGCAACGATCGGCGAATCATCTACGTGACGCCCGGGTATCGCATGCTGGCGCTCGACGCCGGGACCGGGCGGCCGATTCCGACGTTCGGCAGCGCCGGCTCCGTCGATCTGAAGCTCGAGGCCGATCAGCAGGTCGATCTCGACACGGCGGAGCTCGGGCTCAATGCCACACCGCTCGTTGTCGGTGACGTCATCGTCGTCGGCGCCGCGCATCGCGCCGGCGGGTCGCCACGGACCATGCGCAACGCCAGAGGCATGGTGCGCGGCTACGATGTCCGCACCGGCAAGCGGCTCTGGATCTTCAATACCCTGCCGCGACCCGGCGAGTTCGGCTACGACACCTGGCTGGAGAATTCGGCCGATTACAACGGCAATACAGGCGTCTGGGGGCAGATGAGCGCCGACGCCGACCTCGGACTGGTCTACGTACCGGTGGAAATGCCGACCGGCGACTATTACGGCGGTCACCGGCCGGGGAACAACGTGTTCGCCGACAGCCTGGTGGCGCTCGACATCAAGACCGGCAAGCGGAAGTGGCACTTCCAGACCGTGCATCACGACGTGTGGGACTGGGACCTGGCGTGCGCGCCGATTCTCTTCGACATGCAGGTCAACGGGCGGACGGTGAAGGCCGTAGCGCAACCGACCAAGCACGCATTCCTGTTCGTGTTCAATCGCGAAACGGGCGAGCCGATCTGGCCGATCGAAGAGCGGCCCGTTCCACAGTCTGACGCGCCGAAGGAGCGAACCAGCCCGACGCAGCCCTTCCCCACCAGGCCGGCCCCGTTCGATCGCCAGGGCGTCAGCGAGAACGACCTGATCGACCTGACACCGGCACTCAAGGCCGAGGCGCTCGAGGTGGCGAAGCGCTACAAGATGGGACCGCTGTTCACGCCGCCAGTGGTGAGCTCGCTCGATGGCCCGCTGGGCACGCTGACACTGCCGGCGGAAGTTGGCGGCGCCAACTGGCCTGGCGGCTCATTCGATCCGGCGAACAACCACCTGTACATCCACTCGCATACACAGGTCTTCGTCAACGCCCTGGTGCCCGGGAACCCCGCGCAGACCGACATGGCCTACGTCGGCGGGCAAGCGCGCGGTGGCGGCGCCGGGCCAGCAGGAGCCGGTGGTGCGCCGGCACGCGGCGCGGGTGCGGCGGGAGCAGGTGGTGCGGCGGGAGCAGGTGGTGCGGCGCGAGCGGGTGGGACGGCTGAAGCCGGTGGTGCGGCGCGCGGAGCGGGCCCGGCGGGTCGCGGGGCCGGCGCGGGCGGTCCCGGGGGCGGGGGTGGCGGACGCGGAGGAACGACCGTCCAGGGATTGCCGCTGATCAAACCGCCCTACGACCAGATCACCGCCTACAACATGAACACGGGCGAGATCGTCTGGCAGAAGACGCACAGCTCGACGCCTGACGACATCCGGAATAACCCCGCCCTCAAGGGGCTGAACCTGCCGCGTCTCGGCCAGCCCGGTCGCACGTTCATCGGCACGCTGACGACGAGGAACCTGGTGATTGCCGGCGAGGGTGGCGTGCACACGAACGAGGCGGGACGGCGCATCGCGCTGCTGCGCGCCTACGACAAGCTCACGGGAGAGGACGTCGGCGCCGTGGAGATGCCCGCGAAGCAGACCGGATCGCCGATGAGTTATCAGGTCGACGGCCGGCAGTTCATTGTGCTCGCCGTCAGCGGCAACGACGGCGCCGAGCTGCTGGCATACGCCCTTCCATAACGTTCCTCCATCGCCCCACACTACGCCGGGTCCAAGGGGACCCGGCCTACGAGGGAAGGAAAGTCGAGATGAATCGTCGCACGTTCCTCAAGACGACCGGGGCCGGCGCCGCAGGCACGTTGCTCCGGCCGTCGCTGGCCGAAGCG
>Ga0173480_10000540_pt1 | contig 12756 bp, 13 predicted proteins | sample NitcycUS209509C1_FD_122622 | JGI IMG/M metagenome (GOLD analysis project Ga0173480, IMG submission 122622) | Soil microbial communities from Arlington Agricultural Research Station in Wisconsin, USA - Nitrogen cycling UWRJ-S209-509C-1 (version... | ecosystem: Environmental > Terrestrial > Soil... | reverse complement strand
CGCGATGCAACATCCGGCCGACGGCCAGCTCCAGGATGCGTTCGGGATGCTTGCTGTCGAGGATGCGGCGCGGCGTGCGCGTCTTGATGCCGCCCGGATAGCCGGTGTGGCGGTAGTAGACCTTGTCGTCGGTCTTGGCGCCGGTGTGGTGGTAGTACTTCTTGTCTTCGAGCTTGTTGCCCGTGACTTTGATCTTCTCCGCGTTCAACACGACGATGTGATCGCCCATGTCGACGTGCGGGCTGAAGATGGCCTTGTGCTTGCCCTTGAGGCGCATGGCGATCTGCGTGCAGAGACGGCCCAGCACCTTGTCGGTCGCATCGACGACGAACCAGTCGCCGCGCACAGTTTCGGACTTCGCAAAAACAGTACTCATTACTAGAACTCCAACACCCGGAAAGAGCCCACACGTTGCAGCCTGAACGCAGCCGAATATCCGGCTAACGGCCTGATCTGTTTGGGCCCCTGGAAAAAGGGCGCAGAGTGTACTCAACGCCCTTTGCCTTTGCAAAACAGGCTTTGGAAAACTCCCTATACTTCCGCCCCATGGCCCGGGGACCCCAACTGGACACTCTTCTATCTGCGGCGGACCGCGCGCTCCGGGCCCTGCTTGCGCCCCCTGCCGCCAGCCGACCCGTGCCCCCGGCACCCCCGGCGGCCGGCCCAAATGCCGGAAGAGACCCCCAAAAGGCCGATTCCACGCTTTCAGCCGACTCCCGGCGCGAATCCGCGGCCCTGATGCGCGTCAATCATGCCGGCGAGGTCGCCGCCCAGGCCCTGTATCACGCCCAGGCCCTGTTCGCGCGCGACCCCGAAATCCGGGAGTTCATGCTCCACGCCGCCCGCGAGGAAACCGACCACCTCGCCTGGTGCGAAACGCGGCTCAAGGAACTCGGTGGCCGAACCAGCGTGCTCAACCCCCTTTGGTATGCGGGATCTTTCGGCATCGGCGCCCTTGCCGCGCTGCTCGGAGACCGCGCCAGCCTGGGGTTCGTGGCCGAGACCGAGCGCCAGGTCGAAGGCCATCTCAAGAGCCATCTCGAACAACTGCCCGCCGACGATCTTCGCAGCCGGGCCATCGTCGAGGCCATGTGCCACGACGAAGTCGGGCACGGACAGCAGGCGCAAAGCGCCGGAGGCGTGTCTTTGCCCGGTCCCGTACGCGAATTGATGCGGCGAACCGCCCGGATCATGACGCATACTTCGTATCGAATTTGATGGGGCTTGGAGCGCACCTGTGACGCGGGTCACTCTTGCTCCGTGTTCTTTTGCCTGACTTGCCATTAAGTTATGTAATAAGACTTAATGCGAAAGCAGGTCAATAAATGCAAGCAGCAAGGGAGATTCAGATGGAAGAGGCGGTAAAGCCCCTCAGCGACATTCCGGCCATCAACCGGTTTTTGAGCTACTGCCGTATTCGCACGGTTCCTTCGAAGACGGTAGTGATCCATGCGGGCGATCTGCCTGACGTCCTCTACTACATCATCAGCGGCTCGGTCGAAGTGATGGTGGAAGACGAGGAAGGCAACGAAATGGTCCTCGCCTATCTCAACAAGGGTCAGTTCTTCGGCGAGATGGGTCTGTTCCACGAATCGCCGTTGCGCAGCGCCTGGGTGCGCACGCGCAACCATTGCGAGCTCGCGGAAATGACCTATCCGCGCTTCAGACAGATCGCCGCGGAAAGTCCCGGTCTCGTGTTCGAACTCGCCACGCAGCTCGCGACGCGACTCGACCGCACCAACCGCAAACTGTCGGACCTCGCGTTCGTCGACGTCACCGGCCGTGTGGCTCACGCCATCATGGACCTGTGCGGCGAGCCCGATGCGATGACTCATCCGGAAGGCATGCAGATCAAGGTGAGCCGCCAGGAGCTGTCGCGACTGGTCGGTTGCTCGCGCGAGATGGCGGGCCGCGTGCTCAAGGTGCTGGAAGACCAGGGCCTCCTGCGCGCCACCGGCAAGACCATTGTCGTTTTCAACGCGCGTCCGAAGATGAAGACCCGTCCGGTGGTCGTCCCCGTGCAGGGCGGCAAGGGCACCGGCAAAGTCAGCAACGCCCGCGTCGATGACGACGAGGATGATGACGACGACGAGGACGATGACGAATAGTTGACGGACGCCGGCCTTTGGCCGGCGTTTTCCTATGTGGCGCTTGCGCCCGAGAATACGGACGTCACCACAAGGAAGAGACCCATGCGCAAGGCTGCTCTGCTGACTCTGCTCGCCACCTTCGGAGTGGCCGCCCTCGCCCAGCAACCCGTACCGCAAGCCTCGATCGTGCGCGAAGGCGTTACCGAGAAGCTGACAGCCCACGTCTGGGCGATCCCCGACGGCGGCGCTTCGCTGGTCCCGAACGTCGGCATCGTCGTCGGCAAGAAGGCGGTCCTCGTCGTCGACACCGGCATGGGCACGCGCAACGGCGAGACCGTGTTGCGCGAGGTAGCGAAGGTGGGCGCAGGCAAGCCTATCTACATCGTGACCACGCACGTGCATCCCGAGCACGACATGGGCGCGCATGCGTTTCCGAAGGATTCGAAGCTCATCCGCTCGAAGGACCAGGTCGAGGACATCGCGGCCGGCGCGGGCATGAACCTGGTGCCTGTATTCGCGCAGCGTTCGGCGCTCAATGTCGAACTGCTCGAGGGCGCGCATCATCGCGACGCCGACATCGTCTTCGACAAGACCTACACACTGAATCTCGGCGGCGTCACCGCAAAGATTATCTCCATGGGCACGAATCACACGCACGGTGACACCGCGATCCTCGTCGACGGCGTGTTGTTCTCGGGTGACGTGGCCATGCGGCCGCAGCCGTCGTTCGCCAACCCCACCGCGAAGATCAGTCACTGGCTCGAGAGCCTCGACCGCCTCGAAGCGCTCAAGGCCAGGCAACTCGTGCCGAGCCACGGCGCGTTCGGCGACAACTCGATCATCGAGGGGTACCGCAGCTATCTCACGCGCATTCGTGATCGCGCGGCCGAGCTCAAGAAGGCGGGCAAGACGCAGGACGAGACGGTGCAGGTGATCACGGACGAGATGTCCGCCCAGTACCCCGACAGGAACCGGCTCGCGGGCGCGGTCCGCGCGGGCTTCAACGAAGCCCCTCAGCGCTGAGACTTACTTCGCGCCGGCGATCTGCTCGCGCATCTGCGCAATCGTCGCCTTGTAGTCCTTCGCGCCGAAGATCGCCGAGCCCGCGACGAACATGTCGGCACCAGCGCGCGCGATGTCGCCGATGTTGTCGATCTTCACACCGCCGTCGATCTCGAGCCGGATGTCCTTGCCCGTGGCATCGATGAGCTTGCGCACGGCGCGCACCTTGTCGAGCACACCGGGAATGAACTTCTGCCCGCCGAAGCCCGGGTTCACCGACATCAGCAGCACGAGATCGAGTTTGCCGAGCGTGTAATCGAGGCACGACAGCGGCGTCGCAGGATTCAGCACGAGGCCCGGCTTGCAGCCCTGTTCACGAATCAGCTCGATGGTGCGATCCACGTGATCGCTGGCCTCGGGATGAAACGAAATGTAGGTCGCTCCGGCCTTGGCGAAATCCGGAACGATGCGATCGACCGGCTTGACCATGAGATGCACGTCGATGGGCGCCGTGACGCCGTGCTTGCGCAGCGCCTCGCACACCAGCGGCCCGATCGTGAGATTGGGCACGTAGTGGTTGTCCATCACGTCGAAGTGCACGACGTCGGCACCGGCGGCGAGCACCGCGTTCACTTCGTCGCCGAGGCGCGCGAAATCCGCGGAGAGGATGGAAGGCGCGATCCAGTGTGCTCGTTTGGATGATGTGGGCATGGCCATGGATATTACGCGCCCCGCGTGGACTTGATGAGTTCGTACGCCTCGATGATCTGCTGCGTACGTTGTTTGGCGTGCTCCAGCATCGAGTCGGGCAGCCCGTTCGCCTTGAGCTTGTCGGGATGATGTTTGCTCAACTGGCGACGATAGGCCTTGGCCACTTCCTCGTCCGTCGCCTTCGGATCCACTTCGAGGATCTGGTAGGCGGCGCTGAGCTGCATGCTGCTGCGTGGCGGAGCCTGGCCGGCGGACCCGCTGCCCTGGTTGCCATTGCCGCCACGTGCGCCTGCCCGGAACTGTTCGCGGCGCAGTCGCAAGACCGCTTCCATGTGCGCGAGCTCGATGCGCGAGACGTCGAGCAGATCCGCCACTCGCTGGATGGCGAGCGCGGCCGGGCCCTTCATGTCCACGCCTTCGAGTGCGGCGCGAACCTGCACTTCGAGGAATACGCGGATGAGATCGGGTCGGTTCGCGCAAGCCTCGGAGAATTCCTCCATGGCAGTCTGCAGATCGAATTCACGGCTCTTCCCGCGTGTGAAATGCGCGATGGCGGCGTGGATCTGCGCACCGTCGAGCCGCAGTTCGGCCATGACCTTGCGGGCCGCGGCGATTTCCGCTTCCGACACGCGCCCGTCGGCCTTGGCGACATGCCCCATGACTTCGAACGTCGCCGTGAAGAAACGCTCGCCGATCTCGAGCACGCCAGGGCCGCCGGCCGTGCCCGTGCGCCGCGCCTGGTTGACGCTCTGATCGTAGAAGTGGCCGATGATGGCGCCGATGAGGGCGCCCCAGGGACTCTTGAACAGCAACAGACCGATGATCGCGCCGACGACTTTTCCGGTGATGCTCATCGGGTCCGCTTGATAAGATTCATGGCAACTATGCTACCAGCCCAAACCGCCAGCCCGCCCGTTCATACCACCGCACTTCGCGGGCTTCGCAAGATTCACACCGGAAAGGTGCGCGACATCTACGAAATCGACGCGCATTCCATGCTCATCGTCACCACCGACCGCCTGTCGGCGTTCGACGTGGTGCTGCCCGACCCCATTCCCGACAAGGGTCGTGTGCTCAATTCCATTTCAAATTTCTGGTTCGATCGCACCAAACATATCGTGCCGAACCACCTGACGGGCCGCGCGTTGTCGGAAGTGATCAGCGATCCGGAAGAGCTCGCGCTGCTCGCCGATCGCGCCGTCATCGTCAAGCGGCTGAAGACCGTGCCGCTCGAGGCCGTGGTGCGCGGCTACGTGATCGGCTCGGGCTGGAAGGACTACCAGAAGACCGGTGAGATCTCCGGCATCAAACTACCCGCCGGGCTCAAGCAGGCGGCGAAGCTGCCGCAGACCCTGTTCACGCCGTCGACCAAGGCAGCCATCGGCGACAAGGACGAGACCATCAGCTTCGAGCAGGCCTCGAAGATCGTGGGCGCCGACGTTGCCGCTCGCGTCCGCGACACGGCCATCGCCATCTACGAGTTCGCGGCGAAGTACGCGCGCGAACGCGGCATCATCATCGCCGACACCAAGTTCGAGTTCGCGCTGGGCACGGACGGATCGCTCACGCTCATCGACGAAGTGCTCACGCCGGATTCCTCGCGCTTCTGGCCCGCGGATACCTGGCGCGAAGGCACGAGCCCGCCTTCGTTCGACAAGCAGTTCGTGCGCGACTACCTGGAGACGCTCGACTGGAACAAGACGCCGCCGGGGCCGAAGCTGCCCGCGGAAGTCATCGCCGGCACGCGCGCAAAGTACCTCGAGGCGCTGACCCGGCTAACCGGCCAGGCTAGCTAGTCTCCGGTGCAGCTCGGCGAGCCCGTCGGTGAGCGCCGCGGGACCCGGCTGCAGGATGATCGACGACTTGACCTCGTAGAGATGCCCGTTGCGCACTGCGGGCACGTCGCTCCACCCCTCGCGCGCCGCTACCATCTCGGGACGGAACTTCTTCCCGCACCAGGACCCGAAGATCACGTCCGGTGATCGCCGCGGCACTTCGAGCGGATCCGTAATGATTCGATTCTTGCCCAGCGATTCACGCGCGAGCTCGGGAAAGCAGTCTTCGCCGCCGGCGATTCCCACCAGCTCCGATACCCAGGCGATGCCCGAGATCTGCGGCTCGTCCCACTCCTCGAAATAGACGCGCGGTCGTCGTGCGAATTGTCCTGCACGCGTACGCACTGCCTCGATGCCCGCCTCGAGTTCATCGACGAGCGCGCGAGCCTTCGCCTCACAACCCACGATGCCGCCCAGCATCGCGATCATGCGCAGGATCTCCGCGACGCTGCGCTGGTTGAACACGTGCACTTCGATGCCGAGGCGGATCAGCTCCGCGGCGATGTCCGCCTGAAGATCGGAGAAGCCGAGCACGAGATCCGGCTTCAGCTCGACGATCCGGTCGATCTTCGCGCTCGTGAATGCCGACACGCGCGGTTTTTCCCGCCTCGCGCGCGGCGGACGCACCGTGAAGCCCGAGATGCCGACGATGCGCGCCTCCTCGCCCAGCAGGTACAGCGTTTCGGTCGTCTCCTCGGTGAGGCACACGATGCGTGAGGGATATGTGCTGGCCATTCGAGTCAATCTAATCGTGACACCGGGGTGTCGGCCACTTATTCTGCGGCAATAAATGATCGTGGCATTCTGGAACTGGCTGGATAGGTACCTCTTCGGCGAATACTCCGAAGGGACCACGCCCGGTGCGCTGGCACTGCGGCTTCTTCGTTATCCGTACGCGCTGCTGCGCGATCTGTCCCGCGGCCAGGTCAATCTCTACGCCATGGGCCTGGTGTACGCGACGCTGCTGTCCCTCGTTCCGCTCATCGCGTTCGCATTCGCCGTGCTCAAGGCCTTCGGTGCACATCGCGAGCTCCAGCCGATCATCCTCGAGTTCTTCAGGCCCATGGGCGCGAGCGCGGAGGAATTCACCGACAAGGTCATGGAATTCGCCGACAGCGTCAGCACCGGCCTCGTCGGCTCCGTCGGTCTCGCGCTGCTGCTCTGGACCTTGTTAGGCACGATCAAGAAGGTGGAAGACGGGCTCAACTTCCTGTGGCGCGTCGAAGAACCGCGCAGCTTCGCGCGGCGCGTCACCGAATACGTCGCGCTGCTGATCGTCGGGCCCGTCGTCGTGGTGAGCTTCATCGGTCTCTCGCACAACGCGCTCGAATCGGCGACCGCGGGCATCGGCCGATACATGCCGTTCTTCGAACGCATGGTGGCGATCGGTGAAAAGGTGTCGCCCTACTTCATGGTCGCGGCCATCTTCACCGGCGTCTACATGTTCGTGCCCAACACGAAGGTCAAGTGGCTTCCCGCGGTCATCGGTGGCGTCGTGGCGGGCATTCTCTGGGCCGCGGTGGGCCAGATCTTCACCGCTCTCGTCGTGTACTCCACGCGCCTCACCGTGGTGTACGCCGGCTTCGCGATCATCGTCGCGGCATTGCTGTGGACCTACTTCGGCTGGCTGATCCTGCTGATCGGCGCGCAGCTGTCGTTCTACGTCCAGAACCGCAACTACCTGCGCATGGGCCTCACCGAGCTTCGGCTTTCGGGCGTGCAACGCGAACAGCTCACGCTCAAGACCATGTTCCTCATCGCGCGCTCGTACCAGGACGGAAAGACGCGCTGGTCGATCGACAGCCTCGCACACGAACTCGCAATGCCCGGTATCGCCATCTCGCGAATCGTGCACGCGCTCGAATCCGCACGACTCGTCACGCTCACCGACGACGAACGGCTGCTGCCGGCGCGAGATCTCGGCCAGATCTCGATCCAGGAGATCGTCGACATCGCGCGCAACGAGAAAGCGGGCCAGGTGGGCTGGCGCAATCTCAAGATTCCCGCCGTCGATGCCATCAGCAAGACGATGGAAGACGCGTGGCGAAAGAGCTGCGGCGATATGACGCTGCGGGACCTGATCGAAGAGACGAAGTAGTCAGGCGCGCACGATGCGCCCACTCTCGCTGAACCAGAGATTGCCGTTCGCCGACGACAGGTGAACACCACCCGCCCAGTCGTCGATCGGATTCACGGGATACGCCGAAGCTGTGCCGCTCAATACCTGCTCGCCAAAGGCCGTCAGCGTGACCTCACCGCGACCTACCTGCTGGCGGCTTCCGGTGAAGTGGAGGAGCGGCTGCGGCAGAGACGCCGCGCTCATGCCGAGCAAACGCGACGCGACGTACAGATCGCCCACGAGGTCGCCGTCGTCGAACATGGCTTCGACGATGTGCGAGAGGACGGCCGCCACTCGCGGACCATTGTCCTTGATGAAGCGCAGCAGCGCGCGATCCCAGTAGTTGAGTCCGCTGGCGCGGTCAGGATATCGGCGCATCACCTTGTTGACGGCATCCCGCAGATACCACGGCGCCTCCGGATGGCGCGCTGAAAAGGATTCGACCGCGGACGGATCACCCGCCGTCACCGCGACCCACGCGTCGCGATAAGCCGAGACCTCGGTCGCCGTCAGCTTGCGCGGCTCGGGATGCGCGCGCATCTGTTCGGGCGACAGTTCGCCCGTCCCGCGTACACGCTGCTCCAACTGCGGATACTTCTCGAACTGCACGACGTGAACGGCATTCACGTCGCCGGCGACGGCCACGACCTGGTGAAGCACGAACGAGATCGTCAGTTGATCGCTGTTTCCGGTCGCCGCCCACACACACGGAACGTCGGGCGGTCGCAAGCGCTCGGCGTTCTTGAGCAGGTCGATGGGCGACGGTTCGAAGTTGAAGTCGCGCAGATGAGCGAGCGTGGCCCGCCAGAAGTCGAGACGAGCCTTCTGCCACGCCGCCACCTTGATACTGCGCGGCAGAGGTCCGCAGGAAAGCACGTCGCGATTGATGAGCAGTCGATCGCCCGCGCCGAACGCGTGCAGGAATGTGCCGGCGGCCATGTCGCCGTTGACGATGTGCAGAAGTGCTGGATCGCCGGGGCTCACGTAGGGATTTATAAACGAATCCCCACCCCGGTGGCATCGGAATCCGGTCAGTCGCCGGCGATAGTCATCTCGCTGATGAGGATCGAACCGACCCGGACCCCACCGCGCACGTCGACATCATTGCCGATCGCGGCGATGTTCTTGTACATGTCCTTGAGGTTGCCCGCGATGGTGATCTCGTGCACGGGATACGCCTGCACGCCGTTCTCGACCCAGTAGCCGGAGGCGCCACGCGAGTAGTCGCCGGTGACGCCGTTGACACCCTGCCCCATGAGCTCGGTGACGAGCAGCCCCGTGCCCAGCTCGCGCATCAGCGAGCCGATCTCCATGCCGCCGTCCTTCGACTCGACGAGCAGGTTGTGCGTGCCGCCCGCGTTGCCCGTGGTCTTGAGCCCGAGCTTGCGCGCCGAGTAGCTGCCGAGGATGTAACCCTGCAGCACACCGTCGCTGACGAGCTCGCGATTGCGCGTCGCCACGCCTTCGCCGTCGAACGGACTGCTGCCGAGCGCCTTCGGGATGTGAGGCCGCTCGCGCAGTTCCACGAACGACGGAAAAATGGCCTGGCCCGACGCACCCAGCAGGAACGAACTCTTGCGGTATTGGCTGCTGCCGCGCACGGCGCCGAGAAAATGCCCGATGAGTCCGCGCGCCACTTCCGGCGCATACAACACGCGCGCCTTTTGCGTTCCGATCTTGCGCGCACCGAGTCGCGCGACTGCACGCTCGCCCGCCTTGCGGCCGATGCTCTCGGAGCTCTCGAGTTCGCTCGCATCGCGCGCCGACGCGTACCAGTAGTCGCGCTGCATGTCGTCGCCCGTCTGCGCGAGCAGCACGCAGCTCACGCTGTGACTGGTCGACGGAAAACCTTCGAGGAAGCCGTGCGAATTGCCATAGACGCGCACCCCGCGATGGCTGCTGACACTGGCGCCCTCGGAGTTCGTGATGCGCGGGTCGACCACGCGCCCCGCGGCCTCGCAGGCGCGCGCGGTTTCCACCGCCTGCTCGGGCGGCAGGTCCCAGGGATGATCGAGATCGAGATCCGGGATGACGCGCGCCAGCTCCTCGGGATCCGCGAGCCCCGAGCACTCGTCCTCGGCGGTGTAACGCGCAATGTCGCAGGCTTTCTCGACGGTCTCGGCCACGGCGCGCGAAGAGAGGTCGGCCGTGCTCGCAGACCCTTTGCGCTTGCCGAAGTACACGGTAATGCCCATGCCGCGGTCGCGCTGGTATTCGACGGTTTCGACTTCGCCCAGGCGGACCGTGGTCGTCAGTCCCTTTTGAAGGCTGACGTCGGCTTCGGCCTGGCTGGCGCCCAGCTTGCGGGCCAGCTGCAGCGATTCGGAAACGATGCTTTTCAGCTCTGGGATTCGGGTACCGTCTACTTCCTGCATGGCAGAATTGTACGATGCACGGCAAAGACGAAAACGGAGAATATCGGGGCCCCAGCAAAAGCATGCGCAAGCGCGATGCCGATGCCGCCCAGGATCTGGGGACCCGGCTGATTGCGCTCAAGGAAGCCGACCTCGTCGCGCTTGATCTGCCGGAAACCCTTCACGACGCCATCCTGCTCGCCAAGCGAATCACCAGCCGTGGCGGGCTCGCGCGCCAGCGCCAGTACATCGGCAAGCTCATGCGCGACCTCGACCCGGCTCCCATCGAGGCCGCGCTCCGCGCGGAAGCTCGCGCCTCGGCGCAGGACGCGGAGAAACACAAGCGCGTCGAAGCCTGGCGTGCACGCCTGCTCACCGAGGGACCGAAGGCGCTCGACCAACTTCTCGACCTGCGTCCTGACGCCGACCGCAAGGCTATCCAGGCGCTCATCACCAAGGCCACGAGCGAGCGCGTCGATCCGGGCAGCAGGGAAGGCGCGTCGCGCGAGCTGTTCCGTGCGATTCGCGCTTTGTTTGATAGTATTTCGTGATGAAACCCCTGGTTGGCATCATCATGGGCTCGACTTCCGACTGGGAGACGATGCGCGCCGCGGCTGAAGCACTCGACAAGCTCGGCGTGCCCTACGAGACGAAGGTCGTCTCTGCCCACCGAACGCCCGACCTCCTGTTCGAATATTCCGCGTCGGCGCAGGGCCGCGGCATCGAAGTCATCATCGCCGGAGCCGGTGGCGCCGCCCATCTACCGGGCATGGCCGCGTCCAAGACCACGTTGCCGGTGCTCGGTGTTCCGGTGCAGTCGAAGACGCTGAATGGTCTCGATTCGCTGCTGTCGATCGTGCAGATGCCCGCGGGCATTCCCGTGGCCACGTTTGCCATCGGCGTGGCGGGTGCGACGAACGCCGGCCTCGCGGCTGCCGCCATCCTCGCGAACAAGCGTCCGGAGATCGACGCGGCGCTCAAGAAATTCCGCGCGGAGCAGACTGCCAAAGTCCTCTCCGTCCCCGATCCGTCGAAGCAATGACCCTGCCTCGATGACCATCGGAATCGTTGGCGCCGGCCAGCTCGGGCGCATGATGGCTCTCGCGGGCTATCCACTCGGCCTCGACTTCCTGTTCCTCGACAAGGACGCCCAGACACCGGGTGGACAGGTCGCGCCGCTGCTCGCCGGCGCGCTCACCGATCGCACCTTGTTAGGCCAGCTCGCACAGCGAAGCGAGGTGCTCACGTTCGATTGGGAGAACATTCCGGTCGAGTCACTCGAGAACCTGCCGGGCAAGGCGCGCATCGCGCCGCCACTGCGGGCGCTCGCCGCCGCGCAGGACCGGCTCAGCGAAAAGCGTACCTTCGAACTGCTCGGCATCCCCACCACGAAATACGCCGCCGTCGATTCGCGCGAGAGCCTGGAGCTCGCCGTCGCGTCGATCGGCCTGCCCGGCGTGCTCAAGACGCGGCGCATGGGATACGACGGCAAAGGCCAGTTCGTGTTGCGCAAACCCGCCGATCTCGATCGCGCGTGGGAAGAACTTGGAAAAAGCCCGCTGCTCTACGAGAACCTGGTGCCCTTCGATGCTGAGGTATCCGTCATTGCCATGCGCGGCGCGGACGGCGACCTCGCGTTCTATCCACTCAATCTCAACGTGCATCGCGACGGGATCCTTCGACTCACACGCGCGCCCTACGGCAACGCGGCGCTCACGCGCCAGGCCCATCGCGCCGCGCGCAAACTGCTCACGCATTTCAACTACGTCGGCGTGCTCACGATCGAGTTCTTCGTGAAACGCGGGAAACTCGTCGCCAACGAGATGGCGCCGCGCGTACACAACTCGGGCCACTGGACCATCGAGGGCGCCGAGACCAGCCAGTTCGAAAACCACGTGCGCGCCATCGCCGGCCTGCCGCTCGGTTCGACGCGGGCCCGGGGCCACTCGGCGATGATCAATCTCATCGGCGAGCTACCCACCCGTGACCCCCTGCTGGCCGAGCCCGGCCTGCACTGGCACGACTACGGCAAGTCGGCCCGGCCGGGCCGCAAGCTGGGGCACCTGACCATTTGTGAAAGCACTGCAAAATCCCGCGACCGGCGCGCTTTTAAGCTGCTTTCGCGCATCGATCGCGCGACCTGGCTCGCACTTCGGTAACCCCAGATAGGGGCTTCCCTGCCCGGGGCCCAGCTTTACCGTAATATCGGCCGCGGGATGTACATCGAGAACTTCAAACTCCGCGAACTGCCCTTCCGGCTCAGCCCGGACCCCCAGTTCCTGTACCTGTCTCGGGCCCACGCGCGCGCCAAGGCGTACATGGAGTCCACGATCTGGTTCACCGACGGCTTCGTCGTGGTCACGGGCGAAATCGGCTCGGGCAAGACCACGCTCATCGAAAGCTTCCTGCGCCAGCTCGATTCCGACGTCGTCATCGCGCAGATCAACCAGACCCAGGTCAACGCGGTCGAATTCCTGCAGTCGGTGCTGGTCCAGTTCGGCTTCTCGCCCTTCAAGATGAAGAAGGCCGAGTTGATAGCGACCCTCAACAGCTTCCTCATCGAACAGTACGCGGCGGGCCGCAAGGTGCTGCTGATCATCGATGAGGCCCAGAACCTCTCCCTCAAGGTGCTCGAGGAGATCCGG
>Ga0173480_10000537_pt1 | contig 12799 bp, 16 predicted proteins | sample NitcycUS209509C1_FD_122622 | JGI IMG/M metagenome (GOLD analysis project Ga0173480, IMG submission 122622) | Soil microbial communities from Arlington Agricultural Research Station in Wisconsin, USA - Nitrogen cycling UWRJ-S209-509C-1 (version... | ecosystem: Environmental > Terrestrial > Soil... | reverse complement strand
TAGCCGGCGCTGGCGCTCAGGGCGAGGGCGGCAATGATCGGCAGGTCCGCGACGCGCGGGCGCGCCGACCCGCGGTCGAGCGACGGCCAGGCCAGCCGCAGCGCGAACAGGAGCGCGGCCGCGATCGCGAAGCGCGAGGCCGCGACGGTGAACGGCGGAACGTCGACGACGGCGACTTTCCCGGCGACCATCGCGCCGCCGAAGAAGAAGGCGGTCGCGGTGAGCATCACCAGGCCGGTCGCACGGCGCGCCCGGTCGGAGGCCGGGGCGGAAGGCACGGCGGAGGACGCGGCGGCGGTGGCTGGCATGTCCGAAGGATCGCAGCGAGCGCCTCCGCCGGCATCGGTCGGGAGACCCGGCGGCGGCTACGTCGTCCGACCCATGTCGCCTCGATGAGCCGAGCCGGATCGGGACGTAGAATGCGGCGCATGACGACCGAGGTGCAGGCCCCGAGCGTGCCGATCTACCTCGCCGGCGAGTTCGTCGAGGCCGGACGTCCGCTCGAGATCCGGAACCCGGCGAACGACGAGCTCGTGGCCACGACGTTTCAGGCGGGGCCGGACGAGCTCGAGCGTGCCACGGTCGCCGCCGTCGAGGCCTTCGACGAGACGCGACGCCTCCCAAGCTACGCGCGCCGCGATGCCCTCGCCCACGTCGCCGCATGTATCGAGCGCGACGCCGATGAGCTCGCCACCCTCCTGACCCGGGAGTCGGGGAAGCCGATCCGCGACGCCCGCGGCGAGGTCGCGCGGGGCGCGCTCACCTTCCGAACGGCGGCCGAAGAGTCGCTCCGCATCAACGGCGAGTGGCTGCCGCTCGACTGGGCTCCGGCGAACAAGGGCCGGCACGGAATCGTGCGGCGCTACGCCATCGGTCCGGTCGCGGGGATCAGCCCCTTCAACTTCCCGTTGAACCTCGCGGCCCACAAGGTGGCTCCGGCCATCGCGTCGGGGTGCAGCATCGTCCTCAAGCCGCCGTCACCGGATCCGCTGTCGATGCTGCGCATCGCCCAGTACCTCGCCGAGACGGATCTCCCGAAGGGCGCCGTCAGCATCCTCCCGATGGACCGGCCGACCGGCGACCGGATGGTGACCGACGATCGGTTCAAGCTCCTGTCGTTCACCGGGAGCCCATCGGTGGGCTGGAAGATGAAGGCGGAGGCCGGGAAGACGAAGGTCGTGCTCGAGCTCGGCGGCAACGCCGGGGCGATCGTCGACGAGACGGCCGACCTCGATTGGGCGGTGGATCGCCTCGCCTTTGGCTCGTTCGCCTACGCCGGGCAGGTCTGTATCAGCGTCCAGCGCATCTACGTGGTGCGCGCGATCTACGAGGAGTTCGAGCGCCGCTTCGTCGAGCGCGTGAAGCGCGTCGTCGTCGGCGACCCCCTCGACCCGGCGACCGAGCTGGGACCGATGGTCGACGAGAAGGCCGTGCAGCGCACCCATGGCTGGGTGACCGATGCCCTGCGCGATGGCGCCCGTGCCCTCGTGTCCGGGGAGCCCAGTGGCCGCTGGCATCCGCCCACCGTCCTGGTCGACGTGCCCCGAGACGCGATGATCTGCTCCGAGGAGGCGTTCGCGCCAGTCGTCAACCTGTTCCCGGTCGACACCTTCACTGATGCGCTTGGCGCCATCAACGACAGCCGGTTCGGCCTCCAATGCGGCGTCTTCACCGGCTCGCTCGACCACACGCTCCTCGCCCACGACGAGCTCGAGGTCGGCGGGATCATCGTCAACGACGTTCCCACCTGGCGGACCGACGCGATGCCGTATGGCGGCGTCAAGGACTCGGGCCTCGGGCGCGAAGGGCTGCGCTGGAGCATCGAGGACATGACCGAGCCTCGGCTGATGGTCTTCGCCCATACACCGGCATCCTGAGGTGACGGTCGCCGCGGTTCGCCACGCGCGCATCCTCCGCGCCGACGAGCTGCGCGACGGTGAGCTCGTCCCGGTCGAGATCGACGGGACACCCGTCGTCCTCGTGCGCCACGAGGGCCAGTTCTTCGCGGTGCAGAACAACTGCTCGCACAAGGACTTCCCGCTCAGCGAGGCTGGCTTCGATCCACGTGACGGCGTCCTCGTCTGCGCGTGGCACGGGGGGTGCTTCGATCTGCGGACCGGCGATGCGGTCATTCCGCCGGCGACTGACCCGGTCGAGACGTTCCCGGTGCGGGTGACCGATGGTTGGGTCGAGATCGGCCTCACCGGCAGCCTTGCCCCGGAGCGCGGCGTCGCCTAGGCACCGATGAGCATCGAGGCGCTCTTCTTCGTCAACTGGATCTTCTGGGCGGCGCTCTCGGCCGGGACGCTGCTCCTCGTCGGCATCACCGAGCGCCTCGGCGGCACGACGCGGGGGTATCGGCTGTTCATGGCCTGGCTCCTCGCCGCGTTTGCGGCCGTGCTGCTCGTGAGCGAGCTCGCCCTTCCCGCCGGGGTGGAGGCCTCGGCGACGTCGGAGCTCCGGAGGCCGCTGACATTCCTGTTCGTGGCAGGCTCGGTCGTGTACCTCGTCGCCTCCATTGCGAGGTGGCCACGAAGCGGCATCGCGATCGGCTCGGGGCTCGTGGGCCTGGCGGCGCTCGTGACGCTCGCTGCGGCCGGCGGGAGCACGAACGCGGCATTGTTTGCCGGCCAGCTCGTGCTCGCCGCCCTAGCCCTTGGGTCGGTCAACGCGGCGATGCTTCTCGGCCACTGGTACCTCGTGACGCCGAAGCTGTCTCCGACTCCGCTTCGACGCCTCATGGTCATCCTCGTCGTGACGCTCGTCCTGCAGGGGATCGGCTTCACGGTCGCACTCGCGCTCGGCGGCGCCGACCTCGACGGTGGCCTCGCCGTCCTCACCTGGTTGCGGCTCGGCGTCGGCATCCTCCTCCCGATCATCGCGACCATCCTCGCCATCCTCGCCTCGAACGCGGCCTCACTCCAGGCGTCGACCGGCCTCCTGTACATCGGCCTCGCGCTCGTCATGGCCGGGTCGATCGCCGGCGCGAGCCTCACCTACCTGACCGGCGTCCCCGTCTGACCGATGCGGGTCACCCTGCGCACGTTCGCGCACCTTCGCGAGCTGTCGGTCGATCGTTGCGAGCTCGATCTCTCCGATGGCGCGACCATCGACGATGCCTGGGACCGAATGGCAGCCACGTATCCCAAGCTGGTGCCACAGCGCCCATACGTGCGTGCCGCGCGAAACGGGGTGTACACCGGATGGGAGGAGCCGCTCGCCGATGGCGACGTGGTCGCGCTGCTGCCGCCGGTGAGCGGAGGGTCGGGCGTGCTGACGGATGCGCCGATCGACGTGACCGCCCTCGAGCGATCCGTGCGTCGTCCCGGGCGCGGCGCCGGCGTCACGTTCGTCGGGACCGCCCGGGACGTCGCCGACGACGGCCGGACGGTGGTCGAGCTCGAGTACGAGGTCTACGCGGAGATGGCCGAGGCGGTCCTTGGCGAGATCGCCGACGAGGCGACCGAGCGCTTCGGCGCGGGCGTGGCCGTGATGCATCGCTTCGGCGTGGTGCCCATCGGTGAGGCTGCCGTCGCCATCGTGACTGCCGCAACCCACCGGGCGGAAGCGTACGACGCAAACCGATACGTCATCGAAGCGATCAAGGAGCGCTTGCCGATCTGGAAGCGCGAGCGCTTCACCGACGGCAGCGAATGGACGCGCCCGGGCGCCTGAGCCTCACGAGAGCGACCTCAGCCACGCCTCGGACGCAATCGGGGAGGCCAGGCGGACGACCGCGATGTCCGAGCGCAGGGCGAGCTGGGCAGCCAGCCGCGTCCGGCGCGGCCGGTGCGTGCGCACGATCCACCACAGCAGCCCATCCGGCCGGAGGGCATGGCGCAGCGACTCGCGGTTCCCGGTGCCGGCCCAGAACTCCTCGCGCGTTTGGATCCGGGTCACGGTCCGTCGCGCCCAGCGCCCGAGGACCGTTCGCAGCGGGTAGTCGAGCCAGACCACGGTGTCGACCCGCTCCCAGGTGACGTCACGCACGACGCTGTAGCCGCCGTCGACGACCCACCGCTCGCGTTCGACGGCCCGCGCGACGCGCGCTCGGAAGACGTCGTGCGGGACGGGCGTCCAGTCCGTGGCCCAGAACAGGGCATCGAGCTCGACGTGGGGGAGCGTCAAGCGACCCGCGATCGCGCGGGCCAGGGTCGTCTTCCCCGAGCAGCTGGTCCCGACCACGTTGATCCGCTTCATCGCCACAAGGGTATCCGTGGTCGCCGTTGGCATGCGCGAGGCGAGCAGGGCACAATGCGCGCACATGGCCACCCCCAAGCCGGGCGAGATTCGCTGCCCGACCTGCCATCGCTCGACGCCGCCCGCCGCGTTCTGCACGCAGTGTGGCTCGGCGATCCCTTCCGACGCCCGAATCCGGCCGCGCGGCATGGATCGCGACGAGCTCCAGGACCGGATTCGCCAGCGGCGGTCCGGAGGCGATCCCTACCGGCGTGGGACGCCGGCCGATGACCGCGCGGGATACGAGCGCTTCGAGCCCGACGCGACCGATGCTCATGCGACGCGCAGCGCCCCCGCTGGCGAACGGCGGGAGGACTATTTCGACGACGCGGCAGCGGCGGGCTCAGCGGGTGCGGATTCGCTCGACCCCGGCGAGCCGGGCTCGTGGCCGGCGGAAGACCGCCCACCCGACATCACCCGCGATCGTGACGATTGGGCTCGTCCGGCTGCCGCGGCGGCGGGCGCTGCGGCTTCGCTGCCGCCCGAGGATGTCGCGGCACCCCTGCCCTCAGACATCCCCATGGGCGACGAACAGCCCGGCGCCAACGCCCAGGCGCCGTACGACGATGCCGCCTACGACGACGACGCGTACGCCTACGGCTACGAGGAATGGCGGGAGCCCGAGCGCGAGTCGTCGGGCGCCGGCATGTTCGCGATCCTGGGCTTCCTGGCACTCGGACTCTTGGCCCTGGGAGCCGGAGCCGTCCTCGCCGGTGTCTTCGGCAGCGCCGGTGTCGGTGAGGCGCCGTCCCCGTCGCCCTCATCGACGCCAGTCGTCAGCGTGGCCCCCTCGCCGAGCGTCTCGGTGACCCCGAGTGTGTCGGCGGCACCGAGCGGCTCGCCCGGCGCCAGCGGTGGGCCCGTCGTGTTCGAGGACGGCTTCACCGCCGCAGCACAGCCCTGCTTCCCTGGGAGTGTCGGAGCTGATGGTTGCGACTCCAACGGCGTTAGCAACAGCGGCGCGGTCGACATCTGGGTCGGGTTCACGAACGGCAACGCGAGGGACGTGATCGGCGCCATCCTCGAGGCGCCCGACGGCACGACCGCCGACCAGTCGATCGATCTCACCCGCATCGGCTGTGGGCGATCCTGCAATGGCTACACCTGGTTCTCGTTCTCGAACCTCGATCCGGGGACGTACGAGGTGCGAATCACGCGCAACGGCGAGCCGGCCGGCGAGACGACCTTCGAGGTCACCTGATCGGCTGGTCCACCGCATGCTGACTCGGTGCTTCTGATGTCCGGCCTGACGTTCGAGCAGCTGCGCATCCCCCTGGCCCTGCTCCTCATCATCATCGTGGCCTTCATCTTCCTGCCCGGGCTGGGCCGGGACGACGAAGCGCCGCTGGCCGCCTCCACGACTCCATCCCCGTCAATCGTTGTCGGCCAGCCGGGCGGGGCAATCATCTCGACTCCTGAGCCGACACCGATCCCGACCGTGGCGCCGACCCCGGCGGTCACGCCGACGCCGGCCCCGCCGTCGGATACATTCAGCGCCAGCGTGGCTGCCTGCACCGATCTCTCGGGATCCGATTGTGTCGGCAGCTTCGACCGGATGCCGCGGCGGCTCGGCGCGTTCACCGCGCTCGTCACGTTCAGCGACGCGCGGGCCGGCGACACGATCACCGTCGTGCTCAGCGGCCCTGTGACGATCAGCGGGGGCCCGTACACGCTCGCGGGTGGCGGCAGCGGCTACTACTACTCGACGTTCCAGGCGCGCGGCCTGCCGGAGGGTGAATACACGCTGACGGCGACGCGCAACGGCACCGCCGTCGCGACAACGACGTTCACGCGCGGCGGCTGAGGATCATCCCCCGCCGGACGTCTCGCTCACGGCGGCGCCGGTCCCGATCGGCGACGCTCCCGACGCGCGCCGCCGTGCCGCGATCCCGCTGAGGGCCTCGAGCACGCACCGATGGGCGGCCGCTGCGGTCACCTCGGCGTGGTCGAACGGCGGGGCGACTTCGACCACGTCCATCCCCGCCAGCTCGACCGATGCGACGAGCTGGCGGATGGCGCGCAAGAGCTCGCGTGTCAGCATCCCTCCCGGCTCGGGCGTGCCTGTCCCCGGCGCCATGCCGGGGTCGAGGACGTCGATGTCGACCGAGAGGTAGATGACCTCCGGACCGTCGAGGGCCTCGGCGATCGCGTCGCGCACGACTGCCTCCGCGCCCCGCTCCTCGATCTCGGTCATGAGGTGCCATCGCATCCCGTGCTCGCGCATCCACTCCAGCGTTGCAGGCCCCGGCCAGTAGCCGCGCAGCCCGACCTGGACGAAATTCGCGCCGGCGACAGCACCCGATTCGATGAGCCTGCGCATCGGCGTGCCGTGAGAACGCAGGTTGCCCCACGTCGAAGGCGCCGCGTCGGCGTGTGCGTCGAAATGGACGATCCCGAGGCCGCGCGGCGCCACGGCCGCCGCCACCGCGCTCGCCGACGGAAACGTGATCGAGTGGTCGCCCCCGAGGACGATCGGGATCGCGCCGCTTGCCGCGACGTCCGCGACCTTGCGCCGGATGACGTCGTGGCCGCGTTCGATGTCCATCGGAACGACCGGTGCATCTCCGGCGTCGACGACGTCGAGCCACTCGTATGGCTCGATCCCGAGCTGAAGCGAGTTGATCGCCCCGGAGTGATAGCTCGCCTGGCGGATGGCGCGCGGGCCGAAGCGGGCGCCCGGCCGATGGCTCACCGCATCGTCGAATGGCGCACCGACGATCGCGACGTCGGGCCGGCGCTCGGCCAGTGCGGCGGCATCGGTGACCCAGGGAAGCTTCTGGAAGCTCGGCAGCCCGACGTAGGTGGGCAGGTCGAATTCGTCGTAGGCGGTGTAGGGATCGAGCCCGAGTGGGGCCTCGTCGTTCATGCCGCGGGCGCGGCCGTTCTCGTCGGTCATGGCGCGTTCCGCGTCACCTCCGGCGGTTGAGCGGGCGCCGTCGCGATGCGGAGCAGGCCCGTTCGGTCGCCGATCCTAGCACTACGATCCACGGACCGATGACCATCCAACCGTCCTACACCCCGGACGAGGCGCGGGCGCTGCTGCCGCTCGTCCGCTCCACGATCCTCCAGCTCGCATCACTCCGACGGAAGCCGGACGTCCCCGTGGGCGAGCTCCGCGCCCTGCTCGACTTCCTCGAATCGCACGGCATCGTGCTGCGCGACGTCGAGACCGGGCTGGTCGACTTCCCGACGGTCCGCGACGGCGAGCCCGCCTGGCTCTGCTGGCGGCTCGAGGATCCGGACCTCGGGTACTGGCACACGACGCGCGAGGGTTACGCCTCGCGTCGCCCGCTCTGAGCTCGATGGCCACACAGGTGACGGTCATCGGCGACGCCACGCTCGACGTGCGCGCGGTTCCGCTCGTGCCGATGCGGCCCGGCGGTGACGTCCCTGCCACCGTGACCCTCGGTCCGGGCGGCCAGGGCGCGAACGTCGCGGTCCGGCTGGCGCGCCGCGGCGTCCGGACACGGCTCGTCTGCCGCATCGGCGACGACGCGGCAGGCGCCCTCGTCCGCGCGGCCATCACCGGCGACGGCGTGGAGGTCGTCGACCTCGGCGCTCCGTTCACCGGCATCGTGGTCGTCCTGCTGGACGCGGTCGGCGACCGGACGATGTTGAGCCAGCGCCTGGCACTCCTCGAGGGCGGACCGCCATCGGCATCGCTCTTCGAGGCCGATTGGCTCGTCGTGTCGGGGTATGTGCTGTTGGAACGCAATTCCGGCATCTCGACCGCGGGCGGCTCGATGCGGCGAGTCGTCGCAGGCTGCTCGCTGGATCCCGCGTCGGCCGGCGACTGGGCGGACGCCGCCCGTTCGCTGCATCCGCAGCTCGTCGTGCTCAACGCCGACGAAGCGAGGGTTCTCGTTGCGGACGGCGACCCCTCCGAGCTGTCACGGCGCGTCGGCGCAGCCACCGGCGCAGTGGTCGTCGTGACCGAGGCGTCCGGCGCGACGGCGGTCCTCGGCGATCGGGTGGTGCGAGCGGACGCTGAGCCGGGTGCCGCATCCCTCGACACGACCGGCGCCGGCGACGCCTTCACTGCCGGGCTCGTGGCGGAGCTGCTCGAGCAGCCCTGGCCGCCATCCGCGGAGCAGTTGTCGACCGCGCTGCAGGCGGCTGGCGAACTGGCGGCGGCCGTCACGCGAACCGCGGGGGCCCAGGGACGCGTGGCCGGCGAGGCATGATCCACCGGTGACGTTCGACTGGCTCACCCTCGGCGACGAGGTCCGCGCCGCATTGACCGACGGGCGGCCGGTGGTCGCGCTCGAGTCGAGCCTCATCGCACAGGGCCTGCCGCTGCCTCACAACCTCGAGACGGCGCTCGCGGCCGAGGATGCCGTTCGCGCCGCCGGCGCGATTCCCGCGACGACCGCCATCGCGGACGGCCGGCTCGTGGTGGGCGCTGCGCGCGACCTCCTCGAGCGCCTGGCCGAGCCAGACCGCACCGTCGCCAAGGCGGGATCTCGCGACATCGGACCGCTCCTGGCATCCGGCGTCATGGCCTCGACGACCGTGAGCGCCACGATGCGGGCCGCCCACCTGGCGGGGATCGCGATCTTCGCCACCGGCGGCATCGGCGGCGTGCATCGAGGCGCGGCCGCGACATTCGATGTGTCGAGCGACATCGACGAGCTGGCCGCGACGCCGGTGGCGGTCGTCTGCTCCGGGGCGAAGTCGATCCTCGACCTGCCGGCCACCCTCGAGCTGCTCGAGACGCGCCGCGTTCCCGTCGTCGGCTACGGCGTCGACGAGCTGCCGGCCTTTTACAGCGCCAGCTCAGGCCTGCGACTCTCCCACCGCGTCGATGGCCCCGCGGCCGCTGCGGCGGCCATCGCGGCGCATCGGTCCGTACCAGGCTCCGGTGGGATCCTCGTCACCCAGCCTCCGCCGCCGGAGCTGGCGATCGAGGGCGCCGAGATCGACGGATGGATCGACGAGGCACTGCGCTCCGCCGATGCGCAGGGCGTTCGCGGCGGCGCTGTGACGCCGCACCTGCTCCGCCACCTGGCGGCCGCGTCCGGCGGGCGGACACTGGCCGTCAACGTCGCGCTCATCGTCGCCAATGCGCGCACGGCGGGGGAGATCGCATCGGCCTTGACCTGACTGATTCGAGCGCTATGCTCGGGCGGCCGGAGCGGAAGATGAGAGGACGTTGGACGGCCATGCGCATCTACGACGGCAGCCCACGGCAGGACTGGGAAGAGGTCCTGCGCAGCATCGGCGCATTCGCCGACAGCGAGCGGCTCAAGGAGATCCTCCTGCTCGAGCTCGAGGGTGGCTTCCTGCTCCAGGGCATCGGTCTGCAGGGCGGTGGGGCGGACTCCGACAGCTACGGATCGGCGGTCAAACGGACGTACGAGCTGACGGACGATCAGGTCGCTGAGCTCATGGACACCCGCAGCGCGCAGCGTGGGAATGCCGAGGCGGACCGGCCGCATCCGGACCTGTTGAACTACTACGAGCTGGCGATGCGGATCATCGGCGCCTACATCGACAACCAGAAGGCGCACGACGTCTTCTTCTTCGAGCAGGAAGGCTCGTTCGTCCTCCGCCTCTTCGGCGTGAGCGGGACGCGAGCCGCGACGCACCAGCTGTCCGAATTCACGAAGGACGAAATCTTGGCTATGATCGAGTCCGCACCTGAGCAGCGACAGCAGCCAGCGCCGGAGGCGACCGGCGCGTCCTAGCAGGGGTATTCCATGAAGGTTCTCAAGGTCCTTCTCATCGGCATCGGTGCGATCCTCGCCGCGCTGATCGTCATCCCGCTCACCATCCTTGCCGGCCTCTTCGTCTGGTTGAAGCTCACCGAAGAGACCGATGACGAGGAAATGGAGCTGGACGACACCATCTGAGCGTCAGCCGGTGGCGAGCGCCCAGGCGACGGTCCAGCACAGCGCCGCGACGAGCATCCCGTACCAGAGGCGCTGAGCCGAGCCCGCTCCCTGGGCGACGGCCGCCAGGCCGATGACGCCCAGTCCGACCGTCGCGGCCTGCCACGTGCCCCCGGCGATCAGCGCGATGCCCACAGCCAGCCCTACGCCCACGGCGAGGGCCCAGGCAAGCGTCATCGCCGCGCGCCGTCCCAGCGTCTGGGCCAGGTTCCGCGCGCCGAGGCGCGCATCGGCATCGAAGTCGCGCAGCGTATTCGCCAGGTGGGCGGCGGCTGCAAACGGGCCGACGATGAGAGGTGCAACGACGACGCGCGACAGCGGCACGCCGACGCCCGCAGCGACCCAGAGCGGCAGGATCCCGAAGCTGACGACGTAGGGAACCACGGAGAACGGCGTCCGGGACAGCCACAGGTTGTAGGCGGCCGCCGATGCGGACGCGGCGATGCCCATGAGCAGCGCCACACCGCCGAGCGGGATGGAGGCGGCAAGCTGCAACAGGCCGCCGGCGAGCGCGAGCGCGAGCGCTGCGGACGGGGTCACCTGGCCTGACGGGATCGGCTTCGCCGGCTGCGCGATGCGGTCCCGGTCACGATCGGCCCAGTCGTTGAGGGCGCCGGTCATGACCTGCGAGCCGGCGACGGCGAGCACCGTGAGCGCAAGGCGACCGCTGGCGAGCTCCTGCCCTTCCTGCGCGAGGAAGATCGCGCCGAGCGCTCCACTGAGCGCCGTGACGGTGATCGCCGGCGCCGGGTGGATGAGGCGGATCAGCCCGAGCACCACGAGATGCTACCCGCGCGGCCGGCGGCCCCCCGGCCGGGCATGGAGAGGTGCCGACTCGCGCTCGAGAAATCCTGACGGCATGAGCGGCGCCCACCGAGACGATCGGTGGGCGCCGCTCCCTCCCTCCTGAGGAGACCTGCGGTTACTCGCCGCCCTGGGCGTGCAGCTGGCCGCAGACGATGGGGATCGACGCGTCGTAGCCGTTCGGCCCGGTCATGCCGTGGAGGACGATCGCCCGCCGGTCGAGTGGCAGCACTGACTGGTCGAAGTTCGGGAACGTCAGCGTCTCGTCGATGCTTCCGGTTGATGTCGCGAAGTTCCCGAGATTGATGATCACCGCGCCGTAGTCCGGGACGCCCTCGGCAACCGAGATGATCCCGTCACCATCTGCGTCGGCCCGTGGGGTCGGACACTTCGAGACTTCGACGGAAGAGCCGCCGGCGACCGCAGTCGGGCCACCATGGATGTGGCGCAGATGAGCTCCGTTCTCGAGGCCGGTGGCAACGATGTGGACCGTCAGGGTCGACCCGTTGACCGTGGCCGTGGCCGTGCCGTTGGCGCCGGATCCGTTGAGCTCGTGGAGCTGCGCTCGGAACGTCGTTCCCGCGCGCGCCGCCACGAGGGCCGGAATCGCCAGGGCGAGGACCAGGAGGGATGGAATGATCAGTCGTCGCATGCGTGTCTCCCTGCGCGTGTTGGGCTCGGGCTGCGCCTGTACATACGCGGGGGGTGTCACACGCGACGATCGATCACTCGTGCGGGTAGAAGCCGATGACCGTGTAGGCGTTCCCGCTCACTGCCCCGGTGTACGTGCATGTGACCGTGGCCTCGGCAGCGAAGCCCTGGAGACCGTGGGTCAGGACACCGCTTTCGCCTGCGGGCGTCACGAACTGGATCTCCTTCCAGATGTAGAGGCCGCCGGTATCGAGGTGGAACGCGGCCGGTCCGCCGTTGAAGCTCGCGTCGTACACATTGCCGTCGTCGCAGGTGAGCTCAAAGTGAAGGGTCTTGCCATTGTCCGGCGCGGCCACCGCCGGTCCGGCGGCGAGTGCGGCGAGGACGACGCCGAGTGCGGCTGCTCGTCGAAAGTAAGGCATCGCTGGTCTCCCGTTGATCGTGCAATGTCGCCGCGGGGCCGCATGTTCGATGCCACGACAGGGACGGAACGGCACCGATTCGGGTATGATCGCGTCCCGAGTGGCACAAGGCGATGCCGCTCGCGCGCGACCGGGCTTGCGAAGCTCCCGCCGCCGCCCCAGCCACCGCGAGGTGCAGAGAAGACCGATGCCGAAGTACGTCTTCGTCACGGGCGGCGTCACGAGCTCCCTCGGCAAGGGCATCACCGCGGCCAGCATCGGTCGCATCCTGAAGGCCCGCGGCGTGCCGGTCAGCATCCTGAAGCTCGACCCCTACATCAACATCGACCCGGGGACGATGTCGCCATACCAGCACGGCGAGGTCTTCGTCACCGACGACGGCGCCGAGACCGATCTCGACCTCGGCCATTACGAGCGCTTCATCGACGAGAACCTCTCGCAGGCGTCCAACGTCACGACCGGTCGGATCTACCAGAGCGTTATCGCCAAGGAGCGACGCGGCGACTATCTCGGCGGGACGGTCCAGGTCATCCCGCACATCACGAACGAGATCAAGGAGCGGATCGCGCGGGTCGCCCGGGAGGGGACCGGATCCGTCGCGGCGAGCGGCCTTGCGGCGCACGGCGTCGTCATCGTCGAAGTCGGCGGGACCGTCGGCGACATCGAGTCCCTGCCGTTCCTCGAGGCCATCCGCCAGATGCGCAAGGACGTCGGCCGCAACAACGTCTTCTACATCCACGTGACGCTGCTGCCGGCCCTGTCGGCCACCGGCGAGTTGAAGACCAAGCCGAC
>Ga0173480_10000536_pt1 | contig 12802 bp, 10 predicted proteins | sample NitcycUS209509C1_FD_122622 | JGI IMG/M metagenome (GOLD analysis project Ga0173480, IMG submission 122622) | Soil microbial communities from Arlington Agricultural Research Station in Wisconsin, USA - Nitrogen cycling UWRJ-S209-509C-1 (version... | ecosystem: Environmental > Terrestrial > Soil... | reverse complement strand
GTTCGAGGCCTACATCGGCGGGCGCTGGCACACCTTCGACGCACGCAACAACACGCCGCGCATCGGCCGCGTGCTGATGGCGCGCGGCCGCGATGCCACCGATGTGGCCATCAGCAACACGTTCGGCCCCAACACGCTGGCGGGTTTCACGGTCTGGGCTGACGAGGTTCAGACGCCATGCGGCTCCTGACCGTCCGGCACGTCACCACCTACTCGTACTCGGAGCCGGTGCGGTTCGGTGAGCACCGCATGATGTTTCGCCCGCGCGCCAGCCACGATCTGCGGCTGCTGGACTCGCAGCTCGACATCCGGCCGCAGCCGCTGGAATTGCGCTGGCTGCACGATGTGTTCGACAACTCGGTCGCGATCGCCAGCTTTGATACCGAGGCAACGGAGCTGCGATTCGACAGCACGGTGACGCTCGAGCACATCGAGACCCCGCGACCCGACTACATGCTCGAGGCCGCGGCTCGGACCTTTCCGTTCGCGTACTCTGATGACGAGCGCCCGTATTTGACCGGCGCCCTCGCCCGGAATTACCCGGCGGACGATCTCGCGTCGTGGACTGCGCGCTACCTGGATGGCCAGAGCACCACGATGGGGCTGCTGCTGGCGATGACGCGCGGCATCAAGGACGAATGCCGCTATCTCCGGCGGGTTGAAAAAGGGGTTCAGAGTCCAGGCGAAACGCTGCGCCGGCGTAGCGGCAGCTGCCGGGACTTCGCGGTCCTCATGATGGAGGCGGTGCGATCGCTGGGCGTGGCCGCCCGATTCGTCAGCGGCTACATCTTCGTGCCCGATCGCGGCCGCGGTGCGGTCGTCGGCGGCGGGGCCACGCACGCGTGGATGCAGGCCTATCTGCCTGGGGCCGGCTGGGTGGATTTCGATCCCACCAACGACATCGTCGGCAACCGCAACCTCATTCGGGTGGCCGTTGCCTGGGACCAGCGCGACGCGCTGCCGCTCTGGGGCACGTTCGTCGGCCCGCCGTCGTGCGTCCACGGCATGGACGTGAGCGTCAGCGTGACCGAGAGCGAGGCCCTCACGTCTCCGCTTCTTTCCTAGAGGCCGGACGGCGTGCCAACGCACACCGTCCGCAGTTCGTGGGGCGGGGCTTTAGCCCCGCCGCCCGCGTGCCGTGTCAATACATGCCGCCGCCCATGCCGCCCATCGCGGCCGGCCCGTTCTGAGCCGACTCGGGAATCATCGAAATGACCGCCTCGGTCGTGAGCAGGAGCGAGGCGATCGACGCGGCGTTCTGCAGCGCCGAGCGCACGACCTTGGTCGGATCGATCACCCCGGCCTGGACCAGGTTCTCGTAACGCTCGGTCTGGGCGTTGAAGCCCTCTTCGTCGCTCATGGCGCGCGTCTGCTGCACGACGATCGAACCCTCGTGACCGGCGTTGGTCGCGATCCAGCGCATCGGCTCCTCGACAGCCCTGAGGACGATGTTGACGCCAATCCGCTCGTCGCCATCGACGGCCAGCTGCTCGAGCACCTTCGCCGCGCGCAGTAACGCCACGCCGCCGCCGGGCACGATGCCCTCTTCCACGGCGGCCTTCGTCGCGTGCATGGCGTCCTCGACGCGCGCCTTCTTTTCCTTCAACTCGGTCTCGGTGACCGCACCCACCTTGATGATCGCGACCCCGCCCACCAGCTTGGCGAGCCGCTCCTGCAGCTTCTCGCGGTCGTAGTCCGACGTGGTGTCCTCTACCTGTGTCCGGAGCTGCTTGACCCGACCCGCGATCGACTCTGGCGTACCTGCGCCTTCGATGATGATGGTGGAGTCCTTGTCGACGGTAATCTTCTTGGCCTGACCGAGGTCTGCAATCGTCACGTTCTCGAGTTTCAGACCGAGATCCTCGGTGATGGCCTTGCCGCCGGTCAGCACCGCGATGTCCTCGAGGATCGCCTTCCGGCGGTCGCCATACCCGGGGGCCTTCACGGCCGCCACCTTCAGCGTGCCGCGTAACTTGTTGACGACCAGAGTCGCCAGGGCCTCGCCTTCGACGTCGTCCGCGACGATCAGCAAGGGCCGGCTGGTCTTGGCCACCAATTCCAGCACCGGCAGCAGATCCTTCATCGCGCCGATCCGCTTTTCGTGGATCAGGATGAGTGGATCTTCCAGGACCACTTCCATCCGATCGGGATCGGTCACGAAATACGCCGACAGATAGCCGCGGTCGAACTCCATGCCCTCGACGATGTCGAGCGAGGTGTCCATGCCCTTGGCCTCTTCGACCGTGATGACACCGTCCTTGCCCACCTTCTCCATCGCCTCGGCAATGATGCGGCCGATGCCTTCGTCGTGGTTCGCGGAAATGGTGCCGACCTGCGCGATCATCGGCCCGCTCACCGGCTTGGACATCCGTGCGAGCTCCGCCGTCATGGCCAGGACGGCCTTCTCGATGCCGCGCTTGACCGCCATGGGGTTGGCGCCGGCAGTCACGTTCTTCGCTCCTTCGCGGTAGATGGCCTGGGCCAGCACCGTGGCCGTCGTGGTGCCGTCTCCGGCCACGTCCGACGTCTTGCTCGCCACTTCCTTGACCATCTGCGCGCCCATGTTCTCGAGCGCGTCCGGCAGTTCGATCTCCTTCGCGACCGTCACGCCGTCCTTGGTGATGGTGGGTGACCCGAAGCCTCTGCTGAGAATGACGTTGCGCCCGCGCGGTCCCAGCGTGACCTTGACCGCGTTCGCGAGGCTGTTCACACCGCGAAGGATGCCCTGCCGCGAATCATTGCCGTAGACGATGTCTTTTGCCATTAGCTGCTTTCGTTCGTGTTCGGCGTCTCGAGGACGGCCAGTACGTCGGTTTCCCGCATGATGAGCAGTTCTTCGCCATCGAGCTTGATGTCCTGGCTCGCGTACTTGCCGAAGAGAATCAGATCTCCAGGCTTGACATCCAGCGGCACTCGCGTGCCGTCGTCTCTGATGGTCCCACTGCCGGCGGCGATCACGGTGCCGCGCTGCGGCTTTTCTTTTGCGGAGTCGGGAATGATGATGCCGCCGATCTGCTGTTCACCTTCTTCGAGACGGCGAACGACGAGCCGATCGTGGAGCGGTCTGACATTCATGAGGGGGTCTCCCAAGGGCCGATGGAATCGATCGTCTGCCCGCGACGATGGCGATCCTGTCACTTCAGCGGGCGGCGGTCTGTCCGTTTGTGCACATCGCGCCCATCGTCCGCGTTATCAGCGCGTCTTCATGGCGATGCGTTCGGGCGCGACGGCCGTTCGCGACAGGCGGGAGGAAAGCTCTGGGTATTTCTTCAGCCGGGTGATTACCGGCCGAGCGTGTCCAGGATGAATGATCCTGCTGCCACGATGGCTTGCACAGCAAGAACAGGCACCATGACCAGGCCGAGGATGACAGCTGCGCCCAGTAACACATCGCCCAGGGCCGCGGCGAACCCTCCGAGGACTGTCGTCGGCCGATGTGGTGCAGCGACCACGTAGGGCGTGCTCTCGGTCGCGGCGTCGGGACGCGCGGCCTGCAAGGGAACGGCCGGCACTGCGCTTGCGGCTCGGGTGTTGCGGAAAGGTCGGACGTTGGGTTCGAACACGCCGGGAATCAGACTGGGAGGGTGCAACGGACTGGCGATCATCGTCCTTGATCAGAGCGCAGATCAAGGGCTGGCGGCTGTCCCAAAGAGCACACGCATCGCCGGCGCGCCTCGGTCGCGGTGGCGACCCGTCACTCGCGTGGCCAACGGTCTAGAACAGGTCGCTTCGCCAGTACGTCACTTCAGGCGCCGTCAAATGGAGGCCCTCGACGCGTGCAGAGAGCGCGCGCGCCAATACCAACGGTGGAGCCGCCGCCGCCGACGCGATGGTGACCTGAGGTGGGAGGAAGCCAGGGGGCAGCCAGGCTCGGATCACCGGACGCGATTCAGCCGGTTCACGGGCGATCAACGCCTGCAGGAGGGCGCCGACGCGTGCCCCTGAGGCATCGCGATCCCCACACTCTTCGATCGTCCACGAGTCACCAACCACACTGATCACCAGGTATGCGGCCGCGGTGATCCCTTCTTCAGCGATGACGAATTCCAGCTGCCGGCCGCCTGCGGTCCCAAGTCCGGCGAGCAGGCGCCTTCTGACGATCGCGTGTTTGATGAGATCGACGTCTCGCTCGATGTGGAACCGGAACGGACTTGAGCGGACGCGCCCCATGGCGGCGATCGCGTCGAGATCCCGGTCCTCGCCACCTCGCACCAGGGTCATCGGCGCGCCATGCCGGGACGATTCCGTTACCGTGAGCACGAGATCCGTGGTTGGAACGATCTCGAAGCCGTCTGGCAGGGGAGACGACGCGTATGCCGTTCGGAAGAGGAGCGCAAGGTCCGAGCCATCGCCCGTGGCGTCTTCCAGGAGCTGCTCTACGAGCGTGTCTCCGTAATGGCGGCCGTCGTCATCCGTTCCGCTGTCGAGCACGGCAGCGATCCCGCAGATGCTCACGGGCTGCCGATCAAGCTGCCCCGTCAGGTCGTACCGCTCGGCGCTGGCGAGCACGTCGTCGCCCTGCACCAACGCGAATCGGCGCCGATGACGGAGCGCCCACGCGGTCTTCCCCTGAGCCGCGTCGTACTTTGCGAACGCGTCGCGACTCAAGCCGCGATACGCGGCCAGCGGCGCTGTAGCGGCGATGCGCTGAAGGATGGCTCCCTCCGCCGGAACCACCCTGGCCATTCATGCCTGTGTTCTGAGGGGGGTTACGGTCGAAAGGCGGCTTTGTTCGTGGTGCGGAGCTTGTCGCGAGCATCAGCGGCGTCCGCGAGCTCTTTGTTCCGCTCCTCCAGCTCTCGACGTGGCGCTTCGAGGGTATCCAGCCGTCCTGCTTCCCGTATCGCGTTCTGCGCGCGCGTGCTCAGCGCCTTTGACACGAGAACCAGCTGAAACTCTGCGGAGTAGGCACTGCGGAGCAGCGTCAGCGATGAGCCTGGGCTATCCCATTGCGCCAGCACGACAGTGCCGAGGAATGCTGCGGGCGGTCGGCTTCTCGCCGACGCGACCACTGGGGTGCCGTAAACGGCCGTAAGAGACTCGATGATGTCGCTGTTGCCGAGGCCGTCCGTGCGGCCGCGATCGTAGCTGACGACGACTTGATAGAGGGCGCCGTCGTAGAAAGCGAAGACCGCTCGCTGCACGGGGTCGGCCTGCCCGTGCGCCGCGCTCGAGTACGGCGCCCGCCATTCGAGTTCCTGGATCTTCGCTGGCCGTTCGTGAAGCATCTTGGCATCGGCCGCGCGCGTGCCGCTCGCGGCGGCCACGGACTCGAGGCTGCTTTCGAGCACGTAGACTCGGTAGCGCGCCAGGTCCTGTGCCGATCCGAGTTGCGAACTGAAGGCGAGAACGATCGCGATGAAGAGAACGCGTGCACAATTCATGAAACGACTCCTGCCGTGTGCCGGACTGTAGGCTGACACCATGCGTGATGGCTGTCCTGCTTTGCACACGAGCCGCCAGTGAGTCGACGCTACGGGCGCGCCACGGACGCTCGTCTCGTCCTTTGGATGGCGGTCTTGTCGCGCTTTGCGGCGAGCCTCGGATCTCCCAGCGTGTCATTGAGCGCAACCGCCGCCTGAGCGAGGCGGCGAGCAGTCGAGGCGTTGACGGTCATGCCCTCGCGGATGTCGAGGGTGGCCATTTCGTACTGGCCGCTCGCCTTGAGCGCCGGCTCGATGTCCTGCAGTCGCTGCCCGCGCCAGAAACCGAACAGCACCCGCTGGGGCTCCGCGCGAATCAGCAGCACCGGACCGTTGGCCGCATAGACGAGGTGTCCCCATTTGACGGCTTCCTGCAGCGTCCCTTTCGCAAGCACGCAGGCTCGCAGGCGTTCCACGCATTCGCGGCGCCATCCATCGAGCGAGGCGACATACGCATCGGCATTCGGAAACGTCGGTTGTTTCTGCATCAGAGGCTCCACTCAGCACGGCCCGCGAGCGCTGAGCGTAGCACCGCCGAACACGCGCACAAGAGGCGGTGCGTGCGTGCGCCGCACCGCCTCTGTGGAGGTTACGTCAGAACGCGAACTTCAGGCCGATCTGGAGCTCGCGCATCGGGATGCGCGTGCTGTTGATCGTCCCGTAGAGCGGGCTCGCCAGCGACATCTGCGGGTCGCCCCACACCGGGTTGTTGAATACGTTGAATGCCTCGAGCCGGAACTGCAGCGACCGCGTGCCGCCGAGCAGGAACGTCCGCATGAGCGACGCGTCGGTGTTGAAGATGCCGGGGGCGATGACGATGTTGCGTCCGGCGTTCCCGTAGGTGAACGCCGCCTGGCGGGTGAACGCCGCGGTGTTGAACCACTGCTGCGGCGTCTTGGCAGCTCGTAGAGCACCGACGTCACGAAGCGGTGCCGGACGGCTGGGCCGTTACGGTTGAGCCCGGAATGCTCGCGCCGGATGAGTCTTTGACCTCACCGGTGATAGTGCCGAGCGTCTGCGCGTACCGGGGGTCCAGAGAAACAGGGAAACCACGACACTCAAGGCCCGTTTCAACATGCGCTGCTCCTTCGGGGTTGAAGACGAACAGCAACGGAGAGGCGATCGGACCACGACTGGCCGATGGCCACTCGCGATGACCGGGAAACCGCAGCGTACATAGGCCTATTCAGCACATGCGTCAAGGCCTTCAACGAACCATCGAATGCCGTGGCCGGCAGTTAGCAGCAGGGTTTCATCCCTACGGGGCACAGAGACAGTCGATGGCGTGCATTCGAGCGCGGCCGACTGCCGTTGCGTCTGGCGAAACCCACCCTTCCGGACGTATACTCCCGCCGCTTTCGCACCCCTACCTCATTTGGGTTCGCTGAACCGCGGCTCCCCACGACGAGCCGCACTGCCAACAGCGGGAGAACTGGAGGGTCGGAATGGTTCGTCTGCTCCGCACGCTGCTGCCCGCGCTCGCCGCGCTGCTCCTGGCCGTCGCTGCCGCGGCGGCGCAAATCGGCTCCACCGCACAGATCACGGGGACGGTCAGGGATACGAGCGGTGCCGTGCTGCCGGGTGTCGACGTCATCGCGATTCACACCCAGACCGGGTTCCGCCGCGCCGCGGTCACCGAGTCGAACGGTCTCTTCGTGCTCACGAATCTCCCGGTCGGGCCGTACCGGCTCGAAGCCATGCTCGCCGGATTCCGCGCGTTCCGGCAGACCGGCATCGTGCTCCAGGTGAATGCCAACCCCGAGATCAACATCACCCTGGCGCTCGGCGAGATCACCGAGACGGTTGCGGTGCAGGCGGCGACACCGCTCGTCGAAACGCGCAGCCCCGGCATCGGCCAGGTGATCGACAACGAGCGCATCGAGGCGCTGCCGCTCAACGGCCGCAACCCGGTCGATTTGATCACGCTCGCCGGCGCGGCAGTGCCGCAGCCGGCGCTCGACGCGACCAGCCGCAGCATGCAGGGCGGCCGTGCGATTGCCGTGGCCGGCGGCCAGAGCTTCGGCGTCGCCTACATGCTCGACGGCGCCACGCACAACAACCCCTACGACAACCTCAACCTGCCGCTGCCGTTCCCCGACGCCCTGCAGGAGTTCCGGCTCGAGACCAGCTCCACGACCGCCAACAACGGCGTGCACTCGAGCGCGGCGGTCAACGCCGTGACGAAGTCGGGCACCAATGCGTTCCACGGAGACTTGTTCGAGTTCGTCCGCAATCACCGCTTCAACGCGACGAATCGCTTCAACGCCGTGAACCCGGCCACCGGCGAGCGCCAGGGCGACGGCCTGAGCCGCCACCAGTTCGGCGGCACGTTCGGCGGCCCTCTGCGGACCGACCGGCTGTTCTTCTTCGGGGCGTTTCAGGGGACACGGCTCCGCGAGACGCCGGCCGACCTGTTCGCGTTCGTGCCGACGGCGGCGATGCTGGCCGGCGACTTCACCCAGTACGCGTCGGCCGCCTGCAACACCGCCGGGAACATCACGCTCCGCGGGCCCTTCGTCAACAACCGCGTCGATCCGTCGCGCCTGAGCCCGGCGGCGATGAAGATCGCCGACCAGCTGCCCAGGACCAACGACCCCTGCGGCCGTTTCAACTACAGCCAGAGCCGCCCGCAGGACGAACAGCAATACATCGGCAAGGTCGATCTGCAGCTGACGCCCAACCACTCGATGTTCGGCCGCGTGATCGAAACGCGGGTGAAGTGGACGCCACCGCTGGAGCTGCGACCCGAGAACCTCCTGGTGTCGAGCCAGGGCGGGCGCGACAACAAGGCGCACGCCATCACCTTCGGCGACACGCTGGTAATCAGCACCAACACGGTCAACGCCGTCCGCGTCGCCTACAACAAGACCGACATCCACCGCATCCACGAGCCGATCGGGTTTTCGGCGCCCGATGTCGGCGTGAACACCTACAGTTACCTCGAGGACTACCTGCTCGTGAGCGTGACCGGCGGCGGCTTTCAGCTCGGTGGCGGCACCGAGAGCGAAGCGCGATTCACCACTCCCGCCTGGCAGGTCAACGACGACCTCACTATGATTCGCGGCTCGCATCAGTTCGGCGTCGGCGCCAACATCGCGCGCTGGACCTCGCTATCGCAGGCCAACGTGCGCTCGCCGGGCCAGTTCACCTTCAACGGCACGATCACCGGCCTGCCGCTCGCCGACTTCCTCACCGGCAACCTGGCGCAGCTCATTCAAGCCACGCCGAACTCGCTCGACATGCGCCAGCTCTATCTCGGTCTCTACGCCCAGGACACCTGGAAGATGTCGTCGAGAACGACGCTGAACTACGGGGTCCGGTGGGAGCCAGGCCTGGCGCAGCAAATCCAGAACGGCGCGATCTACAACTTCAGCGTCGACCGCTTCCTCGCCGGCACCAGGACCACGCAGTACGCCAACGCGCCCCCCGGGTTTCTCTATCCCGGCGACCCGGGCTTCACCAACGACCAGGCCGGCATGGAGAACCATTGGTGGCAGTTCTCCCCGCGCGTCGGCTTCGCCTGGGATCCGTCTGGTGACGGGCGCATGTCGGTGCGGACCGGCTATTCCCTGTCGTACGACTTCGTGAACGCGCAGTTCCACCTCAACACGTCGGTGGCGCCGCCGTTCAACGCCGAAGCGCGCGTCGACAACCCGGCGGGCGGCTTCGACAACCCGTGGCTGGGGACTGGCAACGAGACGTTCTTCCCGTTCACGACCGGGCCGAACTCGGTGTTCCCGCTCACTGGCCCCTACATCTCGATCCCCTCGGACATCCGAGTGCCGCGGCAGCAATCCTGGAACGTCAGCCTGCAGCGCCAGGTGGGCGAGAACCTCGCCGTGTCGGCGACCTATCTGGGCAGCTATTCGGATCGGCTGTGGAACGTGCGCTCGCTCAATCAAGGGGTCTACATTCCGGGGGCGTGCACGCTTCAGACGCCGACGGGGCCGCAGAACTTCAACCCCTGCTCGACCACGGCCACGCTCAACTTCCGCCGCGTGCTCACGATGCAGGACTACCCGAACGGCAAGTACCTGGGTGTCGTGGACGAGCACACCGCGCTCGGCTACCAGAAGTACAACGGACTGCTCCTCAGCGTGCAGCGCCGCATGGCGAACCGTTTCACCGCCAGCGCCAACTACACGCTGTCGAAGTGCATGGGGCTTCCCACTCAGGGCGGCACCACGCCCAACGTCGGTACGGGGTACGTGAACCCGGCCGACCCCGCCTACGACTACGGCCCGTGCGATACCGACCGCCGCCACCTGTTCAACATGACGGTCGGTGTACGGACGCCGGACTTCGAGAATGGGACGCTGCGGGCGGTGGCCTCCGATTGGACCTTGTCTGGGATCGCGCGCTTCTTCTCGGGCCGCCGGCTCAACGTGACGCTGACGAGCGATCCGGCGCGAACCGGCATCGCCAACCAACGGCCGAACCTGGTGCTCGACGATCCCTACGGCGACAAGTCGTACACCAACTATCTCAATCGCGCCGCCTTCGCCGAACCGGCGCTCGGCACGCTCGGCAACCTGCAGCGGAACGGCATCGTCGGACCGGGCACCAAGGTGGTGGACGTGGCGCTCGTGCGGCTCTTCAGGCTTGGTGGCACGCACACCGTGGAAGCGCGCGCCGAGGCGTTCAACGCGTTCAACTGGTTCAATCCGTCCACGAACCCGCTGACGTTCAACAACTCGCCAGTCGTGAATCTGAACAACGTGCAGTTCGGCCGGATCACCGCCGCGGACGACCCGCGGATCCTGCAGTTCGCGGTCAAGTATTCGTTCTGAGAGAGGCTTAGCAGGGCTCAGGGCCGTCAGCGTCCGCGTGCCGGCGACTGGAGGATCTCTCCGTAGGTGTGTTTGCCATGGAGCAGGTCCGGGATGCACGCGGGGCGTTCGCGCAGGCGCCAGGTGAATTGCCAGGCGTCTTCGCGTGGCCGGCGGGTCTGGGCGACATCGCGATTGGCGCCACGGCACCCGTCGTCGGTGGGCACCGGCACGCTGGTGGCCTGGTTCGGGATCGGCACCGACAGCGCGAGCATGGGGCCGATGGCCCAGCTGCCGCTCCTGCTCATCCCGGCCTTTCTGGTTCCTGTCTTCGTCATCCTCCACATCGCCGCGCTGTTTCAGGCGGCTGCCGCTCGCCGGCGTGCTACTTCCTCTCCGGCATGAGCGTTACTTTCACGTAGTTGCCGTTGTCGAGATAGGTCTGCGCTGCCTGCTGAATCGCCTCGCCCGTCAGCGCCGCGATCTGATCGGGCAGGTCGAGCACCGCAGCGACGCGCGCCGCGTCGCCGTCGGCATAGCGGCGGGCGAGCTGGTTGAGCAGGTAGAAATTGTCCTGACTGTCCTGCTCGAAATCGCGCAACAGCGCGGCCCGGACGCGCCTGACCTGCTCCGGCGTGAAGGACGTGTCCTTCACGAACCGGATTTCGTCGAACACGCGCTGCACCAGGGCTGGCGTGCGCGCCGGGTCGCACGCCCATTCGATCCGGATGGTGTATTCGGGCCTCGGGACCTTCTGCGCCCGCTGCTCGGCGGTGATGCTGTACGTGCCGCCGAGCTCCTCTCGAATGGTCTCGAACAGCCGCCCCTGCAGCACCATCGTCATGGCTCGCAGGGCCAGCAAGTGGGCGTCGTCGTAGACGATGGGACCGGAATAGACGATCGCAACCTGGCTCTTCGGCGCGATCCCTTTCTCGATGCTCCGTTCCACGACGCCTCGGGGCAGCGCGACGCCCTCGTCTCGCCAGGTCTCGCCGGCGTGCGTGGCCGGCAGGCTCGCGAGGTAGGTTTCCACGAACGGCTTCAGGGCTTCGGGGGTGAAACTGCCAACGAACACGAACGTGAAGCGGCTCGCATCGGCGAAGCGCGCCTTGTAGAAGGCGAGCGACTTCGCCAGGTCCCACTGCGCCACCGTCGCCTCGGTGTCGGGGGCGCGCCGCGGGCTGTTGCGGGTGAGCGCCGCGTCGATTTCCTGCCGGAACACGGCGTCGGGGCTCGCGGCCCGGTTCGCGACCAGGGAGCGCACCTGCGCCGACAGCGCCGAGAACGCCGACGGATCGGCGCGGGGCTGGGTGAACCGCAGATGCAGGAGCTGAAAGAACGTTTCCAGATCCTGCGGCGTGCTGCCCCCTGCCATACCCTGCTGGCTGTCGCCGATGAACGGTGTCACGGCTACCGCGCGTCCGTTGAGCCGCTTGTCGAGCGAGGCCCCGCTCAACTGGCCGACGCCCCCCGCCGGCACGACGTAATCCGCGGTACGCGCCGGAAGCAGATCGGCGTCGCCCGCAAGGGAAGACCCGCCGGGCGCGAACGCGCGAAACAGGATCTGATCCTCCTTCAGCGTGGTGGGCTTGAGGACCACCGTCGCGCCGTTCGAAAGGGTCCACTCGATGACGCCGGCCCCCGGCCGTGGCGTCACCTTCACGATCGAGCCCTTCGCGGGCAGGGTCGGCATCAGCACCTGATCGGCGCCTTCGTCGACGTAGCGATCGACGGGGCGGGCAAGCGCCGTCCGTATCGTGGCGGCCAGCTGCGTTTCGGCGGGAAGGGTGACGCCGGCGGCCTCGGGGCCGGTGACGATCACGAGCCGATTCTGCGCCGGGAACCATTGCGCCGGGAGCGCATTGATCTCGGCCAGCGTGATGCCGGGCAGGAACCGGCGATGAAAGGCCAACTCCTGCCAGATCGTCGGCAGCGCTTCGCGCTGCAGGAAGTTTCGCGTGTACTCATCGGCGCGGCTCGACGACTCGCGGTCGGGACTTTCCGTCACGCTGCGTTCGTAGCTGAGCATCCTCGCCTGCTTGGCGCGCGCCAGCTCGGTGGCGGTGAAGCCGTAGCGCGTGATTCGCTGGATCTCGGTCACGAGCGCGTCGAGCCCCTTGGTGACACCGTCGCTCGACACCAACGCCTGGAGCAGGACTTCGTCCTTCGTCCGAGGCGTGTCGAACAGCCGGCGGCCGGCGGCGGCTCGCAGAAACGGCGGGTTGTCGCGCTGATCGAGCTCGCCGAGGCGCGCGTCGAGCATGTCGCCGAACAGCTGGTCCATGATGATCTGCCGGTAGCCGCCCACCGAATCCTGGGGGCGCGCCGGCCGCAGGTTGCTGATTGCGACCGCGGAGGCCGTCGCCTCCTTGTCGGCGATCACGGTGTAGCGCGTGCCCACGCGCTCGGGCACGTCGAACGCCGGCCGGGGCCGCTTCGTCGCCGGCGCGGCGAGCGGCGAGAAGTGCGCCTTGATCATCGCGACAGCGGCGTCGCGCTCCACGTCCCCGACGACGATCACCGCCATCAGATCGGGACGGTACCAGTCGCGATAGAAGCGCACCAACTGGTCGCGCTGCGCCTTTTCGATCACCGCCGGGTCGCCGATCG
>Ga0173480_10000535_pt1 | contig 12813 bp, 7 predicted proteins | sample NitcycUS209509C1_FD_122622 | JGI IMG/M metagenome (GOLD analysis project Ga0173480, IMG submission 122622) | Soil microbial communities from Arlington Agricultural Research Station in Wisconsin, USA - Nitrogen cycling UWRJ-S209-509C-1 (version... | ecosystem: Environmental > Terrestrial > Soil >... | reverse complement strand
TGCCGACCGTCGCCGGTCAGTGGCTGGTACGTGACGTCGTGGCGCATCTGCTGGACTCGACGCTCAGACGCCTTTCGTGTCATCGCGATGGACTGACGCCGCCGCCACCGGCGGGCGCGATTGAGTCTGAGCGCGATTTCGTCGACTTCATCAACGGGCTGAACGCGCAGTGGGTCAGCGCCGCCAGACGGCTCAGTCCGCGGGTGCTGACCGATATGTACGAGGTCGCCGCCCGCGATGTCGCTGACTGGTTCGAGTCGCAACCGCTCGACGGTCATGGGTTGTTTGGCGTCTCATGGGCGGGCGAGCGCGAGTCGGCCAACTGGTTCGATATCGGCCGTGAGTTCACGGAGCTGTGGCATCACCAGCAGCAGATCCGGATGGCGGTGGGTGCGGCTTCATTGCCTGAGGCGCGCTATCTGCACGCCGTGATCGAGATCGCTGCCCGCGGCCTTCCGCACGCCTATCGAGACGTCGTGGCCGATGCCGGTGACACGCTGGTGATTGACGTCACCGGTCCCGCCGGCGGCCAGTGGACGCTGCTGCGTGAGCGCGATCGATGGGCGCTGTCGCGGGGCGAGCCGGCACCGGAGACGGCGCGCGTGCAGCTCGATGATGACGCCGCGTGGCGGCTGCTGTTCAATGCGATGTCGGAATCCGATGTCGTGAAGGCGGTGCGCATGAGCGGCCGCGCGGAGCTCGCGGCTCCGTTGCTGAAGGCTCGCTCGGTGATCGTGTAGGGGGTGAGCTCACTCGGGGCTCGGGACTCGGGACTCGGGACGGGACTCGAAGGCTTTGACGACGTCCGCCGGAACTTGCCTCTCGGTACAAACGAGCGCCTTTCGATTCTGGCCTCCGCGTCTCCGCATCTCCGTGGCCCGTGTGGAATTGGCTTCAGCGCCAGTCGCCTGCGGCAACGAAGCCTGCCCAGTGAAAGGGATGCGTCGTCAGCCCCTGGCTCCGTCGCGCGCGCAGCATGGCCCGACTCGCTTCGTGCACCGCGTCTGCGGTGCTCAGTCTCTTGAGCAGCCGTCCTGAATAGAGCGCGGTCATCCACTGACGCGTCGCATCATCCTCGACCGCCCAGAGGCTCATGATCACCGTCCTCGCGCCGGCCAGCTGAAATGCCCGTCGCAGCCCGAACACGCCCTCGCCGGCTCTGACTTCGCCTCCGCCGGTATCGCAACCGGACAAGACGGCCCATTCGACGCCATGGAGGTTCATCGCGGCCACCTCTTCGGCCGTGAGCACCCCGTCGTCCTGACCGGGTGCCGCGATGTTTCGCAGGTTTGCGCCGGCGAGGATCAGGCCCGATGAGAGCAGGGGGTTCTCTCGCGCGATCCTCGTCGACGTTTCCAAGAGCGTCGACGATCCCACGGGGCCAAGGGCTGAAGCACAGCGCGCACCGAGGAAGAAGCCATGGGTCGCCAGATGCAGAATACGGCGGCCGGCAGCCTCCGTCTTGAACGCCGACTCGCTCGCTGTGGACCCTGTGAGCACAGTCGCGCGCGAAGGCGACGGCATCGCAACCGCGGAAGCGGTCCGCTCCCGAGTCTCGTACGCCTGCCAGAGCGTCACCACCTCGTTCACTTCCTTCAGGGAGGCCGGAAGCGGATCGAAATTCAGCGACTGGAATTCGGGACACACTGACCGTGTGCCACGGAAGGACGCCTGAGAAGCAGCGGAAGACGGAGTCATCCCATCGAAGGCGGGGCTGCCGACAGCGAGCAGGCCCTGGCCGCGCGGCATGTCCGACTGAGGGAGCACGAGATCCCGCTCTGCGGGCAGGTGGTGGATCACAGGTCCGGCGTCGATCAGGTACTGCGACGCTCCGGTCGGCAGCGCGGCGAAGCTCACGAGATGCAGCGAGCCGTCGGGAACGACGAACACATGCGTCGCGTTCCCCACGTGCGCCACGAGCGGATCCCAGACCAGCTGTCGCAGCTCTCCCGCCACGCGCCGGTACGCGGCTTCGCCACGGTTCGGCGTCCTTACCGATGACAACGCCTCCTGGTCGAGCTGCTTCCGCCACTGCACGATGAGCCCATCGACGCGCGCGGCGCTCCCGATTGGAACCAGGACCGGCTCCGAGCTGCCCGCTCGCAGGACGAAGGCAAGATAGGAAGCGTCAGCCTTATTGAGATCCTGACTCTGATACCTGACGAAGCTCACGAGCGCGCTTCGAGGAGGGAGCGCGGCTGTCACGTCGGCGGCACCTATCCGGGTGCGCGATAGATCATCCCGGAAATGCGCGCTCTTTTCCGCGAGCGCGCGCTCGGCGCGGTCCTTGTCGGCTCGGGCCGATTCCAGCAGTCGACGGTAGCGGTCTGGGGCGTCGTTGCGGATGCCACGCACGACCAGTGTGGCGAGGCGTTGACGGGCCGAGCCAAGCGCGTCGATCAGCGCGCCATTCTCAGCCGTGTCACTGCCGGTGGGGCTATGACGAGCGGCCATCTCGTCGAGAACGATCCCCCGGCGCTGAATGACGGCGTCCCACGTCTCGGTCAACATCTGACTGTCACGCGGGCGTGTCGAGACCACGGTCAACATCAGGTCGAGGTCAGAAGGGAGCGACGAGGCATACGCCAGCGCCTGCCGCTCGGGCAGCGTGCGCACTGTGAGCTGCAGATGCTCCCGACTGAGCGCTTCGACACGCGCTGCGGTCGCGAATGCCTCGACGGTCGCTCCACTGCGGGCAGATAGATCGGCGCGAACGCTCAACGTCACGGCGATATCGGGATGGACAGGACCAAGCGCATCCTGCTGAATTGACAAGGCCCGATCCAGCAGCGGCACGGCCTGCGCGGAGTTTCCGGTCTTCATGTAGAGGCGCGCGAGATTCACCAGCGCGGTGGCCACTTTCGGATGCTCCGGTCCCAGCGCCTTTTCCCAGATGTCCAGCGCGCGCTCGTAGAGCGCCTTCGCCGCCTCGTGTTCGTCAGTCCGCGACAGCACCTGGGCGAGATTGGTTGCCGAAGCGGCCACCTCTGGATGGTCCGGTCCTAGCAGTCTCTCCTGCGCCTCGAGAGCGCGTTCGAACAGCGGTCGCGTGCGTCGATAGTCGTCTGCGCTGAAGAGCACGGCTGCCAGATTGCTCAGGCTCTCCGCCGTGCGCGGGTCGGCGAGTCCGCGCGTGCTGTCGCGATTCGCGAGCACCCGTTCAAAGAGGTCCGCATCCTCCGAGCCGTAACCGGAGAGCGGCAGCAGGTCGCGAATGAACCACGACGCGCGGGCACGTTCTGGATTCGATGGCCGCAGCACCTCCTCGTTGATTCGAGTGGCACGCTCGAACAACCGCATGGCCTCGGCGTAGTCCCCCATCGCCGCGACGATCGTGGCCAGCGTGTGTAGACTGCTGGCCACCTCCGGGTGTCTCGAACCAAACGCCCCCTCGGTCATCGTCAGCGATCGTTCGGCCACCGTCTTGGCTTCCGCGTAGCGGCCGAGATCGCGCAGATCCATTGCCAGGTTTTGCAACGGAGTCATCAGGCGGCGATCCGCCGGCCCGAAGGTTCGTTCAATCAGCACCAGGAGTCGTTGGTTCAACGTTGCGGAGCTCGCAGAATCACCCCCCAAGTCGCTCAGCACGACCGGCAGGCCGGTCAAGACTTGGAGGGTGAGTGGGTCGGCGGGAACTCGCACCTGTGCGGCAAGCGCGGAGGCGCGCTCATACGCACGGGCATACCGTTCTCGCGCGCCACTGTAGTCGCCGGTCTCCTGAAAGAGAATGGCCAGGTTGACCAGCGTTCGTAACGTGTCTGGATGGTCGGTGCCGTAGGCGGTTTCGCGAATCAGTTGCGCCCGCTCGAGCAGAAGCTTGGCCCCGGCGTCATCATGAAGCGTGATGAGCAGCCCTCCAAGGCTCTGCAAGGCGGCGGCAACCGTCAGGTGATCGCGACCGAAGGCACCTTCCAGAATGTTCAAAGCGCGCTCGAGCAGCGGGCGCGCGGACGCCGGCTCGCCCGACAATGCCAGCTGGACGCCAAGATTGATCAGGCTCGTTGCCAAACGCGGATCGACCGGGCCAAGCGCCCTCTCTTTGATTGCGACGGCCCGCTCGGCGATTACTCGCTTGTCCTCGTTGCTGACCTTGGGTGAGCGGCGCACCGCCCGACCCAACAGATCGAGGACCTCGGCGACTTCCAGCGCATCTCGCCCTCTGAGGCTTTCGACACGAGTCAGCAGCGCCCTCGCCACGTTCTCGGCCTCGATGCCCCGGCCGCGGTCGAGGAGGTCGCCGATCAACTGCAGCGAGTCGGCAAATCCAGGAATCGGTGTGGTGCTCTGGATCGTCACCGGCGCGGTCACGATTTGCCGCGCGGAAGAGAGCAGCGTCGCCGACGTGACGAGCGCGGCCGCGATGATGCCGAGGGACGTGCTGCGGAGCCTCGTCATGCCTGGCATATCTCCTTTGCAGCTCGTGATGTCACCAGTTGAATCGGACGCCGAGTTGAATCTCGCGCGGCGGATGCGTGCTCGTGACCTGGCCGAATGTGCCGCCGGGGCGTTCGCACGTCGTTGTTCCGACACAAGACGTGTTGACGTCGAGAAACTGCGTCTGGTTGAACGCGTTGATGAAGTCCGCCCTCAGCTGGAGACGCGTCGTGCCTCCAAGTTTGACGTTCTTGGACACGGCGAAGTCCCATTGGTGACGGCCAGGCAAGCGGAATGGCGCGACCGGCGCATCGCCGTACTCACCGGCAGGTGATGGTACAAACGCCGCCGGGTTGAACCAGAGCAGGCCAGTCTGGTCGCCCGCCGCCGCCTCGTTCACTTGATCGGGCCGCAACGCTCCTGGAAAACACGCGCGGTTGTAGTTGCAATTGGCGACCTGAAGGCGGGCAGCCGGGCCGGATTCGATCCGCGTGATCCCGGCCAGTTGCCATCCCTCCAGCAGACCCTTCCGCCATCCCCGCGTCTCCTCGCGAGCCAGTGGCAGCTCGTAGACGTAGGAGGCGGTGAAAATCTGGGTGCGATCCGTGCCGGCGGACGCGAACTCGGCGCCCTTGTTCAACGGATCCTGCGGATCATCGACCCTCGCGTTGTCGTAGGTCGCGTCACTGTTGTTACGGCCAAGGGAATAATTGACCGCCACCGACGCCGTCCGGCCAGCGTGACGCAGGCTGACCAGGAGGGCGTGATACTGGCTCCTGGCTGTCGTCTCCCGCATGACAATCTCGGTGTAGCCCGGGAACGGGCGCACAAAGTTCGGGGGGCGGCCGGACGCCGCGAGGATCGCCGCCTGGGGGCGGTTGAGGTCTACGTATCGAACGAGATGATCGCCTCGCGACCCCACGTAACCGACATCGATGAGGCCGGCGGAGTACAGCCGCCGCTGCACGCCGACGTTCCAATGCTGCCATCGAGGCGCTACCCACTGGTCGCTGGTCGCCAGCGTTCGAGGTGTCGTGACCGGCGAGCCCGGTGGCTGGAAGAGGAGCTCTCTGGGCTTTGGCCAGGCCTGAGGGCTGGAGCTGCCTCCGCCAGGGTTCGAGAGCGGCGCGTTCCTGACGAAGAGATCGGTGCGAAACGGATCGAACGTTGAGAACTCCACCCCCTCGGCGAGCATTTCGACCGGAGTCTGGTCGTGGTACATCCCGTAGCCTGAACGCACCACCATACGACCCCCGCCTCCGGGAGCCCAGGCGGCTCCAACACGGGGCTGCAGATTGTTGGCGTCGGCAGGATAGACCGCGCGTCCATATGGCGAGTCTCTGCCCGCCACGATGATGCCGTTCAGCAGATTCCCTGTTTGCGGGTCGACGGACCCGCCGAACGGGTCGGTGAAGCTCGCTGCCTGGGCCGGATCGTACGCATCGGGCGAGAAGGTGAAGAGCATGTCGCCTTCGTCGGTCACGGGCGGATAGAACGCGTAGCGGAGACCAAGGTCCAGCGTGAGCGTGGGATGCACTCGCCACGTATCCTGGAGGTAGAGCTCGTAGCGGCCGGAGCGGAAGCGGTTGGTGACGTCGATATCCGTTTCCGTATAAATACAGAGCTGACCGCATGCCCCTTCCGGGTTGCCGCGGAGAAAATGTTGAAACGCCGTGAGCCCTCCACCAGGCGCAAACAGGAATACTCCCTGCGTCGTTTCCTGAAAGAGATTGGACTTGATGCGTTCGACCGCGAGCAGTCCGCCCGTTTTCACCGTGTGAGAGCCGCGCTGCAACGTGAGTGCAGAACTGAAGGTGTGATTGAGGTAGTCGCGCGGATTGGGTTGAAACGTTTGGAGCGTGCTCAGGCCGGACACGTAGACGTTCGGAATGAGGTTCGCCTCGTTTTCAGGAAAGAGCTCGGGTATCCGAACATCGATACCGTCTTTGGTGTGCGGAACGTCCTTCCGCGCCTGCTGCCGGCGCGACAATTGGTACGACGTCTCGTACACGAATTGTTCTCCCACCCGCCGTGCCTCGACCACGGCCAGATGACCGGTTCGGGAGCGGTGGCCCGGCGTGAGGTCCGGCTGGGTGACGTACTCGCCGCGGGAGTCGAGCCGATCGTGCAGATAGCGGCCCGTCAACGACCAGCTCGCACTGATGTTGTAGTCCGCCCGCACGAACTGCTGGCGGGTGTCGAGCTCGTTCGCAATCGTGGTTCTATAGATATTCGTCCCGGCTATATTCGGTGATGGCCACAGCGCCAGCAGCGCGACCGCGTTGGCGTCACGCAACTCCGGCGGGACATACTCTGGACTCGCAGGATTCGTCAGCCAGGTAGGATCGGGAACCCGCGACTCGAACGTACCCTTGTCGCGGCTGCTGCGGCGCCACTCCTCCGAAAAGAAGAAGAACAGGCTCTCGCGGGTCGGGAGCACTGGCCCGCCGATCGTGTACCCGAAATTGTTGTACCGGAGTCGCCGTGGTGTGCTGTTCACCTCGGGGTTCGTGTCCATCTTGCGAAAGAACGAGTTGGCGTTCAGCGCATCGTTTCGCAGAAAGTGATAGGCGCTCCCCGAGAATCTTTTCGAGCCCGACTTCGTCACGGCATTGACGACGCCGCCGCCATTGCGTGCCCATTCAGCTGCATAGCTGCTCGTGATGACGTTGATCTCCTGGATCGCTTCCAGCGACGGCGTCGTGATCAGCGTGTAGTTGTTCCAGCCGTTGACGTTGGAGGCGCCATCGAGCAGCCAGTTGGTCGCGCTCCGTCGTGCGCCGTTGATCGAGACGTCGAGGTTGCCCTGGTCGCAGAAGCAGGCATCCTCACGGAGATCGCTCGACACCCCAGGCACCAGCGTGACCAGTTGCACGAAGGTGCGCGTCAGGAGCGGCAGTTCCGACACGGCCACGCGCGGAATCAGGCTGCGAACGTCGGACGTGGCCTGAACGAGCTCCGCCGTCACCGTCAGCGTTTCGATCGCGCCGACCCGCAGCGTGCCGTTGACCTGCAGACGATCGTTCACGTGGAGCCTGAGGCCACGGGTAATGAAGGGTTGAAAGTTGGGGAACAGAAAGCTGATTTCGTAGTTCCCGATCGGAACGCTTGCGGTGTACTGGCCAACGCCGTTGGTGACGACCTCGCGGATACGGCCGGTGTCCACGTTGGTCATCACAACCTTCACACCGGGCAGCACCCCACCCGTCTGGTCCACCAGCGCGCCCAGAATCGTCCCCGTCGTCTCTTGCGAATATCCGGCCGCGGCAGGTATCAGCAGCATCGCGCACGCCATCGCCAGTCGACGAATCGAAACGCGTATCATGCCCCTCCGCTTCAGAAGCCCTGAACGCTGGTGCGTCATCCCGTCACGTGCTCGAGCTGGGCGATCAGTTGCCGGGCCTCATCGCTCCTGGACCCACGAAGCTCGATGAGTGCCTTCAAATGAGTCCTGGCGGCACCGGCGTCTTTCCGCCGTAGAAACGCCTTCGCCAGGTACCAGTGCGCGTCCTCGAGATACGAGGAGTCGCCGAGCGCAATCGTTGCCTGAAGCCGATCGACGGCAGCGCCATCCTGACCCAGCATGAGATGCGAGATACCTAGAAAGAAGAGGATGTGGGCGCCATCAGGCTCCAATCCCGCCGCGCTGCGCAGATCGTCGACCGCTCCCGGGTAGTCACCCTTCCGGTAGCGCTCCATCCCTTGCTGGAATCGTGCGGTCGCTTCGTCAGGCACACCTCGCAATCTCAGCGGCTCGTAGCGCGGTGGCTCCATTCGCGCGAGCTGTTCGAGCGACAGCTCGGGCGCACCGGAAGTCGTCGGCTCCTCGGCCTGTGGCTCTTTGGGTAATTCAGTTCTGGAGGGAGCGTCGGGGCTTCTCCCGCCGGAGATGCCCGCAGGCGCCTGACGCATCCACACGCCCACAGCGAGAGCCAGGAGGACCGCCGCCGCCACGCCCGCCGCGGCCATCCACGGGCCGAACGAACGGGTCGGGGCCGCCTCGATGCTGGCGCCCGTCCGGCGCAACTCCTCGCGAATGGCCTGGAGCGTCTGCAGTCCGTCGAAGCAGCGGGCACATCCCAGATAGTGCTGTTCGAACCCGTCCCGGTCCTCTTCGCTCAGACCACCAGCCAGGTAGGCTTCGAGAATCTCCTCTCGTGCCACTCTGTCGCAGTCCATGCCGTCCTTCGAAGAGTCAGTGGCGGTCGCGCTCATGTTCGTGACAGCTTTTTTACCCGGGCGATGGTCTTTTTCAGGGCGCGCGACTTCCTGGCGCGGACGACCTCGGAGGTCAGGCCGAGCCGGATGCCAATCTCGCCTGGTTTCAGACCTTCCACGAGCGTCAGCAACAGAATCCTGCGGTCGGTCGAATCCAGGGCACCGAGCGCGCGCCGGACGAGCGCGATGCGCTCGGAGTCCTCGGTAGCGTTCGGCGGACTCGCCAGATGAAGCGCCGCCTCGAGAGGGTCCTCTCTCGGCAGCCGGTGCCGGTTGCGCAGGTAGTTGTTGGTCAGATTGCGGGCAGTGCCGAAAACGAAACCGACCAGCCGTTCCGGGTCACGCAACTGCTCGCCACGGACAGCTCGCACCACCGCCAGCATCACGTCCTGCACGAGGTCGCGTGCCGCTTCGGGGTCGTGCGTTCGGGTGAACACCATCAACGCAACCCTGGGAGAAAAGAGGCGAACGAACTCCTCCTCCGCGGAAGGTTCGCGGCTGCGGATGCGGGCTGCAAGAGTGCTCTGCTGCTGAGGCGTCAGTAGCACGCCAGACATGCCAGTCGCAGCGCCGCCGGAAGGGGGGATCACATGGCTCCTGTAATGCGCGAGGCGCTCATTCTATACGCGGCGCCGTTAGAGCACCGAGAGCCCGCTTTGTTGCTCGGCTCCGTCACGTTTTCCATTCAGCAACCACGTACATACAGCGCGGTTCGGCATCGGACCGGAGTGCGTCGTCTCGAGATATCTCCTGGCGTTGAGCGGAGTTGGGCATCTTGAATCCGTCGGCGGCCGGAAAATCGCGTCAACGGGAGGGATCTATATGCGCGCTCGAGTAGCCATCGCGGTGACGATCGGATCGGTGCTTCTGATCGGGACGTCGCCTCAGCTGCAATCACGACAGGTCGCCGAGATCATCCGCAATCCTCTTTGTCCGCCGAGTGCGTTGCAGGGTGCCACCGTAATGATGTGCGGTTTGGACAACCCGCGCGGCATCGCCTTCGATGAGGCGGGAGCGCTCTATGTCGCCGAAACCGGCCGTGGGGACGCGCCGGAAACCGATCCAGTCGTCCTGCGGGACGATGGCAATCCCGCCGCGGCCCTTCCGGTGAACTGCATCAACGTCTGGCGCAATGTGCAGCAGAGTTGTGGCACCAGCGGCGCGATCAGTCAGCTCTGGAGCGGCGTCCAGCAACGCGTTGCGACAGGTTTTCCATCCGCGTTATGGCTCCAGAATGGAAACGCGCAACTCGGGCCGAACGCCATTTCGTTTCTGACGGTTGGAGCACCCGCGCGACGCGGCGCGTACGTGCCGCTTGGGCTCTGGGACGATCCCAAGGATCGCGCGGCGAATTATCCAATGCCTCTCGGAGCCGGCTTCGGGCGGGTCGCTCACATCGGAGCGTCCGGCGAGTGGCGGTACGTCGCCGATATCGCGGGGTTCGTCGGGACACTGCCCTGCGAAATCGGCAGCACGACCTGCGACATACGGGAACAGGGGCGCGGGACGCACCCGGACAGCAATCCATACGCGATCGTCGCCAGGCCGGATCATTTGATCGTGCTCGATCCCAGCGCCAACGCCATGCTGCGCGTCAGTGTGAGCGGGAAGATCTCCGTCCTCGCCACCTTTCCGCTCGTGCAGCCGCCGACCGGCACGTTATGTCCCATGACCCTGGTCTCAGGTTCGGTTCCCCTTTCCGTCACGATCGGACCAGACGAGGCGTATTACGTCGGCGAGCATACGGGGCTTCCGTTCTATGCCGGTGGCGCCAAGGTTTATCGCGTGCAACCGGGCGAAGAGCCAACGGTATTCCTGACCGGGTTCACGGCTATCAACGGTGTCGCATTCGACGCCACCGGCGAAAACCTCTACGTGCTGCAGTACTTTTCGCCGCCGGTGTGTGGATACAACCCGGCCAACAGCGGCGCGGTCATTCGCGTGCATCATCCCGGTCAGCCGGACGAGAGCCGAAGCACCTTCATCACCGGCCTGACACGGCCGACGTCGCTGACGGTCGGGCCGGACGGTGCGCTCTACGTCACCAATCGCGCGGTGCCCGCACCGGTGACCACCACGACTCCGGCGCCGGGCGGCACTCTGCTGACGAGAATTACGGTCACCGTGAGGACGGGTGAAATCCTCAGATTCAATGTGCCGTCGGAGGTCTCGGGGAACTGAGGTGAAGGCTTCCTCAGGTCAGCATGCTGAGCAAGGCGTAGATGACGAGCGCACCGACCAGGCCGAAACCGAGAAGTTTGGCAATGGCGTAGGAGCCAATAAGTTTCAACATGCCAAGTACACCGGGCAACCGCGATGCCAGCTCCATGCTGACGCCGTTTTAGCTCTCGGACGCTTTCACAGGCTCCCGCGCCCGCGCAGACGCAGCTATCTGGCATTCGTGTTGCTGTTCTATGAACCAGCTTCGCTCGGTCGCCGCTCTGGATGGCCGACAAACACCTTACCGACTCGACGGGGACTTTGTGTCCCCGCTCGCCATGTACGGATGCATCCGTGGAAGAGCGCGTGCCGAAAATGCGCGGGCATTGCGGCACCACGATCAGGCCTCGACGGACGATTGTCCCTGTGGAGCCGCTTACCCACGGCTGTGAGGGCCGCGACCGATGGGCCCGGAAGAACCTCGCTTGAGCGCCGCAGGACCGATGCTGCCAGTTGGATCTGTTACCTGTCTTGCCGGTCGCTCAGCCGGTTCGCGCCAATTCCAGGCAGGAAGCGCCCGGTCCGTTGCATGTACGTTCGATAGCTGTCTCCAAAGCGAAGCAGCAGCTTCTTCTCTTCGGTCCGTGTTCGGATCACGAGCAGGCAAAACACGACAACGCCGGTCATGAAGAGGAACCAGTTGGCCGCGATCAGAGACACTGCCACCATAAGCAGCACCGCCGAGTCGTACAACGGATGCCGGATCCAGCCATAGGGGCCGTGTGTCACGAGTGTGTGTTCTTGCCGAGTGACCACGGTATCCGTCAGGTTCCTTCCGAGGCTGCGAAAGGTCCATACCAACAGCCCGCATGCCATCAAGATCACGACGACTCCTGTCCATCGCAGCCAGACTGGAAGGGATACCGCGGACCACGCCATCCAGCCGGGATCGACCATCCACGCGATCAGTCCGACCCAGAACGCAGCGCCCATGGGCCGCAGCGTCGCCAGAATGAACAGCCCCTCCTGCCGTCGATCGAGTCGCTCGCGCGTCGCTTGTGACTTGAGCCTGTGGTAGATGCCGATGGGAAGGACCACAAGAAAGACAGCAGACAGGACGCCCCGCAAGGTTTGCTCGTGGTTCATAGGCGATGGCTTGCAGCGATGACTAGTGCACGCGGATCAAGTCACGCCGCATGTACTGTTGTTGCTGGCTGATCTCGATGATCCATCGAAGCCCAGGTTACGGCGAGACAGATTCTCGCTCGGTCAGGCGATTCGTGTCGGCCTGACCCTCGCAGGGACTTGCCACTCGATACAAACGAGGGCCGTTGTGATTGGTGCCCTCCGCGCCTCCGCGTCTCCGCGGCCGTGGTGGATTGGTTCAGCGCCGCGGCGGCGACTCGCAGGCGAAGTTGCTCGCCTCATCGGTGCTGCCCTGGCCGCGATAGCGGGCGACCTGCGGATACGAGCAAAGTGGCCGCGTGCGCGTGACACCACCGGCGAGAGGACGGCTGGCGATGATCTGTTCCGGCGCTTTCCCGCTCTCGACCCACGTGTCGAGCGCGCCGAGCACGTCGATCGTGAACGTGCCTTCGCCGCCGGAGCAGTGATCGACGCCGGGCGCCATGAAGAGCCGCACGGAGTCCTTGACCTGCTCGGCGCCGGTTTTCGTTCGCACGCTCTCGTAGTAATCAATGGTGTTCTGCGCCGGGATCAGCCCGTCGGTCCAGCCGTGCCAGAGCAGCAGCTTCCCGCGACGTCCGACGAAGGCGGACAGGTTCGGATCGGTCGCCGTCACGTCTACGGTCTTGTCGAGCGATCTCGCGCGGGCCAGGTCCTTGTCCAGGTCGAGCTTCGAGGGCGTCCAGCTCGGATCGCCGGTGACCTGATCGCGCCAGTAGTTCGCGGCGATCGGAAATGCCCCCGGTGCATACGCGGCCCACACCGGCTCGCCTCCTGGCGCTGGCCCAGGAAAGATCTTTTCGCCGGTGCGCTGATTGACGACGCCGGCGTAAATCGAGCGCGCCGTCACTACCTGGCTCGGCGTCAGGCACGACG
>Ga0173480_10000534_pt1 | contig 12817 bp, 11 predicted proteins | sample NitcycUS209509C1_FD_122622 | JGI IMG/M metagenome (GOLD analysis project Ga0173480, IMG submission 122622) | Soil microbial communities from Arlington Agricultural Research Station in Wisconsin, USA - Nitrogen cycling UWRJ-S209-509C-1 (version... | ecosystem: Environmental > Terrestrial > Soil... | reverse complement strand
CTCCAAAAACTAGTGGCTGGGGGTGGCAGGCCGTTCTGGTCGAGGGGCTGGAACATGGTTCGGGTCGTAGATGTCCGGCTCCAGATACAGCGCTGTGACCATCGGCTCTGTTTCACGGATTTTAGCCTCGGCGCGATCAATGGTCTCGGTCACCTCAAGGGCGGTATCGCAGGGCACCACCGCGATCTTGGCAGCGACCAAGACCTCTTCAGGCCCGAGGTGCAGCGTCTTCATGTGAATAATCCGCTCGACGCCAGGAGTCTCGGCCAGCGCCCGCTCGATCCGACTAACGGCCTCTGGGCTCGCCGCCTCACCGAGTAGCAGGCTCTTGGTCTCGATCGCCAGTGCGATCGCCACGGCCACCAGAAGCAGACCGATCATGACCGTTCCGATCACGTCGAAGATGCCGTTGTGGGTCAGCAGCGTCATGCCCACCCCGAACAGCGCGAAGACCAAACCGAGCAGTGCGGCGAAGTCCTCGAGCAGGATGACGGGCAACTCGGGTGCCTTTGCAGCACGAATGTATTTGCTCCAGGTTTGCTTGCCGCGGGTCTTGTTCGACTCGTTAATGGCAGTCCGAAATGAGAAGCCCTCGGCCACGATCGCCGCTACTAGGATCACTATCGGGACCCACCACCATCTGCTTTCCAGCAGTTCGTTGGGATGCCCTTCTTGGATCTCATGCCACTTGTGGTACGCCTCATAGAGCGCAAATAGGCCGCCGACACTGAACAGCACGACCGAGACGATGAAGCCGAAGATGTAACGCTCCCGGCCGTAGCCGAATGGGTGCTCTTCGGTAGCACCTTTTTGGGAGCGCTTGCCGCCGACGAGCAGCAGCACCTGGTTCCCCGAGTCGGCGACGGAGTGGATTGCCTCAGCCAACATGGATGACGCTCCAGTGAGCGCCCAGGCGGCGAACTTGGTCACCGCAATGAAGCAATTGGCGAGTAGGGCCGCAATGACCGCCCTCGTTCCGCCTTCGGCACTCACAGGAGAATCCTGCCAGAGTCGGCCTATCAGGCTCGAGTGCTACTCCTGGAAACGCGCGGTGGCATCAAGCCGCTCCTCCCACATGGCGACCGATTGCGCATTGATCTTCGGCCAGCGATGTACGAAGTCAAGCGCCCAGCGGCATTTGTCGAGCATCGCGTTCTGCCTCCGCCGCCAGGTCGGACGGTGGCCATAGCCGTCGAAGAGAGCGTCCAGCTGCTTCGCTAGATGTGGATGGTGCATCCGAACGATCCACTCCGCCCATGCCGGATCCTCGACCGGATCACCGACGTGCGCGAACTCCCAGTCGACAAGGGCAGTCATCTGCAGAGTCGTGTGATCGAACAACATGTTCTGCGGACCGAAGTCGCCGTGCACCAGCACGCTGCCATTGGAGACGTCGTACGCCGCACCGAGGTCGAGCTCGTGAAGCGCACGGCCGGCACGGCCCACTCCGAACAGCACTTCATTGGCCCGCTCCTCCAAGATCTCTTGACCGGGCCCGCCCGGCACGAAGCCGAGCACGACATGGGAATCGTCGGACTCGATGAGTGGAGGAACCGGAAAGCGGCCGGCGAGGAACGTCAATGCCCTGACCTCGCAGGCGCACCGTTGAAAGCGTCCGGCCCGAGATACCGCTTGACTACCTTTCCGCCCTCGACCGTTGTCGCGCCGGCAACGCTGGTCGCATTCGTGTAGCCGTGGCGCAGCCGATTTAGTTCTGTGGGCGACCCTGTCACCGTTCTAGGCTGCGCCCCAGGCCGACGGCCAGGTATACCGCGGCGAACATCCCGGTCTGGAGCAAGCTCGCATAACGCTCGACGTCGGAACCTGCCCAATGGGCGATCGTGCAGACGCGTACGTCGGCCCGTTCGGCAGATGTTACGAGGCGCTCATGATCAGTACGGATCAGGTTCTCGGTGTTCCCGTCATCCAGAAGCACCAGTGTTGGCCGGCGATCAATTGATATCTGATCCTCGAAAGGGTCGGCAAAGGGATCACGCGGGCCGGTGGAGTCCAAGATCGGCAACAGCGCATCGGCGTCAGCCGCGAGCGCGGTCCGGCCGCTGGCGGCCCTAAGCGCCTCGGCAATTCGACGGCTGGCCCGCGCCGCGAGTACCGAACCACCCCAAACGAGCGGTTGAGCCTCGGCCAGGCCCATTGCCAGATCCTTGGCTGGGTTCTCCGCCACGTCGGCAAAGGGAGAACAATCCTGGGCCACCTTGTCCATGGCATCAGCCACCAGCTCAGGACGGACCTCCGGGCCGAGCTGCATCTTGTGCAATCCGTGCAGCACCACGATCGCCGCCGCCAGCGGATCGGCGGTCGCCGTCGGAAGCATGATGGTGGATCGGGCTGCCGCGTGCTCGGCAATCATTGAGGGCCGCGGGCAGGCGATCAACAGTTGGCTGCCGCGACGTACGGCCTCGTGCACCGTGGCGATTACACCGGCCGGCGCCCTCTCGCTTGCCATAACGACCACGAGGTCGAGGGCACCGACCCAGCCGGGAAGGCCATGAGTTGGCCACGCCACAAACGGAACTGGACACACCGGTTCGAGCATCGCCCGGATGAAGCGCGCCTCGGTGCCGGCGGCGATCACGGCGCGAGGACGAGGCAATCCTCGGAGCTGATTGATCGGCTCTGCCGAGTCGGCGGTCTCCCGGCGCACCCGGGCGCCGGCTTCGGCGAGTCGGCGCAGGATCGCATCGGCACCTGCCAGCGCCTTCTCATCATCTAGCCAGCCGTCGTTGAAGATCGAAATCACCGTCCAGGTGCGGTGCCCGGCTGGTCGGCCCGAGAGTTGGGGCGGCGCGCCTCCTCGATCAGTAGCACTGGAATCTGTTGCCGTACCGGATAGGCCAGGCCGCAGTCGGCCGCCAGACATACCAGCTCGTCACGTTCGTGATCAACAGCGAGTGCCCCATGACAGTTGGGACAAGCCAGGATCTCCAACAGCTCTGGCGCCAATTCGACTGCCATGCTCTCCCTTCCTCTTTCTCCTCTTTCGCTGGAGGCTATGCGCGGATTAAACCTAGCGTCTCGTCACGCAATGCCTCCATGGTTTCCTGGCTGGTGGCTTCGACATTCAGCCTGAGCAGCGGCTCAGTATTGCTGGGTCGGACATTTACCCACCAGTCCGGGCCAGAGATGGTCAGCCCGTCGAGTCGATCTTGCTCCCCGCGACCAGCAAAGGCGGCAGCGACGCGGTCCATGATCATCTGCTGATCGACGACGCGGCTGTTGATCTCTCCAGAGGCGGCGTACCGCTCGAAGCCGGTCACCAGTTGCGAAAGCGGCCGGTCAGAATGGCCCACTGCGGCCAACACATGCAGCGCCGCAAGCATGCCAGTGTCAGCGCCCCAGAAGTCGCGGAAGTAGTAGTGCGCTGAGTGCTCGCCACCGAAGATCGCATTGTGCTCGGCCATCGCTGCTTTGACGAAGGTGTGGCCAACTTTGGTGATGACGATCTTGCCGCCAGCCGCCTGCACGACTTCCGAAACGACTCGTGAAGTGATCTTGTTGCAGATGATGGTGGCGCCAGGCTCGCGGGCTAGCTCCTGAGTGGCGATCATTGCCGTGGCGGCCGATGGGCTGACCACCGTGCCGCGCTCGTCAATGATGAAGCAACGATCAGCGTCGCCGTCGAAAACTAGAGCAAGATCAGCTGCATGGTCGCGCACAGCGGCCTGTGCGTCGAGAAGGTTTTCCGGCTCTAGCGGGTTTGGCGGGTGGTTGGGAAAGCTGCCATCCAGCTCGGTGAATAGACCGATCAGCTCAAGATCATCACCGCCTAGCACAGCCGGCAGCGTGTATCCAGCCATTCCGTTGCCCGCGTCGGCTACGACCCGGAGCCGCCGGATGCCCGTCAAATCGACGAGAGAATGCAGATGGTCTGCGTAAGCCGACAACACGTCTCGTTCCGTACGCTGTCCCGTCGTCGTTGTGGGCTTGGGCTCAGGCCCGCTCGCCCGCTCGGCAATCTCGACAAGGTTGGCTGAAGTAATCGGCTTGGCGCCTGCCAGGCAGAACTTGATCCCGTTGTATTCGGCAGGATTGTGGCTAGCGGTGAACATCGCGCCTGGCAAATCAAGCCATCCGGAGGCGAACCAGAGCTGGTCGGTACTTGAAAGACCGATGTCGATCACATCGACCCCACGGCTCAGCACACCATCGATAAAAGCGCCCGTCATTCGTGGACCGCTGATCCGCATATCGCGGCCCACCACGAGTGCTCCGGCCGTCTGGAGATCAAGCACATCAACCGCCGCAGCGCCGATGGCGTACGCCCCAGCGGCGTCCCACTCCGGGTCCGGACCCTCGGTGACTCCGCGAATGTCGTTGGCTTTAAAGATCCCCCGCTTAATCATGGCGTGAGAATCCTAGACTGCTCGCGCTGCGCAGCAGGACTCAGCTTGCTCCGGGATCTGCGAGGACTGTGAGATGTCCTCGACGCGCCAACTCAACAAGCCCATTACGCCGGGGTGGCGGAGACTCCATGCTCGTTCCACCTGGAAGGTCGTAGGACAGCCCGGCATCCCGGACGGCGTCGGCAAGTGCCAGCAGATCGTCGGTGCTTGGCTTGGCTTCCTGCTCGACGGCAATTCTGATCACTTCCCAGCCACGGGGCGCCGACAGTGTCTGCGCATGCGCCTGGCAAAGGTCATAGCAATGGGGTTCGATCTGATTTGCCAGCGGACCCAGAACTGCCGTGGAATCGCGGTAGGCGTAGGTCAGTGTTGAGGTGGCTGGATTCGGGCACCCTGCTCGAGAACATCGGCGCGACCTCACCTGCCTGACGCTACTCCGCGAGCGGGTTCGATCGTGGGAAGCGCCCCCATATCCGGCTACCGTGTCCGGATCGCGCGCCGCCGTGCTGAGGAGGAACGAGGGGACGCACTCTCCGCCCGCTCCGGCGCTAGCTCCTGCACAGGTTTTCGTCCCCAAGTGAGGACGACGTAGACGGCTATCCGGCGCGATCCGCGCCAGCGATGTTCGCGCCGCCGATCTGCAGGAGAAGTCGACGAAACGCGTCGAGACCAGAGCTAATTCGCCGACATGATCGTTTCGTCGGATTCGACGAAGACGGCGGCTCCCCGGCGAACATCGCAGCGAGCGGGAGCGAGCCATTGGATACAGTGAGCGCTAGCGAGCGGAGCAATCAAACACAGCTACAGTGCTGACGTGTCCAGTCACCGTCGTGACCGTCACGACCGCGGATTGCGCGGACCTCTGGCCCTTCCAAACTCCCTGAGCGTGCGCCGCGCTCAGCCGCCGCACCCGGCCAGCAAGGCTGACTTCTTTATCGAGGCCGTGCATGACGCCGTCGACCGGATCGGATTGCAGTGTCCCGACGTGCTCGTCGGGATCACTTTCGGCATTGAGGATGTACCTCATTTCGACATCGCCTGGTCTGGTGATCAAGTGCCGCTAGCCGCCGCACTTGAGGGAACTGCTGATCAGCCTGGCCAGGTTGTCATCTATCGTCGGCCGTTGGAGCATCGCGCGGTGAGCCGTCATGGTCTGCGCATCCTGGTCTACCGCACGATTGTGGAACAACTCGCCGCACTCACCGGCCGAAGTGTCGAGGAGATCGATCCCGACGGCGCCGGTGCAGAGGATGACTGACCACTCCCTGGCCTGGTTTCCCGGCCTGCTTTCGCGGTCAACATCCCACGGCTACGTGGGATGTTGACGCTATACATGGCATGCATCCCACGTACAGCGTGAGCCAGCTGGGTACAGCGCTCATTGATGACTGAGGGTCTAGTGTCCCACCGAGTAATCCGGTCTGGTCGCTGGCGCCCGGCTAGCCAGATCCGGTGAGCTCAACGGAATGGTCGCCAGCCCGAACACTTCTCGTCGGTCTGGTTGGGTCAGCACCAAGCCTCCAAAAACCGAGGAACCGTCGGGCACCTTGACCACCACATAGGAAGGCGCAGGCGAGTTCAGTCGCCTGGTTGCTGTGCTGTTGGCTCCCAGCAGCAGGTCTCCAGTTCGAAGCGTGACACCGTCGTAGCTGATCACCTCGAAGGTGATCTGCGCGTCGGCCTCTCCGGCGTTGCTCACGATGAGTTCACTCTCGGCGCTGTTGCTTGTGGCCAGTGCGCTGACGCCTGACCCGATCAACGGAACGGCAGCGGACTGGATTGCCAGATCAGTGGCAGCTCCGCGGCGCTGGCTGGTGGAAATGACCGCGCCGGTCACCGGCACGTTACTTGTTAGCTTGATGCTGCCTGCCGCCCCGCCCAGGCCCTTCTCCAGGTTTACGGTTGCAGTGCTCTCGGGCGCAACTTCAAGGGATTCCGCACCGCTCGGCTCATAAAGTCCCTGAAACCCGAGTACCTGCACGCTGACAGTCGCCCGGGAGTCGCCGGGATTGGTGACTACCAGCTGCCGGAGCCCGGCATCGGATGGTATGCCCGGAATGACGACAACCGGCCGGGGCGAGGCGGAGGGAATTTGCCAATCAACTACGCGCTGGCTCCGCTTAGCTACTGCCGTGACCCGGCCCTGAGTCGCCTGCACTTCGACACTGAATGGGCCATCAGCCCTCACCCGGCCGTTCAGCGAAACCGGAACAGACTCGTGACCTTTGATCACTTGTCCAGAGCTGCCGGGCACCGCAATCCGGCCGTTTCGGCCGTAGTACCGAAGATCGACCTGAGCTTGAGCATCATCAGGATTGGTCAAGATCAGGTCCGTACGATCGTCATCGGTTGCGACGAGTCCGGAGAACCAATGCGAGGTCGCTGGCGCGAGGCAAGGGGCCGCACTCAGGCTTGCCTCGGGACCTTCCATCACATCGTTGACGATCACCGAGCTGCCGGTTGTCGCCATTGCTCCGTCCGCCGAGACCACGATCGGTGAGGTCACTCGGGACAACTGCGCGCCCTTCCCCTGTTCGGTGATCTTGAGCGCGGTCGGCTTGGACGAAAGCGTTGATCCAGTTAGCGAGCCTGATCGATCTGTCGCCTCGCGGACGGCGACTGCCGAAACTTCAGTCTTCTCGGCTGGCGCCCCTCTCTGTGCAACCGATGTTGTGCAAACTGTGGTGGTCCGGCCGACCAGCGGCGTCCGATTCGCATTTGACGCCGGCGCCTCCTGGCCGAAGAACATGCCCGCTCCCACGAGCAACAAGACAGCGGCCAGCGCTGCGCCGAGCGCCACGGCGCGGCGGCCAGGAGAGGTCAATGCACGCTGGCGAAGATCAGACATCAGGTCAGCTCTGAGAGTGTCGCGGCACGCCGGGCCGTCTTAGCTGGATCGCGCACCTCCGGTCGCCGGATAGCTGGTGCGGCAAGTACCCCAGCCACCAAGAGCACGAGACCTTGAGCCGGCAGCAGCCAAGGCATGACCGACGGCAATACATAAGTCACAGTTCCCGCGCGGGCAGGCATTGTGAACACCTGCTGCCAGCCGTCAGCCGCCGGCGTCAGAGCCTGACCATCAAGCTCCGCACGCCACCGCACGTCAGCGGACTCTCCGATCTGAAGCTGTCGCTGGTCCTCTCCAGCAGGCACCGATGCGGGTGAGCGACCAACAGGCAGCCGCTGCGGTCCATCCACGAGCACCGTCCGAGCCACCGGAGATTCCAGCTTCCATACGATCCCGCGATCGTTTCCACTAGCGGTGCCCAATCCCGGCGTGTTGTCGATCCTCGCCCTGACATCGGTGTTAGCACCCGTGACCCAGAGATAGCCGATCCCAAGACTGGTCAGCTGCGGACTGATGTCTGCATCTGCTGTGCCTGCGACGAGGCGTACCACAAGATCATCCACCTGCTGACGGGCCGCAACCGAGCCGCCGAAAGTGAAACCTCGATCCGCATCACCCAGCCTGGTGTAGTCATCGGCCAACACGGCATAACGTGCAGAGCCATCAGAAAGGTCGATAGCCAGCAGCCGCGGGCGAGTGTCGGCCTTCATGGCGTTCATGACGTACGGCGGAATCGCGTTGAGCCGGGTGCGCTCGATTGGGCCATGGGCGCCGGCCAGCACCCACCAGACGGCGCCACCGAGACTGACCAGACAGACCGCGATGCCAGCCAATACTGAGGCTGGTTGCAGCCAGCTGAAGCTGCGTTCTTTCATGTCTGCGGAGACCCCGTCAAGTCCCATACCACCGCCGATGATGAGCGCAGCGAACCCAAGCAGCAGGTAGCTGCCGACCCAGGGCCGCACATCGGTGCCTGCTGGAGGCACGGAGACCACCAACTTGGACAACACAACAGCCATGCCGAGAGCCAGCAGTGCGGCTGCCCATGCTGCGAGCACAGCGAGTCGAGCTGGTCGCCGCGCGAGTCCGAGGAGGGCAATGATCCAAATCACGCCGAAGACGACTGCTCCAACCCACAGGGGCGGCAAGCCTGGTCCCACCTCGCGACCAAGCAGCAGCTGCCATGCCTGGGGCGCAGCAGCCACTCCGTCCAGTGCTGAGTCAGGTCCGACGAACAGCCGTCCGGGCGCGGAGATCAAGGTAGGCCACCAGGGCAGCAGAACAACCAGTGGCACCCCGAGGGCGATAGCAATGCGTCCGATCTTGCGTGGCGTCCGGCGCAGCACAACAGCCCCGAGGATCCCGACTAGGAGCGCGAAGATGATCATGGAGGGCTCGAAGGCTATGAGCGCCACAAGTACCACTCCGGCACCCCAGCCACCACGCCATGCCTCCGGGGTCCGGGTGCGGCGCAGCACCAGGCCGCGTGCCGCCAGCACCAATAGCGGCAAACCGATGGCCACGACACTGAGCGCTAGCCGGCCCTGATTTGTGCCGCCAAGCAGTGCTGGCAGCAGCGCGTACGTCGCCGCGACCCAAAGCCTTAGCCTGCGGTCATTGATCAGCCGCCGGACCACCGGATACGCCGCCAGCAGCGACAACGGCACCGCTCCGCAGATCAGCAGCGTGGTCAACCATTCCGGCTGGCCGAAAAGAACCGTTGAGCCGAGTGCAGTGAGCGCAACCCAGGGCGGGGTCACCTGCGCAGGCGCCCCAGGGATCGCGCTGACCACTGTGTGCCACAAGGTGAGGACGCTGTCGTGCGCAGGAAGCAGGGCCGGTCCGGCGAGCCAGCCGCGGCCCAGCAGGCTGCGCGCGGCGACGACACTTGCAACAAGTGCAGCTGCCACCGTCAGCGCCACTGGGTTGAGCCAGACGTTCCTTGGCCGCTCGTCGGTCGCTGAACTGAAGTCATCACCGGTCAGTTCGTCAAGTGTTGCGACATCGGTGTCACCCGCCAACGATCGATAGCGCTCTGACGCCGCGCCTGTCAGTGCGTCCAGGCCGACCCGCAGACCGCTCCACCATCGGGGTCGTAGCGACTCGACCACTTCCCGCGTCCCTGGCACAGGCTCGATAGCCGCTGTGCGCTTACGCAACGCCGCGAGCCGACGCGGATGAGCAACGAAGGAACCAAGAGCGAGCATCTCGTCAAGCGCTCGGCCTGGCACCTTCCCGATCAAGTAACCGACCGCGCGTACTAGGCAGCTCCAGACAAGGCGAAGCCACACCAGCGGCAGTAACTTCGGTTCGGCATGACCGGCAACGACCAGCATGCCGAGCAGCCGGTCAACTTTGCCTGGCCTTCGCCCCGTGATGCCATGGGGACGCAGTCCGGCGCGACCCACCTGGCGGTGAGTGACCTGGGCCCGTGGCGTGGTCACAACGCTGTAGCCGTTGAGATGGGCACGCCAGCCAAAGTCGACGCCGTCCCGGAATACTGGCAGGGCCGGGTCAAGACCGTCGAGATGCCCCCAGACCGCACTCCGTACCAACATCCCACAGGTGGAAACGCCAAGGCGTTCCTGAGGATGATCGCGTTGCCCTTGATCGATCTCGTCGACATCGAGATCGAGCTCCCGCCGGCCGGTTCCAGAGATACTGACTCCGACCTCGCTGATCGGCTGGCCGCCGTGCCGCCGCCGCGGCAGCAGCAGCTTCGGACCGGTGAGATCAATGCTCTGATCGATGGTCACATGAGCCAGCAGCTGGTAGAGCGCGTCCGGTGCAGGCACTGCGTCGTCGTGCAACAGCCATAGCCAATGCGAGTCTTCTGCCGATACGGCGCGGAAGCCGATCGTGTCGGCATCATCTTGGAGATTGGCAGCATCCAGGTCCAGAGCTGCATTTACCGCGTCGCCGAATCCGAATTCTCGGCTCCCGTCATAGACCGCGTCCAGTACGCCTTCGTCGTAGGCGCTGTCCAGCAGCGTCCGGGTCGCATCATTACTCGCATTGTCGATTGCAATCAGCCGAGTGGGTCGAGTATCAAGCTGGGCCAGTGCCTCGAGAGTGGCTGGCAGCCAACGCGCTGCGTCGAGGGTGACGAGAACGGCTGTGACATGTGCGGTGGTGACATTGACCCTGTGGGTCTCTTCGTCGACGTAGTCTGCCCAGGCCCATGGATTCTCATCGAATCCGTAGTCCTCGACGTTGACCGGCGTCAGCCCGGACCAGGCGCCAGAGCCTCCTGGTCGGTCCTCGTAAGAACCGGTCAGGGTGATGTGGCTATCCATCAGATCCTGTGCAACCCCCGATTACCAATCGGGCCCCCGCAACACGCAAAGGGGGCTGCCCGGTTGGGCGGCCCCTTACTTTACGCGAGTCGGCTGGTGAGCGACACTGCGTCTCGGCTACACAGCCCGCTTCTTGAGCTTTCGGCGCTCTCGTTCACTGAGACCACCCCAAATGCCAAAGCGTTCATCATTGGCTAGCGCGTATTCAAGGCACTCGCCGCGTACCTCGCACGCCAAACACACTTTCTTAGCCTCGCGTGTGGAACCGCCCTTCTCAGGAAAGAACGCCTCCGGGTCGGTTTGCGCGCACAAGGCGCGCTCCTGCCAGCTCAGTGCACCCCCCTCGTCGGTGCCCCTCAGCTCGTACATGTAGTGATGCCTCCCTCGAGCCCACAGGCTTTTTGGCCCGCAGGTTTGGTGCCCGCATGTTGTGAAACTGCCACCGCTGCTGCTCGGTCCCCCCTGGCGTTTCACGGATCAGCCGAAGACGCAAATGACATTGGTGAAATTACATGCCTGTCAATACCCGAAAGTCAAGTGGTTTCCTGATATTGGACAAAGCTGGGCTCTATGAGAGGCGGGCTAAGACTGCGGGCGGCCCCACCAGTCAAGGGTCGGCGGCTGCGAATTCCGTTGTCCCTGGTCAGCCCAGGGATCTTGCGGGCGATCTGGCGGCTTGGGCACGTTGGGTTGAGTGGGATTGGGCCCGTTGGGTTGAGTGGGAATGGGCTGCCACCCTGCTGAGGATGCATCGGTTCCCCAGCCTGCCGCCGGGGCTCCCGCCGCGGCGTCGCCTGCCCTAGTCCAGGCCGCGCCTGCGGCTGTATCCGGATGCCACGTCGGTTGCAGGCGTTGGTCAGGCACCGGCGGTGCGACGAAGGATTCCGGTTCATGCGGTATCAGACCGATTCCGGGCGGCAGTCGGCGAGGTACCGCCTGGAGCTGCAGCAGCTTGATCAGCAAGCCAACCGCAAGCACGGAGATTGCCTGCGGGACGATCATCGCGAACACCGCGAGAGCCGGCGCCGGGGCGCCAAACCCCAGGAACGTCAGCACGAGCCCAAACAGCACAGCGATGACGCCAACCACCAGGCTGATCACAGTGAGCTCATGAGCAAGAGGCGTCCGCTCACGCAGTACACAGAAGCTGACAAGAACCGCCAAAACGATTAGCGGCACGGGATTCGCGACTCGGGCGCTCAAAACCCAAGCCACGCTGGCCACTGACCCGTCGAAGGTGATCATCGTGACGATGCTGAGTAAAAGATTGAGTACCAAGACTCCGAGAGCGACCCAGGCCGCCGGCTCGCGCAACCGCATGAGACTTTCCACCCTTTTAGCGTATCGACACCCAAGACGCGGGAAGGCCTGCTCCAGAAACTGCTGATTGGCCTCACATTTCTAAGGCACTGTTCACGCCACCGACGCTGGCAGTCCAGCAATCGGGTTATCCGCTGATGGAACACTGGTGCGGTGCAGATTGTGATCTTGGCCGGTGGCGTCGGTGGCTCGAAGTTCGCGCTCGGGGTACGCCATGCCTATCCGGCGGCACACCTGACCGTGATCGCCAATACCGCTGATGACATCACTCTGCACGGCTTACGGATTTGCCCGGATCTCGACACGATCATGTACACCCTCGGCGGAGCCGCGGATCCGGTACGCGGCTGGGGTCGAGAAGGTGAGAGCTGGCGCGTCATGGACGAGCTTGCGGCGTACGGCGTCGAGCCGACCTGGTTCGCACTCGGTGATCGCGATATCGCCACCCATTTGATACGGACTGAAATGCTGGCCGCCGGCTATCCTCTCTCAGAGGTGACGGCGGCGCTCTGCACCCGCTGGCTGACAGGAGATGCACGGCTCAGGTTGCTCCCGATGACCGATGATCGGGTGGAGACCCATATCACGGTGGCGGATCCTGAGGAGCCCGGTCAGCTGCGCGCGGTGCACTTTCAGGAGTATTGGGTGCGGCTTCATGCCCGACCCGACGCGCTCGGCATTACGTTGGTCGGCCTCAAGACCGCAGCACCTGCACCCGGTGTCTTGAAAGCGATCGAGCAGGCGGACGTGGTCTTGATAGCTCCCAGTAATCCAGTGGTCTCTATCGGCCCGATCCTTGCCGTGCCAGGGCTCCGCGAGGTCTTACGGCGGGCGCCTGCCACAGTGGTCGGATTCGCCGGGATCCTAGGCGGTTCACCGGTACTCGGCATGGCGGATCGGTTGCTCCCTGCCATCGGCGTCGAAGTGGATGCCGCAGCAGTGGGTTTGCACTATGGGGCTCGCTCACATGACGGCGTGTTGGACGCCTG
>Ga0173480_10000533_pt1 | contig 12822 bp, 8 predicted proteins | sample NitcycUS209509C1_FD_122622 | JGI IMG/M metagenome (GOLD analysis project Ga0173480, IMG submission 122622) | Soil microbial communities from Arlington Agricultural Research Station in Wisconsin, USA - Nitrogen cycling UWRJ-S209-509C-1 (version... | ecosystem: Environmental > Terrestrial > Soil >... | reverse complement strand
GGTGTGGCGCGGGCTCTTCTCGCCGGCGATCCGAGCGAGGCCGAGCAGGGTGTTCGGGCCGCCCGCTTTGAAGCCGGGACCGAAGCTCGAAGCTTTGACGCCGCCGAACGGCTGGCGCCCCACGACCGCCCCCGTGATGGGACGATTGACGTAGAGATTGCCGGCGCGCGCTCGCTCGAGAAACGCTGACTGCTCGGCGGCGTCGAGGCTCTCGAGACCCGCCGTGAGGCCGTAACGCGTGCCGTTCACGAGCGTGAGCGCATCCTCGAAATCGGCCGCTTCGATCACGGAGAGCACGGGACCGAAGAGCTCGTTCTTGTACGCAAAGCTCTCGCGACCCACGCCCCATCGGATGCTAGGGCCGAGGAGGCGGGGATTTTCCGTGCTGCGAGTCGGCTCGACGAGCCAGCTCTCGTTCTCGTCGAGTGTCTCGAGGGCGCGGGCCAGCGCGCCGCTCGGCGGACGAATCAACGGCGTCACCACGTTTTCCGGGTTCCAAGCGGAGCCGACCGGAAGCGTGCGCGTCGCGTCCTCGAGCTTGTGACGAAACGACGCGCTTCGAAACACCTCGCGCTCGAGCACCAGCAGGCTGAGCGCGCTGCATTTCTGGCCGGCATGTCCGAATGCGGCGCGCACCGCGTTTTGCACGGCCTGCTCGCGATCGCTCATGGCACTGACGATGAGCGCATTCTTTCCACCGGTCTCGGCGACGAGGTCGAGCCCCGGACGCAGCCTGCGGAAGAGGCGCGCCGTCTCCGTGCCGCCCGTGAGCACGACCGCGTCGACGCGGCGATCCACGATGAGCGGCTCTGCCGCTTCGTCCTCCACGATGACGAGCCCGAGCGCCCAGTTGGGGACGCCCGCGGCGTGACAGAGCGCGACCGCGCGCGCGGCGACGAGCGGCGTTTCCGGCGGCGGCTTCAGGAGCACGACGTTCCCGGCGACGAGCGCCGCGAGCGTCGAGCCGAGCGCGATGGAAAGCGCAAAATTCCAGGGCGGCGTGACCACGACGACGCCCTTCGGCTCGAGCGTCAGGTGCTCGCGCAGGCGCGCATGCTGGCGCGCGTAGTACTCGGCGAAATCGATCGCCTCCGAGACCTCGACGTCGGCTTCGAGGGGGCGCTTCCCGGCGTCGAGCACGAGCGTCCCGATGAGCTCACCGCGCGAGTCGCGCAGAGCCTGCGCCACGCGAAGGAGCGTCGCTTCGCGCTCTTCCGCCGGCCACTCGCGCATGCGCCCGCGAGCCTGATGGGCCTGCTCGAGCACGCTCTCGACGCCCGTCGTGTCGAGCGGCAGGAAGCGATACGGCACGACGCCGGGACGCGAGGGGTCGAAGCCGTCGCGCTCCGGACCGTCGTACGTCGTGCCGCAATAGCTCGAGACGGCGTGCTCGTTCGGTCTCGTCTTCGCGACCGCAAGCGCCGCGTCGAGCCACGCGCGGTTCACGGCGCGCGAAAAGTCGGTATCCGGCTCGTTGGCGAAGCCGTCCCGCGTCGCGACACCGTCCTTCGCCGTGCGATCCTGGCGGCGGCGCGGCGTCGAATCCACGCGCGCCGCGCACTCGAGCGCCTCGACGAAACGCGCTCGCTCGGTCTCGAAGCTCGCGTCACCCGCGTGCATCGAGAAGGAGCGCCGGAGGAAGTTGTCCTCGGCCGTGTTCTCGTCGAGTCGGCGCACGAGATACGCGACGGCGCTCGCAAAATCGCGGTGATCGACGCTCGGCGCGTAGACGAGCACTCGGCCGGCCACGCGTTGCACGACGCGGCGCAGCGGATCCGCCATGCCTTCGAGCATCTCCGGCTCGAGCGCGTCTTCGACGCCACGGCTCGCACGCAGCAGCAACGTGTACGCAATGTCGAACAGGTTGTGGCTGCCGATGCCGAGCCGCACGGCGCGCGCATGCTCGGGCTGGGCGCCGAAGCTCAACATGCGGCGGAAGCTCGCGTCGACGTCGGCTTTGGAGCCGTAGAGCGGCAGCTCCCAGCCGCGCAGGCTCGCCTCGATGCGCTCGAGCATGAGGTTCGCGCCCTTCACGAGGCGCATGCGGATCGGCGCGCCCCCCGCCTGAACGCGCCGCGCCGCCCACTCGACGAGGCGCGCCTGGTGCGCGTGAGAGTCCGGAACGTAAGCCTGGAGCACGATGCCCGCCGTCAGTCGCAAAAACTCCGGGCGGTCGAGCACGCGCATGAAGAGCTCCACGGTGAGCTCGAGATCGCGATACACCTCCATGTCGAGGTAGACGAGCTTCGGCTCCGGGGCTTGCCCGTTCGAGCGCGCAGGGGCGAGCGCCGCGCGGTAGATGGTCGCGAGCTTTTCCGCGACGCGGTCGAGCGTGGCGCCGAACGCCGTGGCGTCGATGCGCGCGTCGATCGACGACAGCTTCACGCTGATCGTGTCGACCTCGGGTCGCTCGAGCAGGGCCAGGTAGCTCGCGAGAAACTCCGCGGCATCCGCGTCGCCGAGCACCTCTTCCCCGAGGTGATTCACGTTGACGCGCAACCCTTGCAGCGCGCGCTCACCCAAGAAGGTGCCGAGCGCGCCGGGCTCGGCGGGCGCGAGATAGGGCGCGGCGTCCTCGTAAATGCGCCGGCGCACGGCGCGCGCCGTCAGCTCGGGGACGGTCGTGCCGAAGACCTGAAGCGCGCGGAGCTGCAAACGATCCCATGCCGGTAAGGAGCGCGGGGCACCGAGACCCGCCGCGAGCGCGCGAACTTCGGCCACGAGGCGAGCCCCGCTCGAGCTCCGGTGCGCGCGATCGGTGAGCGCCGACACGAACGCCTGGCCGATTGGATCGACCAGGAGGGCGGACAGCCGAGCGGCTCGCTCGCGCTCGTTCGGCTCGGCGCCCGCATGGCTCGCCTCGAGGAGCACCCGCGCGAGCTCCACGGTCGGCTCGGCGAGTGACGCCTCCGTCCCGAGGCGTCGCGCCCCAAGGACCAGCTCCTTGGCGCGCCCGATGCCGACCTCGTACGCCGACGACACCCTCCAAGCGTACCCTTTTCTGCTACTGTCCGCGCCCTATGTCCGGGCTCGCGGAACAGCTCGCAAAGCTTCCGCTGGAGGTCACGGCGCGCCTCCAGCAGTACGGCTTCGATCAGGCGCGCCTCGTGCGGCTCGGCGCCGCTCTCGCTCGTGGGGAGGTCGATCGCGGCCTCGTCACGGGACGCATCGAGCCCCCTGCCGCGGGCGATGTCGTCGAGCTGCCGGATCCGAAGAGCCCGGCGTATCGCGAGCTCGAGCAGCGGGGCGAAGCAGCGCTCCGCGCGGGTGAGGTCGCGCTCATCGTGCTCGCGGGCGGCATGGCCACGCGCATGGGCGGCGTCGTCAAGGCCCTGGTCGAGGCGCTCCCGGGCAAGACCTTCCTCGACCTCCGGCTCGCCGAGATGGCGTCGCTCGAGAAGCGCTACGGCGTCGCGCCACCGCTCTGGCTGATGACGAGCGCTGCGACCGACGCGGGCATCCGCTCGGCGCTCGGCCCTCGGCGCGACGGTGAGCGCATCGCGACGTTTGCGCAGCACCTTTCGCTCCGCCTCACGCCGAACGGCGACCTCTTCTTGGACGCCTCGAGCCAGCCGAGCGAGCACGCGCCGGGCCACGGCGATCTTCCGGAGGCTCTCAAGCAGAGCGGCCTCCTCGATCGCTTCGTCGCGCGCGGCGGCAAGATGCTGCTCATCGCGAACCTCGACAACCTGGGCGGCACCGTCGATCCGGCGCTCGTCGGCTTTCACCTCGCGCACGGCTCCGACGTAACGTCCGAAGTCGTGGACAAGCTCGCTGACGATCGCGGCGGCATTCCCGTGCGCGTCGAACGCAAGCTCCGCGTGCTCGAGGAGTTCCGGATCCCGCCGAGCTTCGATCCTTCGACTGTCCGCGTCTTCAACACCAACACCTTCCACGTGAGCGCCCGCGCCCTCTGCGACCTTTCGATGGACTGGCGCTTCTTCGCCGTCCAGAAGAAGGTCGACGGCGTCCCGGTCGTTCAATTCGAGCGCATCGTGAACGAGATAACCGACGAGCTTTCGACCGTGTACTTACGCTTACCGCGGACCGGAGAGCGCGCGCGTTTCCTCCCCGTGAAGGATCCAGAAGAGCTCGAGCGCCGCAGGAGCGAGATCGAGCTCGTGGTCCGAGCGCGGGGGATCCTCGCGTGAAGAGCCGTCGCACCACCCGCTTCGCGAGCATCGTGCTCGGTGCCCTCGCGACGGCGTCGCTCGGCAGCGCCCAGGTCCCCGACGATCGCCCGACGCCGCTCCCGGCCTTCGGCCGCAGCATCGTCTCCGACCAGGACTCGAGCGCGATCGTGCTGAACCCCGCCAACGTCGCACTGATCCCGAGCTGGGAGCTGCGCTGGCAGGGAACGTTCCTCCACGACAGCGCCGTCGTGCCCTGGCAAGGCCACGCCTTCGCGCTCACGATCCCGATCAATCTTTTGAACCTGGGCCTCGGCCTCCGGCTCGACCTCATCGATCCGCCCGCTGAAAATCCGAACGCGCGCTACGGCGCCCGCTCGAACTACCAGTGGCTCACCGGCGCCATGGCGTGGGCGCCCTCGGACGCGGTGGCGTTCGGCGCCTCGTTCCAGCACCTCTACTCGGAGAACGAGAAGCTCGCCGGCATGGGCTCCTGGTCGCTCGGCTACACGGTGCGCCCCGTGAACCAGTTCGGCATCAGCGTCGTCGGACACGACCTGAACGCGCCGTCGACGGGAGCGGGCGGACACATCCCGCGCGCGTACGATTTCGGCTTCGCGCTCCGGCCGTTCACGAAGCGCTACGTCGAGCTCGGCGTCGAAGCCAAATACGTCGACGCGTACAACCCGTACTGGATCCCGCGCGGCACGCTCGGCGTCGATATCCCGGAGCTCGGACGCCTGCGCGGCGACTTCTCGATTCGCAACCCGGACGCGCGCAACGGCGAGGATCCGTCCTGGCTCGCCTCCGTGCAGATGGCCTTCGCCTTCAACGACGTGGGCGGCGGCATGGAGCTTGCGGCCGGCACGACCTTCGGCAACGGCCTCGGCCGCTCCGCGACGCAGCACCCGGGCGCGAACCTCCTCCTCGACGTCGCGTTCCGCGGCTTCCGCGAGCCGATGGGCACGGAGCCGGCCGCCTACGCCGTGCGCATCCGTCTGGAAGACACACCGAGCTCGCGCGAGCACGTCGCGCTCCTGCGGCGCCTGTGGTCGATCGCCGACGATGAGCCGCACGCCGCGGAAGTCGTGCTCGAGGTCCGCACCGCACCCGCGGGCTCGTTCGCTCACGTCGCCGAGCTGCGCGACGCGATCTGGTACCTCCGCCAGCGCGGCAAGAAGGTGCTCTGTCACCTCGAGGACGCCGACGGCGCGTCGCTCTACACCTGCGCGGCGGCGAACCGCATCCTCATCAACCCCGCGGGCGGCATCCGCTTCGCGGGCCTCAAGACGCGCTACTTCTACATCAAGGGCCTGCTCGACAAGCTCGGTATCCGCGCTGATTTCGTGCGCATCGGCGCCCACAAGAGCGCGCCCGAAATGTTCACGCGCGAGGACTCGAGCGAGGTCGCGAAGGCCGACAAGATCGACCTCCTGCAGCAGTTCGAGCGCCATTTCGTGCAAGGCGTCGCCGTCGGCCGCCGCATGAAGCCGGAAGTCCTGCGCGAGCGCATCGCCAAGGGGCCGTTCATCGCCAACGAAGCGAAAGCTGCGGGTCTCGTCGACGACTTCGCCTTCGACGACCAGATCGAAGCCGAAGCGGGCAAGCTCGTCGGCTACCCGCTGCGCGTCGTCGACGACGAGGATCGCGCCCCGCGCGACACCGGCGACTTCGGCACCGGCTCACGCATCGGCATGGTTTACGTCGACGGCGACATGGTCGACGGCCGCAGCCAGAGCATCCCGCTCCTCGGCGTGAAGCTCGTCGGGTCCTACACCATCGCCGACTCGCTCAAGCAGCTCCGCGAGGACCCTCGCATCGGCGCCATCGTCCTCCGCATCGAAACGGGCGGCGGCTCCGCCATGGCCGCCGACGTGATCTGGCGCCAGGTCCAGCTCACCGCGAAGGTAAAGCCCATCATCGTCAGCATGGGCAGCGCGGCGGCGAGCGGCGGCTACTACATCGCCGCCCCCGCCACCCGCATCTACGCGAACCCCCTCAGCATCACCGGCAGCATCGGCATCTTCTACGGCAAAGCCGACGTCGCCGAGCTCCTCCGCAAAATCGGCGTCAGCGTCGAAGTCTTCAAGACCGCCCCCAAAGCCGACGCCGAATCCATCTTCCGCCCCTTCACCGCCGAAGAGCACTCCGAGCTCGAGCACAAAGTCGCCCAGTTCTACGACATGTTCCTCTCCCGCGTCGCCGAGGGACGCAAGCTCCCCAAGTCCGCCGTCGACGCCGTCGGCCAGGGCCGCGTCTGGACGGGCGAACAAGCCTTCTCGCGCAAGCTCGTCGACGAGATCGGCGGCTTGCGCCAAGCGCTCGCAGAGGCGCGACGGCTAGCCAACTTGCCGGCGGACGCGCCCATCGTCCAGCTTCCGAACGAGTCGAGCTTCCTCGGGACGCTCATCGGTGCGGCGGGCGCGCACGCGAGCACGCCGCCGCTCCTTCCCGCGCAGTTGCTCGACATGGCGAGGGCGCTGGCGCCGTTCGCGGTGCAGGGCGCGGACAAGCCGTGGGCGAAGATGGAGATCCTACCCGTGGAGTAGCCAAGGATCTGTCCAGACCAGCGGCGCCCCGCTCACGTCCTACACAAAAATACTCTTTTATTTCAAGATAGTTAGGCGAAAATAGGGCGCGCCCGTAACTGTCCACAGATATGTCCATGCTAGTGTCCATGGCAACGTCCATGGCTCAGGCTCAGCGGGCCCCGTCACGGCGGTTTCAACCGCTCCTACCCGAAGAGCGCGCGAGCCGAGGACTTCTCGAGCAGGCGGCAGCTCTCGTGACGGAGGGCCATCGACTGGAGGCTGCGTCGCGAGGGCTTGGTGATGCGCTTCGGCCTTTGCTCCGCTCGATGAACAGCTACTACTCGAATCGCATCGAGGGCCAGCACACGCGCCCTGTCGACATCGAGCGCGCGCTCACTCAGAGCTTCGATGCGGATCGCGAGCTTGCGCGCAAGCAGCGCCTCGCGGTTGCGCACATCGAAGCAGAAGCGGCGCTCGAAGCGACGTTGCCGCCGGAGCGCAGCGCGCTCTACGCACCGGAGTACGTCAAGCACATCCACGCCGAGCTCTATCAGCGCCTTCCCAAGGCCGATCGGAAGGACCATGCAGGCGCCGTCGTCGTGCCGGGCGCGTGGCGTGAAACTCAGGTCACAGCGGGCAACCACCTTGCTCCGCCGCCCCGGGAGATCCCCACGCTGCTCAACGAGCGGCAGGGCGCGTACGCCACCGCTCCTGGGCTCGAGCAGTCCGTCGTGGCTGCGGCGTGCTCTCACCACCGGTTGACCTGGGTTCATCCCTTCCTCGACGGCAACGGCCGAACCGCGCGCCTCCACACCCATCTCGTTCTGACGGCCCTCGGCCTCACGCACGGCATCTGGTCACCACTCCGTGGCATGGCCAGCGACCAAGAGGGCTACTACGCACGGCTGAACAACGCCGACCTCGAGCGGCGCAACGACTTGGACGGCCGCGGACCGCTTTCGCAGGAAGGGCTCGTCGCGTTTGCGAGCTGGTTGCTCGACGTGTGCCTCGATCAGACTCGCTTCATGCGAGAGCTCTTAGGGCTCGAAGCGCTCAAGGAACGGATCCGCGACCTATTGCTGTGGCTCGAGGCGCATCCCTGGCAGATCGGCAGCGAAAAATCGGTGGTCAAGGGCGAGGCACTCGAGGCATTGCACTACGTCGCGATTTTCGGAGCGGTCGAGCGCGCTCGCTTCACGGCGATGACCGGCTTGCCTCCGCGGACCGCGCGCCGCGTGCTCACGAGCTTGCTCGATTTCGGGGTGCTGTCGTCCGCTGGTCCTCGCGCGGCCGTGGGTTTTTCGGTGCCGCTCCGAAGCCTCCGATTTCTATTCCCGCGGCTCTGGCCGGAAGCCGAGGCGGACAGCGCGTAGAGCGTTCCAGGGGTAGGATCTCGGCGGCATGCCGATTCGACAAGACTACATCGAGCGCATGATCCAAAAGCTCGGCGAGACGATCGCCAGAGCGCTCGGCCTCGCGCGCAGCGGCAAGCAGGACGAAGGCATCGCGCTCGTCGAGGATGCCGTCGCGTCGGGCTTCGGACTGCCGCTCTCGATGTTGCTCGGGCTGACGCCGGATACGGTGCGGTCGCTCATTGGCGAGGCGCGAGTGCCTGCGCTGGTCGAGGCACTGCGCGCCTACACGGAGATGCTGAAGCTCGCGGGGCGCGACGCGGAGGCTCGAACCGCGGAACGCTTGCTGACGGCGCTTGGGAAGGCGCGCTGACTTCAGCCGCCCACCCCCGCGACGATCTCGAACGACCGCAACCGCGCCGCATGGTCGAAAATCATCGCCGTCACCATGAGCTCGTCGACGCTCGTCGCGCGCACGAATTCGTCAACACCCTTGCGCACCGTCTCCGGGCCACCGACGACGGCGTAGCGAAAGAGCTGCGCCAGAGCCTGGTTGGAAATCGGGTCCAGTGCGGCGCGCTCCGATGCTTCGAGCGGAGGCGGGAGCTGCGTGGGCCGACCGCTGCGCAGTGCCAGAAACGCCTGCTCGAGTGACGTAAACAGGCGCCGCGCTTCCGCGTCGGTGTCGGCGGCGTAGACGGGGATGCACGCCATGGCGTGCGGCTTCTTGTGGCGGTCGGAGGGGCGAAATTGGTCGCGGTAGAGGCGAAGGGCGTCGTGGAGGAGATCGGGGGCGAAGTGGGCCGCGAATGCGAACGGGAGGCCGAGGCCGGCGGCGAGCTCGGCGCTGTAGAGGCTCGAGCCCAGGAGCCACACGGGGACGCGGCTGCCCGCGCCGGGCACCGCTCGAATGCTCTGGTCCGGCCGTGCGGGCTCGAGATACCGCATGAGCTCGACGACGTTTTCGGGAAAATCGTCCGCGCTCTCGCGAGGGCGGCGGAGGGCGCGTAACGTCACCAGATCCGTACCGGGGGCACGGCCGAGTCCGAGATCGATGCGATCCGGGTAGAGGGCCGCGAGTGTGCCGAACTGCTCGGCGACGACCAGGGGCGCGTGGTTCGGCAGCATGATGCCGCCGGCACCCACGCGAATCCGCGTCGTGCCCTGCGCGACGAACCCGAGCGCGACCGCCGTGGCTGCGCTCGCCACGCCGGGCATGTTGTGGTGCTCGGCCATCCAGAAGCGCTCGTACCCCCAACGCTCGGCGTGCTGGGCGAGGTCGAGCGAACGGCGTAGCGCCTCGCCCGCCGTACCCCCACGGGTGATGGGCGCCAAGTCGAGAATGGAAAGCGGAACCACCTGACACCTATGGGACCTCTCTTCGACCTTCGCAAGGCAGCGCGGCAGCGGCCGGTCGGCGTGTGCTCTTCAGAACGTGTAGGCCACGCTCCAGCGCGCCGCGGCGCCCGGCGTGACAAGCGTCTGGAAAAACGGCTCGAACGAGAAGGTGTTCGAGTTGCCCCAGAGGGCGAGATCGCCGAGCGGGAACTGGCATTCGACGCGCACGACGCCGAGCGTGGGATGGCGCTGCTCGACGTTGAGCTCGCCACCGAGTGGGACGCGCGGCTTCATGTAGTGGCCCGGGCTCCAATCGACGCCCGGACGGCGAGCGAAGTAGCCGCTCTCGTTCTCGACGAGCGGGGCGCCCTCGGGCAGAGCACTCTCGAGCGAGAGGCGGCACGTTTCGGCGCCCGCCCACGGAAAGAAGGGGTGCGCGAACCAGCGCACGGGGAGCGCCTTCTCGCCGCCGTTACGAACGTGCGTCGCCGAAACGAGCGTGCGTCCTCTTAGCTCGACCCGCCGCGCGAGCGTGAACGCGAAGCCGTCGAGCTCACCGTGGGTTTCAGCGCCCACGTGGTATCCGTTACGTCGAGCGCCCACGCCGCCCGCTCCGTAACGCTCGGATTGTCGCGCACGTGAAACGGCCGCACCGCGCTCTCGCGCCGCACCCGGCCCACGCCAATCACGTACACCTCGTCGCCCACCTTCGCCCGCTCCGCACCGAGCGCCGTCTCGAACACCTCGGGCAACCCCTGGCCGTCGAATGTCCACGGCTCTTTCGCCGGAAATTGCGGGCCCGCGAGCAGCTCCCCGTGCCGCTCGTCCGTGACCTGCCACACGTACCCGCCCGCGACGTAACGCGAGCCCAAGCGCGCCGTATCGACGCTCGGCTCGAGCACGCTGACGGTGAGCCCCGCGCCCCGGAGCGTTAGCACCCCGTGCTCCCGGCCCGGAGCGTCAACACCAACGCACGCGCACCCGGTACTTCACCTTGGTGCTGCCGCGCTTCGCCACCGGCACGTCGAACGTGAACGTCTGCGCGTCTTCCTTCGTCGCCGGCAGGCTCGAATCGACGATCGTCCAGTCGCCGCCCGCGGGCTCGCGGACTTCGACGCGCACTGCCTCGTCCTTGTGGTTGCGGAGCTCGATCTCCCACGCCGACTCGGAAACGCAGCTGCCGAGCGCCTTCCACTCCATCTGTTTCCGATCGGCGACGACGTCGAAGGCCTCGCCCATTTTGATGCGGACCTTCTCGTCGCGCGGGGTGTGGTCGATCGCGTCTTCGCCCACGAACTGCTTGGCGCCGCTCTTGTCGGCCTTGTAGACGCGCACCGTACCCTTCGGGAGCGGCATGCCGAGGTGGTTCGCTTCGGTGTTTTTGAAGTCGAGGAAGACGCCGACCTTCTGGTTCTTGGCGACTTCGCCGTATTGCCCGCGGAACCAGTACTGCTGACCGAAGAAGATGAGCTTCTTCTGAACGCCGATGCCCGCGGATTCGAGCAGCGTGACCTGCTTCTGCTCTTTGTCGCGCACGGTGGTCGGACGGCCGAGCGTGTAGAGGTGGTACTCGAAGAGACCCTCTTCGCGGAACGGCTTCGCTCCCGACGCCATGGGCGCCGCGGACTTGTACATGCGCGTGGACTGCTCCTCTTCGTCGCGCACGCGGTTCACGTCGCCGGCAACGAGCTTGAGCTCCGCGTTGCGATACGTCGCGCCCGTCTGGTTCTGGAGCGTCACCCAACCCACCAAATCACCCTTGTCGTCCTTGTCGTTGACGACGAACACGTAGTCCGCCTTCCAGGACATGCTACGCGCGATGTACGACACCTCGAGCGACTGATTCGGCTGCTGGCTCTCGAGCAGCCAAACGAGCGTCGGCTTCGCGATCAGATCCGCCGGTAATTCCGGAAACGCGAGTCGTCCCGGATAACCGAAGGTGATTTCGTTGCCGATCTGGAGCACGGGGCCGTTCGCGACGGAGAGCACCTTCGCGTCGACGACGTCTTCCTTGCCGGTCGCCTCGTGATAGCGGTAGGCGCGCACGTTGCGCCCGACATACTTGTCGAGCAGCGTCTCCGGCGTGAGCAGATCGAAGCGGTAGTTTTGCTCGAGGACGCTGAGGCCGCCGCCGAGCGATTTCACGGCAACCGTCTCGGGCTGGATCGTCGAGGCGACGTCGCGAAACTCGAGGGCGACGCGCCCCTTGCCGAGATCCTTGAGCTCGCGCACTTCGCGCACGAGGCCGAAACCCTGGTTGTAAACCGTGATGCTCACCTGGCGCCGGTCGGCGTCGCCCGACACCTTGTTCGGCGTCGCGGCAACGGGCGTTGGAGCCGGCGCCTTCACCTGCGCGTGCGCGGAGCCTGCGCCGAGGCAAGCGGCGCTGGCGAGCAACGCGCTCGCGAATATCTGCCGCTTTTCCGTTCGTTTCTTCAGCACCATCGGACCCTCACTCGGTAGGTCACCTTCGTGGCGCCGCGCGCGGGCACGGGCACCTCGAACTCGAATGTCTGCGCGTCCTTCTTCACGGCCTTGTGGCTCGCGCTCACGATTTCCCAATCGCCGTTGGCCGGCTCGATCACTTCGACGCTGACCGCCGTGTCCTTGTGATTGCGGAGCTCGATCTCCCACGCGCTCTCGCTCGAGCAGCTGCCGAGCGTCTTCCACTCGGTCTGCTTGCGATCGGCGACGACGTCGAACGCTTCGCCGAGCTTGATCTCGACCTTTTCGTCACGCGGCGTGTGGTCGATGCTGTTCTCGCCGACGAATTGCTGCGCGCCGCTCTGGTCGGCCTTGTACACGCGCACGACGCCCTTCGGCAGCGGCATGCCGAGGCCGCTTTTCTCGCTGTTGTCGATTTCGACGAACACGCCGACCTTCTGGTTTTTCGGCAGATCCGGATAAACGGACGTGTACCAGTACGAGGTGCCGAAGAACTCGAGCTTCTTCTTGAGCTTGATGCCGTGCGCCTCGAGCAGCGTCACCTGCTTCGTCTCGCGATCGAGCAAGTCGGTCGGACGCTGTAGGGAATAGAGGTGGTACTCGAAGAGCGACTCTTGCTTGAACTGGGGCGGAGCCGGCGCGGCGGCGGGCGCGATCATGTCGGACATCACTTCGGGCCTCGGCTCCTCCGGCGGCGCGACGCGCTGCACGTCGCCGGCCACGAGCTTGAGCTCGGCGTTCTTGTACGTCGTGCCGGTACCGTTCGTGAGCGTCACCCAGCCGGTGAGATCGCCCTTCTCGTCCGAGGGGTCGAGCAGGAGCACGTAGTCCGCGCGCCAGGAGAGATTCTGCGTGAGGTAGCTCACCTCGACGCGCTGCCGCTCGGCGTTGCTCGCGAGCAGCCACACGAGCGACGGCTTCGCGACGAGGTTCGGCGGCACGTCCGGGAACACGTAGCGACCCGGAAAGCCGGTCACGACCTCACCGTCGATGCGGAGCACGGCGCCGTTCTCGACGGCGAGCACC
>Ga0173480_10000532_pt1 | contig 12825 bp, 5 predicted proteins | sample NitcycUS209509C1_FD_122622 | JGI IMG/M metagenome (GOLD analysis project Ga0173480, IMG submission 122622) | Soil microbial communities from Arlington Agricultural Research Station in Wisconsin, USA - Nitrogen cycling UWRJ-S209-509C-1 (version... | ecosystem: Environmental > Terrestrial > Soil >... | reverse complement strand
CAACCTATACCTGCCATGCCTTTACGTATGAAAGATGGTGCTACATACAATATTCAAAACTTATATATCGACCAGGAAATCAGTAGTACTCAAGTCAGCTGTATGCTTGAAGATAAAAGAGGAAACTTCTGGCTCGGGAGAATGGATAATGGCGTATCACTTTATAATGGGAATAGTTTTACGAATTATACCGAAAAGGAAGGCTTTATTCATAAGGGCGTGACGTGTATCCTTGAAGATAAAAGCGGAAATCTTTGGCTCGGTACCCAAGGAGGGGTATCCCGATATGACGGCAATAGCTTTACGAATTATACCGAGAGAGAAGGCTTGCCGAATAATGACATTTCAAGTATTCTTGAAGATAAAAGCGGAAACTTTTGGTTCGGGACCTGGAGAGGCGGTGTATCCCGTTTTGATGGAACAAACATTACAAATTATAGCGTAAAGGAAGGCTTACCTCACAATTGGGTTTCGAGTATCCTGCAAGATAAAAGCGGAAACCTTTGGTTTGGGGCATGGGGAGGTGGTGTAACGCGCTTTGACGGAAAAACCTTTACGAATTTTACAAAAAAGGATGGTTTAGGTAGTAATCATGTCTTCTGTATGCTTGAAGATAAAAGAGGGAACCTTTGGTTTGGGTTTGGAGCTATGAATGGCGGCGTATCACGCTTTGATGGGACCAGTATTACGAATTTTACGGAAAAAGAAGGCCTTTGTAATGATGCAGTCCAGAATATTTTTGAGGATACAATCGGAAATCTTTGGTTCGCGACTTCGAGAGGGGGTGTTTCGTGCTATGATGGGAAAAGTTTTACAAATTATAGTATTAAAGAAGGCCTAAGTGATTTTATAGTCGAAAGTATTTTAGAAGACAACGTCGGAAATCTTTGGTTCGCGACCGGTGGAGGCGGAGTATCCCGCTTTGATGCCACAACCTTTTTACAGTATTACGCTGAGGAAGGCTTAAGTAATAATGATATTTACGAATTACTTGAAGATAAAAGCGGTAACCTTTGGTATGGAACTGAGAATGACGGAGTAATACGCTACGATGGGACAACTTATACCCAATACACTCAAAAAGAAGGTTTAGGAAATAATAAAGTGTTGAGTATCCTTGAGGATAAAAACGGTAATTTTTGGTTTGGGACTTTGGGAGGAGTATCTCGTTTTGACGGAACCAGTTTTACGAATTACACGGAAAAAGAAGGCTTATTAAGTTGCTATGCCGTCTCCAGTATCCTGGAAGATAAAAACGGAATCCTTTGGTTTGGACTCTGGCGAGGCGGAGTGTCGAGTTTTGATGGAACTAACTTTACGAATTATTCTGATCAAAGTGGCTTATCAAGTATTGAAGTTTCGAGCATCATTGAAGATAGACGTGGCAACCTTTGGTTTGGGACTTTTGGAGGCGGAGTATCTTGCTTTGACGGAAAAAACTTCATTCATTATACCGAAAGAGAGGGATTAAATGATAATAGAGTCCTGAGTATCCTGGAAGATAAAAACGGAAATCTTTGGTTCGGAACATTTGGAGGGGGAGTATCGAGTTATGATGGAACTATCTTTACATATTATACCGAAAGAGAAGGCTTAAGTAATAATAAAGTCCTGAATATCCTGGAAGATAAAGGCGGGAACCTTTGGATCAGTACGGACAAAGGGATCGATTATTGTGTGACTGAAAAGCCAGCTGTCCAACCACCTCAAAAATTAAATCCAAACCAAATAAATATTGAAAGACCTAAGATTTATGCCTTTGGAAGGAAGGATGGAATGAAACAGATGTTTATCAATAGTAATGACGCCTTAATAGATGGAAAGGATCGCGTCTGGTGGGGCACCGGATGGGGCTTAGTCATGTTGGATCTGAATACTTTTGCGGTTTCGACCAACTCACCACTTATATACCTTAACCACATAGATATCAACGAACAATTCATTGACTACCACCAAATAAAAGACAGCAGGAATACAGATATTGACTTTAGTGCAGTTAGCCCATTTGAAAATTATCCATTAAATTTAAAATTACCCTATAACAAAAACCATCTTACCTTTCATTATTACGCGATAGATTGGGCTGCACCTTATAAAATTAGATACACCTATAAATTGGAAGGACTCAGCAACGACTGGAGTTCTCCTACACAAGATATAAAAGCCGATTATCGAAATTTATCTTATGGCACCTATATATTTAAGGTAAAGGCTATCGGCATGGCCCAGGTATGGAGCAAACCATTTGAATACACATTTACCATACTTCCTCCTTTGTGGCAATCCAATTTGGCCTATGGATCTTATTTAATCTTATTTATAGGTGGCATTTTTGTTACTCACCATGTCCTTCGAAATCGTCTTTTAAAAAAAGAAAGAGAGCGCAACCGTGAGAAGGAATTGAAACAAAAAGCTACCGAACTTGAAATGCAAGCCCTGCGGGCACAAATGAACCCTCATTTTGTTTTTAATTCACTTAATTCGATTAATAATTTTATCTTAAAAAATGATAAACTGCAGGCTTCTGAATATCTCATCAAATTTTCAAAACTGATTCGCCTCATCCTGGAAAATTCAACCTTAACCCTGATCAGCCTGGAGCAGGAACTGGAGGCGTTAAAATTATATATTGAACTGGAAGCTCTCCGGTTTCAACATCGATTTGATTACCAGATTGTTTTATCCAGGGAACTGGATACTACTTCCATCAAAGTACCTCCTTTGATATTACAGCCTTTCGTTGAAAATGCGATCCACCATGGCCTGATGCCCAAGGAAGGCCCGGGCCATCTGAAAATCACCATCACTGAAATGGAAGGCGAATTATTCTTGAAAATTGAAGATGATGGCATCGGCCGCTATAAATCCGCTTTGATCAATGCCAATGCAAGTCATAAACATAAGTCTCTTGGCCTGAATGTAACAACCGAAAGAATTGGACTCCTGAATCATCAACATTCCGAAAACTCAAAAGTAGAAGTAAAGGATTTGACCGATGAAGAAGGCATAGCATCCGGCACAGAAATCAACATTCATATACCCGTGATTATATGATTAAGGTAATACTCATAGATGATGAAGAGAATTGCCTCTCTTCCCTGGAAATTTTGTTGACTGAATATTGTCCTGAGGTGCAAATCATGGATAAATGTCAATCCGTAAAAGCCGGGCTAGCCGCCATCAATGCACATCGACCGGATTTGATTTTTTTAGACATTGAGATGCCTGTACTAAACGGGTTTGACCTTTTGGAAAGCATTAAAAATTTTCCTATTGCTGTGATATTTACTACCGCATATCAACACTTCGCTATCAAAGCGATCAGGTACAGCGCCCTGGATTATTTACTAAAACCGATTGATTTCAAAGAATTAACCCAGGCCATACACCGGTATGCTAATCAGAATTCAAAACCTAATGTGGAACAATTCCAGTTTTTAATTGATAAATTATCTCATAAGGAAAACACCACCAAAAAACTAGCCATCCCTAACCTGGAAGGCTTTAAACTTGTTTCCATTGACGATATCATCTCCTGCGAAGCGGATGATAATTATACCCACATTTTGTTAAAAGATAACGTAAAAATCACAGCCTGCCGCACCCTTAAAGAAATTCAACACTTACTGGAAGAATATGAATTATTTATTCGTGTACATCATTCGTCGCTGATTAATATCAATGAGGTTGATCAATACGTCAGAGGTGAGGGAGGATATGTCATCATGAGTGATGGCTCACATATCAATGTGTCCAGGAATAAAAAAGAGACCTTGCTGAAATATTTGGTTAAATAAAGTATTTAGAATACACTCACTGCCCTGATCCTTATTTAAAACAAACACTTCTCCAGGGCTCCAATTACTCCATAAGTTTCGTCTACTGCTCATTTGTGCTTTCCACAAAAGTACACCTGCTATAATATTGTTTAAGATTCAAGATGGTGGTTTTAGCAGGAAGTGATTTTTAAGAAATTGATTTGAACCAGACAAAAATCTGTTAATAACTCCCTGGTCATATGTATTAATTAGGGAAGATTCATTTACAAATTTTAAAAAAATGAAATCATTACGTTACCTCTGGATATTCACGATGACGTTAATTATTTCTGTTTTCGGTCTATCCAATGCACAATCTCCCGACTGGCTTTGGATAAATTCAATAGGTGGAAATAAAAGCGATGCTGCCCGATCCATGGTGGTAGACCCCGAAAGTGGAGATGTTTTTACCACCGGTAATTTCTCCGGAACAGTTGACTTTGACCCGGGTGAGAAAACGTTCAATTTAACTTCGGCTGGATCCTCTTCCATTTTCATTTCCAAAATGGACGGTTCAGGCCAGTTCGTTTGGGCTTCAGCAATAGGTGGTCCTGATGTTGCTTATGTGCTGTCCATAGCGCTTGACCCTGCAGGAAGCGGGAGTATTTATGTCACAGGCTCTTTCCAGGGTACAGTTGATTTTGACCCGGGCCCGGAAACATTCAATTTAATTTCAGCCGGAACCACTGATATCTTCATTGCTCATTTAGACGGTTTCGGCAATTTCATTTGGGCGAATGCAATAGGTGGGCCTGATGCTGCTTATGTTTTATCAATAACCATTGACCCGGCAGGAAGTGGTAATGTGTACACCACCGGCTACTTCCGGGGAACAGTTGACTTTGATCCGGGCCCTGAAATATTCCATTTAACTTCTGTTGGATTTGATGACATTTTTATTTCCAAATTAGATGATTCGGGAAATTTTATATGGGCAATATCATTTGGCGGTAAAGGTAGTGATGTGAGTCGCTGTATAACTCTTGATCCGGCTGGAAACGGGGATGTTTATACAACCGGTTGGTTCAGTGGTACAGTTGACTTTGACCCGGGTCCGAATGTGTACAATATCACTGCAGTTGGAACCATTGATATTTTCATTTCTAAATTAGACAATTCAGGAAATTATGTTTGGGCAAAACAATTGGGAGGAGCAGGAGACAAGAATGGCACCGGCACTTCCATAGATATTGATCCCTCAAGCGGATATATCTATGCAACCGGTTATTTCGAGGGAACAGCTGACTTTGATCCTGGCAAGGGAATAGTTGATTTAACTTCTTCCGGGCTCAGAGATATTTTCATTTCCAAATTAGATAGAAAGGGCAATTTATTATGGGCCAAGGCAATGGGCGGACCCGGTTTGGATGTTGGTGGCTCTATAGCGGTTGACCCGTCAGGTAGCGGAGATGTTTACACCACTGGCTATTTTCGGGGAATAGTTGACTTTAACCCGGGCCCTGAAACGTTCTATTTGACTTCAATTGGTCCTGATGACATTTTTATTACCAAATTAGATGATTCAGGAAATTTTGAATGGGGAAAAGCAATTAACGGATTAAAAGAGGAAGCAGCCAATGCTATAGCACTTGATGCTTCAGGCCATGTATACATAGCAGGATTTTATAATGGCCCCACCATTTTGTTTGACACAGACATCCTGACCAATGCAGAACCTTCCTTAGGAACTGCAGATATATTCATTGCCAAGCTTGATCAGATGACTACTGCATTAGTCCATCCAGATGCCAAAACACCGTCAATCGATATCTTTCCAAACCCCGTAAAGGATGAGATAGTAATAAAGTTTTCGGACAAAGAAGTAAAAGACTTTAGAGTAACCTTGTACAGTCTTAAAGGCGAGGTTGTGTTATACAGTGTAGTTCATGATATAGCCGGGGAGTATCCAATAAATATCAGTGGGTTGCCTGCAGAAATGTATATGGTTGAGGTAAACGCCAATGGAAATAGACTAGTGGAGCAGGTCGTAAAAGCTCAGGAATAAACAGGAGTGGAACGATGCGGAAAATAGAATTCCCCTAACACAGAGAACAGCCACTTTCTAAGGGCTCCAATTACCCTCCCAGAACCGTCAGTTACTCTTTTTGGCTTTCCGGGAGGGGACAGTGGATTTATATTTAATTGAGGTTGAATTATTCTTAACAATATTTCGATAAAAGAAACTTAGTCATGAAATCAAAATTCTACTCCAGGGCCATTATGCTCGCACTATTATTTCCTTTTTGTGCAAAGATGAATGCACAGTCGCCAGGCTCTCCCCCTTGGGCATGGGCAAAATCATTGAGTGCAACGAATGGCATTTATGGGCATTCTATAGCCCTTGATCCTAATGGAAGCGGTGACATTTATGTCGCCGGTGGATTTGAGGGGTTAACTGATTTTGACCCCGGACCGGGAATACTCCAATTATCTTCTGGTTCCCCGGATAATGTAGCTCCTTTTGTTTTCAAATTTGACAAATCCTGCAATCTGGTTTGGGCTAGAGCAATGCCAAGTGTAGGGTTCTCAGCCGGATCTATTTGGGATATGGCCATTGACCCTTCAGGAAGTGGTGCTATTTATATCACGGGCCGATTTGAAGGAACTATTGATTTCGATCCGGGTCCTGTCGCTTACAATTTAACTTCTGTTCAAAACAGCAATGATATTTTTATTTCCAAGTTAGATGAGGCTGGCAATTTCCAATGGGTAAGGGTAATGGGTGGCACAGGACATGATTATGGATTATCATTAGCTATTGATCCCATATCTGGTGATGTTTACGCCACAGGCCGGTTTACCGGAAAAGTTGACTTTGATCCGGGAGATAGCACATTCAATATAACTTCTAAAGGGGGCACTGATATTTTCATTTCTAAACTCAATAGTTTGGGTGAATTTCAATGGACAAAAACAATTGGTGGAACAGGAAATGATGCAGGTTGTGGGATTGCCTTCGCTCCCACGGGAAATGGAAGAGTGTTTACTACAGGTCAATTTTATGGAAAAGTGGATTTTGATCCGGGTGATGGTACTGACACTTTAATGGTGGCCCCACCCTTGCAGGAAAATTTTATTTCTGTACTTGACAGATCCGGCAATTTTGTTTGGGCTAAACAAATAGGAAAAACAAAAAGTCTACCGGTTACCTGGCGCTCAGGATCAATCATATTAGAACCTGACGAAGGTGGTGGAGTATACATCACAGCTCCATATACCGAAAAGGGGGATTTTGACCCCGGACCAAATGTCTTAGAATTACCCTCCTTTGGAGACCAGGATATTTTTACTGCCAAATTTTCTCGAGATGGTGAATTTAAATGGGCGGCTCCCATAGGCGGACCAAACAGGGATGAAGCTATCGGTACAGCTGTTCAATCCGGGAAATATGGAGGTGTTTTCACCTTAGGGATGTTCAAAGGAACAGCTCAATTCGATCTGAATCAGGAGCCATTCAAATTAACATCAGATGGTGAAGAAGATATGTTCATTACCAAATATGATACCTCGGGCCATATTCAATGGGTACAAACCATAACCGGGCCGGCTAATGCTGCCGGTCAAAGCATTGCCACTGACAATCTGTTTGTATATGTGTCAGGGGGGTTTTTTGGAACCGCTATATCACTTGATTCCTTCACATTAACCAATATAAATCCGTCAGGTGCTGATTTATTTATGGCTAAACTGAATTTGAATTCACATAAAATCTTTGTAAAAGATGATGCTACCGGAGATAATAATGGCACTTCATGGGAAAACGCTTTTACCAAATTACAAACTGCACTTGATACCGCGCTTACTGGAGACGAAATATGGATCGCTAAAGGAACTTACATTCCTGAAGGCCCTTCTCCTGACAGCAGTCATTTTATTGTAAAAAAAGGTGTGGAGATGTATGGAGGTTTTAATGGAACAGAGAGTTCGCTGGGCGAAAGGAATTTGTGGCAGGATACGACAACATTAAGTGGTGATATTCTTGGAGATGATCTGCCCGCTACTAATAGATCTGACAATGCACATCATGTTTTGATTATTAATAGTGGAGATGGCGAAACTGCCCTTGATGGGCTGAAATTTTCAGGTGGGAGCGTGGGCGCTTTATATATTCAAAATACTACTGTAAAAATTGGAAATTGCATTTTTTATGATAACGATGGATCGGGTATGTATGCAATAAATTCTGATTCCATTTCAAATATCCTTGTCATTAAAAATTCAACATTTGAACAAAATAGGGGGAGCTTTGGCGCAGGAATATTTTTAGATGGTTTTAATAGCACCATGAGTCACTATGAAATTGACAGTTGTATTTTTAATAACAATATTTCTTCTGCCGGAACAATATACTCAACAAGTGATTCAATTTCTCAGAATATCAGCATTATAAAAAATTCGAAATTTATAAACAATATTGGAAATTATGGTGGAGGCGCTATATTCTCTCAATCTGAAAATCTAATCATTGAAAATTGTAATTTTGAAGGAAATTATGCGCGATTATATCCTGGGTGTATTTGCCCATCAGGTGGTATTATAACTTTTATTAATCCATCGTCAGCGCATATTGCAATCCGGAAAACTATATTTAATAACAATGACGTTGACGAATTCGGCGATGGAGTTGTAATTATTTTTGGTGGATATGCAGAATTTGAAAATGTCTTATTTCATGGCAATTACGGGTACAGTTCTATTTTGAGTCAAGGTAATATTCGTTTGTCAAACATTACTATGGTCGACAATCAAGGGGGCTTAATTGTATATGGAAATCCTACAGAAATTCAAAATTCTATTTTTGATAATGAAACTGCAAATTTTAGTTATTGGGGAGGTTCAGAAATTATTTCGAAAGGAGGCAATATCAGTAGTGACTCTACCATGGCTCCAGTTTTAATGGGTTATAACGGCTACGCTGACCTACATCAAACAGATCCATTACTGGATGCAGACTTTGTTCCCCTCAGCAATAGCCCATGTATTGATGCCGGTGATCCTGAAGGAGTAGTTTCACTCTATGATTTGGCAGGCAACCCACGCTTCCAAGGCCAAGGCATTGACGCCGGTGCTTATGAAAGTCCTTTCACGGTTGCTGTTAAAGATGCAATCTGGGACTCACAGGATTTCAAGGTATTCCCAAATCCGGTAAAAGATGTGCTAACCTTTGAGTTGAAGTCAAATTGGATAGGTAATATCAGGATTTCTGTATACAATATTCAGGGACAACCGGTCTATAATTCGGAAATGAATAAGTCAGGCCGAATACAAACTTTCAGGGAAAAACTAAACCAACTGCCTCCGGGTGAATACGTCGTTTTGACAATAGCAGGAAAAACAACATATGCTACAAAGGTTATTTTTCTATGATGAAATTTTGCTTAATTAAAGAAAACATAACTTTAAATACCATGAAAAAAGCATTACTCATTGCAGCCCTTGCAATTTCAATGAATGCTTCGGCTCAAGACCTTCCGTCAACTTCAGGGATGCAAGATCAAGTCCCATATGTAGGGGAAATTTTTCGTACCCGGACAGAAGATGCAGGTAAGAAAACAACTGGAATCTATCCTCATGAAATATTTGGCAGAACCATACTTCGTCCTACTTATGAGCATCTCAATTCCTTTCAACAAAACGATAGCATCTATACCTGGCGCTGGGACACGACCCTCATTGGATGGGTACTTGAATCAAAAATTATAAATATGCTTTATGATGCCAACAATAACCTGACATTTTTCACATCCCAATACTGGGATAGCACTGCATTCGTGAATGATTTTCAAATCACACGCACCTATGATGCCAACAATAACCAGACAAGTAGCTTATACCAAGACTGGGATGGAAGTGACTGGGTGAATAATAATCTATACACCTCTACCTATGATGCCAAAAGTAATCTGACAAGAGACTTAAGTCAAGCCTGGAATGGTAATGCATGGGTGAATTCTTATCAAGAAATCTATACCTATGATGCCAACAATAATCAAACAAATTACTTAGAGCAAGGTTGGAATGGTACTGTGTGGGTGAATGCTTCTCAGGAAATCTATACCTATGATGCCAACAATAATCAGACAAGCGACTTATTGCAATACTGGTATGGCGTCTGGAAGAATGAACATCTGTACACCTATACCTATGATGCCAACAATAACCTGATTTCGTCCATTTCTCAGGTTTGGTTACCATCCTCCTATATTGTGAAGATCTCATATCAATATTCCTATGACATCAATAATAATCTGACTAGCCAATTAGAACAACATTGGAACAGCAATGCATGGGTAAATTCATCACTATACACGTATACCTATGATAGCAACGATAACCGGACAAGAAGTGTTTTCCAAATCTGGAATAGCAATGCATGGGTGAATTATTCTGTATACACCTCTACATATAATGCTGACCATAATCAGACAAGTAGATTAGGCCAACGTTGGAACAGCAATGCATGGGTGAATTCTGAACTATTCAACTTCACCTATGATGCCAACCATAATCAGACAAGTAGATTATTCCAGGACTGGAATGGAAGTGACTGGGTGAATAATAATCTATACACCACTACCTATGATGCCAACAATAACCAGACAAGTGGCTTATACCAAGACTGGGATGGAAGTGACTGGGTGAATAATAATCTATACACCACTACCTATGATGCCAACAATAACCAGACGAGTGATTTATACCAAGTATGGAATGGAAGTGACTGGTTAAATGCGTTCCATTCTACACATACCTATGATGCCAACAATTTTCTGCAATATGAGACCATTCAGTATTTCGATAGTACCGGGACTATCATTCCCGGGTGTGACAACGCCCCCTTCCCATGCAGCCCTAGTGATAGCACCCACTATTATTATCATACCATATCAGATGTAAATGATGTAAAGGCTGAAGATGGCAACTTTAATGTTTATCCAAATCCAAGTAGTGGGAAATTTACAGTAAGCAGTAAAAGCACAATTGACGCTATAGAGATATATAATCTATTGGGTGAGCGCGTTTATTCTGATTCTAAATTCACCCAGCAGACTTCAAACGAGATTGATTTGTCGAACCAAGGAAAAGGGATCTACATCATTAATATATATGCGGGGAAGAATAGGCACACCAGGAAAATTGTAGTGCAATAACGAGATCAGGAGTTGAAAGGATAATTAGTTTTTATGGAAAAGTTAAATATTTAAGGAAAACTTAAATTCAAATAGCATGAAAAAAGTATTACTCTTTGCAGCCATTGCAACTTCGATGAGCGCTTTGGCACAAGAACTTCCTTCCACTTCCGGAATGCTAGATCAAATACCACACATACGGAATAATTTTCGTCCCGGCACAGAAAAAGAAAATAAGAAAATCATTGGAATCTACCCTCATGAGAAATTTGGAAAAATAATCCATCCTCAATCACCTGAGCATCTCACCTCTGCCCATCTCAATGATAGTATCAATACCTGGACATGGGATGTGGATATCAATGGATGGGCAGCCGAATCCAGAATCATTGATATGGCTTATGATGTCAACAATAACCTCACATTTTTCACATTTCAAAATTGGGACGGGAACGCTTGGGTTAATTCTAATCAAAACGCCTATACCTATGATACCAGCAATAACCTGACATTTTTCACATATCAAATATGGGATGGTAGCGCTTGGGTGAATAATTATCAACACCTCTATACTTATGATGCCAAAAATAATCTAACAAAAATAATGTTTCAAGGCTGGGATGGTAGTGCATGGGTGAATTCTTCTAGTCAATACACCTATACTTATGATGCCAACAATAATAAAATAAGTGAAATATTAGATGGCGCAGGATTTGGCTCATACTCATTCACCTGGACCTATAGTGCCAAAAACAATAAAACAAGTGAATTCTACGAATCACCATGGGGCTCATACATAGTCCGGTGGATTTATGATGGCAACTCTACTAAGATTAGTGAAATTTATCAAGGGTCTAACGGTAGCTATATGGATAAGTATAGATGGAATTATTTTTACAATTCTCATCATGATATACAAAGAGAAGAGCATTGGTATGGGTACAACAATGACTGGGGAAATGATTTTGATTACAATTACACCTATACCTATGATGGTAAAGATAACAAGACTAGCGAAATAAAAACGAAAGGGCATGGATTATTTACTGGGGAGAATTTGTATAAGTACACCTTTACCTATGATGACAGCAGTAATTTGATACGTCAATATACCGGTGGATGGTTAGGCAATTCCTGGGTATATTATCTTCAAGATACATACACCTTCGATGTCAACAATAACCAGACAAGCCATGTCTATCAGCAATTAAATGAAAGTACATGGAAAGTTGTCGATCAATGGCTTAATACCTATGAGGACAATAATTATAAAACAAGCGAATCCCATAAACATTTTGATCTAAATGTTCCCGAAACTATCGTAACGGAGGGCGACAGTACCCACTATTATTATCATACCACAACAGCTGTTAATGATGTAACCGCTGATGATGGCAACTTTAATGTTTATCCCAATCCAAGCAGTGGAAAATTTACGATAAGTAGTAAAAGCAATATAGATGCAATAGAGATATACAATCTATTGGGCGAACTGGTTTATTCTGATTCTAAATTCAACCAGTACTCTTCAAACGATATTGATTTATCTGGCCAGGGAAAAGGAATCTTCTTTATCAATGTTTATACTGGCAAGCTAATGCATAGCAGCAAGGTCATTGTTCAGTAACTGGGCTAAGATTATATTAAAAATGAAGCTTTGAAATTGATTAAAAATGGGCACTAAAGTGCTAAGAATTGTAGAGTGAGTAGTATTAATCAGGTAATCTCCTATAAAACTTCCTAAAAATGAAATCGATATTCTATTCCGGATCCATTTTACTCGCAGTCTTATTTTCTTATTGCGCAAAGCTGAACGCACAATCGCAGGACTCCCCTCCCTGGGCATGGGCAAAAGCATTTTATCGAACCAATACCCT
>Ga0173480_10000530_pt1 | contig 12849 bp, 9 predicted proteins | sample NitcycUS209509C1_FD_122622 | JGI IMG/M metagenome (GOLD analysis project Ga0173480, IMG submission 122622) | Soil microbial communities from Arlington Agricultural Research Station in Wisconsin, USA - Nitrogen cycling UWRJ-S209-509C-1 (version... | ecosystem: Environmental > Terrestrial > Soil >... | reverse complement strand
GGCATCGACCGCCGGTGCGGCGCAGGCTCCAGCCGGGGCGCAAGGGCGGGGCGCCGGGCCGGCTCCGGCCGGCGCACAGGGTCAGGCTCCAGGCCGTGGCGGTGCACCGTACACGCCCGCCGCGGGCGCCAAGGACCTGCGATCTGTGCTGTTCAACTGGATGTGGCACCAGGGCATGCTGAAGGGCGCCGACGAGCGCGACATGGTCGCGACGCTCGAATACCAGGCCAAGGGCGGCACGATCCAGGTGGACGGCCAGCCGTGCACCCTGTCGAAGTTTCGTGAGAGCACGAACTACCAGACCTTCAGTCAGCGCATCCAGTACACCTGCACGCGTCCCAACAAGCAGGCGGTCTCGAACATCGAAGTGGTCAGCTGGCAGTACGCGTGGAACGAGGACACGCGGGGCGCGGAGATCGCTGGCACGAAGGGCACGGTGGCGGCGACGCCCGCGGCAGTCCAGGAACGGCTGATCCGCATCTGGGCGAGTCCGCAGGGCGCGGCGAAGTCCGCGCTGGCCGGAACCATGGACACGTGGAGGCTGGGCGCCAATCCCAGCACGGTGGTCGCCGACGGCGCGATGAAGGCCGGCAACACGTCCCTGTCGTTCGATGCCGCGGGCAAGCCGGTTCTGACCTTTCCGATTCCCGGTGTTGAAGGCGCGACTGGAACCGCGACGCTCGATGCGAATTACATGGTCGAGAAGGTCGTAGTGACGCAGGGCGCGTCGACCACCGAGTTCACGTACAGCAACTATCAGGACTGGAACAGCCCGCTGAACAAGATCGAGGTGTTCTACGCCGGCCGGCTGACCGAGCGACGGAATGGCGCCGTCGTCCGCGACCTGACGACGAGCGAGACGGAAACCGGCAATGTGTACGTGGTCGTGCCCGTGCCGCCGAGCGTGCAGAAGGCGATGAACGTTGCTGCCAAGGCGCCGACGATCGTGTGGGCACGGACGGAGCCGCCAACGAACACGACGGCGCCCACACCGCGGATCGCCGGGCATCCTGACCTGACGGGCAGCTGGGCGGAATTCAACATCGGCTGGATTGGGAATTACGGCAACCGGCGATGCGGTCCCGGGCAGGTGGGCTGCCGGCGGGAAACCAACCAGACCGAAGACTTCGAGCTCTACTCACCCTCGCGCTTCGGCATGCTGGGTCGTCCTCTCTACAAGCCGGAGCACTGGGACAAGGTGCAGCAGCTCGACATGTGGACGAACAAGGAAGATCCGGTCATGACGTGCCAGCCGCTGGGGCTTCCGCGTCAGGGCCCGCCGCGGCGCATCTTCCAGACGGAGAACGACATCACCTTCATCTACGGGCAGTTCCCCGATGCTGGTGGCGGATACCCGGAATTCCGCATGGTCGCGACTGATGGCCGCCAGCACGCCGCGGACGCAGCCTACGCGGCCAAGTATTTCGGCGACACGGTCGGGCGCTGGGAGGGCGACACGCTCGTGCTGGACTCCATCGGCTTCATCGACACGACATGGATCGGGCGTGGCGGCTACTTCCACACCTCTGACATGCACATCGTCGAGAAGTTCAGGCGTGAGGGAGACGCCATCTTCTACGACCTGACGCTCGAGGATCCGGAGGTTCTGGCCGAACCGCTGGTCTTTCCGACGCGGATCCTCCGGCGCAGCCCTGGCACCAACGCGAATCTCATCCCGGAACGTGGCAACTGCGAGACGAGCTTCGAAACCGAAGCGGCCGCCTCCCAGATTCGGCACTAACGCTGGGAGGCAGGGCCGCGGGCGGCTGTTCATGCACGAGCTGTTTCATCGCGTCCAGCCGCTCGTCGTACGTAGTGGCCGCTCCTTGAGTTCCCTCGATCGAGAGGAACCAGGAACTAGTGTCGAAACTGCGTGGAGACCTCTTTCAGCTCGCTCTCCGTGCAGCTTCCTCGCTCTGCGACGATCGCCGGGTTATTGGAGAGCCGCAGGGTCCGGGCGGGCATGACCCACGGCTTGACCAGGACCTCGGGGTCCTCGACCGTCACTTCGTAGAGCAGCTCGTTCCCTTTCCGGGTGAACTTCTCGACGACCCGCATCTGGTCGGTGTGGAACCAGCCGCCGCGCCCAAGCCAGGTCTCGTCGCTGAAGCCGATGGAGTCGAGGACGAGCGTGTCCCCCTCCCATTTGCCGACCGTGTATCCCATGTACGTGTACTGCGCGGCCCGCTGGGGATCGTGGGGCTTGCCGTCGAGCGCGATCATCCGGTGCTCGGCGTATCCGCCGGCGCCGTCGACCCCGCCCCTGTAGAGCATCGTGATGTCTCGATCGGTGGCGAAGATTCGCGCCGGCGGTCCCTGACGGGGAATGCCGAGCGGGAGGCAGGTCATGACCGGGTCGAACTTGTTCGTCCACTGGTCGAGCTCGATCATCTTGTCCCAGTGTTCGGGCTTGTACAACGGCTGACGCTCATCGAGCCGGGTGGCCGACATGAACACCCAGTCCTCGCTCTGATTGGTCCACTCCATGCACTCCTTCGTCTGGAACGGAGTGCACCGGCGGAACATGTTGCCGCCGGACCCTTGCAGACCGCCGCCAGCCCCCTGCCAGGAGCCAGTGAGGTCGGGCTTTCCGTTAGGCAGCCTCGGCGTCGGCGCGTTGGGATCCGCTGGCGGGGGAGGGCCGAATTGCGCCGCCACTGGCGTGACGAGGAGGCCGAGAACGATTGCCACCAGGGTCGCCTTCATCGCACTCCTCACTTTCCACCAGCCTTTTGCACGCTGTCGGGAACCGGCATGACGACGTAGATCTGACCGATCTCGGTGACCTTCGATTTCACGTTGCGAACGACGGTCCCGTTGCGGCGCTCGACGATGGTGCCGGCGTACAGCGCCTCGATCTTGAACAGCGGATTGTTGAAGTCCGCGAAGCCGCCGTAGACGAACTCGGTCTTGTTCGCCCCGTGCGTCACGACGACGGTTTCCGGCAGATAGTTGTTGAGCGTGGCCGTCGCCATCGCTCCGGGCACTCCAGGAATCGGGAACGTGAGCACGGCTTTCTCCCCCTGCCATGTCAGCGTCGTCGTGCCTTTCGCCCCCGCGGCCGGTTGCTTGTCGAGCACGACGGCCGGGTTCTGTCCGAACGTCTGGGACGGCGGCAGCCCCGCCGCGGCGGCGATCGCGGCCTTCGGCGCACCATGTGGACTCGCCCAGAGCCGAATCAGCCGTTCTTCGAGCGCGGACGGCTTCGGCGTGGCCTTGCCCTTGCCGGGAACGAGCTCCGCGCCGGGAATGTCTTCGTCCCAGGCGTAGTCGCCGCTCACCGTTTCAACGTTCGAGTACTTCTGGCCATTCGCGCGCGTGCACTCGATCTGCGCGCGGTACCCGGGCACCTGGTAGTTCGCCTGCACTCGATACTTCGTCAGCGTGCAGGGCTGCCCATCCATCTGGATCGTGCCGCTCTCGGCGTGATAGTCGAGCGTCTTGATCAGCTCGGACTCGGCCCCGCTGCGCAGCATCCCCATGTGCCACGTCCAGTTGAAGAGGACCGATTTCAGGTCCTTGGCTCCGGGGGTCGGCGTGAACGGCCCTGCATCGAACGCCCCTCGACCTCGGCCCGGTGCACCGGGGCCTTGCGCCCCCGCCGCTGGACCACCCTGCGCGCCTGCTTGCGCGTGCTGCGTCACGAAGACGGCCAGGAACACGGCCGTCGCCACCGCGGTTCGAAACCCCATTTGCGAGTGCCTCCGCGTCAGCTAGTCGACCGAGATCTTGAACTCTTTGTCGCCGAGCTCGATAGACCTGATGAACCCGGCCGGGTTCCCGTTCTTGGCGGGAAGGATGGTGACCTTGAGAATCTCGCCGGGCTTCATCGAGCTCTTGTTGATCCCCTGCCGCGTCAGGTTCTGGATCGAGGCAGTGGTCAGCACCCAGTCCGTGGCCGTGCCATCCGGGTTCGGGACCGTGAGCTCGATACTCACGTGCGGATTCGTGAAGTTCAATTTCTTGAGCCGGCCCTGCAGGACCATCTCTTTGTTCAGGTCGTACACACCCGCCACGGCATGATGAGCGTGCACCCCCACGCCGGTCAGGAGGACTCCGCACAAAACGACGAGGCGAGCGATTCGTGAGCTCATTGTCGGCACTCCATAGCCCAAACGGGGTACGCCCATGGGCAGCCGGGATGGTAGCAATACACACCCTGCGCCGCAAGGAACGAGGGAATACCTTGGACCGGCGTGTGTGATCACCGAAATCTCACGTCATGCTCACCGGCTGATCAAGACTGAGCGGCGTCCAGCAGGCGATGCTTCCGCACTATGTTGCTTAACTTCACCAAGCGTCAGTTGGTGGTCCTGCTGGTAGTCCTGAGCGTTGTTGCGCTGGTGCTCGTCGCCAGGTGGGGGAACGCGACAAAGATCGGCGGGCAGGGGCCTGCCGAACCGTTCCGCATCGCCGGCAACTTCTACTATGTCGGCGCCACCGACGTCGCGGCTTTCCTCATCACCGGGCCCGAAGGCCACGTCGTGCTCGACGGCGGGTATCCCACCACCGCGCGGTTAATCATGGCGAGCATCGCCAAGCTCGGCTTCGACATCAAGGACGTCAAGGTGCTCGTGAACTCGGAGCCGCATCCCGACCACGGGGGCGGGCTGGCGGTGCTCCAACAGGCGTCGGGTGCCGAGCTGTGGGCCAGCGAGGCGAGCGCCGACTCCCTCGCCTCCGGCGGCGACGACCCTGACGTCGTCCTGCCCTTGAGGGCCCTCACCTGGATCGGCGTCTTCGGCTACCCGCCCCCGCGCGTCGACCACCGGTTCAAGGATGGCGACACGATCCGGGTGGGGCCGATCGTGCTCACTGCGCACGTCACGGCCGGCCACACACGTGGCTGCACCTCGTGGTCGTTTCCCGTTCGCGACGGTGACCGCATGCTGAACGTCGTGAGCGCGTGTGATCTTGGGGTGCTGGCAACCTCGCGGTATCCAGAACAAGCGGCAGACCGCGCGCGCAGCATCCGCGTGCTCCGCGGCCTCCCGGCCGACATCTGGGTGACGTGTCATGCACGATGGTGGGGCAGGTACCGCAAGTTCGTCGCGAGCACCACGGCGAAAAACCCAGTCGACCCGTTCATCGACCCCGAAGGCTATCGCGCTTACCTTGACGCCGCCGAAGCGGAATTACGCCAAGGGCGGGCGCACTAGATAATAGAAACTGCCCGTTCCTCGTGAGTCACTTGGCCCCAGGCGACATCGTTCGGCACTCGGACTATCCGCAGTGGGGGCGCGGCTACGTGATCCGCGCGCGCAAGACGTCGTCCGACGTGTTCTTTCAGTGGGGTGGGAAACGGCGAATCGACGCGGGCGAGTCGATCGAACCCAGCCGGGCAAGCGGAGTCGAGGCGCAGTTCTTCTCGATGTGCGCGGACCTGTCGCCGCGCTCGTGGTCGCGAGGGCACCACAGCGTCTATGCGATCGAACTCGATCTGGCCGTCTGGAAGAACCGCGCGTTCCGCGAGCGCAACCCTGGCGGTGCGGCGAGCGGGTGCTTGTACGTTGGCGTCACCGGGCTCACGCCCGACGCGCGTTTCCAGCGGCACCGTGCGGGAACCCAGTCCGGACGATTCGTCCGCACCCATGGCCTCAGACTGAGGCTCGATCTCGTGGAAGGGTTCTCGCGTCTGCCGTACCGAATTGCCGCCTGTATGGAGCCGAAACTCGCCGCCTGGTTACGGGCACAGGGGTTCGCGGTGTGGCAGAACTGACCCGCCGGTAGAGAAATCGCGGACCTGCGATAATCGATGCGATGGACACTGTCACCGCGCGCCGGAACCGCATGCAGGTGCGCGTATATCCATCCGTGACGGCGCATGACCAGGACGATGCCAGGTTCTGGGCGGCACTGCCGGTCGAGGAGCGGGTTCTCCAGGTGTGGAAGTTGAGCGAAGCCCAGTGGCGTCTTCGTGGCGAGTTCCCCGATACATCAGGACGTCCTCGATCTACTGCGCGCGTTCATCGACGGTAACGTCCGGTTTCTCATCGTCGGCACTTGGCGGGTGAGCCTCATCCCCCTGCCAACCTCATGCTCGGTGAAGACGAGCACGATGGGTTCAAGGGCCTGAAGCGGTAGACCAGGAGTAGCCGTGGAGCGAAAAACACTACGTCTCTTCGTGCGCCGGGCGGGAATGGCGGCCGTCCTGCTGGGCGCCCTGGCGGCAGCCGCGAACGCTCAGACGTCGTCCCTCGCGGGCTCGGTCGTCGATCGCTATGGCGTCGTCGTCGCGCGGGCTCCCGTCGCCGCCCGCGACACCGCAACCGGGACCGTTTACCGGACGTTTGCCAGCGACCAGGCGAACTACGAACTGAGGCAACTTCCCGCTGGAACCTACGATGTCTCCGTCAATTTGATCGGGTTCCGGGAATACCGCCGCCAGAATGTCGCTCTGGCGCCGGGCCAGGCGCTCCGTCTGGACATACGGATGGAGGACGGCGAGACGCTGAATACCCCCGGGGAATTCTACTTTCGGCGCGCCGTGGGAACCGCCCCAGACGGGGCCGCGCCGCGCACGTCCATCGGAACGCCAGACTTCTCGGGTGTCTGGCTTCCTTCGGCGAATACGAATCCCGAGCCGCCGCCAATCCTGCCCGCCGCGGAAGCGCAGAGGAAACAGCGGTTCTCCTCGGGTGTCACTCCGCGTTCTCTGTGCCTCCCAACCGGCATCGTGCTGACTTCCGAAATCGATCTGATGAAGTTCGTGCAGACTCCCAACCTGCTTGTGATTCTGGTCGAAGGCGGCGACCCGGGCTTCCGTCAGGTCTTCATGGACGGCCGTGCGCATCCGAAGGACCCCTTCCCGACGTGGCAAGGGCATTCCGTAGGCCGTTGGGAGGGCGATACGCTGGTTGTCGATACGGTGGGCTTCAACGACAGAGTCTCGCTGACCCTCATCGAGCATCCGCAAACCGAGAAGATGCACGTCGTCGAACGGATTCGCCGCCCCGCGCTTGGGCGCCTGGAGATCGAGTACACCCTCGACGACCCTGGCGCGTACTCGAAGCCATGGAAGGTGACTCGAACGTTGACGCTTGCCCCGAACGAAGAGTTGCAGGAATACGTGTGCGCGGAAAACAACAAGGCGAAGGAGCATCTGGTGGGCCGCTGACGCGCCCCTCGCTCAGCCCGGGCCGATAGTGATAGGGGGAAGTCAAGTTACGTTGATGTTGCCCAGCTGTTTCGGTTCTCATGGACGCGTGACGTTGGTGTTCCGCGCGTGTTGTCGCTGTCCGGTGCTTCCGGGCAGGGGCCTCGCGGTGTGCCGACACGAATGACGTAGAACGTCTTCGACCGTCGCCAACGTATCGCAGGTTCAGGGCCGGGAAGCGGATTGCTTCCCGGCCTTTTTCTTTTGTGCCGTGTTCCTGGCGCGGTGGCGAAGCGGTAACGCAGCGGCCTGCAAAGCCGCCACTCGAGGGTTCGAATCCCTCCCGCGCCTCCAGCCTCCAGTAGGTGACGGCTCGAACGCCGTCGAGAAACCGATTCCATGCGTCTGTCAGGTTCACTCTCTGTCTGCATCTGTCGTCCGCTCGCGGCGTGCGCCGCGAGCGGATTCCTCACGAAATCCCCTTTGGAGATGGAGAGAGACGGATGACTTGGACAGGACATTGGCTACAGAGAACCGCCGCGGCGCTGTTGGCCGCGCTGGTAGTGACAGGTGTGTCGAGCGCGTGGGCCCAGACGGTGGGCGGGACCATCGTGGGCGTCGTCGCCGACGCCCAGGGCGGTGCCCTGCCGGGTGTCACTCTGACGGCCCGGAATCTCGAAACCGGTGCCACGCGCGTGGTGGCGACGGAAGGCGACGGCCGGTATCGGATCGGCGGGCTGCCGCCAGGCCGCTACGACCTCGTCGCCGAGCTCCAGGGATTTTCAACGGTGGACGTGGCCGGATTGACGCTGACGATCGGGCTCGAGGTCCAGCAGAACCTGAAGCTCGGCATTCAGGCGCTCGAGGAGACGGTCACCGTCACCGGCGTCACGCCGACCGTGGAGGTCACCAAGACCGAAGTGGCCACCGTGATCACGCAGCAGCAGATCTCGATGCTGCCGATCGAAGGGCGCTCGGCGATCACGCTGTCGCTGCTGCTGCCTGGCACCAGCACCGACACGACGCGGCCGCAGCGGCCTGGCGCCAACGTCGGCGCCGGCGGCATGACGACCGCCGCCACCAACTACATCGTGGACGGCCTCAACAACATGATTTCGCGCGCCGGCGACGCGCGTGAGGACCTGCCGCAGTCGGCAATCCAGGAGTTCAAGGTTCACCTCGCGCAGATGCCCGCCGAGTACGGCGGCCGTTCGGGCGGCGTGGTCAGCGTGCTCACCAAGAGCGGCACCAACCGCTTCACCGGCGAGGCCTTCGAGTTCTTCCGCGGCAAATCGCTCAACGCCATGAACAAGTTCGAGGAGGAGCGGCAGGAGCAGTTCGGCGACGGCAAGGCTGATTTCCGCCGCAACCAGTACGGCTTCTCGATCGGCGGCCCGATCGTCCTCAACCGCGCCCACGTCTTCGCCGCCGCGGAGCGGACCAGCACCCGTGAGTTCTTCACCGTCAGCACCGGCCGTCCGGAGTTCTACGGCGCCAACGAGGGGACATTCGAGGGCGGCAGCTTCACCAACGTCTTCTTCGTGAAAGGCGACGTGCAGCTGACGAGCCGCCAGAACGGCAATGTCCGCTACTCGCGCCAGAGCTCGACGCAGTATTGCCAGGGCTGCGGCGGGACCTCGTCGAGCTTCGGTACCGACAACAGCGTGCCCGGCTTCACCTACTTCGCTGGACACACCTGGCAGCTCTCCGACCGCGTCTTCAACGAGTTCGCGATTCTCTACGCCGAGTCGAACCAGACGACGGAGCCATCGCCGGCTTACACGCCGCCGGGTTACTCGACCTCAATCGGCAGCGCGCGCTATTCGTTTCCCAGCTTCAGCTGGGGTGCGAGCCCGGGAACGTCGTTCAACAACGTCTACGAGCAGTTCCGCGAGGCGGTGACGATCAGCGCCGGCGATCATCTGTTCAAGGCGGGCGGCGGCATTCAGAACCTGCCGACGTACATGTACAACCCCGGTTCGCCCCTCGGGGCCTGGACGTTCGCGACCGACCAGTATTTCAACCCCTCCGACCCCGCGTTCAACATCAACCAGCTCGTGAACCCGATTCAGTTCACGTCGACGTTGCCGGCGTTCAGCCCGCAGAACCTGAGCCACACCTACGAGGCGTTCGTCCAGGACGAATGGCGGCTGGGTTCCTCGGTCACGTTGAACCTGGGGCTGCGCTACGACCGCCAGACCAAGATCTGGAACGAGGACTTCACGCAGGACCAATACCCGCGTCCGCTGCCGTACGTGGACTTCGCCACGCGCGGAGACGCCGACAACGTGGCGCCCCGCGTCGGCGTCGCCTGGGACGTGCGCGGCGACGGCCGTTCGGTCGTCCGCGCCGGCTATGGCCTGGTCTACGGCAACATGCAGAACTCGCTGGGCGACGGCGAGATCAACGCGTTTCGACAGTACTCCGTGAATATCCGCAACCCTTCCTATCCCGATCCCTACCAGGGCCGGAATCCGCTGGCGTTCGCCGTGACGACGCCGCCGAACATCAACATCCTGGCCAACGACCTCGAGAACGCGGAGTCGCACACAACGAGCGCAGGGCTGTCGCAGCAGCTCGGAAACGAGCTGGCGCTGCACGTGGACGGCATCTACACGAAGACGGTGAAGTTCCCGAACCGCGTGAACATCAACACGCCGGATCCGGTCACGGGGCTGCGGCCGCTGCCCGAGTGGGGCAACATCATCCAGCAGCAGCTGTCGAAGGGCGACTACGACTACCGTGCGCTCCTCGTCCGTCTCGAGAAGCGCTACTCGTCGCGCCACCAGTTCACGCTGTCGTACACGCTGTCGAAACAGGACAACGCGTGGACTGGGACGAGCGGCAACGGCTACGGCGCGATCACCGACGTCTTCAACCCCGGGCTCGACCAGGGACCGGCCGACATCGACCGGCGGCATGCCCTCATTGCCAGCGGTGCGTACCTGCTGCCGAAGGACGTCACGGTTGGCGCCGTCTGGGCGCTGCGCTCGTCGATGCCGTTCAGCGCCTTTGCCGGCCGCGATCTGAATCGCGACGGCTCGAACACCGACTATGTGCCGGGCACGACGCGCAATCAGGGCAACCGCGATCTCGACCTGGGCCTGGTCAACGCGTGGCGCGCGACGAACGGGCTCGGTCCTGTGGCCGCGGACCAGATCGACGGCAACCGCTTCAACCGCGTTGACGTGCGGATCAGCAAGGCGCTCGTGCTCGGTGGCACCCAGCGGGTGGAGTTCATCGGCCAGGTGTTCAATGTGTTCGGCACCGACAACCTGGGCGGCGTCGGCACGGGCTGGGTCACCAACGCGCTCTCCGACTCGTTCGGCCGGATCCAGACGGCACAGCCGCGCCAGCAGGCGGAGCTCGCCGTGCGCTTCGTGTTCTGACGTGCGCTCCGCGACATCGATCTCGCTCGTCTGCGCGGCCGCCGTGGCGATGGCGGCCACGGTGCCCGCCGTGCGGACCACGGCGCAGCAACTGGCCGGCGATCCGCTGCAGGCTGCCGCGGCGGCGCTCGGTGTTCCCGGTCTCGACACCCTCGAGGTGAAGGCCTCCGGATCCGACTACCTGTTCGGCCAGGCCTACGACGGCCAGTCGGCCTGGCCGCGGTTCGACGTGCCCGGCTACTCGCTGTGGATCGACTACCGAGTGCCCGCGTTCCGCGAGGAGCGGACGCGGGCGCAGGGGCAGAACCCGCCGCGCGGTGGCGGCAACCAGCCGATTCGCGATCAGCGCCAGTTGTGGTGGGTGAGTGGAGCGACAGCCTGGAACGGCGACGGCGCCAGCGCGTCAGCCGCCGGACGCGAGCGTGACCAGCGCCCGTCGGATCTCGCCCGCCGCACGCAGATCTGGATGACGCCCCACGGCTTCATCAAGGGTGCGCTGGCCGCCGGCGGCGCCGCGGCAGTGCGCTCCGCCGAGAGGAACGGGCGTTCCATCACGTCCGTGCGCTACACCACGCCGGATGGCGTGCCGCTCGAAGGCACGCTCGACGAGGCCGGGCTCGTCGAACGGGTCGAGACCTGGGTCGGGACGCCGGTGCTGGGCGACGTGCCGCTCGAGGTCGCATTCTCCCGCTACGACACCTTTGGCACGGTCCGTTTTCCACGCCGCATCGTGCAGAAGGAAGCCGGGTATCCGGTCCTCGCGCTCGACGTGGTCGCCGTGACGGCGAATGCGCCGGGCCGGATCGACGTGCCGGCTGCCGTCACCGCGGGCCGATCGGCCGCGCCTCCGGCGACGCCGCAACGCCTGGCCGAGGGCGTGTGGGGCATCCCGCTCGGTCCGCGCGACCGCAGCGTGGCGATCGAGCTCGCCGACGCGGTCATCGTCGTTGAAGCGCCCGACAGCGAAGAGATGTCGCTGCGGGCGCTCGCGGCGCTGCGCACGGTGGTACCTGGCAAGCCGGTCACACATGTCATCAATACACACATTCACTTCGATCATTCGGGCGGCCTGCGGACATATGCGGCGGAAGGGGCGACGATCGTCACGCACGCGGACAACATCGCGTACTACGCGCGCGTGTGGGCCGACGGCCCCCGGCGGCTGAGCGCCGATCGTCTCTCGCGCACCGGACGGCAGCCGCGCTTCGAAGGCGTCGTCGGGTCGCGGACCTTCGGCGACGGCGCGCGCCGCGCGGTCGTCTATCACTACGCCGGCAACCTCCACCATCCCGGCATGCTGATGGTGTATCTGCCGGCGGAACGGCTGCTGATCGAGGCCGATTCCTTCAATCCGCCGCCCACGCCGGGCCAGGAGCCGAACGCCGTCCCGAACCTCGTGCAGTTCCACGAGGCGGTACAGCGTCTGGCTCTCGATGTTGAACAGGTCGTCCCGCTGCACGGCAGGGTGACCACCTGGGACGAGCTGCTGACGGCCGTCGACACCTACGGCCGTCCACGCTCGCGCCCCTCTTCCGATAGGAGCACCCGATGACGCGCATCCTGCTGTCACTGGCCCTTGCAACAGGCGCAGGCCTGCCGCTCGCGGCCCACCATTCGTTTTCCGCCGAGTTCGATCACAACAAGCCGGTCACGCTCAAAGGAACGCTGACGAAGATGGAGTGGATCAACCCGCACGGGTGGATCTACGTGGACGTCAAGGAGGTCGACGGCACCGTGGTGTCGTGGGCGGTCGAGACCGGCGGGCCGACGGCATTGTTGCGCCGCGGCGTGCGCAAGACCGACTTCCCGATCGGCGCCGAGGTGCTGATCAAGGGGTTCCGGGCCAAGAACGGGAAGCCGATCGCCAACGGCCGCACGGTGACGCTGCCCGACGGGCGCGATCTGTTCTTCGGCTCCTCGGGCACGGGCGAGCCGCGCGACGGCGCGGAGCCGACGCGATGAACACCCGGGCTCACGTGCACGCGCGGCGCGCGCGCCACGCCGCGATCGCGATCGGCGTGTTCTGGCTGGCGGCTTCGCCGGCGTTCGCCCAGGCAGCGAAGCGGACGGCGGACGGCGTACCCGATCTCTCCGGGCTCTGGCAGGTGCTCGACGGCGCGGCCGACGACCTCCAGGATCACCACGCCAGTCCGGGCGTGCGGGCTGGCGTGGGCGTCGTCGTCGGCAACGAGATTCCCTATCAGCCGTGGGCGGCAGCCAAGAAGAAGGAGAACTTCGAGAAGCGGCACACGCTCGACCCCGAGTCGAAGTGCTACCTGCCCGGGGTGCCGCGCCTCACCTTCATGCCGTTCCCCTTCCAGATCCTGCAGGTGAAGGGGCAGGTGCTGCTCGTGCACGAGTACG
>Ga0173480_10000529_pt1 | contig 12850 bp, 12 predicted proteins | sample NitcycUS209509C1_FD_122622 | JGI IMG/M metagenome (GOLD analysis project Ga0173480, IMG submission 122622) | Soil microbial communities from Arlington Agricultural Research Station in Wisconsin, USA - Nitrogen cycling UWRJ-S209-509C-1 (version... | ecosystem: Environmental > Terrestrial > Soil... | reverse complement strand
CGCTTCGAACCCCACTGGAACGGCCGATCGTACATGCTCTCGGCCGCCAGCGAGTAGTGGCCGTAGCGCTCGACCTCGTCGCGCAGCGGGCGGATCATCTGCGAATGGCAGTTGTAGCAGCCCTCGCGCACGTAGATGTTGCGGCCGGCGAGCTCGAGCGGCGTGTAGGGCCGCACGCCGTCCACTTTCTCGATCGTGCTCTTGAGGTAGAAGAGCGGCGTGATCTCGACGAGCCCGCCGATCGCGATCACGATCAGGATGCCGATGATGAGAACAATCGAGTTCTTCTCGAAGATCGCGTGCCGTTGCCAGAGCGACATGGTTTTCACTCCGCCGGTACGAGTCGGGGCGTGAGCGCCGGCTCAGGCTCGCCCGCGTTCACGGTCTGCCACAGGTTCCAGACCATCAGCAGCGCGCCGGCGAGGAACAGGGCGCCGCCCATCGCGCGGATGACGTAGAAGGGGTGCATCGCCTCGACGGTCTCGATGAAGGAGTATTCGAGGAAGCCGAGCGCCGTGTAGGCGCGCCACATCAGGCCTTGCAGGATTCCCGACACCCACATCGCCGTGATGTAGAGCACGATGCCGATGGTCGAGATCCAGAAGTGCCAGTTGACGAGCTTGAGCGAATAGAGCTTGCGGCCCCACAGCCACGGGACGAGGCAGTAGATCGCGCCGAACGACACGTAGCCGACCCAGCCGAGCGCGCCGGAATGAACATGGCCGACAGTCCAGTCGGTGTAGTGCGAGAGGGAATTCACCGACTTCACCGACATCAGCGGGCCTTCGAAGGTCGCCATGCCGTAGAACGCAACCGACACCACCATCATGCGCAGCACCGGATCGGTGCGCAGCTTGTCCCACGCGCCGGACAGCGTCATCAGGCCGTTGATCATGCCGCCCCACGAGGGCATCCACAGGATGACCGAGAAGGTCATGCCCAGCGTCTGCGCCCAGTCGGGCAGGGCGGTGTAGTGCAAGTGATGCGGCCCCGCCCAGATGTAGAGGAAGATCAGCGTCCAGAAGTGGATGATGGAGAGGCGATAGGAATAGACTGGCCGTTCGGCGCGCTTCGGGATGAAGTAGTACATGATGGCGAGGAAGCCGGCGGTCAGGAAGAAGCCAACCGCGTTGTGCCCGTACCACCACTGCACCATTGCGTCCTGCACGCCGGCCCACACGATGTAGGACTTGGGCGAGAACAGCGAGACCGGGATCGCGGCGTTGTTGCCGAGATGCAGCACAGCGATGGTGAGGATGAAGGCGAGATAGAACCAGTTCGCCACATAGATGTGCGGCTCGGTACGGCGCATCAGCGTGCCGAGGAAGACAAGCAGATACGTGACCCACACGACGGTGAGCCAGAGATCCGCGTACCACTCGGGCTCGGCATATTCCTTCGACTGGGTGATGCCGAGCAGGTAACCGGTCCCGGCGATCAGGATGAAGAAGTTGTAGCCAAGCACCACGAACCACGGCGCGATGTCGCCCACGAGGCGTGCGCGGGAGGTCCGCTGCACCACATAAAATGACGTGGCGATCAGCACGTTGCCGCCGAAAGCAAAGATCACCGCTGACGTATGCAGCGGCCGGATTCGGCCGAACGAGATCCAGGGAAGGTCGAAGTTGAGAACCGGGAAGGCGAGTTCGAGCGCCGCGTAGAGCCCGACCGTAAAGCCCGCAATGCCCCAGAATACGGACGCGATGGTCGCGAACTTGACCGGGCCCATGTTGTAATTCGGCTTGCCATCGATGACGAGCGGAGCGGGTTCGGCCGGGCGGTCGAAGTAGCGGTTCAGGATCGCGAAGGTCGCCGCGATGCTGCCGAGCGTGAACAGGAAGGCGTGGAACGCATATTCCTGTGTATACGCCTTGGCGCCGACGACGAGAGAGAGGAACGCCAGCGCAATGAAGGCGGCCGTCGCGCCCCCTTCTCCGAGCGTCATCGGCTTGCGTGCGGTTATCGCCATGCTCCCCTCCGCGAACGTGTCGCGCCCGAATTTTGTGCGCTGCACCTTTGCGGAGGCCGCAACGCCGCTCTTTGATCGAGGTCAAACTCGCGCCGTGCAGCGCACTATTTTTCCAGCGTCTTGAGATAGGCAATCACATCCGCAATCTGGCCCGGGTCGAGCCGGAATTGCGGCATTGTCGGATGACTCGTGACGATGCCTTCGGCGAGGGCCTCTTCCAAGTATACGATCGGATACTTCGTATGGATTGTGCGGAAGGGAGGAGCGATCGCCAGCGGGCTGGGACTGACCTTGTCGATCGCGTGGCAGCGCGCGCAGTTGGCGCTTACGAAATTGAACCCGCGCTGCGCGGCGGGGCTTCGGCCCTGCGCCCCGGCTGTCTCGCAGAGCAGAGCCAGGGCAATTGCGACCCTGCCTAGAAGTTTCGCCATTCGCGCCTTCGTCGCAGCAATCTGCGATCCTTGTCTTCGGTGCGCAAAGCATCGAGCGTCGCAACATTCGGGCAATAGTCGCGCCATGTCCGATCGCGCTGGTCACGATGCAAATCGCGTTCGCAATGTGAATGATCGGCGCATTGCGTGCAGACGCGCTGCAGGTCGCGCATGACCTGGGGCTCGGCACCCTGAATCCGGCTGGCGTCCAGGCCAATTGCAGCGATCCGTCGCGACAGAAGGTCGGCACGATCCGGCCATTTGCCCGCGAGGGTCCGCAGCTCTGACGCGCCCACACCAACATCGCGCGCGATGTGTGCGGTCTCTTCCGCGCCGCAGCAACTCAAGTCGTGAATCGCGCTGCGACGATTCATCCAGTTGCGCCACCAGCCGGCAATCGCGCCCAGAACATTCTGGGTATTTTCGGAGGCCTTGAGGCTTGTCATGAGTTCCGCTCCCACACGGGGTGCCTCTTCAATTGCAGAGGCGCGCGAGCGCGTCCTGATCGCGCAGGACAATTCGCCTCGACGTCGGAAGCTCGATCGCCGCGACGGTCTCCAGGCCCGTCAGGGTGCGGGAAACGGTCTCGATCGTCACACCCAGGTAATCCGCAATGTCCTGGCGGGACATTGGAAGGTTCACAGCGGTGCCGCCGGGCGCCCGGTCTGCCATCTCGAGCAGAAAGCTGACGACGCGCTCCTGGGCTGTCTTGATCAGCAGCGTCACGTGACGCTGGACCCGTTGAAGCTCGCGTGCAGTGAGCGCCCATAGCTCTCGGGCGATGCTGTTGTCGCGAACCGCAAGTGTCTCGAGGGCGCTGCGCTTCACGACGAGAACGCGGGAGTCGACGATCGCCTCGGCGGAGAGCGTGTGTTTGTTTTCGACCTCAAAACCAAAGATGTCACCGGGCAGATGAAATGCCTGAATCTGACGCCTTCCATCGGCCAGGACTTTGTAGGTGCGCACTGCGCCGCTGACGACCTTGTAGAGGTAGTCGGCCGCCTCATCCTCTCCGTAGATTTCGCAGTTGCGTGCGAACGCCATCGGCGCGCCCATCATCTCGATGGAACCCGCGAGGTCGTGCGCGCGGACTTGCTGCGGGTTTTGCCGCGGATTGAGGGTCTGGAGAGCGGTCTGGCTGCGCACGGGCTCGGCTCCTCACTTGTTCTGATATTCTGAGGAATCGATATGCCTGCGACGGCGCAGTAAAAATTCAGGTATCATCCCTAGGGGGTTTACCGGAGGTCCGGCCGGTCGCTGCCAGCCCTATGGTTTGGGCGAATGGCGGCCATTTGGACACGATTGGATGCCGTGCAAAGCTGGTCCCGGGTATCCGTCGTGGCCGATCTTGCGATTAAATCCCACTCCGAAACTCCGCCTCGCGGCTCCTCGCGAGCAAAGCTGGAACGGCCTGCCGCGAGCTATTTGCTGGCGCTCGGACTCGTTGCCCTTGCTTTCGTCGCGCGCGCCCTGGTGGGCCCGACACTTGGCAACCAGGCGCTCTACCTCTTTCTGACGCCGCCCGTGCTCATCGCGGGCATCGTTGGCGGCTGGGGCCCCGGGCTTTTGGCGACCGCACTCAGCGTTGGCCTGCATCTCTATGTCACCGGCGAGTACATCAACCTCATCGATATTCATGCGCCATTGTTCACGGTCGAGCTGGCGCGCGCCTCGACGTTCATCGCGCTGGGCATCGGCATCGCCTGGTTTGGCGGGCGATTGCGTTTTGCGCGAACGCAGGCGGTGCTGAGCCAGCAGGATGCCGCCGCACGCGAGGCTCACCTCAAATCGATCCTGGACACGGTGCCGGACGCGATGATCGTCATCGACGAACGCGGCAATGTTCAATCGTTCAGCAGTGCCGCCGAGCGGCTGTTCGGCTACGCGGGGGCGGAGGTTATCGGCAAGAACGTCAAGATGCTGATGCCACCGCCCTATCGTGAAAGTCACGACAGCTACCTCGACCGCTATCGGCGAACCGGCGAACGCCGCATCATCGGTATTGGCCGCGTCGTAGTGGGAGAGCGCAGGGACGGGTCAACCTTTCCGATGGAGCTTGCCGTCGGTGAAATGAACTCCAACAATCAGCGGTACTTTACCGGATTCCTGCGCGATCTGACCGAACGACAAAAGACCGAAGCGCGGCTCCAGGAATTGCAAACCGAGCTCGTGCACATCTCGCGCCTCACCGCGATGGGCGAAATGGCCTCGGCCCTGGCGCACGAACTCAATCAACCCTTGTCCGCGATTGCCAATTACATGAAAGGATCGCGGCGGCTTTTGGAGAGCCGTACCGACGAGGAGTCCGCGCTCATCCGCGATGCGATGGAGCGGGCGGCCGAACAGTCTCTTCGCGCTGGCGAGATCATTCGCCGGTTGCGCGACTTTGTGGCGCGCGGCGAAAGCGAACGCCGGGTCGAGAGCCTCAAGAAACTGGTCGAGGAAGCAAGCGCACTTGCCCTTGTGGGCGCCAAGGAGCACGGCGTGCGGGTAAGGTTTCAGATCGATCCGGCGCACGATCTCGTTCTGGTGGACAAGGTGCAGATTCAGCAGGTCTTGTTGAATCTCATTCGAAATGGCATCGAGGCGATGGAGCAATCCACCCGGCGAGAACTGGTCATCGCGAGCAGCTTGCGCGAAGAGCATCTGGTGGAGGTCAGCGTTGCCGACACGGGTTCAGGAATCTCGCCGGAAATCGCCGGCCAGCTGTTTCAACCCTTCATCACCACGAAGCCGTACGGAATGGGCGTCGGTCTTTCGATTTCGCGTTCGATTGTGGAAGCGCACGGCGGCCAGATTACAATTGAGCCGAATCCGGATGGAGGGACGGTGTTTCGTTTCACCGTGCCGGGCGTGACCGACGAGGAACTTGACGATGCCCTCACCTGATCTCGTGCACGTCATTGACGACGACGAGGCAGTTCGGCAGTCGCTGGCGTTTCTTTTGACTGCGGCCAAGATCGACGTTCGGACCTACGAATCTGCATCCGCATTTCTATCGGCACTGCCAAACGTCTCCGGCTGTGTGGTGACCGACGTGCGGATGCCGGATATCAGCGGCATCGACCTGTTGCGGCGGCTGAAGGAATTGAAAGTCGCTTTACCCGTGATCGTCATCACTGGCCACGGCGACATTCAGCTCGCCGTGGAGGCGATGAAAATCGGTGCGGTGGACTTTATCGAGAAGCCGTTCGACGACGAAGTGTTGTTGACGGCGATCAAATCTGCGCTCGGCCGCTGGCAGAAAGACGCCAGGCAAGAGGCCGAACGCACCACGTTTTCCGGTAAGCTCGCCACGCTGTCCAACCGTGAGCGCGACGTTCTGAATGGGCTTGTGGCCGGCAAGCCGAACAAGGTCATCGCCTTCGACCTTGGGATCAGCCCGCGGACGGTCGAAATCTACCGTGCGAACGTTATGACCAAGATGAGTGCGGGCAGTCTTTCCGAACTTGTTCGAATGGCACTTCTCACCGGGCTGATCGGTCCGGATTCCGGGAAGGCGCTTTAGGCGGGCGGACTTGAGCCAGATCAACGCGGTGGGCGCTCGGGGCGTGGATCATCGGGCGGCAACAATGCTCGTCACGGGGGGAAATGGGCCGATCGCTCGAACTTGCAACACGGCCGCTTGTGGTGATCGTCGATGACGATCCTGCGGTACGAAGCTCGCTGGCCTTCTCATTGGAGACCGAAGGAATAGCGGTGCTCACCTATGCGACCGGCGCCGAACTCCTCGCCGACATTCCGCAAGCCGCTTGCTTCATCATCGATTACAGGCTTCCGGGCATGAGCGGCCTCGACCTGTTGGCCGAAATTCGTCGGCGTCGCATCCGCTCACCCGCGATTCTGATCACACACAGCCGAGCGCTGCGGTTCGCCACCGTGCGGCAACGAGCGGCACGGTGCTCATCGAAAAGCCGCTTCTTGGCGACGCGTTGTTTCAGGAGGTTCGCAACGCGCTCGGTAATTGCTCTTGAAGCGACGGATCCCCCATGTGTAAAGCGCGGCTCAAAGGAGCCGCGCTTCATTATCGTCAGATCACGATCCCGCTACCGGATCACGTCCACGATCTTCTTCTGGTCCGGGTCGACCAGCACGACGTCGTCGCCGATCGCCAGCATCTGATACTGCTTCAGATCCGGATTGTCCTTCGCCAGCGAGTCCGGGATAGGCTGCAGGCTGAGGCATTGAGAACCCGAACTGGAAACCTGCGAGGTCTTGAAGCGGCTTGCCGCCTGGCGGAGAGTTGTCCGCTGGTGATCGGAGAGATGGATCGTGGTGCTGCTTCCGTGCGTGCTCGTTGACGCAAACGTGGAGGACGAGCCCGGTTCGCTGATCACATCGACCACTTCGCGCGTGCCGGGGCGCACGATCGCGATCTCGTCACGCACTGTCACGAACTCGTAACCGCGATACTGCGGCATCACTTCCACGACAGTGCGCGGCAGGGGACGCGGATGGACGCGTGGCGGGAGCCGCGTGCCTACGTTCACGTCGATGTTGATGCGCTGGTTCGAGACGTGCTTCTCGGACTTCAATGTCGAGAAGACCTTCTTTCGTTCGCTTTCGCTGAGCTTGGCCGAAGCCGTGTTGTTCGGCTGATTGTTGTTGGCCGCTCCGGCCTGCTGATTTGAAGACGGCGCGTTCTTCTGCGCGGCGTTCTGATTTTGCGCCGGCTTATTCTTTGCGTTCCCGGCCTTCGCATCGGCGGCATTTGTGCTCGGCTGATTGCCCGGCTTGGATTGGTCCGCGTCTTGCTTCGCCTGGTCGGCTTTCCGGTCACCGGACTTTTTCTGCTCGGCGGCCTTCTGCTGATCCTTCCGGTCCTTTGCGTCGTTTTGCGCGGCCTTATTCTGATCCTTGCTCTCCTTGCTCTCTTTGGCAGCTTGCGAGCTGTTCTTGCCCTTGTCCTGACCCTTGTCCTGACCCTTGTCCTTGTGCGTCTCGGACGCGGTGTTGCGGCGATCGCGCTCGCTGGCACGCGATTCGTCCTTCTTGTTTTCCGCAGCCGCATTTGGCTGCTTGGATCGCTCTTGCTCGGCTGTCCGGGACTTATCGTCCTTTTTCATATCCCGCTGATCGCTTGCTGCATTCTCCTTCTGGTGCGTGTCCTGAGCCTGCTGTTTCTTTGCCGCGTCCATACGGTCCTTGCCGGCCTGTTTCTCTTCGGCGCGGTTCTGCTTCGCGGCGCCCTTCTGTTCGTGCATCTGCGCCTTTTCATCGTGCTTCTGCTCAGGCGCTTGCGCCTGCGCCCAGGCACCGCCGGAAATGGCGAGCGCCGCAACGGCTGTCGTGGCGAGTAGATTGAGCTTCATGTCTGTTCCTCCTGGGAATACGAGAATCGTCGCCCCGCCCACTTCGCCCTTCGGGATTTCAACGGTAGAGGCAGCCATGCGTTCCGCGCGAGGACGGGATGCTTTTGCTGGATTGTTCGGAACCAAACCAGCACGTGCAGACGGCCGTATTTCGCGCTGCAGGGTGGATGCTTGGAACAGCAATCCTCGTTCTGCGTTTTTATTCCGATTGGAAACTCAACAGGAGCACGCCATGCCTTACCTGTTCTGGGCTGTGCTGCCGTTCGCGCTCATGGATACCTGGTGGGGCATGTGCGAAGATCGGCGGGATACCGAATAAACGACGGCGATCGTTTCTGTACCGAAAGGCACCCGCGATTTGCCGTCGTGGAAAGGCTCGGTCGACCGGCCGGGCCTTTCCACGAGACCGCAGCAAGTTGAGGCGAATCCGGAGGCGCTTGGCTATAAGCGCAGGAGGAGCCGGGTCCCGATGACACGACGCAGCGGAAGCGCCGACCTGCCGCTCCATGGCGGTCGCGTGCCGCCGTGGCTGGGCGAGCGGATGACGCGGCTGGGTGCCGTCATCACGCAGGCGATCGTGCATCACTATGGCCGCGAGGATTTCCTGCGCCGCCTGGCGCACCCGTTCTGGTTCCAGTCATTCGGCGCCGTGATGGGCATGGACTGGCACTCCTCGGGCATCACCACCAGCGTACTGGGCGCGCTCAAGCGTGGCCTCACGCCCCTGCGCGGCGAGCTCCGCATTCATGTCTGCGGCGGGCGCGGCAAGCATTCGCGCAAGACGCCGGATGAACTGATTGCGGTCGGCGAACGCACCGGCATCGACGGTGCCTCGCTCGCGCAGGCTAGCCGCCTCGTCGCCAAGGTCGACAGCGCGGCGGTCCAGGACGGCTTCGATCTCTATCTGCACGGCTTCATCGTCACCGATGATGGCCAATGGGTCGTGGTGCAGCAAGGCATGAACGGCGAGAGCCGCTACGCGCGGCGCTATCACTGGCTCTCCGAGGGACTCACCAGCTTTGTCGATGAGCCGCACAGCGCAATCGACGGTCCCGAGCAGGGCACGATCGTGAACCTGACAGATCACCGGGCTGAACAATCGCGCGGCGCGCAGCTCGATCTGCTTGACCGGCTCGGGCCGGATGGCATTGCCGACAGGCTCGCCGCACTGGATGAAGCGCCGCAGACCGCGGCACAGTTCACGCTGCCGCATCTCGTAATGCCGGCGCATCACGACCTTCGCCCAAAGGACGTGCACGTGCGCCGCTTGCGCGGCAACCTCGCGGCAGCCGCCGATCGGGCGCCGAAAGACTTCGCGGATCTGCTGCTCACGCCGGGCGTCGGTGCGCGCACCGTGAAGGCGCTCGCGATGGTCGCCGAGGTCGTCCACGGCGCCCCCTGTCGTTTCTCGGACCCGGCGCGCTTCTCGCTCGCGCATGGCGGCAAGGACCGTCATCCCTATCCGGTGCCGCTCAAGGTCTATGACGAGACGATCCGCGTGCTGAAGTCCGCGGTGCAGCACGCGAAGCTCGGGCGCGACGAGGAACTGGGCGCCCTGAAGCGGCTCGACGATCAGTCGCGAAAGCTGGAGCGCTTTGCCGACGGGCCGTCGGTGCAGGAGGTGATCGCGCAGGAGCGCGAGCGCTCGCACCTCTACGGTGGCAGAAGCGTGTTCGGCTGGGAGCCGCCGCCGGCCAAGATCGAGTCCACGTAATGGAACTTAGGTCGCGCGCGTCACGTTGAGTCGGGTTGTGTCACGCGCGAAGAAAACCGAGCTGCACGTCGGCACGTCCGGCTGGACCTATGACGGCTGGCGTGGCTCGTTTTACCCGGAAGACATTCCGAAGCGTTGCTGGCTTGAGCACTACGCCAGCGTGTTCAATTCCGCCGAGATCAACGGCTCGTTCTATCGCACGCCGAGCCTTGAAGCCGTGCGCGGTTGGCGCGAGAACACGCCGCGCGGTTTCACCTATGCCTGGAAGGCCTCGAAATTCATCACGCACTGGAAGCGACTCACCGAGAAGTGCGAGAACTCGATCGCGCTGATGGAGACGCGCCTCAAGGCGCTCGGGCCGAAGGCAGCAATTGTGCTGTTCCAGCTTCCACCCCAGTTCAAGAAGAACGAGCCACGACTACGCTCTTTCCTGAAGATGCTTCCAAGGAAGTATCGTTACGCGTTCGAGTTTCGCGACCCGGCCTGGTACGAGGATGACGTGCTGGAGACGCTTGCGGAGCGCAACGTGGCGCTCTGCATCTCGGACCACCACGATGCACCAGCGCCATTCGAGGTGACGGCGCGCCACGTCTATCTGCGCGGGCATGGCCCCGGTGGAAGATATCGCGACAATTATTCTGACCAGACGCTGAATGCCTGGGCCGACCACATCAGAAAATGGAGGCGCCAGCGGCGCGATGTATTCGTCTATTTCGACAACGACCAGAAGGCTGCGGCGCCCCGCGACGCCATGCGGCTGATGCAGCGGCTCACGTAATCAGCGCCGGTAGTCGTACTCGAGATCGGCGCGCACTTCGGCGAGCTCCGCCACCAGCGCATGGCGCGGCGAGAGATGGCACACCGGATCGGTCGCGCGCGCGTCGCCGGTTAGCGCGAAGGCCTGGCAACGGCAGCCGCCGAAATCTTCCTTCTGCTTCGGACACGAGCGGCACGGCTCCTGCATCCACTCGGTGCCGCGAAACGCCATGAAGGCCGGCGAATTGTCCCAGATGTCAGCGAGCGAATGCTCGCGCACGTTCCAGAACTCGAGGCCCGGAATGCTCTCGGCGGCATGGCACGGCAGCACCTTGCCGGACGGGGTCACGTTGAGCGAGCGGCGGCCCCAGCCGCCTACGCAGGCCTTGGGAAAGCGCGCGTAATAGTCCGGCACGACGGCGTCGATCACGATCTGCCCGTGGTGCTGCTTGCGTAACCGTTCGACCGCCTCGACCGCGCGCTCGACCTGCTCGCGTGTCGGCATCAGTTGCTGCCGGTTTTTCAGCGCCCAGCCGTAGTACTGCACATGCGCGATCTCGACGCGTTTGGCGCCAAGCGTTAGCGCGAGCGCCACCATATCCTCGACGTGATCGATGTTCGCGCGGTGCATCACGGCATTGACGGTAAGGGGAATGCCGAACCTTGTCACCTCGGCGGCAAGCGCCTGCTTGCGGGCGTAGGCGCCCTTGTAGCCCGCGATGCGATCCGCATTGGCGGGTTCGTTGTCCTGGATCGAGATCTGCACATGGTCGAGGCCAACGTCTGAGAGTTTTGCGAACGTCTCCTTCGTGATGCCGACCGCCGACGTGATCAGGTTGGTGTAGAGGCCCGCATCGTGCGCGGCTTTCGTGATTTCCGGGAGGTCACGGCGCGCGCCGGGCTCGCCGCCTGACAAGTGCACCTGCAGCACCCCGAGCGCGGCCGCTTCCGTGAACACGCGCGCCCATGTGGCGGCATCGAGTTCGCCGGCGCGGCCTTCCAGCGCGAGCGGATTGGAGCAATAGGGGCAGCCGAGCGGGCAGCGGTGCGTCAGCTCGGCGAGCAGGCCGAGCGGGCGCGGCGCGCGCTGCGGACTGGCATCCATCAGACTTCCAGCAACCTCTTCTCGATCAGCCCTGCCAGCATGTTCGATACGTCCGTCATGATGCGATCGCGGGGCGCGTTGAAGGTCTTTACGAGATCATCGACGATCTCGCTCACGGTCACTTCGCCGGTGCAGCGCTTGATGATCTCATGCGCCGGCCCTTCGGCCTTGAACACGCGCTCCGGCGCGAGCAGCACCCAGCCGCCCTGCGCCTCGTTGTGAGTGAGGCGCACGCCGCGCGGCAGCTTCGGCTTGGCGTCCGCGGCGATCATCAGGACTCCTGCGGTACGAACGCGCCAGGAGGAATATACCCTGGCGACACATACGCAAAATGCAGCGCGTCGAGCATCGACCATAATACCCCGCACTTGAATTCGAGCGCCCCCAGCACCGCGCGCTGCTCAGCGGGGGTCCTCGCATAGCGCTTCACGTAATCGAGCGCGAAATCCGAGTCCTTCTTCGCCTGTGGCGGCCGCTTGGCGAAATAGGCGAGGGTCTCCGATGTGACGAACGAATAGCCCTTCAGCATCCCCTCGACGCGCTCGCCGATGATCGCCGGCGAGAACAGCTCGGTCAGCGACGAGGCGATTGCCTCGAGCAAGGTCTTCTCGCTCACGAAATGCACATAGGCCTCGACGGCGAACTTCGTGCCCGGAAGAAGCCCGCGCAGCGAGCTGACGTAGTCGCGGTCGAGCCCGAGCCCGTCGGTCAGCTTGAGCCAGCGCGCGATCCCCCCGTCGTTCTCGCCTTCGCCGTCATGATCATGCAGGCGCGAGCGCCACTCGCGACGGATCGCGGTGTCGTCGCAGCGCGCGATCAGCGCGGCGTCCTTCAGCGGAATGCAGGCTTGGTAGTAGTAGCGGTTGAGCGCCCAGGCCTGCACTTGCCCCTTGGTGCACTTCCCCCCGTGCAACAGCCCATGAAACGGATGCAGGCGATGATAGCGCTTGGCGCCAATCCCGCGCAGCTCGGCTTCCAGTTCGTCCGGCGTCATCAGCTTCATAGTCTGATCTCCAGCCCGTCCGCCGCGACCTCGAAGCCGGCCGCCTCGACCCGCCGGCGCTCCGGCGAGTCCTCGATCAGGATCGGATTGGTGTTGTTGATGTGGATGTAAATGCGGCGCTTGCCAAGCCCTTTGAGCGCCGCAAGCGAACCGTCCGCGCCGTCGATGGGCATATGGCCCATGCGGCGGCCGGTCTTTGTGCCGGTGCCCGACGCGATCATCTCATTATCGCGGAATAGCGTCCCGTCGAACAGGATCACATCCGCGCGTGCAAGCCGGTCGTGCAGTGCCGGCGTAATGTTCGCGGCGCCGGGTACGAACAGCAGCGTTGCCCCATCGGACTTGATCTCGACCCCGACATTCGCGCCGGTCTCGACTGAAGTTTCTACGGCTCCTTTTTCCAGATAGAGCGGAACCTTGCCCGGAACCAGGAAGAGCTCGGCGATAAGGCCGCCCGGAAGCTCGAACGCCGCGCCCGGCACGATCGCGCGTCGTGCCACAATGTCTTCGGCCAGGGCGCCGAACATCGGGTTGCCGCCAACTGCCAAAAGCGTGTCCTG
>Ga0173480_10000528_pt1 | contig 12859 bp, 11 predicted proteins | sample NitcycUS209509C1_FD_122622 | JGI IMG/M metagenome (GOLD analysis project Ga0173480, IMG submission 122622) | Soil microbial communities from Arlington Agricultural Research Station in Wisconsin, USA - Nitrogen cycling UWRJ-S209-509C-1 (version... | ecosystem: Environmental > Terrestrial > Soil... | reverse complement strand
GTCGGACGCAGCGAGGGCGAGTTCGACAAGGGCGAAGGCGAAATGGCGGATTTCAGGTCCGCGCTCGACTTCATGGCGGGCCGCTATCCCAACGTCCCGCTCTGGGCTGGAGGCTTTTCTTTCGGATCCTGGATAGCGCTCGAAACCGGCGCGGCCGACCCGCGCGTATCGGCGTTGATTGCCATCGCGCCACCGGTGAAGCGCGAAGGCTACACCTGGGAAGCCACCTTAGCCAGCACCAAGCCGAAGTTCTTCGTCCAGGGTGATCTCGACGAACTCTGCTCGCTCAAAGATCTCTGGGCGTTTTACGGACAGCTCAAGGAACCGAAGGAGATGGTCGTGATCGACGGCGGGTCACATCTCTTTGAAGGCAAGGCGACCGAAGTCGGCGAGGCGCTCGAGGACTTGCTCGGCGACTACGAATGACCGATGTCGTGATCGTTTCAGCCGTCCGCACGGCCGTCGGCAAAGCGCCGTCGGGATCGCTGCGATTCACGCGGCCCGACGAACTCGCGGCCGTCGTCATTCGCGAAGCGATCGCGCGCGCCACTGGCGTCACCGGCGAGATGGTGGACGACGTGGTGATGGGTTGTGCGATGCCGGAGGCCGAGCAGGGATTGAACGTGGCCCGCATCGCCTCGATTCGGGCCGGCGTGCCGGTGAGCGCATCGGCGGTCACCGTCAATCGGTTCTGCGCATCGAGCCTCGAGGCCATCGCGATCGGCGCCGATCGAATCGCCGGTGGATCGGCGGACATCGTGATTGCCGGCGGCACCGAGTCGATGAGCCTGATCCCGATGGGCGGCAACAAGATCGCGCCCAATCCTCAACTGGTTGACACGTATCCGGACGTGTATCTGTCTACTGGCCTGGTGGCCGAAAACCACGCACGCGATGGCGCGTTCACGCGTGAAGCACAGGACGCCTTCGCGCTTCGCAGTCATCAGTGTGCGGTCGCGGCCACTGACAGCGGGCGATTCGCCGATGAAATCGTGCCCGTCGATGCCGTCGGCGTCGGCAAGTTCGATCGAGACGATGGCCCGAGGCGTGACACGTCGATGGAAGCGCTGGCGAAACTCAAACCCGCGTTTCATGTGACCGGTACGGTCACGGCCGGCAACTCATCGCAGACGAGCGACGGCGCCGCCGCGGTGGTGCTGATGTCTGGTGCGCGCGCCAAAGCGCTGGGTCTGACGCCGATGGCGCGATGGATCGGCTACGCCACCGCCGGTGTCGCGCCCGAGCGATTCGGCACCGGACCAGTGCCCGCCGTGCGCAAGTTACTCGCGCGCACCGGCGTGGCGTTGGAAGACATCGATCTCGTCGAGTTGAATGAAGCGTTTGCCGTGCAGGTGCTTGCGTGCCTTCGCGAACTCGACATCGATCCCGATCGCCTGAACGTGAATGGCGGCGCCATCGCACTCGGCCATCCGCTTGGGTGCACAGGCGCCAGATTGACGACGACGATTGTTCACGAAATGCGCCGCCGCAAAGCGCGCTACGGCCTGGTCACACTCTGCGTCGGCGGTGGCATGGGCGCGGCGGGCCTGCTCGAACTTGGACCCTAGGACCTTTGGACCCTAGGACCTAGCGTTTCAAGATCTCTTCCATGAGTGCCAGCGCGCGCGGATCGCGTGACTGGCTGACCGCATTGACGGCTTCCTTGCGCGCAACGGGATTGTCTGTGGAGCGCGCGAGCTGCAGCAGCGCGGTCAGTCCAGCGTCGCCGGGCAGGCGGCTAATGGCGCTGACGGCCCGTTTGCGGACGTTCTCGTCCGCATCGCTCGAGATCGCTTTCAGCGCATCAGGAATCGTCGGCGTGCCGCCGCGAAGGACGTAGTAGTACCACGCGTCCGATCGGACGCGCGCGTCGGCGTCTTTCGTCAGGCCGCGCAATGTCTCGACCGCGGCCGCCTCGCGCGACTGGCCAATCGCGGAAATCAGCGTGCGCCTTTCCTCGACGTTGCGCGTGGTGTCCGCCGGAATCGCGGCGAGCATCTTCGACAATGCCGACACGCCAAACGCGCCTCGATACGCGCCAAGCGACGTCGCCGCCTGATGGCGAACGCCGCTATCCGAATGCTTCGCGGCCATGTTTTCGAGAATCGCGTCCGCCGCGCGGTCCGCATGTAAACCAATTGCGCGAACCGCGGTCGATGCGGTCTGGCGCTCGAGGTCGTACATCGTTCGCTCCGTCGTCGCCGGACCCGCCAGCGTCGTGAGGAACCGAATGCTCTCGGCCGGCGTGACGTTCGACAGCCACATTACCGATCGGCCGCCCGCATCCATCGGACAGTCGTCGCTGGTCGTGCGCAACCGCTCGACCGCCCCGCCAATAATCCGCGCCAGAACCACCAGGCCCGTGCCCGCTTCGAGCGGAATGGGCCCGGTCGGTGCCGTGAGCTTCAGGCGAGTGGAGTCCGCGATCACGCTCTCGTCCATCCACATGCCGCGGGTGGTTCCCAGGCGATCGCTGTACCAGTTGCACATGTCGCGATCGCCCGGGACCATCGGCACGCGCCACGCGACCCACACCGGACCGGTCGAGGCCTTCGGCGATGCGCTCGCGATTTCCCGATCGATCGCCGCGCCCGTCCGCGTTTCGACGCGGCCGTTCTGGATCTGCGGCGCCGGGCCTTGCGGCGCGGCCGACTGGCGCGCAGCGACGGGCGCGACGACATCGACGAGCGCGATCCCCAACATCATCAAGACGACGCGTTTCATCGGCGTTCTCCCGGCAGATCGATTCAACGACGCGTGGCTACTTGATGATTTCCATCAGATAGTCAGCGGCGACCTTCGACTTCGGCGCCATGTCCGAGAGGGCACGCACGATTTGCTTCTTCAACTCGAGGCTCGCTTCCTTGCGCGCGACGGCCACCAGGCCCTCGGCGTTTTGCTGCGAGTCCAGAGCGTTGATAATCGTCGTCCGCGTCTGCAGATTCTGCTCGGTGCCGTACGTGTCGACGAGGAACTGCCCCGTCTTCGCCGCGGGCTGGTTGCCGAGCGTGCGAATCGCGCGACGGACGATGTCCTGATCCTTTTCGGATTTGATGATGCGCATCACCTGGTCGGTAGCGCCCATCGACCCCAGCATGGCGGCGATCTGAGATTTCAGCTCCTTGTTGGTCTCTTTTTCGTAGAGCGCCATCAAGTCGGTCGGGCTCATCACGCTGCCCTTCATCGCTGAGGTGCGCAGCGCGACGGGCGTGTTGCCGTCGCCGACGATGGAATACAGGGCATTCCTGGCGCCGGTGCTGCCAAGGGCGTTGATGACCGCCATCTTCACTTCCGTGTCCTGCGTGCTCTGATAGATCGCCATCAGGTCGGCGGCGACGGCGGCCTTCTCACCACTGGCCGCGATGTAGCGAATCGCTTCGATCTGCAGATCCGGATTTCCCGCGCCCTTCGCGTAGTTCATGAGAATCTGGCGCGCCTTCGGGTTGGGGATCGACGCGAGCACGATGATCGCCTGCTTCTTCACCCGAAGCGCGTTGGTGGCCGACAACACGCCCTCGAGCAGTGGAATCGCACGCTCCGGATCCGTCCGCCGCATCGCGTCGATGGCGAGCATCTTCAGATCGTCGTCGTCCATCGAGGCCGGATTCGCGGGCTGTCCTGCCCGGCGCCGCGCATCGGCTTCGAGCACCTTCGCGTCGCCCAGATAGCGGCTCTGTCCGAAGTCCTTGCGAAGCGCTCCGAGGGTCGAGACCGCGTCATCGGACTTGCCGAGCTTGAACTGTGCGTAGGCCTTCCAATACAGCGCACCGTCGGCGCTCGTGGCCTTTTGCGCGACGACGCGGTCGAACTGCGCGATCGCTTCGTCGTATTTGCGCGCGGCCAGCATGCTGAGGCCGGCGGTGTAGGAGGCCTCACCAGCGCGTCGCACCATCGGCTGCTGCCCCTGCTGCCAGTCGAGCAGATCGAAGCGCGACTCGGCGAGCGCCCAGCGCGCCTGATCCATCGCATTGCGGGTCGTGTCCCGAATCGCATCGAGGTCCACCCGAAGGTCCTGCAGATCCACCAGCCGCGCCAGATCTGGAATCATCGGTGGAATCGGGGCCACAGGTGGAACGGGTGGTACCGGCACCCGCACCGGCGTCTGCGCGCTCGCGCCGACCGCCATCGTCAAAGTCACAACCAGAAAGGCCGCCGTCTGTTTCGTCGTCATCGCTACTGTCCTTTCGATAATTCTTTCAAGTCGGTGCTCATCACGCGCACCTTGAACAACAAGTTGTCGTCGACAATCCGGGCGCGCAGCCAATCCCGCTCTTTGCCGGCCATGCGCTCCGGTGAGCGCGCCAACTCCACAAGTACCGGCTCGAGGTCGTCGAGCATCCGGACCACGCCGGAGCGGCCGGAGAATTCCGCGGACTGGCGATAGAGCCGGCCTGCCGACACCAGGTCGTCGGCCGTCGTGCGTTCCCATCGCGAATCTTCACGATCCGAGGCGTTGCGGACTTCGACCAACAGCGCCTCGGTCTGCTCAAGGTGATCATCGAGCGCCGTCAGCAACACGCGATCGCCAGCGGACAGCTTCTGCGACGTCTCATCCGGCACGGCCGCGGCAATCTCTGATGTCGGTTCGGGCGCCGGCGCCTGACGGCCGATCACGATGGCCAGAACAACAGTTGCCGCCAACGCCGCTGCCGGCATGAGCACGCGCCAGGTCCAGCGCGGACGACCGCTGGTCACCGGGCGCACGCGCGCCCACACCACGCGCTCGAAGTGCGGCGGCGGCTCCGGCACGTCGTCGCCCTTCATCGTGAGCGACTCGGTCAGCCGATCAATCAACTCGTCGTCTGTCGGATGAGACGGATCCACCTAAAGTCCCTCCATCGGCACACGCGCCAGCGGCTGCAGTTGTGCCCGCATTTTCTTCACCGCGCGAAAAATCGAATGCTTCGCGGCGTTCGTTTTCAAACCCAGCGCGGCGCAAATCTCGTCGATCGAACAACCCTGAAAGTGCCGCATCAGAAACGCCGCCCGCTCCTGCTCGCTCAAGCTGTTCAGCGCGGTCTGCACGCGCGCGCCGATCTGCCCGGCATACACAAGGTCTTCACTCGTCGGGCCAACCGTCGTCGGCGCCAGTTCGTTCAGCACCTCGGGCGCCTGCGCCGCTTCCAGCTTCGGCCGGCTTCGCAAGTGGTCGATCGTGCAGTTGAACCCGATGCGATACAGCCAGGTCGAAAAGTGCGATCGCGACTCGAAGCGCGACAACCGCTGATAGGCCCTGACGAACGTTTCCTGGACGACGTCTTCTGCGTCCTGCGCAGACCCGGTCATGCGGAACGCCAGCCGGAAGACACTCCGGCTATGGCGCTCGACAAGCACGCGAAACGCGTCTTCATCGCCGCCAGCCGCAAGAGCCACGGCGGCCGCGTCGTCCAGATGCATCTGCTCAATTAGACGGCAAGAGCCCCCGGGGGTTAGCCCCGGCCAGATATGATCGGTACATGGCGGTCGGCATCGAGTGGCTATTCAAAGAAACCCTTCCAGATGAGGTCTTTACACCGGAGCGGCTCAGCGAGGAGCACCGGCTGATTAGCCAGACGGCCGCCGAATTCATTGCCAAAGAAGTGGCGCCGGCCCTGGCCGACCTGGAACGAAAGCAGTGGCAGAAAGCCCGCGACCTGGTGGCCCGAGCGGGTGCGCTCGGCCTGATCGGCGTCGACGTGCCGGAAGACGTGGGCGGCATCGGCTCCGACAAGGCGGCGGCAGTCGTCGTCGGCGAGGCCGTTGGCGAGGCCGCGAGCTTTGCGACGACGTTCGGCGCGCAGACGGGTCTCGCGATCATTCCCATCCTGTGCTTCGGCACGCCGGAGCAACGCCAGAAATATCTGCCGCGCATCGTCTCCGGCGAAATCATCGGGGCTTACTGCCTCAGCGAATCCGGATCGGGATCGGACGCGCTCAGCGCGCGCGCCAAAGCCGTTCGTCAGGCTGACGGCTCGTGGGTGTTGAACGGCGAGAAGATGTGGATCACCAACGGCGGCTTCGCCGACATCTTCATAGTCTTTGCCAAGGTCGACGGCGAACAGTTTTCCTGTTTCATCGTCGAGCGCGGATTTCCTGGCGTCGCGAACGGCAAGGAAGAACACAAGATGGGCCTGCACGGATCGTCGACGACGCCGATCGTGCTGCAGGATGCGAAGGTGCCCGCGGCAAATCTGCTGGGCGAGATTGGCAAAGGCCACAAGATCGCGTTCAACGTGCTCAACTACGGCCGCTTCAAGCTGGCGGCCATGTGCACGGGCGGTGCCCGCGGCACCGTGGGCGAAGCCGCGCGGTACGCCCTCGGCCGGAAACAGTTCGGCCAGCCAATTTCGTCGTTCGGCGCGATTCGCCAGAAGCTCGCTGACATGTCGCTGCGCCTCTACGCGGCGGAAAGCGCGCTCTACCGAACGACCGGACTCATCGACACGAAGATCGGCGGATCGCACGACTCCGCCATCGTGCTCGCGGCGCTCGAAGAATTCGCACTCGAAGCCTCCCTGCTCAAGGTGCTCAGCAGTGAGATGGTCGACTTCGTCGTCGATGAAAACGTCCAGATTCATGGCGGCAACGGGTTCGTCGCCGACTACCCTGCCGAGCGGAGGTATCGCGACGCGCGCGTGAACCGCATCTTCGAAGGCACCAACGAGATCAACCGGCTGCTGATGCCGGCCATTCTGATCAGGCGCGGACTGAAGGGCGGACTGCCGCTGATCGCGGCCGCGAAGGCACTGCGCGAGGCTTTAATGTCCGTGGCGCCGCCCGAAGCGACGACGACCAGCGGTGTGCTCGATGCGGAACAGCGAATCATCGAGGCGTTGCGCAAGACGGTCATCGTGGCCGTCGGCTTGTCGATGGAGAAGTTTGGCGACAAGTTGCAGGACGAGCAGGAAGCGTTGATGGCGCTGTCGGATCTGATGATTGATACATTCGCGGCTGAGAGCGCCGTGCTCCGCGCGCGCCAGGCCGCGGTAGCCGGAGGCGCCATGGCGTCGCTGCACGCCGATGCGGCGATCGTGATCGCGCACGACGCCGGTCTTCGCGCCGAAGCGATCGCGCGAACACTGCTCGGATCGATCCTGGAAGGCGACGACCAGCGTATGGCGCTCGCGGGACTGCGACGCATCCTGAAAGTGCCGCCCGCCAACACCACGGCCGCGCGCCGGCGCATTGCGGAGGCCGTGCTGTCGAAGCGCGCGTATCCGTTCAGTGAGTAGAACGCTTCTCGCTGCCTGCGTGCTGGTGGCGGCGGCCTGCACTTCCGGCCCACCACCGCCGGCCGACTCCGGCGGGCACGACCGCGCCACGCTCGAGATTCGCGCGCGCAAAGACGTCATGATGCGTTCGGACCCGGACTCGCCGCTTCCGGCCGAGAAGCGCGCGTCCTTCGCGGGCCTGCCCTATTACGAGATCAAGCCCGAGTTCCACATCACGTCGTTTCTGACGGTGGACCGCACGGGTGGGCCGCCGATGATCATTACGCTGCAGACGTCCACCAACGTGCCGCGAAAGATGAGACGCGTGGGCGCGCTGGGCTTCACGCTCAACCAGACCGCCTACAAGTTGACGGCGTTCGCCGACATCGACGATTCGGCCATGAAGCGTTTGTTCGTGCCGTTCGGAGATCTCACCAACAACACAGAAACGTACGGCGGCGGACGCTATCTCGATCTCGATCGGACAGCGAGTGGCTTCTACGATCTCGATTTCAACCGCGCCTACCATCCGTACTGCGTCTTCAATCCCACGTACGAATGCCCCGTGCCGCCGCGCGAGAACCGGCTGGCCGTGGCGATTCCCGCCGGCGAGCGACTCGGCGCCCCGAAGTAGACGAAGTCATGGATTCGCGCGCGGTCGTCTTCGATTTCGACGGTGTCCTCGCCGACACCGAGGGCCTGCACTTACGTGCGTTCAAGACCGCGCTCGATCCCCTGGGGTTCAAGCTCAGCCACGACGACTATTACGAGCGCTTCATCGGCTTCAACGACCACGACCTGGTGCGCGCGATCGCGGCCGAGCAGAACCGCGTGCTCAAGGCGAGCGCCTACGACGACATCATCGCCGTCAAGTCGCGTGAATACTGGCGGATGCTGAAGGCCGGCGACGTGCTGTACGAAGGAGCGGCCGACGCGGTGGCGAGACTAGGCGCGCGCTATCGGCTGGGCATCGCATCGGGAGCCATGCACAAGGAAATCGAGGCTGTCCTCGTCGCCAACCGCCTGTCGTCTTCCATCTCCGTGATCGTCGGCGCTGACGATGTGAAGAAGGGCAAGCCGAGTGCGGAACCCTACCTCGCCGCGGTCGCCCCGCTCGGCGTGAAACCCTCGCGAGCGGTGGCGATTGAAGACACGCCAACGGGCCTGTGGTCGGCGGAAGGAGCCGGATTGCGCAGGATTGGCATAACGACCAGCCTCCCTGCCGCGCACCTCCGGGAAGATGCGGACACGGTCGTCGACCACCTCGACGAGGTCACGATCGAACTCGTGGATGGCCTCATCGGATTGGAGTAGTCTCAGGACAATCGTGACTCGAGACCATGCCGCGCTCGCCGCCGAGCTGCACGCCGCGGTGTCGCACGAGCCGATCGATCTCGCGCGGGCGGCGCTCATCATCGCCAGGCTCGAGTATCCGGATCTCGACCCCGCGCCATCACTGAAAAAACTGGACGAACTTGGGGCGCGCGCCGCCGATGCCGTGTCGGTGGTGTCGAAAGCGCCGATGTCCGTGCGCCTGGCGGCCATCGCCGAGCAGATGTACGAACACGATGGCTTCGCCGGCAATCGCGCGCACTACGACGATTTCCGCAACAGCTGCCTCAACGTCGTCCTCGAGCGCCGGCTGGGCATCCCCATTACGCTGGCGCTGGTCTTCATGGAAGTCTCACGCCGCGCCGGCATTGAGACGCAGGGCGTGTCGTTCCCGGGACACTTCCTGGTGCGTGGATCGGACGCGGCCGACGAACCGCTGGTGATCGATCCCTTCGACCACGGCCGGCCGCTCGGCGAACTGGATCTGCGCGACCTTCTGGCGCGCATGGTCGATCCCGACGCGCCGTATTCGTCGGACCTGCTGAAGCCGTGCACCCCGCGCCAGATGCTCGCGCGGATGCTGAACAACCTCAAGCGCACTTACGTTGAGCTGCGCTCGTTCCAGCAGGCTTACGCCGCCACGGACCTCACGCTGACGGTGGATCCCACCTTATTAATGGAGCTGCGCGACCGCGGCCTGCTGGCCTATCACCTGGACGACTACTCGTCGGCGCTGCGCGATCTCGAACAGTTCGTGAAGCTCTACGCGTGGACGGACGAAGAGAAGCAGGATCGCCGGACGCTGTGGACGCATGTCAAGAACCTGCGACGACGGATTGCTTCGCTAAACTAACAACTCGACAACTAACAACTAACAATTAGTTGCGCTTGTCTGGCGGGATAAGCGATGAGCCCGCGGGGATGAGCGCTGCGATGTCGTACAGGAAGCGCAGCGGCGAGCGTGTGCCTTGCGGACGCCTGGCGGACGAATTGACCTGCACGGCGATCGTGATGCCGCGTTCCGGGAAGTGCACGAGTTCCGTCGTATAGCCGGGAAAGAAGCCGCTGTGGCCCCACGACGGACCCGCGGGCGTCGTCGGGCGGACGATCACGCCAAGACCGTATTTCGTTTCGGGACCAAGTTGGGCCGGCACGGCTTCGGCAATCATCAGGTCGCGCATCTTTGGCGAGATCGCTTTGGCGCCGTAGAGCGCGGCGCCCCAACGCGCCAGGTCGCGCGCGCTCGTCGCATACCCGCCGCCGGTCCATTCGAATTGCGGATTGATCACGAAGACGCCGTTCGTCATGACTTCGTCCGGCAGTCCGAGCGGATCGTTCGCGCCCGCATAACCAGGCACAAGTCCCGGCACCCGGCGGCTCGTCGTCGGCTGCACGCGCGTGAGAGACAACGGCTTGAGAAAGCGGCGCTGCACCTCGTCGTAGAGCTTCGTTCCGGTGAGGCCTTCCATGATCATGCCGAGGACAATGTAGTTCGTGTCGGAATAGTCCCAGCCCTGGCCCGCGGCGAACGGCGGCTTCGCGTCGAGCAAATAGGCGATCTCTTCTTCAGGTGTCCACGACTTGTCGGGACTGGCGCGCAAGTCGGCCGTGAACTTCGGATTCATCTCGTAGCGCACCAGCCCGCTGGTGTGGGTCATCAGCATGCGGACGGTGATGTCGTTCGCGTTCGGCAGTCGCCTGAACCACGGCTTGGCGCCGAGATACTTCGAGATCGGCGCGTTCAGATCGAGCGTGCCGCCTTCGATGAGCTGCAGCGCCACGGCCGCAAAGAATGTCTTGCCGGTCGAGCCCGTCATCAGGAGGTCGTCTGGCGTCAGCGCGCGCTTCGCGCCGCGGTCCGCAAGACCCGATGCCAGCCCCATCGCCTGGCCGTTCTTGAGCACGACTCCCAACGACGCGCCGGGAATGTTCGCACTGGCCTGCCATTCCTGCAGGGCCGTCTGCAGCCGTGTCTGCAGACTCGCCGCCGGCGCGGCTTGTTGGGCGAAGACAACGACACCGGCAGCAATAATGGCGGCAACCGACGTCAATATTCGAAACTTGCGCATGGCCTCCCATTCTATTTGCGAACGCCTGTCTTAACCTTGATTGTTCGTTGTTAGTTGTAAAGTTGCGGGTTGTTAACGTCGTATCCTCACTAAACACCATGCGAACCGCCGGGCTCGCGCTCATCGCCGCGCTCGCCACACAAGCGCCCGCGCCGACTCCTGCCGGCACCGGTGTGATCGCCGGGCGGGTCGTCGAGGCGGACTCGACGCGGCCGGTGCCCGAAGCCATCGTGACGCTGTCTGGCAGCGCCACCGGCGAGCGACGCGTCATGGTGGACGATCAGGGTCGCTTCGCGTTCGCCAACTTGCCTGTCGGTCAATACGAACTCGTCGCCGAACAGTTTGGCTACCTTCGGAGTGCGTATGGTCGACACAGGCCTGAAGGCGCACCCATACCCATTCCGATTTCTGATGGCCAGCGTGTTCTTGATGCCTCGATTTCGATGTGGCGCTTCGCGTCGATCACCGGGCGCGTACTGGACGATGCCGGTGAACCGATTACGCGCGTCACGGTTCGCGCGCTGCGGCGATCTGCGAGCGCCGGCCGCGTCGATCTTCAACCGAGCGGGCAGATTTCGGCGTCGACCGACGACCGTGGCGTGTATCGCCTGACCAGACTGCCGCCCGGAGACTACGCGGTCATGACGAGCGCGCGGCTCAGCACGTTTCCGGTGGAGATCCTCCGCGACGCGCTGACGTCGGGCGTGAATCTCGGCGTCGGCGAGGTCGCACGGCTCGGCGATTCGCGCTACCTGCAAGTTGGCGATCAGGTCATCGCGACCATGAGCAACAGCTACGGAGTCTCGCCACCGGCTCCCGATTCATCCGGGCGTTTCCGGATCTTTCAGACGACCTACTACCCCGCCGCGACATTGGTCGAAAACGCCGAAGTGATGAGGATTGAGGCCGGCGAAGAACGATCGGCGATCGACTTGCGCCTGATGCCGGTCCCGGCCGTGAGCGTGTCCGGCCGGATCGTCGGGCCAGACGGACCGGTGAGCCTGAAACCATTCAGGCTCGTGCGCGCCGGCGGTTCGTCCGCCTATGAAACCTACGACAACGAGACGGCGACGGGCATCACCTCGGCAGACGGAACGTTCAAGCTGCTCGGGGTTCCGAGCGGCCGGTACCTGATTCGACTGGGGCCGACCTCAATCCAGTCAGCTCAGCCATCCGCCGGCAGTTCCGGAACATCAACGCCTCAACTGACCGCCGTGTCTGACCCGATCATCGTCGGCGATTCGGATGTGACAGGCGTGAGCGTTACCGCACATTCGATCGCGATGCTCCGAGGGCGCATCGAGGCGGCCGGTTCCACCACCCCGCTCGCGGCGTCTGAATCGATGGAGCTCATCATCCAGGCATTTGACTCGGGCTCACTGCGCGTCGCCAATCCGCGCGTCGACAAGTCGCAGGCGTTCTCCACGCCGATCCTGCCGGGCCGCTACCTGATGACGGCGTTCACATCCACCGGCCGTTGCGCGTCGGTGTCGGTGAACGGCAAAGAAGTGGGCGACGCACTGGTGCCGGTTGGATCTGACGATCTGCAGGTCGTCTTCACGTGCGGCGCCGGCATGGCGCGAATCACGGGTCGCATTCGCGACGGCAACGGAAATACGGACCTGACCGGTCAGGCCATCGTGTTTCCCACGGATCGGCGTCAGTGGACAGTTGAGGACAGCAGGCCGATGAGGTTTTCTGGAGGGCGGCCGAACAGCAACGGTGTGTTTACGGTCGCCAACCTTCCATCGGGCGAATACTTCGTCGCGGCGGTTTCAGATGCAATCGGCAACGCCTGGCAGGATCCGAAGGTGCTCGAGATGCTCGCGCGATCGGCCGCGCGCGTGACCGTTGGCGCGGGCGAGACGCGGTCAGTCGATGTCACCACGGTGGTGGTCAAGTGATCACGACCGCACGCATCGTTCGGCTGTTCGCGCTGCTCTGGCTCGGAGCGATCGTCAGCGCGCAGGTGCGCGACGCGCCCGCGCGACCCGTGACAGGAACATCCGTGATTTCCGGAACCGTCGTCGCCGGCGGCACCGGCAATGCGCCGGCGCGCCGCGCGCGCGTCACGCTCAGAAGCACCGATGGCGTCGTCGAAGCGCGCACGGCCACCACTGACGACGACGGCCGATTCGAATTTGCCGCGTTGCCGGCCGGCCGCTTCACGCTGGACGTCAGGAAGCCAGGCTATCTCGTCGGCAGCTATGGTGCGGCCAAGCCGGAACGCGATGGATCGCCCGTGTCGATCGGCAACGGCGCGCGCGC
>Ga0173480_10000527_pt1 | contig 12880 bp, 11 predicted proteins | sample NitcycUS209509C1_FD_122622 | JGI IMG/M metagenome (GOLD analysis project Ga0173480, IMG submission 122622) | Soil microbial communities from Arlington Agricultural Research Station in Wisconsin, USA - Nitrogen cycling UWRJ-S209-509C-1 (version... | ecosystem: Environmental > Terrestrial > Soil... | reverse complement strand
TCGTCGGCTCGGGTGACGCTCTGCAGGTGAACGGCCCGGTCTACATCACCGACAGCCTGGTCGTCGGCGACGGCGACTCGATCCTGGGCCGCGGTCCGGCGTTCTTCAACCGCTGCGAGATTCAGTCTGGCGGCGTGTTCATGTGGATCCGCAACACCGCCGCCAATCATGGCAACGTCTTCCTCGATTGCACGTTCAGGAAGCGGGGCACTGGCGTCACTGAGCTGGCACGCGCCCCGGTCAACAACGGGCGCGAGTATCCCGACGCCGAGGCGGTCCTGATCAACGCGAGGCTCGAGGGCATCAGTCCGGCAGGGTGGGGTGCGATGGGTGGCGACACGACGAACATGCGTTACTGGGAGTACAACAGCACGAACCTGGCGGACGGCAGGCCGGTCGACGTCAGCCGGCGCAAACCGGAATCGAGACAGCTGACGAAGGAGCGGGATGCGGCGACGATTGCGAACTACAGCAATCCCGCCTGGGTGCTCGGCTGGACGCCGGCGATGGCGCCATTGATTCTCGGGACGCCCAGGGCGGTCATGACTGGCCAGGCGATGATCATCAGCGTGCAGGTGGCCGCGGTTCCCGATGCTACGTATCAGTGGCTGGAGAATGGCGCCTCCATTCGCGGCGCCACACAGGCCACGCTGACCCGTGCGAACGCGAAGCCGTCAGACGCATCGCGTTATACCGTGAGAGTGTCCAACGCCTCCGGGACGGTCACGAGTGCCCGGGCGGCCGCCGCGATCGACTGAGCGGGCGTCACGTAGGGCGGGGCCTTTCGGCCCCGCCGAGTGTACGAGGCTCCGCCGCAGCTCGTCCTCACGCTCGTAGTACACTGTGCGCATGAAACGCACGAATGTTGTGCTTGATGAGCGTCTGCTCGAAGAGGCCGTGAAGGTGAGCGGTGAGCGGACCTACTCGCGGACGATCGAGCGGGCACTCGAAGAGATGATCCGCCGGGCTCAGGCTCGCGGCATCGACCAGCTCGCCGGGTCCGGACTGTGGGTCGGGACCCTGTCAGAGATGCGCGGCGATCCTACGCCGGTGGTGCGGGAGTCGCGCGGCGTCTATCGGACGAAAAGACGACGTGCTGCTCGTTGACACCAGCGCGTGGGTCGAAGTCTTTCGCCGTAATCCGCTCATTACTCTCGACGACATCGCCGCCGATCGCGACCACATCGCGACCTGTCTGCCCGTGATTCAGGAAGTGCTGCAGGGATTCGGCGACGAACGGGCGTTCCGGATTGCGCAGACGGCGATGTACGCGCTGCCCTGCGTCGAAGGTCCGCTGGGACGTACCATCATCGATAGCGCGGTCGATCTCTTTCGCCGGGCCCGCCGGGCCGGAGTGACCGTGCGTTCCGGCACCGATTGCCTGGTTGCCGCCTGCGCCGTGCGCCATGGTCTCACGGTCGTGCACAGCGATCGAGACTACCGTCACCTCGCGCGCATCGCACCGCTCCAGCAGGTGGATCTTGCGCCGCTGCTCGCGCGGCGACGTAAGGCCGCGGCGAAGCGATCGTGAACGGCCTCTGCCCAGCCCTGAGGCCTGTGGCCTGAAGCCTGAAGCCTGAGGCCTGATGCCGCCGGGTCTGCGTGATCGTGCGCGAGACCCGGCCTACGTGAGTTGCGCCGGTCTGCGTGTTCAGGCGCTTGTCCGCCGTAGCCCTGGCGGAGGCGGAAGACCCGGCCTACGTGAGGTGCGCCGGTTCGAGCCTCGGTGCGAGCAAGTGAATGGCGGCAACGGCGACGAGATACGCAACGCCGGCGATCGTGAACATGGTGACGTAGCTGCCCTGGTTCTCGCGGAACCATCCGGCACCCAGATTCATCAGGAAGCCGCCCATCGCGCCGGCGAAGCCGCCGAAGCCGACGACGGAGCCGACGGCTCGCTTGGGGAACATGTCCGAGGCAATTGTGAAGATGTTGGCGGAGAACCCCTGGTGCGCGGCCGCCGCCAGTCCCACGAGCCAGACCGCGAGCCAGGCGTGTTCGACGCGCGGCGCCACCGCGACCGGCAGGATGAGAACGGCGCACGCGAGCATCGCCGTTTTGCGCGCGGCATTCGGGGTCCAACCGCGCCGCAGCAGGTTCGAACTCAACCAGCCACCACCAACCGACCCGACGTCAGCGAGCAGATACACGGTCACCATCGGAAGCCCGATGGTCCTCAGGTCGAATCCGAACGTATCAGTCATGAACAGCGGAAACCAGAAGAGGTAGAACCACCAGACCGCATCGGTGAGGAACTTGCCGACGGCGAAGGCCCACGCCTGACGATATCGCAGCAACTCGGACCATGAGACGCTGACGTTGCGTTCGGGCGGATCGCTCTCGATGTGCCGCCGCTCTTCGTCGCCGAGGCGGGGATGCTCGCTCGGCGTCCGATACAGCGGCCACCAGAAAAGGACCCACGCCAATCCGATCAGCCCGGTCACGGCAAACGCGACGCGCCAGCTCCAGTTGAGGGTCAGCCACGGCACGACGAGCGGTGCGACGATGACACCGACGTTGGAGCCGGCGTTGAAAATCCCCGTGGCGAACGCCCGCTCGCGGCGCGGGAACCATTCGGCGACGGTTTTGATCGCGGCAGGGAAGTTGCCCGACTCTCCGAGTCCCAGGGCGAAGCGCGCCAGCGCAAATCCGATCGGCGACGCGGCCAGCGCGTGCGCGGCCGCCGCCAGCGACCAGACGATCAGGTAGAGCGCGTAGCCGATCCGCGTGCCGACCCGATCGATGAACCAGCCGGCAAAGATGAAGCCGATCGCATACGCCAGCGTGAACGCGGCGCTGATGCGGCCGTACTCGAGGTCGGTCCAGCCGATCTCGGTTCGCAGCGTGGGCGCCAGAATGCCCAGCACCGAACGGTCGACGTAGTTGATGGTGGTGGCGAAGAAGAGGAGCGCACAGATGCCCCAGCGCACCCGCCCGCGTCGGCCAACCGGAGCGGTGGTGCTACTGGCCATATCGCGCCCAGACGCTCCCGTCAGGGAATGCGTAGTCGGCGATTGACTGCGCTTTGATCGCGATGCTGCACCCCGGTCGACCTGGTGCGACGTATCTGTCCCGGCTGGTGATGCACGGGTCGGCGAAGTGTTCGTGGAGATGATCCACGTACTCGCACACGCGATCCTCCAGCGACCCGCTGACCGCGATGTAATCGAAGATCGACAGGTGCTGGACGTACTCGCACAGGCCGACGCCGCCGGCATGAGGACAGACCGGCTTCTGATACTTGTGCGCCATCAGAATCACGGCCAGCGCTTCGTTGATGCCGCCCATCCGGCAGGAATCGACCTGCACGTAGCGAATGGCATCGGCCTGCAGCAGCTGCTTGAACATCACTCGATTCTGGCAGACCTCGCCAGTCGCCACGGAGATCGGTGCAATCTCCCGCGCGATGCGGGCGTGCCCCAGCACGTCATCCGGACTGGTCGGCTCTTCGATCCACCAGGGGTCGAATCGTGCCAGCGCGCGCATCTGGGCGATGGCCTCGTCCACGTCCCAGCACTGGTTGGCGTCCATCATCAGGCGCCGGTCCGGGCCGAGCTCCTCGCGCATGATCGCGGCGCGGCGGATGTTGTCCTGCAGGTTCTGCCCGACCTTCATCTTGAACGCCGTCCATCCTTGCGCGATGGCCTCGCGGCAGAGGCGACGCACCTTGTCGTCGGGATAGCCGAGCCACCCGGTCGACGTCGTGTAGGCCGGATATCCGTCGGCGCGCATCTCGGCCTCGCGCGCTTCTGCGCCAGCCCGGCTCGCGTGGAGCATCGCCACCGCCTCGTCCGGCGTGAGGACGTCGGTGATGTACGAGAAGTCGATCGCCGACACGAGCTGCTCGGGAGACAGATCCACCAGGAGCTTCCACAGCGGCTTCTGCTCGCGCCTGGCCCAGAGGTCCCACACCGCGTTGAGCACCGCGCCGGTCGCCATGTGCAGGATGCCCTTCTCGGGACCGAGCCAGCGCAGCTGCTTGTCCACCGTCAGGTCGCGGTAGAACGACCGCATGTTCGAGACGCTGTCGTCGAGTTGCCGGCCGAGCACATGGTGCTTCAATGCATGCACGGCGGCGACGACGATCTCATTGCCGCGGCCGTTGGTGAAAGTCAGGCCGTGACCCTCGAGCCCCGCGTCCGTGCCGAGGACGACGTAGGCCGCTGAGTAGTCGCCGAGATTGAGGGCGTCGGAGCCGTCCTGCTGCAGCGAGGTCGGGAATCGGATGTCGTGGGTAACGAGGCTGTTGATGGTCATCGTCACTGATTGACGCCGCTCGCGAGGAAGCCGCCGTCCACCGTCAGGATTTCGCCATTGACGAAGCTCGAACCCTCGGAGGCCAGGAACACGCAGGCCGGTGCCAGCTCGCGCACGTCGCCGAAGCGCCGCAGCGGCGTGCGAGTCAGGAACTCCTGGCCGCGTCCGGTCTGATCGAGCAGGGTCGAGTTGAGCGCGGTGCGGAACACCCCTGGCGCGATGGCGTTCACTGTGACGCCGCGAGGGCCCCACTCGACGGCCAGGGCCCTCGTCAGTCCGGCGACGCCCGACTTGCTCGCCGTGTAGGCGGCCACTTCATGAAGCCCGACGAACGACGCGAGCGAGGCGATGTTGATGATCCGGCCGTACCCCTGTTCGAGCATCACGCGGCCGAAGACCTGCGACGCCCGAAAGGTGCCAGTGAGGTTGGTGGCGATGATGGCGTCCCATTCCGCATCCGAGACGTCCAGCGTCGGCGTCCGTTTGGTGATGCCGGCGCAGTTGACGAGGATGTCGACCCGCGAAAAGGCGGCCATCGTCGCCGCGAGCGCCTGTTCGAGCGATCCGCGGTCGAGCGCGTCGGCGCTGAGACGGAGGCTCTTTCTGCCCAGCGCCTCGATCGAGGCGGCGGCCTGTTGAACCATCGCCAGCCGCCGGGAGACCGGAACGACGTCCGCACCTGCCGACGCCAGGCCCTGCGCGAGCGCCAAACCGATGCCGGACGTGCCGCCAATGACAACGGCCACGCGGCCGGTAAGCGCAAGCTCTTTCATCTGGGGAAACCGGCCAGAAGCTTATCAAAAGCCGACGAATGCCGCGGTTGACACCGCGGCCGGCGGGCGTCGATCATCGCTGCGATGCTCCGTGTCCTGACGCTTTTCGCCAGTCTGATCCTCGCGGCGGGCAGCGTCTACGCGCACGATCGCCCGCCAACGCGGTTCTGACTATGATGACGCCGCGCGCGGCTTGCATGGCTCGTGTGGGGGCGCCTTAGGCGGCCCTGGGCCGGCTGAAGCCGGCCCCCACGTACTAAGCACATTCATCGGAGCTGATTGATGTCCGACCAGAGTCTCATCAACCGCCGGGATTTCGTGAAGACCGCGGGCGGTGCGGTTGCCGCGACGTCGCTGCTCGGAGCGGACCCGCTTCTCGGTCAAACATCAACGAAGCGTCGATTCGCCATCATCGGCACCGGCGAGCGCGCGACCGGCATGTGGGGCCGTGACATCAAGACGCGGTATGCGGACGTCATCGAGTTCGTCGGCCTCTGTGACATCAATCCGAAGCGCGTCGAAGCGTCGAAGGCACTCATGGGCGTCCAATGCCCGACCTATACGAACTTCGACGAGATGCTCGACAAGGCCAAGCCGGACCTGGTCATGGTGACGACGCGCGATTCGTTTCACAGCCAGTACATCGTCCGTGCGCTCGACCGAGGCCTGGACGTGATGACCGAGAAGCCGATGGTCATCGACGAGAAGCAGTGTCAGGCGGTTCTCGATGCGGAGAAGCGCAACCGGAAGAACATCATCGTCACCTTCAACTATCGCTACGCGCCGAAGCACCGCACCGTCAAGGAGCTCCTCATGTCGGGGGAGATCGGCAAAGTGCTGTCGGTGGATTTCGCCTGGTATCTGGACGTCCATCACGGCGCGGACTACTTTCGCCGGTGGCACGCCTACAAGAACGGCGGCGGCAGCCTGTGGGTGCACAAGGCCACGCATCACTTCGATCTCGTCAACTGGTGGCTCGCGGCCGACCGGGTCGAAGTCGTGGCGAACGGGCAGCTGCAGGTCTACGGGAAGAACGGGAAGATTCGCGGCGTGAACTGCCGGCTGTGTCCGCACAAGAAGGACTGCCGCTTCTATTACAACCTGACGACCGATCAGACGCGCATGAAGCTGTACGCCGAGAGCGAGAGCGCGGACAACTACTATCGTGACGCCTGCGTGTTCCGGGAAGACATCGACATCTACGATTCGATGCAGGCGATCGTCAAGTACTCCAATGGCGCGTCGATGGCCTATTCGCTCGACGCGCACATGCCGTTCGAAGGGTATCGCGTCGCGTTCAATGGCGAGCTCGGCCGGCTCGAAGTGCGCGATCACGAACGTCAGCCCTGGGACGTTCCCGAGGGACAGGAAACCGAAATCTACGTCACCAAGAGCTTCGGGCAGCGCCGCAAGGTCAAGGTCGTGAACGTCAAGGGCGGTCATGGCGGCGGTGACGACGTCCTGCGCGACCAGATCTTCCGGAAGACGCCGGCGCCGGAGCATCTGAGGCTGCCCGACTCGAGGGCCGGCGCCATGTCATGCCTGACCGGTATCGCCGCGCGAAAGAGCATCGAAGAGCAGCGGGCGATCCGGATCAGTGATCTGGTGACGTTGTAGCGCGAGTCCTGGACGACCCCTCGCTGTACGCCAACCTCGCGGGATCCCTTGCGGCTCAACAACGATACGCCGACGCGACGACGGAGCTGGATCGCGCCATCGCGCTCGCGCCCGACGATGTGAAGTTCCGGCAGTTCCGGGTACAGATGACGCGCGCGAGGGGGGACCTCGCGGGGGAGATCGCTGATCTCGGCGAGACCATCGCGCACGCGGCGTCGAGTCTCGCCGCCGCCGGTCAGCGATTGGCGATGCCACCTGATTGTCCTTCAAAGTCTTCGGTGATCCGCACGCGCGCGGTACCCTTGCCTGACGCGCGTCAATGCTTTGTCGGATACACCTCGATCGCCTCGTCCTCGTCCCAGTCGATAAAGCTTTCGCGCTGCGGTCGCTGAGGCACGGTGATGTCCTCACGCTGCCGAAGGTCTTCCCGCGGATCGCTATCCCTGGAAACTTTGCCGGATGCGTCCGAGCTTTTCTTGTCGAGACGGCCGTTCAGCAACATAGGCGGATGGACCTCCTACAGCTGAAACGTCCTGCGGGCCAAAAGCGAACAGGGCGCTTACGGTCGAGCCGGGCGATATCGACCTGAATGCCGCCGATTCAGCGGTGAGCATCGGCGCGGCCTTCGAGCGCGAGCAGAAAGGCCTTCGTGTCGAGCCCTCCGGCAAACCCGGTGAGCCGGCCGTTCGTGCCGATGACGCGATGGCACGGGGCAACGATGGACAACGGGTTGCGCCCGTTGGCGGCACCAACGGCGCGCACCGCCTTCGGCCGGCCGATCTGACGGGCGATCTCGGCGTAGGACCGCGTTTCTCCGAATGGAATCGTCAAGAGCGCCTGCCAGACTTGTCGCTGAAAGTCGGTGCCCACAACATCGAGCGTCAGCGTGAACGCCGTTCGCCGCCCGTCGAAGTACTCACCAAGCTGACGCTCGGCCTCGATCAGGACGGGATGTCGGCGATCCTCGTGTTCGAGATCGACGTTGACACGACCGGCTCGCTCGTTCTCCCAGAGGATCGCTGCCAGTCCCTGCTCCGTGGCCACCAGGGTGAGCGCTCCGACCGGTGAGCGCATCACCTTGTACGAGAAGCGTGGCTTCACTCGCTGCGGACGCTTTGTCATCACTCCCGGTTTCCTTGTCGGCCGGGTTCTGTCGGACCCGGCGGACGCGATGCGCATTGTCGCTTGTGACATGCCTTGACGATAGGGCTGGGCACAGCCGCCTGCTCGCCGTTTTCGGACATCGACACCTACGCCGGATAGATGGCCGAAAATGGCTGGATTGCGCCGGCATCGTGCCGTATGGTGAGTCATGGATCGTGCAGGAAAGCGGCTCTATCGAGCACTCACGGCTCGTGACGCCAGATTCGACGGCATCTTCTTCGTCGGCGTCACGTCCACGAGGGTGTACTGCCGGCCGATCTGTCCAGCCAGAACTCCGAGACAGGAAAACTGCCGGTTCTTCGACACGCCGCAGGAAGCAGAGTACGGGGGCTTCCGGCCGTGCCTGCGCTGCCGTCCCGAGCTGGCACCGGGCAGCGCGCCGATAGACGATGCCCAACGCATTGCGCAGCTGATCGTCCAGCGGCTCGAGGAGGGCCGGTTCGACGAGCACGAGGGGCTGGAGGCGATCGCCGATCAGTTCGAGCTCAGCTCGCGGCAGGTGCGTCGCATCGTACGCAGTCAGCTCGGCGTTCCGCCAATGCAGCTGCTGCTGACGCGGCGATTGCTGCTGGCGAAGCAGCTCCTCACCGAGACGGCCCTGCCGGTGACGGAGATTGCCTTTGCCAGCGGATTCTCGAGTCTGCGCCGGTTCAACGACGCCTTCGTCAATCGATACCGGATGCCGCCGACGCGTCTTCGCAACGCCGCCGCTGGCGTCGTCGCTCGATCCGGCAGCGCGTCGGCCACGTTGCAGCTGTCGTATCGCGCTCCGTACGACTGGGACGCGATTCTCGCATTCCTCTCCGCGCGTGCGCTCGTCGGCGTCGAACATGTGACCGGCAGCGCCTACTCACGCACCGTCCAGCTGGGCGACGCCACGGGATGGATTGTGGTCAGGCACTCGAGGACATCACGGGCGCTGGAGGTCGAGCTTGCGCAGAGCCTGACGCCAGTGCTGCCGGGGCTGCTGCGCCGCGTTCGAGCCCTCTTCGATCTCGACGCCCGACCTGACGTGATTGCCAGGCATCTGGCCCGGGATACACGCATCGGGGCGGCGGTCAGGGCGAATCGAGGAATACGGGTGCCAGGAGCGTTCGACGGTTTCGAACTGGGCATGCGCGCGATCGTCGGACAACAGGTCAGCGTCAAGGCAGCGACGACCATGGCCTGCCGTCTCGTAGAGGCCTTCGGGGAACCCATCGCGACGCCCTTCGATGCGCTGCACCGGCTCACGCCGGCGCCGGAGCGGATTGCGGCCGCCAGCGTGACCGCCATCGCTCGGCACGGTCTGGTGGAGGCCCGCGCCCGCAGCCTCATCGCGCTGGCCAGGGGGCAGGTCACCGGTGCGATCGAACTGGACACGACGGCGCATCACAAGCCGGAGGACACCATCAAACGTCTGATGGACCTTCCCGGCATCGGCCCATGGACGGCGCACTACATCGCGATGCGCGCGTTGCGCTGGCCGGACGCGTTTCCGAAGGAGGACATCGCCGTGCGGCGGAGCCTGGGTGGCGTCACGGCGAACGAGGCGGAAGAGGTCTCACAGGCGTGGCGGCCGTGGCGGAGCTACGCCGTGATGCATGTGTGGATGATGGGAAAGACTCGAGAGTCCGCGATCGGCGACAGCCTGGCGTCGTGATCGGCGGCCCCCACGGCGGTCGACCTCGACCGGCGCGGCGCGAAGAAAGACGCGTCGCTGCGACATCATGACGCACAGCGGCCGCGGTGCAGGTTGGTAGTCTTGTCGCATGCCGGACATGCGCATCGGTGGCTCCACGGTACTCGTCATGTCGTTGCTGGCGACGCTGCTACTTGACGTCGCGTGTGACCGGGCGCCGCGCGGCGCACGTCTGACCCTGATCGGTGTTTCCGACCATGCCAACGAATACGTTTCTGCCGCCAGCGATGGCGGCATGATGGTGGCACTCGCCTGGGCCGCAACCTCCGAGACGACGGGGACGAACATTCTTGCGGCGATGAGCAGCGACGGCGGTGAGACGTTCTCGGCGCCCGTTCGAGTCAATTCGGTCCAGGCCCAGGCGGATGTGAACGGCGAGCAGCCACCGCGAGTCGCGCTGGCGCGTGGCGTGGACGGCGCCCTGTCGGTCGTCATTCTCTGGACCGCGAAGGGGGACAGCGGTACGTCGCTTCTGTACGCCAGCTCCCGGGATGGCGGTCGAACATTCGACCCGACGAGGTCGCTCCCTGGTGTCGATGCTCCCGGAAATCGCGGATGGGAGTCGCTGGCTGCGGCGAGTGATGGCCAGCTGTACGCGCTGTGGCTGGATCACCGCGACGGGGCTCAGACGATGTCCGGTCATGGTCATGTGATGCAGCACCGCGATAGACCAGAAGCGACACCGCCGGTGGATGGCGTGACGCGGGCGCAGCGTTCGCAGCTGTTCGTCAGCTCTCTCGGCGGCAGCGTTCCGCCCAAGGGGATCGCTCGAGGCGTCTGCTATTGCTGCAAGACCGCGCTGGCTGCCGGCGCGGATGGTGCCGTGTATGCTGCGTGGCGGCACGTCTACGAGGGGAACCAGCGTGACATCGCGTTCACGATGTCGCGTGACGCCGGACGTTCATTTGCCGCGCCGGTGCGAGTCAGTCAGGATGAGTGGCAGCTCGACGGCTGTCCGGAAAATGGTCCGGCGATCGCCGCCGCGCCGGACAGGCGCATTCACGTCGTCTGGCCGACGTTGGTTCGGGCGAACAACGGCGAGATGCTGAGACTCTTTCATGCATCGAGTGAGGACGGGCGCTCGTTTACACCGCGCGTGGAGCTCCCGGCGTCAGGCTCGCCACAGCACCCCCAGATAGCCGCCGCGCCCGACGGCACCCTTGTTGTCGCGTGGGACGAGATCGCAGCCGGAAGGAGACACGTGCGAGTCGCCACAGGTCGAGCCAATGGGCCTGACGGAATCACGTTCGCGGCGGAGGCGGCCGGCGTCGATGACCGGCCTGGTTCAAACCCGGCGCTGGCGGTGACGCCGCGCGGCGTTGTGCTGGCATGGACCCGGCGCGGCGAAACCGGGTCGAGTATTGCGGTTGAACGTCTCGACTACTGAGGCCGAGGCCGTTTGCCCGACCGTCTCGGTCTCCTGCTGCCTGTCGGCGCAGCCGCCTGGCGTCGCCAGGTGGCCCCCGGAGGGACGATGAGAGGCCGGCGGCGCTGAGGGTGGCCGGCGACCGGGTGCGCGATCGGACGGCGTTGTCTGCCGGGCGTTGAGTTCAGCCCCTTCACCACGATGCGCGCAGGACGAGCGCCACCCAGCCCTCACGCGACACCGCGCGCACGCGTCGCAGGCCGAGACGCTGGTAGGCCTCGTCCACATTCTGCTCGACCGACGCTGGAATTCCCGACAACACCAGCTGACCGTGATGGCCGATTCGCCGCACCAGCGTCGGCGCCATCTCGATCAGCGGAGCCGCGAGGATGTTCGCGAGGACGAGTGGCCAGGTGCCGGATACCGCATCCGGCCCGCCGCGCGTCAGCTGCAGCCGTCCGTCCATGCCATTCAGGCGGGCGTTCTCTCCAGCGACGCGCAGTGCGTCATCGTCGATATCCAGGCCAAGCGCTCGCGGGACGCCGAGCGTCAATGCGGCGAGGGCGAGCACGCCGGACCCGATCCCCACGTCGAGTACGGCGTTGGGAGTGTCATGCTGCACGGCCTCGTCCAATGCCTCCAGGCACAGCGCGGTTGTCGGGTGCAGGCCGGTGCCGAACGCCGTCGTGTCCACCAGCCTCAGCGCGTCGGACTCGACGTCGCTGTGGGCAGGGATGATGCGAAGCCGCCCGATGCGAATCGGGCGCTGGCTCAGAATCCAGACCGAGTCCTCGTCGCGGCCAATGGCAGGCGAGACGGCGACGTTGGGGATGCCGAGCGCTTGTGTCACCTGCTCCGGCGTCACGCTGTCGGGCATCAGCGCTGCCATGCCCTCGCCTGCGAGCTCGGCGTCGATGGCGCCGAGCTCGATGAGGCGATCGAACAGATCGCTGCCCGCATGGCGGATGTCTATCCTGTACGGCACGCGTCAGGGTACCTGGGGTCAGGTCTTGAATCCGCACATTTTTCACGCTCTGGCCCCTTGGTCACGGAAGGGCCAGAGCGTGAAAAATGTGCGGATTCAAGACCTGACCCCAAGTGACATAATCGTCAGGCAAGTTTCCCGGGGGAGGGTGTAATGAGGCGTGTGGGAGTCCTGGCAGTCATCGTCGTGGTGGGCATCGGTGTGGCTGGAGTAGCCGGCCAGGGTGGCGGCGGCAGGGGCGGTGCCCAACCGCTCGCCCTCGAAAAGGTTAAAGACAACCTGTTCGTGATTCACGGCGGCACCGCCGGAAACACCACCGTGTTCCTGACGCAGGCCGGGGTCGTCCTCGTCGATACCAAGGTCGCCAACATGGGTGAGGCGATCATGAATCAGGTGAAGACGGTCACCGACAAGCCGGTGTCGATGATTATCAACACCCATTCGCATCCCGATCACATGGGGAGCAACAATTACTTCGCGCCGACGGTCGAGAAGGTCACGCAGGAGAACACCAAGAAGTGGATGGCGGCCAACAAGCAATATGCGTCGGACCCGGCCATCATGCCGACCAGGACCTTCTCGGACAAGATGACGCTCGGCAAGGGCAAGGATCAGATCGACCTGTACTACTTCGGCGCCGGCCACACTGATGGCGACGCGTTCGTCGTCTTCAAAGAACTGAAGACGCTGTGCGTCGGTGACCTGATGGCGTGGAACATGGCGCCGCTCATCGACCCCAATGCCGGCGGCAGCATCGTCGCGCTCGGCGAGACTTTCAAGAAGGCCGAGAATGGGATCAAGAACGTTGACACGGTGATCGAAGGGCATGGCAACGTGAATACCTTCAAAGGCATGGCCGCGTACGGCGGCTTCATGCGCGCCCTGGTCGACACCGCGCGTGACGGGCTCAAGAAGCAGCAGACGACGCAGCAGGCGCTCGAGGAGCTCAAGAAGAATCCGAAGTTCGCCGTCTTCCTGGGCACTGAAGTGCTGAAAGGCACCGAATATGGCGACACGCCGGAGCATCGTGCGCTCAT
>Ga0173480_10000526_pt1 | contig 12884 bp, 13 predicted proteins | sample NitcycUS209509C1_FD_122622 | JGI IMG/M metagenome (GOLD analysis project Ga0173480, IMG submission 122622) | Soil microbial communities from Arlington Agricultural Research Station in Wisconsin, USA - Nitrogen cycling UWRJ-S209-509C-1 (version... | ecosystem: Environmental > Terrestrial > Soil... | reverse complement strand
GCCTCTCAATGGAGCAACTGCGGTGCCAGTTAGCTATCCGTCGAATCACGGCAGCGGCACAAGAGACGCGGCCCATTTCGCGGCGTCGCGTCCGCAGCCTAGGCACGACCCACGTGTCCCACGTTCCAGAGGTGTACGCGATGCGGCTTTCGTCGGGCTGGACCCTGGTCGCGCTGGAGTCGTGGGCGCAGCCGTTCATCGACGGTCGCGGCTTTTCGCGATGAATCCACCTGGTTTGGCGCTGACCGCTTGCACCACGGGCTGCTAGCCGCTCCGGAGTAGCTCGAGCCTTGGTCCGCTGGTTCTCATGCAGTGGAACGACACGTGTGACCCCTGGGCACCCTCGTCACCCTCGCCGCGGGTCGCTACCGCCAGGCGCACGTCCGCAGCCAGTGATGACAGATGGAAGTGCCAGCCGACTGCACCATCATGCGGATGGCACCGCAAACCCGACGCACCATCAAATTCAAACGCAAAGGACGCAAGCGGAAGCGACAGTCCACGACCGAGCGCCTTGACGTACGCTTCCTTCAGCGTCCAGAACTCGACGAAGCGCATCGGGTACTCCTCAGCGCTACAGGCGGCGAGTTGCTCGCACTCGGACGCTGCGAAGTACCGATGGGCAATCGCCGCAGGATCAGTCACGCGACCAGTGCGCTCGACGTCGATCCCGACGTCAGGGCCGCGTGCCACGGCGCAGGCCACGATACCGCCGGTATGCGTGAGGCTGAACGTCAGTGCGGGGCGACCTGCCTGGCCAGCCACAATCGCCGGTTTTCCAAAGGCGTTGCGCTCGAAGCGCCAGTCGCGCGGCGCGATCTCAGGCGCATAGCCGGATAGCGTCGTTCGAAGCAGCGCGTGAGCCGCTCCGAAATCGCGTCGATCAGGCACGTGGCGCAACCGGCTTCGTCGCTCACGTTCGTCATCCGACAGCACCGCCTCGATCAGGTCGGCATCCGCTTCAGAGGACAACGTGGTCAGCCAATACCAGACAGCGGTCCCGCCGGCGTCAAGCTCTCGATTCACTGGACCGTCAGTGCTGTGCACAATCATCGTCGCGCTGCCGACGCAGTGTACTGGCAGCAGGATGAACGTCACCAATCCGGTGCAGCCAGCGGGTATCACGCGCGTCGCCGAAAATTTCGTCGTCGACTCTTGGCCACGATGTTTGTCGAGAATTGCGCATGGCTTGACGTCTACGCTCACGAGCGATGGCCCCGGCGAGAGACTTGTCACACAACTTGGGCGCGCGCGGCGTGTCGAGATCGCCTTCGACGCAGTTCGGCATCACGAGCCGCGAAATCGTTTCGACTATGATCCACTCGGCGCCGCCAGCCCTGCTGTGTCGATGGAGGCGATGGCGGCGCGACTGTGCGCCGATCTCGCCGCGTTCCAGCCGGAGGGCCCGGGGTCGCTGGCCGGCTATTCATTCGCCGGACTGTTGGCCTATGAGATGGCGCGGCAACTGAGAGCGTCAGGACGAGAAATCCGGCTGCTCGCGATTTTCGATACCGGACCAGACCTGTCTGCTGACGGCGGGGTACGCGACGTGGCGACGCGAGTGCGTCTGTGCCTTGCGAATCTTCCGGCCTGGATTGCCGAAGACCTCATCCATTCGATGGACAGAAACACGCCAGGCCGCTTGTGGCGTTCGATCAAGAAACATGTGCGAGCGGCGTTCAGATTCCGACGTGCTGCCCCTGGTGTCGTGCCCAGGGTTGATCATCTGTTCGACGTCACTCACTGGACGCCCGAACTGCACGCGCACGTCGAAAACAACCTCAGGATTCTCGGAACGTTCCAGTACCGGCCGTACGACGGAGACATCGTGCTCTTTCTCGCACGCGCCAGGCCGTTGTTCCACGCGCAGACGTGGGACCTTGGCTGGCAGTCGCTGGCACGCTCGGTGCGCGTCGTTCCGACACCCGGCAACCATCAGACGCTGATGCTCGAGCCTCACATCCAGCACGTGGCGCGGAGCCTCGGTGCAGTCGTGGAGGCGGCGGAGTTGGCCCACCGCAACGCCACGCTGACCGCGACGTCGACCACAACCAGCCGCTATTCCTACTGACAGCGCCCAGGCGTCCTGCGATCGCGCCACCGGCGGTGGCAGCCCGAACAGTTCGCGCTCAACGTCTCTGACACTTCGAGGATCTTGTCCTGACTCTTGGCCTGGGCTGCCGCGTAGGCCTTCATGCTCTGGTCGCGCAGGTCCTGCACGAACTTCACCCATGTCGGGTCGGTGATCGGAACAGGCGTCCCGTTGGCGCAGCGTCGCCCTTCCATTTGCAACAGGTTCGCTGACTCGGCGAGCGTCAGCGCCGCGTTCTGGACCGCCTGCCAGCCGCCGAATGCGGCCTTGATCGGGTCGGTCGCCATCGAGGGGTCACCGCCCCCGGCCTTCGACGCCTCCTCAGGATCGTCGGCTTGCGCGGAGAACACCACGTTGGCGGCTGGATACAGTAAGCCGCGCATCAACTGGTTCAAATCAGCGTGCAGCTGCGGCGGCGTCGTGGTCGCCGCTGCGGGCGGCGGCGTTTGCGCCATCAGCGACATCCCACACGCTGCCAGCAGGAGGAAGAGATTCAGTAGCGTTCTGCGCACGCGCCTAGATTACTCCCCCGCTCGCTCAGGCTGAAGCCCGCCTTCGGCGGGAGCTGCGCCGCCGCCGGAGGGCGCCGCCCACGCCTCCAGGGACGCGCGGGTTGTTCCGCCTGAAGGCGGACCCTACACTGCGGCTCGGATGTTTACCGGTTTGGTATCTGCATTCGCGTTTCGAAACGACCGCCGCCACCGCTCAGCGTTCCTGCGGCATTTTCACTGGCAGTGCGCTTGCTGCGGCGGCGATGCCGACCGCCACGGTCGCGGTCGGGAACCAGTTCGCCTTCTTGATGCAGGAGAAATACGTATGCGCATTTCCAGACACGTCGCAGGTTGCGCCACCGCCGTCCTTCTGGCCATGGCCGTCAGCGCAGTTCCTGCGCACGCGACGGTTCACGAAATCGTCGCCCAGTGGTGTTCGGGGCACGAGCCGCTCGAGCCGCATGGACTGTCGCGGCCAGGGTCGAAGAACTTTGCGCAGCCGTTGAACGCGAACGGCGCCCTGATCGTCACCGTCAATCCAGTCGCCAAGACGATTCACATCTCGTTCGATTACGGGAATCGACCGGTGAAGGTGCAGAGTATCGGGACCATTCCGATTGGAACCGATCCCGACACCGGATTCGTGATTCTGCTCGACTTGATCGCGCCCGATCCCGACTTCCCCGCATTCCAGCACTGCCCGAACCTGAATTCCTGACGCACGCGCCCGGTTGGGCGGGGAACTCGCCAGTCGCGAGTTCCCCTTTCAGCACGGTTGTCCACCGCCGCTTTTTCCGCAGTCCCCATACGGGCGCCGGGTGAGTTTGGCATCTGCCGTTTGGGAGGGGTCAATCACTCCTACAATCCCCGGGTGCGCATCCAACCGACCGACAGGCTCGACATGTCTGATACCGCTGGCCGAAAGGCCCCTGCGGTCGAAGAGACTCGCGGGAGAGCTCGCCTGCGTAGAGCCCGTCGCGCTGCTACGGTGGTGCTGCGCGCGGCGCTGGCCGCGGCTGTTCTGCTGCTCATCCTGACGACGGACGTCCACGGTCAGAACCAGGCGCCGGCGGACGACGCGCCAGCCACGCAGCAGCCGGCGTCGAGCGATCGCGTCGCTGTCCCGGAACCGTCGGAACAAGCCAAGGCGTACCACCGCAGCGGCAACGTCCTCTGGGTGCTGAACACCGCCTGGGCGCTGATCCTTCCAGCGTTGCTGCTGTGGACCGGGCTGTCGGCGCGCCTACGTGACTGGGCACAGGCGGCCGGGCGCAAGTGGTTCTTCGTCGTCGCCCTCTATTGGGTGCTGTTCACGATCGTGATGACCGCGATCGACCTGCCGCGGACCTACTACGAGGACTTCATCCGCCAGCATGCGTATGGGCTCTCCAACCAGACGCTGGAGAAGTGGGCCAGCGACCAGTTGGCCAGCCTGGGCGTCACACTGGTCATCGGTGCGCTCGTCTTGTGGGTGCCGTATCTGCTGTTGGCGAAGAGCCCTCGCCGCTGGTGGCTCTACACGGGCGCGCTCGCCGTGCCGTTCATCATCCTGATCGTGCTGATTCAGCCGGTCTGGATCGATCCGCTCTTCAACCGCTTCGGCCCGATGCAGGACAAGGCGCTCGAAGCCGAGATTCTCGCGCTTGCCGATCGCGCCGGCATCGAAGGTGGCCGTGTGTTCGAGGTGGCCAAGAGCGAGGACACCAAAACGCTCAATGCGTATGTGAACGGCTTTGGCAGCACCAAGCGGATCGTGCTGTGGGACACCATCCTCAAGGCACTGGACCACAAGCAGTTGCTCGTCGTGATGGGGCACGAGATGGGACACTACGTGCTCGATCATGTCTGGAAGCTGATCGGCGTCCTGGCGGTGACGATCTTCCTGCTGCTCTACGCCGTGCACCGGCTGGCGGCAACGCTGATCCACCGTTTCAGCGGGCGGTTCGGCTTCACGTCGCTGGCCGACGTCGCGTCGCTGCCGCTGATCCTGATGCTGTTCAGCGCGGTCTCGCTGGTGACCGATCCCGTGGCGCTGGCGACGCAGCGCTACTTCGAGCACGAGGCCGACCGCTTTGCGCTCGAGATCACGCGCGACAACCACGCCGGCGCCACCGCATTCGCCATCATGCAGCAGGAGAACCTCTCCGTGCCGCGTCCGGGGCGGCTGTACACCTGGTTTCGCATGAGCCATCCGCCAGTGGGCGAGCGGATCGACTTTTTCAACAGCTACCGGCCGTGGGATTCGGGCCAGCCGCTCGTTTACGGCGACCGCTTCAAATAGAGCGACGCGATAGGGCGGCGTCAGGTACAGCTACACTTCGCGCATGCGAATGACGACATCCGTCCTGTTCGTGATCGCCCTGGCCGCATCCGTAGGCAGGGTCCCCTTGGACCCGGCAGCGATGGCCCAGGAGCGCGATTACCAGCCGTCCTGCAACCTGTGCCCGGGGACCTACATCCCGAACAGCGAGGTGCAGGCCTACGCGAAGCGCGGGTTCGCCAACGATCTCACCGATCAGCAGATTCGGCAGGTCTCGGTGGGGAAGTCCAATGTCGGCGTCGGCGTCGTCACCCGCAAGAAGCTGGCGACGGCCAATGTCGTCGCCGAGCACGACCTGGTAAGCGAGGTCTATCACGTGATCTCTGGTACGGGCACCCTCGAACTGGGCCCGGATCTGGTGGGCAAGGAGCGACGTAACGCGAACGACAACACGGTACGCCTGCTCAACGGACCCGGCAACAACGCCAAGTCGATCCGCAATGGGATCGTCTATGACCTGAAACAGGGTGATGTCGTAGTCATTCCCGCCGGTACGGGCCATCGCTTCACGAAGATCGACGACCAGATCACCTATCTGATGATCCGCATCGATCCCGACAAGGTGACGCCGCCGAAGACCGAGGCGGACTCGAAGGCCGACTTGCAGACCGATGGCCGCGCCACCGCCGGCAACGCCGCCGGCGCGACGCGAAAGTAACGAACCCGGGAAGCCCTGTCACGATTCGCCGGGCTCTCGCCAATGCCGAGCTGCCCACTGGTGTGACGTCGAGTTGGCAACCGGACCACTCGCACCAAGGCCAGTACGATCGCTCGATTTGAGGCGTTTAACGTCATGGCTGAGCGTTTCCAGGCCTCAGAAGTATCTGTTGGTTCGCCTTTCCGTCGGCCGTTTCCGCTTCCTGGTTATAGGGATCCACCATGTCCAACCGCATCGGGATCTGCACCGTGATCTCAGGTCTTCTGGTCCTCAGCGCAGGTTTGGGCTGCGGCGACCGGCACCCGGATGGCGAAGGCGGAGCGTTCAACCTTGTCGGCCCCGACTCGCCGTTGACGAACCTGCGTCTGACCGCGATTACACCGACGAGCGGGACCGTTGCCGGTGCCACCCAGGTCACTCTCGCAGGCACCGGCCTCAACCCCGGGACGACGGTGTCGTTCGACGGCATCAGAGCTGTGGTCACGCCATTCCCTACTGGCACGAAGATGGTCGCCGTTGCCCCGGCTCATGGTCCAGGGCCTGTTGACGTCGTCGTCACCAACGCGAACGGAGACAGCTCCACGCTGACCGCGGGGTTCACGTACACCTTTGAAGCGCCGAACGGTGCACCGCCGTCGGTGACGGCGGTTTCACCAGCGACTGGATCAACCTCCGGTGGCTCTCCGATCGTGATCTCGGGCACTGGATTCCGTGCGGGCGCGACGGTGTCGCTCGGTGGCGTGAATGCGCATGCAGGGGTTCTGCAGACCGCATGGCTGTTCGAGGGCGCGTTGTACGCGCAGGCGCCTCCTCATGGTGCCGGCACGGTCACGGTCGTGGTGACGAACCCCGACGGACAAAGCGCCACCCTTCCCGGTGGATACACCTACGCGCTGCCCGGCAGCTTCGATTTCAACGGAGAGTGGGAAGGCGGCACCGGGTATGACTGGCTTACGCCAGTGCGATTCACGATTCGAAACGACGTTCTAGTCGCCGTGTCGTGTGGCGGTGTGCCCATAATCCCCGACTCGCCTCCCACCGTCGTCGGAGGCGAGTTCTCGATTCTCAAAGGCAATACTGTCGTCATGACCGGCAGGATCGCGTCTGCCAGCTTCGCGACTGGAAGGGTTAGCGTCGGAGGCTGCGCGCGGACGGACCTGGTTGCAGACACTGACACGTGGATCGCCGACAAGAAAGGCCAGTAAGACCGATCTGTTGGCCTTCGGCACGGCATACGATGCACGGGTGCCGCTGCTCACCAGGTTCGTCATCATCGCCGTGCTGGCGTACGTCGTGCTCGTCGGAGTGGTGTGGCTGCTGCAGGAGCGTTTCATCTTTTATCCGCAGCTGGGCCGTGAAATCGTCGCCACACCCGCCACGCGCGGTGTGCCGTACGAAGAAGTCAGGCTCGCCACCAGTGACGGGAAGCAGCTGAACGCCTGGTGGGTACCGGTCGACAAACCGCTCGGCACGGTCCTGCTGTTTCACGGCAACGCCGGCAACATCTCGCACCGCATCGACTACGCACTGATGTTCAGGCGGATCGGTTACTCGACGCTGCTCGTGGACTACCGCGGGTACGGCAGGAGTACAGGCACACCCACCGAACAAGGAACCTACACCGACGCTGATGCCGCGTGGGGCTGGCTGACGAAGACGCAGCGTGTGCCGGAGCGCGAGGTCGTCCTGTTCGGCGAATCGCTCGGCGGCGGCGTCGCATCATGGCTCGCGGCACGACATGAGGTGCGCGCGCTGGTCCTGGCGTCCACGTTCACGTCCGCAGTGGATCTGGGTTCGGAGCTCTACCCATTCCTGCCAGTGCGGTTCGTCAGCCGGCTTCGTTACGACACGATCCACCGGTTACGTGACGTGCGCGCACCGGTGCTGGTTATTCACAGTCCGGACGACGACGTCGTTCCATTCAAGCATGGGCGCCGGCTGTTCGACGCCGCACTCGAGCCGAAGGCGATGCTGGAAATCGCCGGCGGGCACAATGACGGGCTCGTGTTTGTGCGCGAAGAGTGGGTGGCGAAGCTGGCTGAGTTCCTGGCGAACAGTGAATCGGCCGTTGGAAGTCGGTAGGCCGTGACGGCGCGCGTCGCTAGGCGCGTCATGCGCCCGGCAGAAGTTGGCTACTTCGCTGGCCGCACGGAACGTCCCGGCGGAGCCGCGTCCGTCACGACGTCGAAGTACTTGTTGTTTTCGTTGCAGATGTACTCGATGAGCTCGTCGTCCGCCTGATATTGGAGCGACTGCGAGATCGTCCACGGCTTCGTGTAGGTCTTCGGGTCGTCGATGGTGATCTCGACGTCCATGCGACCGAAGTCGACGCGGCGGAAGCGCTCGGTCACGCGGAGGGCTTCAGTCGCCGGCACTCCCGCGTTATCCAGCCACACGTTGTCGTTGAATCCGGACGACTCCACCACGAATACATCGCCGTCCCACCGGCCGACGGAGTATCCGAACCATGCGGGGTTCGGGTCGCGGGGAAGTGATCGGCCGTCGGTGAAGATCTGTCGGTACGAGTGAATGGCCTCGTAGAGAATCACGACGAGTCCGGGCGTTTCCAGGATTTTGAACGGATACGGTACGAGATCCGAACGAGGCACGCCGCCGACGATACAGTTTGCCGTCGGATCGTCCCGGCCATTGTTCGCACGCCGCTCTTTGGCGATCGCCTCCGCCCATGGCTGATAGGGGATCGATTCACCGGGCTTCAAGCCCGCGGCGATATTGAAAATCGTCTGCCCTCCCGGGCGCCACAGCCCCGATATGACCGGCCTGCCCTGGGGCGTCCGCGGCGCCGGCGCGCGCAGGTTCGGCCGTCCAGCGTCGGTGCGGGGGATGTCGGCTGTGGGGTGGCGCAACCATTGCGCCGTGGCCGGCGCTACGGCGATCAACACGGCAACGACCACTGCGAGGCGTCGCATTCAGTCTCCTTCCCGCGCTGATACGAATGCCGCGGCGACTTGCGCCACGGGGTGCTAACTATCGGTCTGGTGAGCGCGGGTGTCAAGACGCGGGCGCACGCGGGTCGAACCGCGCGCGGCAGACCGCGTGAGGGTCGTCCGCCCGACGTGAAGATCCCAGTGATGGCTACGGCGGAGTCACGCCGGTGAAGTATCCCCGACGCGCCCGCACGCCCTTCGCATCGATGCCCTTCACCTTGACGGTCAGAGCGTGCCATCCTGCCTCGTCGACGTTCTCTGGCTGAAACCGCAGTAAATATCTTTGACGAAAATCGTTGAAGGCCTTCCGGAGCTCCCTGACGGCGTCGATCGTCCGGTCCGATTTAGAGTCGTGCTTCGTCCCGTGGAATTCGCCGCCGGTGAGGCCGGCGAGGTCTTCGAACAGATTCCACTCCTGATTCGTCATCGTCGGTCGCGCGAAGAAGTCAGGCATGGGCACAGTCGGTCTGGACGTCGAGACTGCCGTCGCGCCCGGGACGCCATTGAGCGACCGCACGCCAATCACATGCAGCACTGCGTCTGTCTGGCGGCCGACGTTGAACATCGTCTGAGCCGTGGTGATGCTCTTCGTGTCGGCGCCGTCGGTCATGGCGACCACGAGCCGGCGGCGTCCTGGCTCGGCTCGGCTGACGAGCGCCGCGACGATCGCGTCGCGAACGGACGACAGCCTCCCCGTCTCCAGCGTCTGCAGAAGCGCCAGCTCGCGTCCCACAGTTTGCTGCGGCAGAATCTCGATCACCGAGCTGTCCAGAACAAGAATGCGCACGCGATCGACAGGCCGCAGAAGTCCGAGGATTCGTTCTGCATGCCGCTGGATGTAGCTCAGGATGTTCACGGTGCTTCCGCTCCGGTCGAGGACGAGGGTGAGATCGATCGGCATGGCATCGACCGACACGCGTTCGACCTGATGCGGCACGCCGTTGTCGATGACGACGAAGTCGGCCGCGGTGAGGCCGGTGACCGGCCGATTGCCGCGCTTCACCGACACGTCGACCTCAACACCGGTGGATTCGACGCGGAACACCGGCGTATCCGGCGACTGCTGCGCTGAAATCATCGCCACCGTCAGCGCGCTGCCCACAAGCGCACCGATGATTCGCGCCGACCGCCGACGGTGGCTGGTCATCTGAGCGCCTCGCGCAGGCGTGCCAGCGCGCGCACCGACGCGTCCGGATCGCCGAGGAAGTAAAACTGAAGCGGGTCCGGGGTCAGCGGCGCCGCGACGGCCGATTGCAATAGATCAGCCGCTTCATCGCGCGCGCCGGTCTCGAACAGAAAGGGCGCCAGCGCAAACGCCGCCGACTGTGCTCGCGGAACGGCGCGAAGCGCGTCGCGGAACGCCGTCATGGCATCTGCGCGCCGGCCGAGACGCTCCAGCGTGGCGCCGGCAAGGAGGTGGGCGAGATAGGTGTCGTACGGCGTCCGTGCCACCTGCTCCGCACGGGCGAATGCACCGAGAGCGGAGGCCGGCTGTGCCAGCTGGATGTACGTCATACCGAGCCGGACGTTTGCTTCCGCGGCAATGCCTTCTCGCTCAGCGAGGCTGCGGAAGGCGTCGGCGATGTCCCAGAGTTGCAACGACGTTGCGGCCGCACCTGGATCGCGCCCCGTCACGCGGTCACGAGACTGCGGCTGCGGTTCGGGCACAATCGCAAGCAGCTTCTCCGCCGATGCCCGGTCCATGCGACGGGTCGGCGGAATCGCCGCAATCTGCCGGCGCCCCGCTTTCGCGATCCGATCCACTTCCGACGGATCGAGCCACCGTGGCTGTCCGGTCGGAAACAAGGTGTCGGTCAGGGAAACGCGATGCAGCTCCATGCCAACGGCCGGCAGCAGGTCCAGTAGCGGGTCATTGGGAAACCTGGCTGCCATGTGGCGTGCGTGGTGCGGATCGAGAGTGATGTCGTCCAGACGCTTCGATCGGCTCGTGCGCGCCGCCACCAGGCGCAGACGTTCAGCCATCGAACGATACTCCCGACGATCCTGTTTGGCGCGTTCCACGTCTCGCAAGTCCGTGGCGGGCGCCGAAGCTCTCGGCTCGATGCGCTCCACGCTGAACGTCAGGCGGCTGAGTGCGATGAAGGCCTCATGCCACGAGCGCTCGGAGGCCGTTGGCGGCAGTTCTCTGAGCAACGCACATCCGAGTTCGGCCAGTTCCAGGCTCCAAAGATGGGCGCCACGCTGAACATTCGCGAGTTCGAGTGCCACCGTCGCGGCGACGAGACCGCGCCGGTTGCGTTCCGGCGAGGCCTGAATCCAGGCGTCAGCGTCGGCATCGAGCTCGAACGGATTCGTGACCGACTGCGCGAGCGGGGCGAGAAGCCGGTCGAACTCCTCGTACTTGCCGTTGTCGTACAGGGTGAACAGCCGCCGCGCGACTTCCGGATCGAGCGGTGTCGGGTCTACCCATTTGAATGACGGCGCCGCGTCGCCGCCGCCAGCCTGAGCCCGGATGCGGGGCTCGAAGGACGTGCACGTGACGAGAACGAGGCAGAGCACTCCCGCGAGTCGCCGTCCGGTCATGACCGGCCGATGGTACACCTGGTTGTGCGACTTTTGCGGGATCTGGGCGCCGAGAACGTCGCCTCGGAGGTCCCACAGGTCAGTGCTGCGGCGTGGCGGCGGTTTTCAGTCGGATTCAGGGAGCCGCGGCGCCCGGACGAACGCGCCGTTCACGGTAGCGGCGCGGCACCCACCATGTGAATCACGCCCGACCCCTCGACAATCATCTTGACGGATACGAACGCGATCAAGGCGAGTCCAGCGTAACTAAGCCAGCGCCAGCGCTGCAGAAGCGGGGCAATCGCATTGGCGGCGAACGCCATCATCACAATGGCCAGCACCAGGCCTCCGATCATGACGAACACGTGGTCGCGCGCGGCGCCGGACACCGCCAGCACGTTGTCGAGCGACATCGACACATCCGCCAACGTGATCTGCACCACGGCCTCGCGGAGCGTCTTGGCTTTGTGCTCGACGTGTTTGGCCTCGTCCGCCGATTCGCTGCGCAGTTCGCGCCACATTTTGACGCAGACCCACGCCAGCATCAGACCTCCGACGAGGAGGAGACCAGGGACCTTCAGAAGGTAGACGGCAGAAATGGCGAAGACCACGCGCAGGCCGATCGCCGCACCAATCCCGATCGTGATGGCCTTCCGTCGCTGGTCAGCGGGAAGCCCGGAGGCCGCCAGCGCAATGACGATTGCGTTGTCACCAGAAAGGGCGACGTCGATCAGGATGACCTGGAGGAGTGCTGACAGCGCTGGCAGAGTGAGAGCGAATTCCGTCACCGGTCCCTCATTATCAGCGATGTCGCCCGGACGCCGATGGCGAGGCCCGCAACGAGCCGTCCGAAATCGAGGGTCACCCCTGCACTCCCGCTGAGTTCACGCGCCACTAGTCGTAGCAGTCGGACGCGAAGTCGGTCCCGCACGAGAAGAAACGCGGCAGCTCTGTGTGCGTCCATTCCCTCGTGTTCTTCCACACCCGCGTGTGACTGTAGTTGTCCGCGGTCCAGCCAAGCCGCGCTTTCGCCCGCCACACCTCTGCCAGCGCCCTCGGCTCGCCTCGCCCCCGCAGATGCTGCGCCTCGTGCAGCAGAATGATCGCCCGCTCCACATCGTCGGCACTGCGTTCGAAGAAGGGTGGGTAGAGCGTCATGACCTGGAAGGGAAAGTTGGTGGCCGCGTACGCCTGACCGTGGCCCACGTATTCGTTCCACCAGTTGTCGGTGGAGCGAAAGTTGGTCATGTGCTCGAGAAGAAAGACCTCCCGGTCGAAGCTGCCTGCGCGCAGTACCGCCACCGCTCGTTCGACCGTCGCCCGCTGCTGCGGGTCCAGGGCGTCAGACGAGAGCAGCAATGAGGCCCACCAGGTGAATACCAGCGCCAGGATGGTACCGGCCACGGGAAGCACACGCAGCGTGAGATTCGGGTTCTCGGCAGGTTCAGCGGGTTCCACGGTGAAGGGCACGACGCCGGCGATGTACAAACCGCAGCGACGGCACTGCTCGACTCCGGCGAAGTTGACCAGCGCGCATTGCGGGCACTTGAGACTGCTCATTCGGCTGTTACCACGGTTCACTGGCGGCCGAATGCGCTGCGCGCAGACACCGCTCATCACACTGTTTCGGTTCGAGTGGGCGAGAGGTTTATTCTGGGCGGGCTGCTTCGCGCAGTGCCATCTTGTCGGGAGAGATGCGAAGGCTCGGTCTGCGAGCGTCACCCGCGAGACTTATCGACGTCAGCTCAGTGCGTCATGGCATAGAGCAGCACGTTGTGCAAAGCGGGGCGGTCGGGGCCGCCTGAGGGCCTACCCACGGCGGGGCCGAAAGGCCGCGCCCTACATCTCGGAG
>Ga0173480_10000523_pt1 | contig 12909 bp, 12 predicted proteins | sample NitcycUS209509C1_FD_122622 | JGI IMG/M metagenome (GOLD analysis project Ga0173480, IMG submission 122622) | Soil microbial communities from Arlington Agricultural Research Station in Wisconsin, USA - Nitrogen cycling UWRJ-S209-509C-1 (version... | ecosystem: Environmental > Terrestrial > Soil... | reverse complement strand
CGCCGCCTGCCGCTTCCGCGGGGATCGAGCGGCGTAGGCCCGAGCTCGCCTTCGGTGTCGAAGGAGCCGTGCTCGGCGGAGCCACCGACGGGCGCGAAGGCTCGTCGGCTGCCGGCGCACTGTCGTCGCGCGAGTTCGTCATGTCGGCAGCGGCGCTCGCTAGCCTAGCATGCTGGGGAACCAGCCTCTTCGCGCTCGCGAGCCCGTGGTAGGCTGCCACACCGAGGTCACGGTCGTGGAGCGGCAGGGCGCCATCGGCGAAGAAGACGGCTCGAGCCGGGGCGCGTTCGTGTTCCCGGCGCTGGCGTTCCCGGTCACCAAGCACGAGGTCGTCGGCGCGATGACGGCCTGCCTCGCGACGCTCGAGCCGCCGGGCTCGATCGAGCAGCTGATCGAGCGCGCCTCGACGGGCAACCTCTCCATTTGGGTCAATGCCAACTACGAGCGGCTCGGCCGGCTGCACCCGCTCTCGTCCGTCGTGGAAGGGATGAACGAGCGCCCGGCGAGCCCTCCGCCTCGCGCATTCGACCAGTTCGCCGCCGAGTCGTCGCTCACGACGGCGCTACAGCGCGCCGTGCAAGCGGGCACGGAGATCCTAGGGCTCGAGCACCAGAATCCGATTCCGCGCCAGGACGACATCGTGCTGCTCCTCTTGCTCGGCACGCAGGAGCTGCTCCGTGCGGGCCAAAGCGGCGAGACGAAAGCGGGCTCGTTCGCGGAGGTCGCGCGCTACCTCGAGCGGCTGTTCGCCTGCGTGGAGGATCCGTCGATGGAGCACTGGCCGGCAACGCTCGACCGGGTCGCGCCGCCCCTCGCGCCCGAAGAGCGAGCGAACCGGGCGGAGCATCGCGGCCGCCGCCAGCGCGAGGTCCAGCTGCTCGTCGCGCTCACGTTCGCCCTCATGTAGCGCATCCCTGAGGGCGGTTTGACGGCGCGACGCGGCTCTCTATCATAGGCCGGTGGGATGGAACCGTCGATGATGCGCCGTGGGAGGTTTTGGGCCGCGCCAGCGCTCGCGCTCGCATTGACGGGCGTCGCCTGCAGCAGTCCTGACATCTCGTGTCGCGTCACGACGGAGGACTACACGGCTCCGGAAGACGGCTCGGTCACGTACACCGCCTCCATCACGGGCGCCGCGACCATCAAGTCCGTCGTCTATCAGGACGGGGACAAAACGGTAACGGTCGACGGTCCGAAGGTGCCCGTCTCGATCAAAGTCCCCGTCGCGGGCGGTGCCGCCGTGGACATCACGGTGTACGGCTCGATCGCGAACGACGCCGAGGGCAACATCGTCGCCGGCTACAGCTTCCTCGACTCCGCCGGCGCCGACTCCTACGAATTTTCATCGACCTGCCGGTAGGCGCTTCTTCAGCATCTCTAGCGCCTGCCCGAAGGCGAACACGTTCGATGGCGTGGCGCGGCTGAGCACGGAGTGTGCAAGGCCGCCCCGCGCGTGCCGCACATGCTTGAACTTGCCTCGGATTGGCTGCCGCCGATCGAGGCGCTCTGCCACGGCGCACAAGAACGCCCCACCCCCCCGCGGCGGCAGCCGCTTCGAGCCCCGACGGGGCCGCTACGAGGACTCGACCTTGGACGCAGTGGATCCGGAAGCCAGAAATCGTTTTCGTCGTGCACTCAATCAGCTCAGGAGCCGGCGGCTTGGAGCCGCGCTCCCGCAGAAGACGCTCGTGGGGTTCATCGCCGCCGTGCTCGCCGTCGTGGGCATTGCGGTCATGTCGTTCAACGCGGTGCAGGAGCGTGCAGCGAACGCTCGCAGCGTCACGAAGACGCTCGACACCATTGCCCGACTAGAGCTCGCGCTCTCGGTTCTGAAGGATGCGGAAACCGGGCAGCGCGGCTACCTGCTCACCGGTGACGAAGCGTACCTCGAGCCGTTTCTGAGTGCCGAGCAAGCCCTGGGTCCCGAGCTCGAGCGCGTGCGGGTGCTCTTGACGGGAGACATCGATCAGGCGCGCCGACTGACGGGCTTGGCACGGCTCTCGACCGAGAAGCTCGCGGAGCTCAAGACGACCATCGAGCTCCGTCGCAGCGGGCACACGGCGGACGCGCTCGACATCGTGAGGAGCAATCGCGGCCGTCAAACCATGGACGTGATTCGGCGCAGCGTCGCCGAAATGGTCACCGCCGAGCGCGCCGAGCTCGAGACACGAAACGCGGCGTGGAACCGGAGCGCCGCGATCCAGGGGTTGATCACCTGGGGAGGGTCCGGCCTGCTGCTCCTCCTGATCGTGGCCGCGGCGGGCATGTCGTCCCGCGACTTTCGCGAGCAGGCCGTGCAGGGCTGGCTTCGCAACGGGCAAAGCGAGCTCGCCGTCGGGCTCCAGGGAGAGCTTCCGGTTGCGAGGCTGGGCGACTCCGCAGCCGGCTTCCTGGCGCGCTATCTCGATGCCCAAGCCGCGGCCGTCTATTTCGTCGATCGCGGCGGGGAGGCGGTGCGAGTCGGCACCTGGGGCACGTCTCGACAAACGGACGACGAGCCGCCCCTGCATGCGACCGGCCTCGCGGCGCAGGTCTACCGCGAGCGCTCGCTGCTCCACGTCAAAGACGTCCCGGCGGGATACTTCGAGGTGAGCTCGAGCTTGGGCGCGCACGTGCCGCGCGAGCTCCTGGTGGCACCGCTCTCGGCCGGCGGCCTCGTCAACGGCGTCGTCGAGCTCGCGTTCTTCCGTCGACTCGAAGAGCACGAGGTCGAGCTCGTGGCGCTGGTGGCCGACGCCGTCGGGACCGCCCTGCGCTCGGCCCGCTACCGGGCGAACGTCCAAGAGCTGCTCGAAGAGACCCAGCGGCAGGCCGAAGAGCTCCAGACCCAGCAGGAAGAGCTGCGCGTCAGCAACGAGGAGCTCGAGCAGCAGACCCGCACGCTGCAGCAGTCCCAGGAGCGGCTCACCAATCAGCAAGCCGAGCTCGAGGAAATCAACGCGCAGCTCGAGGAGCAAACCGCGTCCCTCGAGCGGCAGCGGCAGGACCTCTTGCGGGCGCAAGGTGAGCTCCAGCGTGCCAGCGCGTACAAGTCCGAGTTTCTCGCGAACATGTCGCACGAGCTTCGCACGCCGCTCAACAGCTCCCTGATTCTCGCCAAGCTGTTGATGGACAACCGTACGGGCAACCTGAGCGAAGAGCAGGTCACGTTCGCGCAAACCATTTACTCGGCGGGCAACGACCTCCTGACGCTGATCAACGACATCCTGGATCTGTCGCGCATCGAGGCAGGGAAGCTCGACGTGCGGCCGGAGCCGGTGGCGCTCGCGCGCATCGCCGAAGACCTGACGAACACATTTCAGCCCGTGGCTCGCGACAAGTCGCTCGAATTCTCGGTCACGCTCGAGCCGGGTCTGCCGGCGAGCATCCAGACGGATCCTACGCGGCTCCAGCAGATCCTCCGGAATTTGCTCTCGAACGCGCTGAAGTTCACGGCCCGCGGCGGCGTCTTCTTCAACGTGCGGCGCGGTACGGACACGGAGTTGCTGTTCGAGGTCCGGGACACGGGGATTGGCATCGCGCCCGAGCAGCACGACGTGATCTTCGAAGCGTTCCGGCAGGCCGACGGCACCACCAATCGCAAGTACGGCGGCACCGGGCTCGGTCTCTCGATCTCGCGAGACTTGGCCCGCTTGCTCGGCGGCGATCTAGCCGTCGAGAGTGCGCCCGAGCGCGGCAGCACCTTCACGCTGCGCTTGTCCGAGCACTACGTCGAGAAGCCGGGCGGCCGAGCGGTGCCACGGGTGCTCGCGTCGGCGCGCCCCGCCGTGCGGCACGAGCCGAGCCCGGCAGCGCCCCGGCAGCCGAGCGCTTTGCCCCTGCCCGACGATCGCGACCGTTTGCGGCCCGGCGCGCGCACCATCTTGGTCGTCGAGGACGATCTGGCCTTTGCTCGCATCCTCCTCGATCTCGCGCACGAGCTCGATTTCCAGGCGGTCTTGACGCAGACCGCGGAGGAAGGCCTGGCGTTCGCCGAGCGTCTGCGACCGAGCGCCATCGTGCTCGACGTCGGCCTGCCCGACCGTTCCGGGCTCTCCGTCCTGGATACGCTCAAGCACAAGCCCACGACGCGGCACATCCCCGTCCACGTCGTCTCAGCGTCCGACTACTCGCAAGCGGCGCTCGAGATGGGCGCGCTCACGTACGGCCTCAAACCCGTCGCGCGAGAGGACCTGGTCGAGGCGTTCCGCAAGCTCGAAGCGAAGTTCACGCAGAAGCTCCAGCGGATCCTGGTCGTCGAAGACGACGCCGTGCTGCGCGAGAGCACCTGTCGCCTGCTGACGGCCGACGGCGTCGAAACGGTGCCCGTCGGAACGGCCGGCGAGGCCCTCGCGCAGCTGCGCGGGTCCAAGTTCGATTGCATGGTGCTCGACCTCTCGCTGCCAGACCGCAACGGCTTCGAGCTACTCGAAGAGATCGCCGGCAGCGCCGCGTCTCCGCCGCCGATCATCGTCTACACGGGTCGAGCACTTTCGCGCGAGGACGAGCAGACGCTGCGTCGCTTCTCGAGCTCGATCATCATCAAGGGCGCGCGCTCCCCCGAGCGCCTGCTCGACGAGGTGACGCTATTTCTGCATCAGGTCGAGGCCGATCTGCCGGCCGATCAACAGCGCATGCTCAAGGCGGCACGCCAGCGCGACGCGGTTTTCGACGGCCGGCGCGTGCTCATCGTCGAGGACGACGTGAGAAACATCTTCGCGCTGACGAGCGTGCTCGAGCCGCGCGGCGCCAAAGTCGAAATCGCCCGCAACGGACGCGAAGCGCTCGAGCACTTGCGGAAGCACCCCGGCGTCGACCTCGTCTTGATGGACGTGATGATGCCCGAGATGGACGGCCTCGAAGCCATGCGCGAGATCCGCAAGCAGCGCGAGCTCGCCAAGCTTCCCATCATCGCCCTCACGGCCAAGGCCATGAGCGACGACCGCGAGAATTGCCTCGCGGCCGGCGCGAACGACTACATCGCGAAGCCCCTCGACGTCGACAAGCTCTTGTCGCTGGCCCGCGTCTGGATGCCCAAGTGACGGAAGAGACGCTGACCGACGCCGAGCTCGCTCATTTCCTCGGCGCGCTGTTCGAGCGCTACCACTACGACTTTCGCCACTACGCGGGAGCGTCGCTCAAGCGTCGGGTCGCTTCCGCCCTCGTCCATTTCGGCGAGCACGCGCTCCCGCCCTTCCAACGGCGCGCCATCGAGGACCCGGCTGTTTTTACGGAGCTCTTGCGCTTCCTCACCGTTCAGGTGAGCGACCTATTCAGAGACCCTGCTTACTTTCGCACCGTCCGCGAACGGGTCGCGCCGGTGCTCGCCACCTACCCGTCCCTCAAGATCTGGGTCGCCGGCTGCGCAACGGGAGAAGAAGCGTATTCGCTAGCGATTCTTCTCGCCGAGGAGGGCCTCCTCGAGCGGACACAGATTTACGCCACCGACATTCATCCGGAGAGCCTGCGCACCGCGGGGGCAGGCGTCTACGCACTCGACCGGTTTGCGCGCTTCAGCGAGAACTACCAGCAGGCGGGGGGCCGTGCCTCACTGTCGAACTACTACACCGCGGACTATTCGGCGGCAGTGCTCGACCGCTCGCTGCGCAAGGCGATCTTGTTCGCGGATCACAGCCTCGCCACCGACAGCGTGTTCGCCGAGATGCAATTCATCTCGTGCCGCAACGTGCTCATCTACTTCGATCGTGAGCTTCAAAACCACGCGCTCGGCGTGATGTCGGACTCGCTCTGCCGACGCGGCTTTTTGGGCCTCGGCCTCAAAGAAAGCCTGCATTTCACGGCGCATACGGACGCTTTCCAGGAGTTCGCGCCCGACGCGCGCTTGTACCAGAAGCTTTGACGACGATGCCGATACGAGCAGAAGCCATCGTGATGGGCGGCTCCGCCGGAGCGCTCGACGCTCTGCAAACCATTTTGCCGAGCCTCCCGCGCGCCTGTGGGCTTCCCGTCGTCGTGGTCCTCCACATGTTGCCTGGACGACCGAGCGGCCTCGCCGGCGTCCTCGGTACCAGCACCGTGCTCGACGTCAAAGAGGCCGAGGACAAGGAGCCGATGCGCGCAGGAACCGTGTATCTGGCTTGCCCGGGTTACCACTTGCTCGTCGAGAAAGATCGACGCTTCGCGCTCTCCGTCGACGAGCCCTTGCACTTCTCGCGACCGTCGATCGACGTATTGTTCGAGTCGGCGGCCGACGCGTTCGGCAGAGGCTTGGTCGGCGTGCTGCTCTCCGGAGCCAACGACGACGGCGCCCGGGGCCTGCTCCGCATTCGGCGCGCAGGCGGTTTCACGCTCGTCCAGTCGCCGGAAACGGCGAGCTCGCGAGAAATGCCGGAGGCAGCACTGCGCTTGGCAGCGGCCGAACGCGCTTCCGACCTCGCGGCGATCGGGGACCTCTTGAGGGCGCTTGCAGCAGGGCCCATGCCGCTTGGCGGCGCGATCGAAAAGGTGAGCGGATGAATTCGGAGCCGGTGAAATTTCTTTTGGTGGACGATGTCGAAGAGAACCTCCTCGCGCTCGAGGCACTGATTCGACGCGAAGGCCTCGTCGTCCTCAAGGCTCGATCCGGGATGGAGGCGCTCGAGCTGCTCCTCGTCCACGAAGTGGCTCTGGCGCTCCTCGACGTGCAGATGCCCGGCATGGATGGCTTCGAGCTGGCCGAGCTGATGCGGGGCGCCGAGCGCACGAAGCACGTTCCCATCATCTTCGTGACGGCGGGCAACCGGGACCCGCTGCGCCCCTTCAAAGGCTACGAAACCGGGGCGGTCGATTTTCTCTACAAGCCCGTCGAACCGCTGGTCCTGAAAGCGAAGGCGGACGTCTTCTTCGAGCTCGACAAGCAGCGCAAAGAGTACGCGCAGGCGCTGCAGATGAACGACCTCTTCCTCGGCATCCTGAGCCACGATCTCCGGAATCCGCTGAGCACCATGGTGACCGGTGCGGAGTTCTTGGAGAGACAGGTCAGCGACCCAGCGCACGTTCGTACCTTGCAGCGCATGGCGTTCGCGGGCCGGCGCATGGCCGACATGATCGAGCAACTGCTCGACCTGACGCGTGCTCGGCTGCTCGACGGCCTCGGACTCGCGCGGGCGCGAGAGCCGGCGGACCTGGTCGGCCTGGTCCGCCGTGCGGTCGACGAGCTGCGCGGAGCGTACCCCGACCGCGCGATCGAGCTCCGTGGACTCGACGAATGCGTCACGAGCGGAGACGCCGATCGCTTGGTTCAGCTGTTCTCCAATCTCATCGCCAACGCCCTGCATCACGGCGATCCGGGCGTTCCTGTCACCGTGGAAGTCGGCTGCAGCGTCCGGGAAGCGACCATCACCGTGCACAACGCCGGAGCCATCCCGGCCGAGCTCATGCCCGCTTTGTTCGACCCCTTTCGACGTCGCTGGGGCGGCAGCCGGACCTCGAAGGGCCTCGGGCTCGGGCTCTACATCACTCAGCAGATCGCGCAGGCCCACGGCGGCACCGTCAGTGTCACGTCGAGCGCCGAAGCGGGCACGACCTTCACCGTGCGGCTGCCCCGTCGTGAGTCCGACGATCCTTTGCCCGAGCGCGGGGTACGCCACAAGATGGTGCTCGTCGTGGACGACGATCGCGATACGCGTGAATCACTCCAGGAGGCGTTCGAGGACGAGGGCTACAGCGCGGTCACCGCCAAAGACGGACGCGAGGCGCTCGCGAAGCTCACCGACGCGGCGCGACGGCCGGACATCGTGGTCCTCGACATCGCCATGCCCGTCATGGACGGCAAGCGCGTGTACGAGACGATGCGAGCCGATCCCGAGCTCGCGCACATTCCGGTCGTCGCATCGACCTCGACGCCCGAAAGCGCGCCGCCGGGCGTCGTCGTCGTGCCGAAGCCGTTCAAGCTCGAGCGCCTCCTGAAGACGGTGGCAGTGCTGTGCGAGGCCGAGCGACCGTAGAAGCGGCTCGCGCCGTTACGCCTCCATTCCGCCGCCGACGGTGTACTGCGCGCCGTTCACGTAGCTCGCCGCGGAGGACGCGAGGAAGGCGATGACTTGCGCCACTTCCTCTGCCTTGCCGAAGCGCCCGAGCGGCACGAGGCCGAGCACGTGGGAGCCGAGCGCGTCGAGCGCCGCCTGCGGCACGCCCAGCTTTTCCGCAGAAAACATGGGGGTTTCGATGGGGCCGGGGCTCACGGCGTTCACGCGGACGCCGTCGGCACCGAGCTCTTGGGCCCAGGAGCGCGTGAGCGCCAAGACCGCCGCTTTGCTCGCGCAATAGACGGACATGTTCGCGAACGGCTGGTCGGCGACGGTGGTCGCCAGGTTCACGATCGAGCCCTTCGAGCGCTTGAGGAGCGGGAGCGCGAGGCGTGTCGTCTCGATCAGGCCGTCGACGTTCGTCGACCAGGTGCGACGGACGTGCTCGGGCGTCGCACCGGCGAGCGGCGCCATCTCGAGGATGCCGGCGTTATTCACGAGGATATCGAGCCGATCCCAGCGAGCGCGCACGTCGTTCACGCCTTTCTCGGCGCCGCCCGGGGCGCCGATGTCGGCGACGACGTACTTGATGCGTTCGTGTCGCGCCGCCGAGCTCTCGAGCGTCGCTTCCGTGCGCCCGGTGATGACGACCTCCGCGCCGCGGCGCGCGAGCTCGAGCGCTACGGCCGCGCCGATACCCGTGCCACCGCCCGTCACGAGAGCAATCCGATTTTGGAATTCATTCGACATGAGAGAACCTCCGAGAAGCGCGTCGTTCGCGCCTCCACGACATGCGCATCGGCAGCGCCCTCCGCGCCGCGCGGACTGCGAAAGATCGTGCGAGTCCTGCGGAGCGAAGGGCGGGCCGCGGGCCGAGAACACCCCGCCTTGCTCGGGGCTGCGATTGTCTTGTCCAATCCTGCTCGACGACGGCGAAGGGCGGCCCCATGACGTAGGTTGGCTCCAATGGCGCTCTCGCTCGTCCCCGATGCGTTCGAACGGCGTCCCCCGTCGCACCCGCTCGCCCGAGCGCGCGACCAGGCGCTGGCACTCGCCCCCGAGGACGGCCACCGCTCGCTGCATTTCCCGGACGTGTGCATCTATCGGTTCTCGAATCCGAGCTGCTTCTCCAAGGCGGCGACCTTCGGCGTGACGCTCGGCGCCGTGCTCGAGGGCGAGAAGCGCGTGCAGTGCGCGGGGCACGATTTGACGGTCGATCCGTGCCATCTGCTCGTCGTGACGCGCGAGAGCGAGATCGACCTGGCCATCACGCGCGCGACGCCCGAAGCGCCGTACCTCGGGCTGCACGTGTGCTTCGGGCCCGATCGCGTCGCGCGCGCCCTTCTCGCTTTGGCGGATGCGGGCGGCGTCCCCACGGGCGAGGCGCCGGCGGCGTTCCTGTTACCCCCTCATGAACGCATCGTGAACGCGCTCGAGCGGCTCGTGACGGCGCTCTGCGATCCCGTCGACGCGAAGGTGCTCGCCCCCCTCACGATCGACGAGCTGCTTTTCTTGCTGCTTCGGACCGACGCCGCCGCGACGATCCGCGCCGGCGTGGGCAAGCCCGCCGACGCCGAGCGCATCCTGCAGACGATGCAATTCATCCGCGCCCATTTCGCCCAAAAGCTCAGCGTCGAGCGGCTCGCGAAGCATGCGGGCATGAGCCCGTCCCACTTCGCCCATCGCTTTCGCGCCGTCGCACGCGTGAGCCCGATGCGCTACCTGCGCGGCGTGCGGCTCGATCGAGCCCGCTCGCTCCTTGCCGAAGGCAGCGCGCGCGTGGCGGAAGCAGCCGTCGAGGTGGGCTTCGAAAGCCCGGCGCACTTCACGCGCGAGTTCAAGCGCCGCTTCGGCGTCGCGCCATCAAGGTCCCTCGAGCTCGTAGCACCCGGCGCGCGGCTCTAGACTAACCTGCGCCGCGCAACTCGGGAGCGGCTTCCGCGCGCACCTTGCCGTCGAGGACACACGCGACGCTCACGTCACCCATCAGGTTGATGACGGTGCGGCAGCGATCGAGAAACCAATCCACGGTCAGAAGCAGCGCGATGTACTCGGTCGGCAGGCGGACGGCCGTAAAAACCAGCGTCATCGTCACGAGCCCGGCTTCGGGGATCCCGGCCGCGCCGACCGACGCCACCATGCTCGTGAGCACGATCAGCATCTGCTCGCCGAGGCTCAGGTGGTGGCCCAACATCTGGGCCACGAAGAGCGCGCTCATGGCCTCGTACAGTGCCGTTCCGTCGTTGTTGAAGTTCGAGCCGACGAGCGCGCCGAGGCTCGCGGAGCCCTCGCGCAGGCCGAGGATCTTGAGGCGCTCGTACGTCACGGGCATCGTCGCCGTGGAGCTCGCCGTCGAGAACGCCATCACGATCGCGTCGCGCAGGCCGCGCAGCACCTGAACCGGACGGAGCCAGCTCTGGAGGCGGATCCGCGCGAGGTAGTACGCGAGCTGAATCGCGAGCGCGAGCAGCACCGCGAGCACGAAAGCCCCGAGCGCCTTGAATGGCGCGAAACCCGCATGCCCGATGATGGTCGCCACCTTGCCGAACACCGCGAGCGGCACGAGCGCGATGGTCCAGTGCAGGATGCGCAGCACGACGTCGAACGCAACTCCCACGGCGTTTTCGAGGAGCTCGCGACGCTCACCTTCGGCGTAGCGTGCGGCGACGCCGATGGCGAGCGCGATGAGGACGACACCGATCACCTTATTCTCGACGAGCGGCCTCAAGAAGCTGTCGGGAACGTTGTCGATCAGCAGCGTCACGAAATCGCCGTGCGGAGCGCGAGACGCCTCGCCGGGCGGCTTCAGGTTCGCGTGCGTGCCGGGTTGGACCAAGTTGGCGACGCCAAGGCCCACCACGATCGCGACGAGCGTGTTCGTGACGAGCAACGTCGCGAGCCGTCGCCCCGCCTTCCCTGCCACCTCGGCCGTCATGAGCGCGTTCACGACGGCGAGCAGAACGATGACTGGCGCGAGCGCGCCGAGGACGCGCAGAACGAGCTTCGCGGGCACGTCGAAGCCTTGGGTCGAAGGCCCCAACACGACGCCCGCCGCAACGCCGAGCACGAGGCCGGCGAGGATGCGAGCGTAGAGCGGCAAGCGCGACCACGCACGGAGGGGGCCGCCGCCAACCGAGTTCGTCGCCACCATCCCCCGCTTGATACAACGAACCGCGCGTGGACGGCGACCGCCGCCGCCGCCCACGCGGATTTGTCGTTAGAGCGCGCCGAGACCCGCTCTAAAGGCTCGGCCTTGCGTTCTTTGCGAGCTCGAGCGCCATCTCGGGGAACCACACCCCTGCGGCGGGATCCATCATCATCCGCACCGGATCGGGCGAGCCGGCGGGGGACCAGCGATTGCACTGCCCATCGGACTCGCCCGGCACCTTGAGCCAGAGGTACGCCACGGTCCGCGTCCTCTTCGCGCGCGCCGCTGCCAAGCTCGGCGCCCGCACCCGCGCGGAGGTCGTCGCCCGGGTTCGTTCGTCCGCCTAGCCGCGCACGCCGCGCGGCTTACCCCGCGCGGCATCGACTCAAGGTGCGTGACGGGCCGGGCGAGCCGAGGCGAGCGAGCGTGGCTGCTCCGCCGCCTCGTCCGGCGCTTCGCGCCACAGCTCGAGGGCCTCCATGGCGAGGCGCGTGAACAGGGGACCGAGCACGATGCCGAATCCGCCGAAAGCCACGACTCCGCCGAGCATCGAGACGAAGGTCACGATGGTCGGCATCTCGAGCTCGCCGAAGCGGGAGAGCCACGGCCTCACGAAGTTGTCCACGACCGAGGTCAGACACCCGATCGCGCCGAGCACCACGCCCGCTGCAATCCGGTCCGTGGCGAGCAACGCAACCGTCACGGGAACCCAGACCAGCGTGGTGCCGATCGACGGAATGAGCGCTGCGGCCGTCGTCAGGAAGCCGAGCAGCAGCGGTGAGGGAGCACCGACGACCGCGTAGCCGATGGTCGCGACCACGCCCTGCAGGAGCGCCGTGCCACCGATGCCGATCAAGAGGCCGCGTCCCGTCTCCTCGAAGGCGCTGCCCAGACGACCGAACGCTTTCGGCGAAAGCAGCGAGTGACGTTCGAGCCAAGCGTAGGCGCGCGGGCCGTTCAGCAAGCAGGCGTACAGCGCCGCCACGTAGACGACGAGCGCAACCGCGAGCGCGCTGAGCGCGCCGAACGCAGCTTTGAGCACTGCCGCCGCCTCTTTGGCGTGCGCGCGCAAAAAGTCGAGGACGCGCGCCGGGCTCAGGTGGGCGAGCGAGAGCCCGGCACCGCTCGGCAAGAAGGTCTTCACGACGTCAGCCATCTGCTTCGAGTCACGGAGCTTCGACTGCGCATCGAACGCTGCCGCCGTCAGCGAGACGCCGAGCACCAGCAGCGGGACGAGGATCAACGCCACGACCAGCACGGTAACGGCTGCAGCAGCCCGCTTCGTCCCGTGGAGCATTTTCCCCAAGCGTCGCTCGAACGGTCGCAACAAGAGGGCCGTCCAGATCGCGAACACGACGGGGGCCCAAAGCGGCACGAGGGCCCACACCGCCGCGACAACGAGCGCTGCGGCGACGTACCGGAGCGGCACGAGCGGCTGATTCTTCACGTGCTGAACCTGTGCAGATCTCGTGCCCAAGCGGCGCCGCTTCGGCATGCGCCTTGCTTAGTGATCGGCAGAACCCCCAACCAAGGGTGATAAGCAATGAACTGGGATCAGATTGTCGGAAATTGGCGCGAGACCAAGGGCAAGTTGCGGGCAAAGTGGGCGAAGCTCACGGACGACGACCTCGAAGCAATTGGCGGCCGCAAGGACGTGCTGATTGGTCGCCTGCAGCAGCGCTACGGGCACAAGAAGGAAGAGGCCGAGCGCGACGTCGACTCATTCCTAGAGGGGATTTAGCAAGCCAGCTTGCCCCGACCGCGACAAACAGTTGCGGTCGGGGCCCCGGCTGAAATCTCAATCCTCTTTGAGCT